>JAABUP010008405.1_pt1 | contig 13184 bp, 16 predicted proteins | sample 5559201 | NCBI WGS metagenome assembly JAABUP01 (sample SAMN10711887, study PRJNA513373) | rock metagenome | isolation source: Antarctica rocks | place: Antarctica | reverse complement strand
CTATGCTCGTTCCCTCTATACCTGCGCCACCTCCTGCATATCCAAAAGCCCAATGGCTCTGTGTCACCTGCCTCTCCTCTCGTTTTCCCTTTTTCCCGTTTCCGTCGTCCCTTTTCTTTTCTTTTCTTTCCTGTTCTTTTGTTTTGTTTCTCTCCTCCGTTCCCCATGAAACCGTAGTTGGGAATTCGGCAATGTACTCATTGACAAGATTTGGAGGTGGCTTGCTAGTGCCTAAAGGCGTTTGGAGTTGTGCTACCCCTATTTCATAGTGCCTGTTAGAATTTAGAATTTCCAAAATCGAGGGTCCACCCTCTGCAAATTTTGCCCTGCAGGAGATTTATGGTTTTTGCGGGGGAACCGGGGGGGTTATAGTAGTAGCCTAGTAGGTATGAGATAAAGCTTAGAAGACTATGCCCCACGAAAGGCCACGATACGTTCTGATCTTATAGCAATACTGAATTCAACCGTATGCGAATTTGATACATTTCACCTGCTCTACCCAGCAACCCTTGTTCACCCCTTCAGTCAAACGAGCAAAGGAAAACGCTTCGCACATCGCTTGGCGAATGGTATCGGATTAAAAAACACATGGGTAGTATACTGGACACAAAGAAGTAGCAAGACCCCAACAAACAAGTCATCCCTTTCCTCCAGTCCTACACAAGTTCTTCTGCATACCAAAAAACCCCTTCTAGACGTGTCGGCAACGATATATTGCTTCAGGCCATGGTGGTGAATAGTAGTATTCGGAGGAGATAAGGGGGTTGTAATCGAAACCGTAATCGTAGGCGCCAACGCCCCTTCGTGGAAAAACACCGATGCTTTCAGGAGATCACCGCCGTTATATGAGACCTTCTCCACTCAGCTTCTGATCCAAGATGTCGAATGGCAGGGATGTAGGACTATAACAGACCGCAGTCCCGGAGGTTTTCTTGGATTATGATATCTGCAAACGGCATTGTTAGATACTTGTCATACATTGGTAGAAATAGATTGTGGACAAACCATTGACAGCAGCCATGACAAAGCGAATCTGGGTCGTGTCGGTAGCACATGTAAAGTGGGTGTAGATCTGTTTAGTCTCGTGCTGATTCAAAGAAACAAAGCGATTCAGGATATAATCGCAGGCTGCGGCATAATCGGGTCCACCTTCAGTAAGGTTAGATCTCTGGTGCTCCCTCCCGTTCGTTCCATTTTGGTTGAGCTTGCCTTCATAGTCTGGGAAATAGTTCTTCATCGGGCTTTTCCTTAAACCTATCGATCTTGTTTAAAAATAGGATGATCGAGGTCTTTACAAACCAGCGCGAATTGCAGATGGAGTCGAACAGAGTGAGGGCCTCCTGCATACGGTTGACAGTCTCATCCTCGAAGAGCAGTTGGTCGTACTCAGATATGGCAACAAGGAACAGGATTGTAGTGACGTTCTCGAAGCAATGGATCCACTTTTTACGTTCTGATCGCTGACCGCCGACATCGAACATACGGTATGTGAGCTCTCCAATAATGAAAGTAGTCTCGGTAATGCCAGTGGTCTTGACACGCGAGCGCAGTACATCTTGGTCGTTGGGGAGGTAGTCTGGTTGCGCAATTCTCCCAATGGAGTCGAAGTAGCTAGAACGTGAGAGTAAGTAATGGTGAGGCTTTTGACCGCTAGTCAAGTCCAATATCTAAGGCTGCGCATAAACGGTGCGCACAAAATGCGAATACTCCTTCGCATAGGCGGTATTCTCATGGGGTATAGAACAGAAAGGGTATTAGCGTAAGCACTTACTATCTTGCTGAGTCGTTCAATTGGTATTCTCTTGACCTCTTGAAACATTCTTGGACGCCAGCGTCTTTCCAAAGAGCATCAATTGCACCCCCAACCTCCGGCGGCAGGCTATCACCCTCGATCTGGGGTGGCTGCATGAATATGGTCTGTACGTGGTATTCGGTACGTTGGTCATCGAGAGGCAACTCAAGTGATTCCATGGCTTCAAGAATGACACGCATTGACTGGACGGTGTTGCTGTAAATGATCTCCTTGAACGATTCGCGCTCGTCTCGAGAATAACTCCCTTCGTGGATGAGTTTCATCTGTTTCAAGATCGTTGACTTCCCAGACTCTCCAGCTCCTGGCCTAATGTCAGCTTATGGACTTATGGAATGGAAATACTCGTACCAAGAAGGAGCATCTTGATCTCGTTGCGCTGGGATAGCTTGTCACGCTTCAGCTGGTTTTCGATCTCTTCATTTCGCTGCTTCCCCTCCTTCTCTTCTGTACTCATCCCACAGCCCATTTTGGCGGCGATCGAGAGATTTCACGGTTGATTGCTGAATTGCCAATGTGCGGAGAGAAGCCGTCTTCTCCGCGAATCCTGGAATACCTTTTAGTTCCCATTTCTGACCACGATCTTCAAATGACATAAGAGAGCTCAATGGAGGGTGATCGCATGAGATTTAGTGACAGACTGTTGGACAGTCGGAAGCAACGAAAACATGGATGTCGTGGATGCAGAGCCCGCTGCTGCGACTACTCGTACAACCGTTGCGCCCGGGGAAGCTTACCACAAGATGTGTCTTCTTGTGAAGAAACAGTAGTAGAATTGTCTGGACCACTCTGCAAGCGGTGGCCTTGACTACTCCTTCGTGATGTGCAGTGCGAAAAGGAATGAGTCGGTTGATCCGGGGCTGAAGCTATTAAAACCGGACAGTTGCTTGGTGTGGAGCCGGAAGAACAGAAGGGCCGGTAAGAACTCGAAGACCTGGCAGGCGGCAGGTCGCAGAACGAATGTCGTGTATGGCGACACCTGCTATCTACTGGGAGACTCGAATAGGGAAACAGTCGAAAGGATGGAGGTTATGGTGGATGGAGAAAGAATGAAACATAAGGTATGATAGGGATCTTGGTATGAGGGGCCACGCTAAGCCCCGAAGAGACGGCCAGATTCAGGAGAAAAAGCGCTCTAGTTCTAGCGAGTTTTGGCAGCAACGGAAGGATCTGCAACTTGTCCAGTTCCGTCGGTCTGCTTCCCCAAGATTATGATGAGATCAAGCTTGATTCGGTCATACGAAGGCTTACGGAGTACACCGTACGGGCTCGCAAGGATATGAGTAGACCATCAAGCGAGATTTATACTGTGTCCTACATAGATGGAGAAACGATACAACAGCTGGGAGAAAGCTTCAATCCACGGGCCATGGACGGTGAAGCAAAGCGGATTGCTCCTTCACACTGACAATGGCCGCCTGTTGGCCGCATTGTTGCTTGTCACGCTGGAACACCACAAGGCTGTGGGGGCTGACTACTGTGCGGCGTAAGAGCGTACCTTACCTTAGATGAGAGCCAATTGGCCTTCTCGAATCCAACATCTCAAAACAAGCATCTGATTATCCTCTGCGTACTGCCAAAACTCTCTGATGGTGGGCCAAACGGCCAGCCTATGTTGATGATGATGATGATGATGGAGAGGAGACTCATAGTACATAGTATTTGGAAGCTTCACTCCATTATTCTGTACTGATTCATTAATCGTTCACTTCGGTACTACAGTACCTTAACCTCTGGGGAAATCTAATCTTGAACGCTAGCGCCTAAACTCGAATCCCGTTCGCGGAGACTTCCCTACTGCCGACTGTCAACCACATACAGCGTAGATATGAATCCTTGCTCGAGGCCTGCACGCTCAAACGCGTCTGTCTGAGGTTAGGCTAGTCATCATGTCGTACCCTTTGACGCAAATAGGTGGGAGTGGTAAGTCAACCCCACTCTCCAAGTATACTATGCGCCGGCACGCTCAAAAAGGTCGACAGCTTTCAATCATAACCAGAGCAGCAGTGCCGAGGCTGAATACGATCGGCTTAGAGAGTTGGCACGGCAAGAACATGGCAAGCGCTCTGCCTGCCTGGACAAGGTGGGTGTCGAAGCCAATGAGAGTATTATGACATTGCTGAGCCATCCTGCCAGTCTCGCAAAGCCTATGAGCGCGGAGATGGAGCAGCCGCCCATGAGCTCTCAGAGGAGGGGAAGAGACATGGCCAGATGATGGACCAATACAACAAGCAAGCCTCCGATTACATCTTCAGGGAAAACAATGCAGTGGGCAGAGTGGACGGGGATACGATTGATCTCCACGGACAATTTGTCGAAGAGGCTGCGGATATAGTCGAACAGCGGATAAGATATGCTCAGGCGAATGGGCAGACCCATCTACACGTGTAAGCGCGGTTTTAAGAGTCTATCCTCGGATGGCTCGAACTAACTGGACTCTTTGAAAAGTGTCGTAGGAAAAGGCAATCATTCCGTCAACCATGTCGACAAGCTCAAGCCTCGGGTCGAGCAAGTTTGTAAGGAGCTTGGCCTACAATATACTACCGAGGCAAATGCAGGTAGAATATATGTCAACTTGACTGGAGGTTCTGCCCAGATGCCTCCACAGTTTAATCAGAATGTTGGAGGCCACCAGCAGTACCATGGGCAACAGCAGAACCACGGCCAACCACACGGACAGCAGCAATACCAAGGTAGCCCACAATATCAGGGTGGCCCGCAATACCAACAAGGCGGCTATCCAGGGCAACAACCTCAGACTGGAGGGCCACAACAACATAATCAGAACGACGAGATTGAGGCTGCCGTCAAGAAGTACCTTCCAAGGGTCTTACGGAAGCTGAAGAATAGCTGCTGCACAGTCATGTGATCCGGCGCACACATCCGGCAGGAAAGGTATATCGGCAGAATTTAATTGATACCCAGAGATACCCAAAAGAATACAACGGCTAAAGATCTACAAAGATAATTTATATTAGGTCCTTGGAGGCTCAATCATTTTGGCCATCCTCACATCTATGCCCTAGGTAATCCACAGTGATTATTGAATAATTGCTTCACCTTAGAAGCTGGTTCGCGAACTCTGCTCTTCACAGCCTTATCATGCACTTCTGCGATGATGCATGCGGTTTTCGAAATCTGGCTCCTCCCCAGCAATTTTTGGTGAATCGAACAATGGAAACATTGTTTCAACCATTCCATCAATTTCCCATGTCTCAACGCACTTCCATTCTCTTCATTACCTAAACTGTCTCTTGTTTCGTTGAATCCTCACTATTCCCCGTGGTCATGGAACGCCATTCACCATATCATCGACATGCCGTCACTGCTATTAGTCTTTCGCAGCATTATATTAATCGGCCTTCCCTATGCCTTCGTTCACACTACAACTGCCTGCTTCCACCCAGCATCAACGAGAACTTGAAGCATAGAGAATCCCCAAGTCTATCTACCTTCACCGGCAGTAGATTTTCTTCTACTATCGCACTGCTTTCTGCTACGGCCTCTGTATCCCCAAGGAAGCCTGCTACATCAACATCATTTGGGCCCGTGTCATCACTCTGCCCAGAATCTCCATGACTTCTGCCGTTGACCTTCCCCCAAACGTGCGCAAACTCACCGCTCTTAAACTCACCCGCCAGGAACTGGTCACTCGAAAGGGCGTACTTGAGGAGCTTCTCTCCAGTTGCGGTCATCCGCTTTCTGTAGGCTTATCAACTTCAGCTTCATTAGAGTCGAGAGCGCGGTCAGCTTCCGCTAGCCCTTGGACCACATATCCTCAGATCCCCCAGCGATCCTCATCGTTACAGACATATATTTCCTCGTTCCCTTCCACGCCTTGTCCTTGGAAGGATGACGGCCTTCAGCAATCTCGAGAAAGACTCACCAGCAACAATACGGCCATCTCGGTAGTTGTCCCGCAGGGTAAGCCGTCGCGACTTCATCCTAGCCAAACGCCCAAAAGTCATAAGGGCTGGTTTGACAGTGCACTGAAAGCCGTCAAATTACCGTCTCTGCGCCCTAAACCATTAAATCCCAGACCCAGGCCCAAACGCAGCGATATCAAGCCTCCTCCTGGGGAGCGCGAGACGGCTGCCACACCTAGCTCCAATCAAGAAACGGAAGTGGAGACGCTCAAGCCCAGTCATCAAGAACATGCAACACTCAACTCTCACCAAGAAACAGTAATGGAGCTGGCCATGGTGGATGTGGAGATTGAACTGGTACTGATGCGGGAATGGATGCCTAAGCTCGCAGAGAAAAAGAAAAAGGCTAAAATAACAAGTAGAGCGCGAACGGAAGATGAAAAAGAAGAAAGTGGCCTCATACAGAGGCAGCAGGTGGAAAAAGAAAGTACGCGGTCGAGAACTCTGGAGGAGATTGGTAATTTCTTTTGATTCTTGTTTTCTTACGTGTGAGGATGTAGGTAGAGGTGGGTTTAAGGAGATGAGGAAGTAGAGTATAGAGGATATTCATGGGGGATATTCTGAAGTTCACTCATATGTACGAGTTGGGTTTGGGGGAAAGTCTCTGTGTATAGGGATTCTGCCGATGACTTCCAGCTACTTCCTCAGACTCTGTACACATTGTCTGTAGTATGCTATCGCGTGGCTATGGATTCAGTTTCTTCTCTTCTTGTTCTTGATTAGCGAATTGCCTAGACAGATACAACACGAGGTAGGAGCTTTGGATACATATTAGTAACTGTAGGGTAGAGCCATAGAATTAGTGAAGTGGTATCATGTGATCGGTGATCAGCCAGTTGCCGGCATGTGACGTTTGACGTCATACCTGCCAATACATTCCAGGGCCCCTCACCATCAACACAGAAGCTCATCACCTTTCATTCTGTACTACAAAGACTTCATAAGTGCACTCTCAACTACATCAACCTGAAATCACCCTTACGAAAGACAACCTACCCTCAAGCAATCCGACATAACCTTACAAACAACCGCAAACATGTCAGGCGACAATTCTTCCACCCTCAAGTCCTACGTCGACTCTGCCGTAGCTGGAGCACAGTCCGTAGTCAGCAGCATCACTGGTAACCCCGCAGACAAGGTCCGTTCCAATCCTTTCCATAATTACCCATTCTTCTACTGTACTACCATCAACCCCCTACCCCTCCCCCTTCGAGCTTGCACCCAGACGCTCCAAGCACTACATCCGCTAACCTAAACCCCGACAGTCCCAAGCCGACACCACCAAAGCCCAAGCTTCCACCGAACGCGACGCCTCCCACTCTGTCGGCAAACTCGGCCCCCTCTCCGTCACCCCCCAAGGCGGCGTATCAACCGACAACCCAGACCGCGCCGCTGGCTCCTACAACCAAACTGTCGGCAGCGCAAAAGAGTCCATTGGCAACTTGGTCGGTGCCGAGGGTCTCAAGCGCGAAGGGCAGCAGCAGAACGCCGAGGGCAAGGGCCAGGAGGCGCACGGGCAGCTGAGTGATTATGGACATGGGATGCAGGATCGGGTTGGGGGAGCGGTGGGTAGTGCGGTCGCGGGGTTGACGGGGGATAGGGCGGGGCAGGATAAGTATCAGATGAAGCATGATGATGGGAAGGCGTCGCAGAGGAGCGCGGAGGCGGATATTGCGAAGCAGTAAGAGCATTAGCGAGACAGTCAGTGATGGGTGCGTGATCGATCGTGGGATGCGTGATAGAAGTGAGGTGATGAGCATTGATACCAGCATGCGTGCATGGTTTTGACAAGCTAGATAGCATACTTCATGAATGGTTGTTATTGGATTCAGAAGCCAACCAAAAACAGGATACTTCAAACACTCAGACATACTATTTATTTCTAGCACCCATTCTAGGCCATCAGTATTCTACACCCTGCTCAGATGCTCTTCTCTTGTACATCTGCAGACCGGGACATCAATTGAAACATTCTAGCTGGCTGGATTGAACCGAGAAGCGATGTTGTACAAGCCTCAAGATTTCCCAATCTGGGCCGAGCCGCCGCTGACGGTGGGATTCCGTCATTGGGCAAAATGTCTCCCACCACATTCGTTGAGGTTTGCATTCCTTTAATTGCTCCCGCGTACGAGTAGGTTTTTTTTAATAACACATCTTGCAGCAAAGCTTTCCTATTCAACCTCCCCTAATTTACTCCACCATGGCTTCCAACGACGAACTCCTCCTCGACCCCTCCATTTTCCAAGAACCCGACGGCTACTTCCAGCCCGAGAAGCCCGCAACCTACGCAGAGCACACCCTCCTCAACGGCCAAACTCTCCGCCTCCGCCTCGTCGGCTTCAATCCCTTGTGGGTACAGTCCCGTTCCCCCCTAGAAACCCGCTCTCTCCCTCCCGCAGTCCCTACTAACCGCTTCCTTCTCAAACCCCTAGGGCCATTTCCTCTGGAACGCCGCACAAGTCCTCTCCGAATACCTGCAACGGCATGCGGAAGATCTAGCCCGCGAGAAAGACATCTTAGAGCTCGGCGCTGGGGCGGGCCTCCCTGGTTTCGTGGCTGCCGTGCTGGGCGCCAGAAGCGTCGTCCTGACGGATTACCCGGACCAGGAGCTCCTGGACAACCTCAAAGCCAATATTTCCACCACGCAGCCGCTCCTACCGTCGCCGAAACCGACAACGCGCGTCGAAGGCTACCTCTGGGGCGCATCGATCGCGCACCTGCTGTCCCATCAGAACACCCAAGCCCCAGCAGGCTTTGACACTCTGATTCTCGCCGACCTGATCTTCAACCACACCGAGCACGCCAAACTCCTTCAAACGGTCCAATCCACGCTCCGGCGCTCCCCGGTCTCGCGAGCTTTGGTCTTCTTCAGCCCGCATAGGCCCTGGTTGCTGCATAAGGATCTGGCGTTTTTCGCATTGGCGAGGGAGGGAGGGTTCGAGGTGGAGAAAGTGGTGGAGACGGTAATGGCGAAGCCGATGTTTGAGGTTGATAGGGGGGTGAGTGTGATTGTTTTCTTTTGTGTGGGGTTTGGTGCGTGATGGGATAGCGGCGACTAATTGTTTTTCCGGGGGTAGGATGAGTTGTTGAGGAGGACGGTTTATGGGTATGAGCTGCGGTGGAAGGGGAGTGAGATGTGAGAATGGGGAAGTTGGTAGGGCGGCAGTTACTAGAATTGGGTCATGCATGGGATATACAAGGGGATATAGCAGATCACGACTTGCACATCTTAGGCCATACTGGGATGTAGTAGAAGGGAGAAAGACGAGATAGACATATAAAAATCAAGGCGGGGATTCTAGAGGTATACGAGTCGTTGTTGAGACCGAGAGGCACGCACCATGCGTTGATGCAATTCTCTCTCCTTCGAGTTTTACTCCCCAGCACTTTACAACTGATACATACATACGACAGCCACAACCGTTACTCAAAGAAGACACCAAGCATAGGAGCCAACTTCACATACCAAACAAGTTTCTCTGAAAATATCTTGAAGGCTGTGAACATACTGTAGCTCTAGCAGTATATTCCAGCAAACTTTAATAGCCTATCGCCTTCACGCATGGAATACACAAAGCCGAGCATTCTCACGCTTTGCCACACGTTCAATCCGCCAATCCATTGAAGTGCACCGGCACCTTTCCATTCATACAATCACTCTGGCATAGGAATACCACGACCGGAATGAATCTGATGGATCTACAACTGTGCCTTCACCGTTTGACAACAAGCAGAGAAATTTTGTGCGAAAGGTTCTTCGGGAGGCCGTGGGTGTGTGGGATTTTTGAGTGCGAGTGTTGGGTCTTTATCAACGTACTTTGCTCTTGGTCAAGTCATTTGCTGGCTTGGTTTTTGCTGCAGTAAAGGGGGAGTGGGATGCAAAGACCGGGGTTGATATAATCTAAGCAGTGCTCGAGCTCATGGGGCACCTCCTGACCTCTCACGTGGAATTCAGTCCAAAAGTGGAGTTCTCTTTACCACCAGTCGGCTCCATGCACTGCTGGCGGTGACTTGATGGGTTGAGTATGATTGGCTGGAGGTGAGTAGAGCTGATTCGCCCTGCACAACGGGGGGGTTTTGTATCGGAAACTCCTTCTTGTAGGTTTTTGGTAGATCGAAGGGTATAGTCAGTCGTTGTTCAGGTTTGGTGCGTGGTAGTGTAGACCAGCGAGAAGGACGTCCCAGCATCACATCCTCGAGGGTCTAGAACTCGTCTTTACTCCATTGAGGCTCGCTAGATTTATGTTCGCTGGCCAGCGACACCACATCGTTAAGCTAACTGATGCTCTGGTGCTTCAAAGCCTTTGGATGTCGAATTCATGACCTGACTGCAAATGCAGAACTGATCGCTGCTTGGGACGCGCGAATCTTCTCTAGAATGCCTTTAGAGTCGATTTCGGCAAGACAACATCGCATATGCCACGTCATCTCTTGCAACCATGTTGCGTCCTCAATAGCTGGCTGAGACATTGCACCAACACCTCGGATCGTGATCATTGGGTACGTGCTGTTCGCGCGGGTGTCGAGCGATAAAACGGTCTGGAAAGAAATTTTTTGTGAGAAGTAGCTGCGAAGGGATTTATGCGGAGGAAATCCCGCGGCGTTTCAAAGGCGATCGAGGTCTCAAAGAGTAACCCAGTTGAAATCAGTATCAGCTGCTCCTGCGTTACTCTCCTGCACCTTCTTCTGACTTTCCTTCTCTTCCTTCTCCCTTTTCAGCGTATTCTTTCGATTGATCGCCCTCCGCACCCTCACTATCCACTCCGGCCCGTCCTTTTCAAACCTCTTCCCCCACTCAGCGGGCGTTTCCCCAGCCTGATTTCTGGCTTCTGGGTTAGCGCCATGTTCCAATAACCACGCCATCGCCTCTTCATTTCCCCATTTAGCAGCGGTGTGCAATGGCGTACCCTTCCTCCCCGCTCTTCGCGCCTCTGATGGCCCGGTGATGTCATCTACCAGCCCATTAATGTCGGCGCCATGCTCGAGTAGATATGCCATAACGGGGATGCGGTCTGGTGCGTTTCCCTGTGCGGCAGCGTTTAGGGCCGCACTACCTGAACCTAGGGGTGCGCCGCGAGAGAGCAGCAGTTTGACAGACTCGAGCGGGGCGTGATGGGCAGCTGGAATGAGAGGGTTACCGCCACCAGCGGTGGGGATTTTGAGATCCGCGCCATGGGAGAGGAAGAAGGAGATGAGGTTTGGGTGGGAAACATGGGTGTGGAGTACTCTATTGTCGGCTTTCCAACCATGATGCACGAAAATCTGGAAGATTTCTGGGGAAGTGGTTCGGCCTATTGTATGCGTGCCGATTTCTCCGCCCTGGGACAACAGGTATTCTAGGATTTCTGGTTCGCCATTGTTCTCAGCTGCTCGAGGAACTAGATAGTTGATGTCTTCAGGGCTTGGACCGGATATGGAGGAGTCCGATCGCCATTGTCCAAGAAGAGACTGGACTTCTCCGAGTTTACCAGCTTTGATAGCCGTCCGCACCGCGTGGCCAAATCCTTCGGCGGTAGCAGGTGGATCCTGTTGCACCGCTACTTCTCCAATCTTTGAAACAATCGTCGCCATGAAGACGAAAAATGAGGCAATGCTGAAACAAAGTGAGGAGCACAAGTCAAAATACAACTCAAGCCAGCAAAGACGTTGATTAGTTGATGTTCTGTAGTACTATGCCCGTTTGACTTTCAGCGCGAGCCTGCTTCCTTCGCTCTAGAACTGGAGCTGGACGCGAAGGTAATAATCTATGGTAGCTTCCATTTTTGCATTGAAAAGAGGATATATTCATTGATTGGTGGAAGTTCTGCGAGTACAGCCATACTTGCGCTTTAGAGCGATGTATGTATTCATCACTTTACATACATCGCCTTTCACATAGTGCCACTGAAGAAATGGACATTTTTGTATGTGATGGCAAACAGTAGCAAGGCATGAGATCAGAACCCTGTCATCTGGCTCACTAAAAGCGGCAGCCCGTGAGAGCTCCGACGGAGCTTGTGGCTCCTCGATCCTGTTGACTTGACATTGAGGCTCAAGTTGGCCAGATCTTGGCTAACGTCGTGCATCATGGTGGACAATTCCGACGACAGCGTCAGCGAAGGAGATTGTGGTCTCGCATGGTAGTACAAAGCTTGGAGCTTCCAACGCATATCTGGCGATGACGAAATGCCATTCGTCTACCTAACAAAACTCTCCAAGTGAGTTCAGCAAGCATGGCAGCTGTCCCACAGAAGGTCTTGGGTTGGCTTCATGGGGCGCTGAGAAATGTACTGTACCTTCCTCAGGAGGAGTATGACATGGTTGACGATCGCACAGGAGTACCTAGATGTGAATCGTACCTACTCAGACATCGCCCAAACCCTATCATACAACCCCGACTTCTCCCTCCGGACCGATGTATATAGTATGTGACGGCAGCCGCACCTCTTCTGCGTTGAGTAGTACAGAGGACTGATATACTCAGCTTACGAACATGGTCGATCCTCGCTTCTTCTTAATGTTGCAGGAACTCTACCAGTCTCCTTTCGTGGCACAACCTACATGTTCCCCGTGTCGCTATGGGTGCCTCACGAGTATCCAACAGCTGTTCCGATCGCCTTTGTGACGCCAACCAAGAATATGGTGGTACGGCCGGGACAGTATGTTAGTGAAGAAGGCAGGATATATCATCCGTATCTGGCGGCTTGGAGACAAGAGGTGCGTAAGCTTTAGCGCTCCTACCGGAAATCGACATGTACATAAGGTTCTGTCTGCTTCACGAGCTCAATCTCCTGGGATAGCAGCGCTTAGCTTTACATTTCGTGAATCGTTGGGGCTAATCATAGGAATCTAGCGATCCAATCTTGCAGAATTTCTATCCATACTTCAAGAAGTATTTGCGCGAGAGCCACCCGTAATTGCCAGAGAGGAGCAGATACCCCAGCCAGCACCCCCTTCACGCCCAAATGGAGAACCTCCACCGATACCTCCACTACCCCCTGAGCTGGAGAGACCAGACTCCAGGTCAGCGCGATCTCACGCGGCATCAAGCCCTCGTTCTGGGCCTCCTGCACCACCTCCCAAACCATACGCTCATCGTGGAGATATGCAGTCTGCCCATCCGAATGAAGCACCGCCACTCCCACCGCTTCCTACAGAATTGCAAAGTCAACATGCCCCAGCACGTGGAAGTTATGAGAACGGATATGCTAGACCTCCGCAACCCAAGCCTCAATTTGAGCCACAGAGAGCCGGCAGTCTTCGAAACGAAACAAATCCAGTATCTTCCTATCAACAAAGCCCATATCTCCCACACCAGCATCGACGGCAAGATTCATTCAGTCCAGTGAGTCCCATTACGCCAGCATTCCACCAGACAAGGCCTCCCCCAATTACAGGAAAACCTCCTCAACCTCAACATAATCAACAAGGGATACCTCCTCCGTCACTACCAAGCGGCGCTTCACAAT
>JAABUP010008404.1_pt1 | contig 13184 bp, 18 predicted proteins | sample 5559201 | NCBI WGS metagenome assembly JAABUP01 (sample SAMN10711887, study PRJNA513373) | rock metagenome | isolation source: Antarctica rocks | place: Antarctica | reverse complement strand
GATTCTATTAGAGTTGTAGAGTACGAAGCAGCACAATGCCAAAGTGTAACGAATTTATGGGTACCAAGAATCCAAAATCATTGGGGCATGCAAAACCTTTATAAGCTGCAGCACTGCAAGTATCATGCCATAAGCAAAGATAAGAGCTCACTCGTGCTACAGCGAGAGGATGATAGCTGAAGGTTATGAAGTGCGTGATTGGGATCCAGGCACAGGGTACCTCGGAAGAGGATGATGCACCCGATAGCGACGGCTTAAAGATAATGATAAGGCTCGAAGCATTTGCACCACTGCCCCTGGAATCAGTGCCCATAGGCTACATGTACGAAGATAACGAGCTTCGAAACGGCGGTCTGTTGACCGTACCGCTCGATGCTGGCTGCCGAGAAATATGCCACTGATATGGATGGATGTTTGTGGAGGGTTGAAGATGGGGTCTAAGCTATTTCTATCAAGCTTTTTATGCGCTCGATGAAGCAGATACGTGGTCAAAGGTCACGACGATTTGCGCTCTCTTGGTGTGCAACCATGTCATCATGTAGCTCTAGTCATGCTGCAAATAGTAGAGACTGCGTCACGAACTCAATGTCTAGGATTGGTTATAGCAATAGACTTTGAATGAGACAGCAATAACAGCAAAACACAGCGCGTATTTCTCAATGAGACAAGACCCTCCACACCAACGGGTCAGGCGCCGCTTGGCCGCGGAAACCTCCTGTCATGTCCGTTGGGTTTGATTGTAGAACCCAAAACAGTTCTTCTCTTCCTCAACCCCCAGTCTTTCAATGCTTGCAGTGGAGCCTTCTGGCTCTTGGCAGGGGGTCCGCACAGCAACTCCATGCTTCCCTCTTGCGGCTCAAATCCTACCTTTCTCATCAACTCCGCCTTGACGTACCCCTTCTTTCCCTCCCACTCATCGCTCGGATGGCTCAAGACAGGCTCGATCTTGAACTTTTCACTGTGCTTTTCCTGGAAGTCACGCAGCCCGTCTCTCAGCAACATATTTGCCTCGCTCTTATTCGCATCAATGACCGCTATCTTAGTATCCACACCTCTCAACTTGAGTATACGGGCGATCAACTGGTACCCAGGTGTGATGCCGCTGCCTCCCAGGATCAGTGTAACGCGACTAAAATAAATTCCCTTCCCTTCAATAACGAACTTCCCTATACCGCGATACTCGATTTCACCGGTCGGTCCGCGAACCTCGGTTTCCTCGTTGAGCCCCATGCAGTCGAGAATGTTGGACAAGGCGCCTCCAGGCGGGTCATCGTTCGGGAAGCAAGTCTCCGCCACGAGCTCAAATGTTCCGTCTTCTTCGCTCTCTAGCACTGATCTCGTCGGGGTATAGGATCTAATAAGCATTCGATCCTTGAGAGGGAACCCCAATTTTACATGCTGACACGTCGCCAATCCAAGAGCTTTTTTGGAATCTGGGAACGTGAATGTGTAGCTTCTCACATATTTACTGACTTCTTTTCGCTCCTTCAAGCGGACAGGCACCCAGCGGTGCTTCTGCAATGCCATGCTTTGATATCCTCGGGAAGACTGTGCAGCCTCTTTGGCTCGAGCCTCTGCGTTCTTTTTCGTGAAGGTCGCAGTTTTTCCCGTCACTGTCCGAGAATGCACTCTACAGCTTGCCATTAGTCCGATTCACCAACTCGAAATACGCTAGATAGCATATGAACGTGCCTCCAAGTTTCTGGTGAGCATGACCATCATAAATACTAGCAAACTCGTCGCTCGTATCTTGATGGACCTAGTCCCCGTGGCCAAGTACAGCAGCTTTGCCGCCAGGATGCCATTCCAGTACACTCGTTGCATCGTACACTTTAGCCTGTCAGCCGGGATGATGCCGTCTACACGCAATGAGCTCTCAAAGCCACACACCTTCCCATCCACGACAATCCAGCAGACGTCCTCTCTGTCATGCTTCTCAAGTTCATCTCTCGTGAACTGTTTTTGCGGCGTACCCGCTGACTGCTTCGCATCCGCAATCAAGAGCTCGGTCGATGGCTTCATCCACCCTCCATCTCCAGTCTCTGGCTCTGTGAGATGCCTGAATCATATCCCGGGCACGCCATTTTCTCTCGTTTCTATCACCTCCGGTCGGACTACGTACCAGTATTTGTTCATTATTCTCATCGTGTTCCAGCTTGGATGTTCTGGCTGGGTGGTTTTGAAGACGTTCCAGCACCCTACGCTTATGCCTTTGCATCTTAGCAAGTACGATATTTCCAAACTGATGCGCCACTGCATCCACGTCCAGAACTTGTTGCCATGGCGGATCGGCTCTTCGGGGATTTTACGGATACAGTAGAGACAGGTTTCGCCGCCATCCAGGGAAACCTCCACACGTTGGAGTTCATGGCCCCCTCCGTCGTACGCGTAGCCTTCGGTTCTATAGGTCTTTCCATTCCTTGCGTCTGACAAGGTAATCTTTTCCCCTTGAGCTGGTTTCATAATTACAGAAATGAGGTTCTGTTCGTTGCGTGAGGTACTTGGGTGAGTAAACATTGCAGTCACAAATTCGCCATCTTTCTCCGTGGCGAAACTCGGCAGGACTCTGTTATCCCAGATATCGCTAATCCTGATTTTTGACAATTTCCTCACACATCGCCAACCTACATAGCCTGGAATGACCACTCTGACTGGGGATCTGTAATCTGGCGGTAAGGGCTCGTCATTCATGTACTGGGCGAGCATGACGTCGTTTCTGGGGTCCATGGCGTATTGCAGCGGAATGCAGGGCTCGTAGGTCCCTTCACTAGGCTTCTGCACCAGCGAAGTTGACCCAATATCGATGGCTCTGCGGGAAGTCTTCCGATACTTCTGCGGCAAGCAGAAGTTCGCGCAGGAGCGGTCCCTTCCAATAGGCACAGCTGACAGCACCAGAACCCCAATTGAAGCCCTTGGATCGCTTGATCATATTGAATTCTTTGCGTCCATTACCATCGCAGGTGAGAGCGACGGCGATGTTGACTTATTCGAAGTCATCCCTTAGACTATCCATTAAAAGTGTAAGCTTACCGTCTATACATCAACGGTGTGAGTTTCCCAGAGCAGATGCGGCACAGCACCATGATTTGGCACATAATGGAACTCATTGGGCGTTATCAAGCCAGCATCGACGAGTGGAGAAGATCTGGCTCTCCCTTCAAAGGGTGTTTCCCCGTCAATCGAATGAGGTTCGAATATCCTGGAATCCAGTTGTCAGGGCTGAATTGGTCTGCCTCGTCGATGGACATGAGGTGCTTGTAAGTCCCCACTGGGGAGACTGCATGACAGTCATTCTGCTTGAGTCCCTGTATGTAGTCCTTGTCATTCTGAAGACTGCGTAGTAGCGCTATTTCTTGTGGCGAGTACTTCTTGAGCACCCGCTCGTAATCCGTCCTGGGCTCGTCCTCCTGATGCTTCCCCTTCGATCTTTGGCCTTCATCTGTGGCGTATGCGTTGTCGTGTTTCGTATTCTCCTCAACATTGGATCTCTTTTTCTATTCGTGCTCTTGTTCTGACCGACTAGCCTGGTTTGGATCCCAGTTTTCCTTGCTGTCTTCATCTTCCTTTTCATGCTGCCTCTTCCGCTTTTGCACATTTACGGGCTAGTCCTCCAGGTTCTTGATCCAATCTTCTGATGCGTTCAGTACGTATCTCCGCCCGCTAGGTGGTTTCGAGGTTACCGAAGATGGTAATCCTAGCATGAACACTTCCTTCGGCATCATATCTTTCTCAGGACATAGCCACTTTAGGCCCGCCTACCTCTTACTTATTGACGATATCCCTTAGATTGACAAACTCCCCTTTCTTCACTCTCCTCCTAGTCTCCACTCTTTCCTCCTTGGCTTTCTCTTCAAACTCTTCCTCATCCTCAACTAAGACTTCGTCAGCCGTGCCGGCTTGGAAAGACGGGAATGAGCCCTACCGCCACCATGTGTGAGCCCAGGCCTGCGATCTTGCTGACTGACAAACCCGACTGTATGCTGGTGGCCTTCTCCCCACTTAAGCTCGTTCTCAATGTTGTATGCTGTTGATCCAGGATGCGGCTTAACGTGAACTGGGTAGGGTTTTGGAGCCACTGCGAGGACCTATGTTTTTAGAAAGCCTGCCAGAGATTGAAAGAGCATTACGCTCAGCAAGCATTGTATTGAAACAAGGCCAAAGCGGCAAAGCAGTAGACAACAGCCAAAGGAGAAACAGCACAACTTTCGGGACGTGGTGTGATGGGCTCTCTGCGCAACATTATTGGCTCTCTGCATTACTATGTACAAACTAGGCGCTCCGAACGGACAAATAAGGTCACATCCATGCCGGACCAGTCCTGGCTGCCGTGTTGGTGAGGAGTCTTTCAGGTATGCTGGTTAGCATATCCGCGAGAGCCGCAGGAGACAAACGCTCTTTCTCGACAACAGAACTGCATGCTCTTCGAGGCAGTCACGATGTCCCTCGGCTCCATGATACCTCCCAACAGTAGTCGATTAGTTTCGTAGAAGGTTCGAGCGAGGCGTAAACCGCACATGTAATTGAAGAGGTGTAGAGATGACTAATCCGGCTAATCCCTTATTGACCGAATATTGGCTTCCATTCTTGGCATCAAATCAGGTCCTCGCACACACCAATAAAGTCCATTGCTGTGTCCAGTCTTAAGCTCCCAAGACGATATCTTACATCCACGCAAAGAAATCCTACTCATTCAACCATGGATCGTGAAAAGCTCGCAAAGATGCAGCAGTCGGTGCGAATTGGTGAGTAATTCCTACTCGCCCTGCAATTCTCTGATTCCTTTTTGAGCTCGTACTGACCGAGTCTACTTGTAGGGTAAGCCTCAAGTCCTTTCTTCTAGCTATTTTCACAGTATCTACTGCCGAATCATTTCAAAAAGCCTGCGACCTGCTCGGGATAGGTAGAACCAGAAACTGGGCTAAGGCTGATGCATTATTCTGTTCTACAGAGGGAAAGGCACACCCCGGCGGAAAGTAAAGAAGGTCCATAGAGCTGCAGGCACAGACGACAAGAAGCTGCAAACTTCGCTGAAGAAGCTCAACGTACAGCCCATCCAAGCAATTGAGGAAGTCAACATGTTCAAGGAAGACGGAAATGTCATCCACTTTGCTGCGCCCAAGGGTACGGTCCCTCGTTACACAAATCTTGGCCTAGTCCTAACATTTGTTCTCAGTTCACGCATCTGTCCCCTCCAACACCTTTGCCATATACGGCGCCGGCGAAGACAAAGAACTCACCGAACTCGTACCGGGTATCCTGAACCAACTCGGCCCAGACTCTCTCGCCAGCCTGAGAAAGTTGGCGGAGAGCTACCAGAGCATGCAGAAGAAAGACGGAGGAGAGGGCGGAAAGGCGGAAGAGGAGGACGATGACGATATACCGGAGTTGGTGGAGGGGGAGAACTTTGAGAGTAAAGTCGAGTAGAGGATCTTGGAGCGTTGAAACGTTCACGGCTCAAATCTGAGATAGCTGCATAGAAGCATGCCAAAAGATTTGATATGTACATGCAAAGCTTGGAGCGCAGGAGCATCCATCTTGGCTTATAGATTTCGAATGCCACTGAATTACCTTTTCAAATCCGAAACATGGTTTGGTCTACTACTCTAATTGGCAAAAGGAGCCTCTTGAATGGCTTCGTCGTGAGATGACTGACATCTACCGGGCTCATGCGATTATTGATTATGCATCATCTCCTGCGCCCTGTCCATCTTGCCTCTTCTATTCTGCCCTCTTGACTTTTCACCCCTCCCTCTCCCATGAAATCCACCCCCGCCGCCACCACCACCGCCACCTCTACTTCCGCCCGCAACGCCTCCTTTCCTCCCCGATCTTCCACCCCCTCTTCCGCTATTCCTCCCAACACGAAACTCTATCCGCTTCAGCGGCTGCTCCACCCAATCATTGCCCTCGAGACCCAGCTCCTTCTTCTTCTCTTCAGGCATCTTCCACGGCTGGAAGATGATCTGTGGATCATTTAACGATCGTAGCTCCTCTACCCAATTCTTGACGTACTCGGCTTGTGGGTCATAATCATGAGCCTGCCTCGTGTAAGCCTCAAAGCATCCCAAAACCGACGTGGGAATCGACTCACCTGCTTAACAGGATTAAACACCCTCGCCTCTCTTGGATCATTCCCCACACCAGCATTATACTGCCAATTCCCCCAATTACTACTCAAATCATAATCACACAACAAGCTCTCATACCACTCAGCCCCTATCCTCCAATCTATACCGAGGTGCTTAGCAAGATAGCTCGCCACGTTCTGCCGTAGGCGATTACTCGTGTAGCCGGTAAGAAACAACTCGCGCATCGAAGCGTCGATGAAACCAGTGCCGGTCGTGCCTTCGAGGAATCGAGTCACTTTTGCTTGGGTCTCTTTGTCTTTCTGAGGATACTTCCACGAGCCAGAGGTGTCATTCTTGAAGCCTTCAATTCTGAAAAGCCGCGGACCGAACTTGCGGGTGGTGAGTCGGAAATAATCTCGCCAGAGCAACTCGAATCGCACGGCAGCTGTGCCATTATTCTCGCCCTTTCCGTAGCCTTGCACGCCCTTGCCGAGGTCTGTCTTGCCAATTTCGAAGGCGAGGAGGTACTCGTGGACTTGCCGAGCTGTTGTGCAGCCCAAAGCCAGCCAGGCTGAGAGTTTGGTGCTGAAGTCTAATCCGAGCATGCCATTGCGTGTGTCTTTGTAAGTTGACATCGTCCCACTGGTGATGAGGTGTTTGATACGATCGTGGCCGATGCTTTCGCCGCCCGGAAAAGGATGAGCAGAGGTAGCGTTTGCAGGCATCTTGGGTGGGTGGGCGAGTCCAAGGGCTGGGTCTAGAGGCTTGTGGAGGTTGGCGACAATGGCTTCGAGGGAATCTGGGATTGCGAAGGGGCGTGGTTGCGGAGGTATCGAGGGCGGGAGTGGTGGTAATTTGGATGGCGCGGCGAGGGTGCGGCGAGCGGCCTCTCGCAGAGGTTCGACTTGTTTTCTGTAGGTTGTAAAGATATCTGGCAAGTCTTTGGGGTTTTGGTAGGGGAGATCTCGGCTTGATCTATATCAGCTGTACAGCTTCGCTTCTCCGACAGACGAGACTCACTCGTCAATGTAGTATTTCTCGTCGGTCCAAAGCTTGAAGTTCGCGCCAGCACCTTCTGCAGCTTTCTTGACATCTCTTTCTTCCCTCTTCTCTTCGACACCCTCCTCGTCAGTCATCCACACTCCAGCGACCTCAGTATTCTCCTTTTGGAAGGCGTCCAACAGCTCCTTGATGATCTGCCCAGCCATGCCGACACGAATCTCCAGTCCGCTGCCTACCCCAGCCAATGACTTCTTCAAGTCCCAGACACTCTCCGCCAGGAATCGTGCTCGGTGAGGGCCACATCTCCAAAAGCCTGCAGCATTCGACCTAGCTTCTGGGAAAGGCGAGCGTTCAAGGTCTGAAGAGAGGAAGCCAGAAACCTCTATCTGTTGCGCAGCGAAAACATAGACTGGGAGGAGATGTGTGAATGGGTGCTGTGATTGGTAAAAAGACTTGGATACTTCATTGAGTATTGGATTGTCTGCGAGACGGAGATCCCTTCTTAACAGGTAAATGAGTACCCGTGGAGAAGACATCTTGTGGAGGATGGGCCACGTGCTTAAACAAAGCCAATGTCAAGTTTCGTAGATAGTACGCGCAAGAAATGATGGGGATTGTAAAATGCCAGCGTCACACATGGGGATAATGGCAAGCAGCACTGACGGGGGTAGCAATCGAGAAGTTCAAAATATTTTTTTGGGAAGAAAATAATGGATGGGGAATCGTCATCCACAAAGGAAGGAAAATGCCCTAGACTTGATGCAGCGATCCAAGTCAACTAAGGTAGATTACAACAACATCAAGCTTCTTCTCATGCGCGCCTTGCCCATCCCATTCTGCATAGAGTGCTTGACTGTGCATTTTGCATGCAATGAACATCTTTTTCGCACAGACATCTCATCATGACTTCCAATTGTCGGAAATCATCAAAATCTTGATCTTTGATAAACCTTGATTTGATCGACAAAAGCGATTCAGATTAGCGGGGCCTCCTTCCCGCCTTTAGATTCAGATTGGCTTTCAAAGCCACTTACCTTAGGTTGCATTTGCCCAATACTTTACTTTATCTTACTTTAGTTGAGGTACTTACCTTAGCTTGTCCTTTGATCTTTCGAAAACTTAAAGAAGTAACAGGTGTCAAGCTTTTAGCTGCATCCTTACTTTAGCTCCCACGAAGAGGTCGACGGTCTGAAAGGCGGCTGCACATCGCGCGGGCAGCGGACAACCCGACAAGCACCCAACATCAACGAAGCTTTAGATGCATAAACGAGAGGATGTACAGAGTACGCCGTTGGTCATTGCTACCTTGGCAATCAAGAACCGTCTGCTGTGCTTTGACCGCTAATGCAGCTGCTTCACCACTCACCACTCACCACTCACCACACATTCTGACTAATCATAAAGCACCTTCGATGCCCAAGCCCGGAATGCCTTTTTCCACCCACATTCAGATCGAGTGCAGGAACTTGAGCAAGTGCTCAAAGTATGCCTCTTGAGCATCCCAAAAGGCGAGGTGGCTTCCTTCGGGGCATATCGCTGCCGACGCATTAGGCATCATCTCGGCCATTTTCTTCATGTCTTCTGGATCCATTTCATCGTTCTCCGCCCCCAACATCAATGCCTTGACTTTGATTTGCGACAAGCGATCCCACCTTCATGTTTACCAGTTAGCCTCTTCCTCTGGAGTATAGAAATTGAGTCATTGGGCGTAGATAGGCAGCAGAGCGAAACATGATGCTCCCGAAACTTGTCCTGCGCCCTCGATCGTTGTGTGATGCGGGTATGAATCATTGCAAAGAGTACACTTACGAGTCCCATCCCAATAAGTTCCCGGTCACCTCAAACTCGCTATGACTATTGCGGGGTGAGCATTACCATATAGATGGGTGTAATGAGTCGCGAGACATTTCAAGAAAGATAATGAGCAGACACTCCTCAAATATATCTAGCGACTTCAAACAGATAAAAAAAAAAAGGAAACGCACCCCTGCATATGGACTAAATGAACTAGAGTCAGCACTGCTTTCGAAGGGAGAAGTGTCTTCTCAGCGCTGAATAAGTCCGATTCCAATCGGAGCCCTTTCGGGCAATGTAGACAAGGGCAAAGATTGGAAGCAACGGACTCCAAGATGGTCACTTACTATAGATCGCTTCGTTGACATGTCGAAGACATCTCGTGAAAGGCTCAGGCCTGTCGTAGAACTCGAGATCAGCACTACCGTTTTAGTAAAGTGTTTGGGTTGTGAGACATTTTCTTGGGGTTTCTCTTGAGCAAAAGCTCCCGAAACCTTCCCAATTGGACAAAAAGAGGGGGGGAAAAGGCATACCAAGGGAGAAGCCGACAGCACATTTTAGGATATAGTTCTTCCTAAAGGCATCGTATGGGTCAGCATCTCCCTTCAACGACATTCTATTAGGGACTTCGAAATAGAAGCTTGCTGGAGACTTCCTCGCTCTGCATCCCAAGGGTAGTCTGTGATTTCACTTGTAATAAGTTAGGACCATAATCGATGGTAGCTTACCATCATTATCCTTTCATAGGCTGGATTCCCCCAGTCTCCTTCCCTTTCGATCTTCTCAGCTTGTTCAAACAGATCAGGAGGTAGGGTCTTCTTCCATTTCTTCGAACAAACGAGGAAGGATTCAACACTAGCTACCATGTTAGAGACGACTAGTGCCTTTAGATGACCCTCATGCTGGTGTTTCAAGGCATATTCAATCCCTAGTATTCCCCCCCAACTATGTCCGAGCAAAACGAATTCCTCGAGACCAAGACCTTTGCGCACCTCCTCCACTTCCTCCAGATATCGGGGAAGTGTCCAGAGTGACATGTCTGATTTGTCTTCCGGAACATCGCTGTTACAGCACCCGAGCTGGTCGTAGTAGTACATTTCGAATCCCGCTTCAGGGAGGAAGTCCTCCTTCATTGGGGTCAGCATATTGATCTCAAGGCCCCCATGTGGTTGTTAGAGCGGTCTTGGTGGCATAAAGGAGCTAGTGATCTTCTTGTGCGCACACCGAACAGCCCTTGGCGCTCGAATTGCAACCGGAGCTGGGCCAAACGACATGTTTGGTGACACACCGACAAGAAGCCGAAGAAATCAAACTACAATGCCAATCACAGGTCGTTGTTTCCGAAGTGGCACATACCATGCACTCAAAGTACTCATGGCCGAACCCTGGTCCGCCATGCAATAGCAGCACCTTTGTCTTTCCACTGCCAACTTTCTTCGTCCATACTTTGTATTTACCATTGACAACTGGGATCCAGCGGATGCCTGCTGTTCGGCAAGCCGGGTTGAGCGCGTCGCCCATGCTGACGAGAATATTGGACGATGTGGGCTGAATCTATTGACAACGCTTCCTCTTTCAATTGATGAACGGATAACGACTGATGTTGTGGAAAATATGCGTAGAGGTGACAAACTTTGGCGGAAGCATCACGTGGTCTTGTGCTATCTGTTGATTGACCTTCCCAATCTAGACATTATTACTATATTTGGTGGTCGCATCAATTGGCTTGTTCGGGTAAGGGCTGATTCTCGTTCCGAGCGGCGGAGTGCCCAATCGTGTTCATCCATGACAGCTCGTTGTCTTTAAAACAACTCGTCGTCATCAGGGCTGAGGAGCTCTTATGAGAGGCTGTCAGAATGAGTGGCAATTGCTGCGGAGCCCGAAATTCGCACCACAAAACGCATCAAGGGCAAAGAACTTGCCTATCAGCGCTCAGGATGGGTCGCTTTGTTGTAGCCTTTGGCTCTTAGATGGCTTTGACTGCCTGTTTTACTGCTCAGTGCGATGGTATTCTGTACTAGAGTCGATCGCACTGGCGTCCACGACTGCCGCTTATATTGTGAAGCCTAGAGGCCAAGGTGACCGCCCGGTATCGATTGCAACTTGGCGCGGTGGCAAGGCCTGTCAATTTGTGCAACCACCACAAGCACCAGGCTTTTATCGTGGCATGACACCTCTTTCGAGAAATAGCCTACCAGAGCTGTCGCACGCATAATGTAGTGGCGTCTCAAACTCTGTGCACGTGATTCGGAACACTGAATGGTTCCACAAACCCCTGCCATGCCTCGGTCAAGGGTCGTCCATCATTACCACTGCTGAAGATGAAGAGGCTGTATAACGTCGGAGCAGGACGGAAAATATGGAGAGCCAGAAAGAAGGTCAGACCTTGAAGTCTCGACTACAACAAAACCTGCAAAACCAGCTCGTCCAAATATCAATTCCACTCGCCGTGTCAGAGTTGCTAGACTTCAGACACCTTGCATTTGAGGCCCTTTTACACCCAATTGAAGCAATCAAAGCATACGCACCGCAGCTCAATATGTTTGGACTTTTTCAGGGCAAGACCTTCAACCCAGGGGCAGATATCCCAGATCTGTCTGGCAAAGTCATCCTGGTTACAGGAGGTAGGCCAATCTGGTGTGCAACTCAATCATCATGACTGAGTCTCAACAACAGGAAACACCGGTCTTGGGCTAGAGAGCGTACGCCAATTAGCGGTCCACCACCCCTCTCGCATCTACCTAGCAGCTCGCACGCCCTCAAAAGGCGAAGCAGCTGTCGAAGAAGTCAAGAAAGCTGTGCCCTCAGCGGACGTCCATTTTCTTCCCCTCGACCTCTCGTCCTTCGACTCCATATCCACTGCCGCCAAAGATTTCACATCCAAATCTCAGCGCCTCGACATACTGATGAACAATGCTGGTGTCATGGCTTTGCCTGCCGGCAAGACGAAGGATGGCTACGAGATCCAATTGGGAACCAACCACGTCGGCCACGCCCTATTGACGAAACTGCTCCTCCCAACCCTCCTCGAAACAGCCAAAGAATCAGGGGCTGATGTCCGCATCATTAACTTGACCTCGGAAGCCCACAACTTCGCCCGCAGCGCCGACGTCCTTTGCGACCAGAGCAAACTCGAGGCGCAGACAACATGGGCACGGTATGGCTACTCGAAACTAGCCAATATACTCTTCACCCGTGAACTTGCCAGACTTTATCCTAGCATCAGCTCTTTCGCGCTCCACCCAGGCACTATCAAATCTGATCTCTGGGCTCCAAACGCTCAGTCGACCTCTCTAACGAAGTATATCATGATGGCGGTCTTGGTCTTGACCGGACAAAGTGTGCAAGACGGAGCACGGAATCAGCTGTGGGCGGCTACTGCGAAGAAGGAGGATATTGTTAGCGGGACATACTACAAATCTATAGGGAGCGCGAGTAATGGTAATGCGTTAGCACAGGATCCAAAGCTGGCAGCTAAACTGTGGGAGTGGACCGAAAAGGAGCTTGAAGGCAAGGGATATAGCTCTATGTTGACTTAGCTGGCGGTTTGACGGTTGGCATGATACCTACAGCGAGGTGAACTTTTTGCTTGCAGTCTGATTATTCGACCAAACGCCTGCTTTAGTCTTTAGCACGAAATAATGGATCTTGAATCTCGACCCGTGCTCATAGTCATGATCTATCCTGGAATGCTCAAAGATCTACTTGATTACCAATCCAAGGCCGGCGATAAGCTCAGTCAATACTCGAAAGCCTCAATATGCACATATAATTTCCCGGGCTCCCGTCCCCTTATGCACAGTTCTCTCATCGCTAAGAGCTACAACACTCCGTCTTACATCGTCAACGAGACCTCTCGGCCCGCAAACGACGACTGCAATTTCCCCTAGCGCTTGCTCGAGAGTCTTCCTAATCAAATTCCTTGGGCGTGGTCAACCTGTGAGTACCGTTACTGATGGATAAATCCAGTGGTGTGGGGACCAAACAAAGGGCTGCTGTGAGCCCTGCTCAACATTTGGCCCTATAGAATCAGAATTTGCACAGTAACATTGGTGTTGGTGTTCCAAGACAGTCTCATCGTCCTCATTATCAACGGTGTTTGTGAAGCAGCATATGCCATCTTGTGCACAGGTCGCCCGAGTCTGAGTCAAGTCATCTTAATTAGAGATGCTCGAGGAGGTCGATTGGGAAGTGGCCATACTCCATCTGACTTTCTGGTTTATTGAGATTACTATGTCAACCAGAGGTAGCTCTTGGACCTTGGTACGAGCGTGACTTTTTCGCGTCGGTTCTTCTTCATCACCTGTCGTCAATTCAGGG
>JAABUP010008402.1_pt1 | contig 13190 bp, 14 predicted proteins | sample 5559201 | NCBI WGS metagenome assembly JAABUP01 (sample SAMN10711887, study PRJNA513373) | rock metagenome | isolation source: Antarctica rocks | place: Antarctica | reverse complement strand
GGTGAGTCATGCTGCATGCATGATCTGGCATAGCATTCTGTGTAATCATACTGGGAAATGCAAACATGCTGGACATTACATATGCCTAGAGCTGTACAATGTCAGTGCCACGTGTGCACATTGCGTTGTGCTTCACAAATCAGTCTCAAACCGACTTTATAAAAGGTTTGCACAGTTGCACGACACAGGTACTGCGTCGCCAGATTCTGAACAGAGGTAAACTATTATCATAACCTAATCGACGTCAAAGCGGCAGAATGGCAAATGAATTGATCAAAACCAAGGCTCATGACCCAAACAAGAATCGAACACTGTTCAGAGCAAAAATTCAAACATGAGCAATAAATGTATATCTAGCCTACCAATTGTGTAAATCCAGACAGAAAAGCCCTGCCTTTCTCTGTACATGTTGTCATTGTGCAGATTGACCTCGACTGTTTCTTTGTTCATTTATGTGGTTTCTGATGTTGTCAGCAAGCTGTCAGCTAAAGGTAATTAGGCAGGTGTGAAACGGGGGGGGTATGTGGACATACATGAAACATAGAAGGGACACCAAGCAGACAGCATGTGTCAGCTTGCACATTCTGGTGAACATACATCAAGGTGCAAAACAAGCACCAGATCTAGCAATTCATGACAAGCTTGAAATCACTCTGAGAGCCAGACGCCAAATTTGTCATGCTGACTACACGACCTGGAACTGCATATCGCCATGGCCAGTTTCATGCTTGTACCGTTCGCAAAGTTTTTCCATTGCGGTAATGTACATATCAAGGTACTGTTGCACTTCCTCATCAGTCGGGTTGTCCATCTGGGGCAACAGCACTGGAGTGCCAATCACCACATGGACCGGCACCTGAGTCACAAAGTCTGCAGCACTCAGCACAGAGTCTACAGCACTGAGTCACAGAGTCTACAGCATTAAGTCACACAGTCTGCAGCACTCAGTCACAGAGTCTACAGCGCTGAGTCACAGAATCTTCAGCACTGAGTGAAGAGACAGCAGCACGCCAGCTAGCAGACTGCTAGTGACAGCACGTGTGCAAAATACACTTGCAGAGATGAAGCAAGGAAGCAGTCACAGTCAACCAGTGCCATGTCAGCAAACCCTGAAGAATGCTGAGCCATACTACAGCCTAAGCTGCATGTCCTCAGGGATCTGTCCTGGCACATAGGCTTGTTTGCACGTTGACTTGTTTGCTCATTAGTGACAACAAATAGTTGTAATGACAATGACATCAGCTTGTTTGCACATTGCCTTTTTTGCACATTGACTTGTTGGCACATTGACTTGTTTGCACATTGACTAATTTGCAGATGATGACGTGAAGGACTGAACAACACAACCATAGGAAGTCAGAAACAAGGTGATACATCAGCTCTTACCTTGTAGGGCACTGCAGAGTACCAAATGCCCCACATGAGCAGGGGCACAAAGCCCAGCACTCTCCTGAAGAAGTCTACCACGTACTGGGGACCGGGCCGGATCCACCTGCATTGGAACATGCCAGTGAAACACAAATCAAGACGCTGAGGCCATATTTACTTGTAGTTGCAACATGCTGCAATTGTCGTCAGGTCAGTAATGCTTGTGCTGATGAGACATCTGACATCAACAGCTGAAGACTAGAGGGGTATAGGCATATGGCACCATGTATGAGCGCGCTCCTATGCAGTGTATCAGAGTCCACGTCTGGGACACAAAACATTGCTGCACAGCGATGCAAGCACGCAATCTGCGTTAGGAGACAGGCTTCATGCTACAGGTTGCCTTATGCCTGGCATGTACAGCGACAGTAGGTCATGCTGGACAGACTGTATAGGGCGAAAGTCATGCTCACGAGTATGTATCGCTCTGGCCAAAGGCAAAAGCTGGGACCAGAGGCGCGCCATGATTCAGCGCCAGCCGCACAAAGCCCAGTCGCTTACGCAGATACATCACTTCTTGCCCCTGCTTCATCACCATGCACTCACTCACCCCTCCAGGCACCAACACCACGCTATTGTTAGCTGCCAGCAGCTTGTGGATGTTGGCCTTGTCAATCGGCCTCACACCAAGCCACCACCAGAAATGCCGTGTAGCGGGCATGTAAAGGGCCTGCAATTCATTCATTTGTTCAATCATTTGTTCACTCATTCAGGCACTCATTCTATCATTCATAAATTCTTCATTAAATACATGTCTTCCCCTAGGGCCATCTACATACAGTCCTGAGCAGCGCCCTGTATGGCCTGTATGGCAATCCTGTTTTGGCAGTCAGCGTACCAAAGATAACGCGTGAAGTGACAACAGCCGTGGCCAGTCAGAGCATCAGGCGTCATGGCCTGCACAGATTGCGCTGCAATTGTGCACATTGATGGAGCTCAGTCAACAGCACCAGCGGTCATTGCCTGCCTAAATCAAACATCATAGCACATGCTCACAAAACAGCAGCTGGCACAGCTGTACAGAGCCCTTTAGCCACGCAGGGTGAGGTAATGACATTGATGATGATGATGATGCTGTGCAGTGTGGAGTTACAGCAATCATCATGACAGCAGTTGGGTTCTTAGGGTTGATATAATTCTCGAAGAAGCCATTTTCGAAGCTGGACAGCCTGAAGTTAAGAAAAGTTACCGCAGTATGAGCTAAAATCTTGATGCCTCGCAGGCCCTTTGGCAGCAAGTCACAGTGATCAGTGAACACCATTGGGAGCGCTACTGGTAGTGCTGAATGAGGTTCCAAGCCTGCAATCAAACAGCACTTGAACGTAGCCTTGCCAAAGTGTGTCAAGCTGTGTGACATGCATGAAGCAGTGACACTTAATACTGGTGCCACCCTTGTCACAAAACAAGGGCTGTAGACGTGCAAATAGATGCCATGCATCATCCCATGAATTGTCTAGCCAACAATCTGGGCTGTTGGCAAATGATGAATAGACTCATTGTACAGGAGGATCAAGACTGTACCTACTACATATGCTTGTCCTGGCTTGAGGGCATCGGCATCTTCTACAGTCACTCTGCAGGAGAAGTAGGTCAAGGCAGATTGCACTGAAAAGTGGATAGCCCTGCAAGAATGCCCAAGACTAAGGCACAAATGATTCGCGCTATGGACGATTTGTTTCAAGGGTAGTGAGCAATACTGGTAGCACTAACATCCTAAGGGGTGTGTTGAATACAGGTTGTGTGCAGACCTCTGAATCAGCACTGGCGCTTCACCCACAGGCAGTACCACAATTGCCACCTGCATGTCAGCACCACCTTTCACCTGCTCCTATGTCGTGAGTGTATCACAAAGCACAGTCAGAAGATGTCTTGAGTTGCTTACTTGCAAAAGAAGAAAGACCGCAGCAGGAAGACACGCCAAGGGGTGACACAGCAAGCATAGGGCCAGCATGGTCCCCATAGAGTTGCCTATGATTTGTGCAACCCAGAAAGATATAGCTGCTGTCATGGCCAGCTCTTGAAGGTGTCTGGACAGGCATGCTTGCCAAGTGTTAAAGCCTTTCGAGGTCATCGTCCTCAAAGCTGTGGCACATGTCTCGTGAGCGCAATCGCTTTCGCCATTCAACTCAAAATTGCCATCGAGTGCTGTGCGAGATTTAGGCCGATAGTCTGACACAACTGGCTTGTTCTGTCGAACCGCTGCATGCCGAGCCCAACGATCACTGGGAATGGGATATTTGAGGTGCCTGAGCTCGATCGGATCAGCAATCAACAGATTCGCAACATGACTCGATCTACAGCTCCGGAAAACCTTTGGAAAAGTTCCGGAAAAGGATCGTTGCCGCCGTGGGGATCGGTCTGTTGTCTGCCGGTCAAGGCTACAAGGCTTAACTCAGGTTGCATGTGACCTGTTGCATGTGTCAATTTGAATGGTGCCGGGCCAAGCTAAGGTGCTTTTTTTGTACAAAAGCTGCACAGCATCATTATGTGCGCTGCCTTAACTAAGATCAACTTTGATCAGCTACCGAGCTTGATAGTCTCTTGTTTGCTGCAGTTGCCTCCGCATCCAGGCCTGGATGCAACTCACCAGAGCCTAGGCTCTGGTGAATTGCATGGAATTCGCAGAGTGAGCAGGTAGGGCTCAAACCACACATTTTTAGGTTGAGACTCCATACGGCACATCAAAGACAGTTGTTGATCATGACATATGAGTCATGACACATGGCGCAATCTGCCTGTGTGGGTGTATTTGGAGAGGACCATCACACTCCACATAAGTACATCATGCAAGGTTAGATGTAACCGCTTACACTGCAGCTGTTTGCAGGCACAGCACCTGTAGCTGCGCTCGAGCATGATACCGCAGCCTGATAATGACTGGCATAAATATCAAGCACTTTTCAAGCTAACTTTAGAAGGCATTGCTGCGATCCTCTTCTTCTGGAAGCCCCTGTGGGCTGTGACATCGCACCGCAACAGGTCAGCGCTGCAATCTTGATATTGCGCTTCGATCTGTCTGCCTTATTACACACCACATGTATTTCAGTTTGTAGGTTGCTTTGGTACAGCCCGTAACGCAACAGTCACACACAATCTATCACCGACTGATCAGTTCGACCAACGACAGGTTCTGCCCCAGGGGCCTGCGACTCATCAGCTTGTTGGGTATTGCTGTAAAATACGACCAGTATATGAGCAGGAGCACTACTTGACAGCAGGTAGTCTTGCCCAGCACAGGTGCGCTATGGTGCGCCTGACCTTGATTGCCCGGAAGCACGACGGCCTGCCTCTTTCTGAGGGGCTAGACAGTGACAATCACCACGATATGGAGCCGTACAAACAACAAGCTAAGGTGCAGCTTATACATACACACTGTGAGCCACAACACAGATTGTAGGCTCGCTGCTCACTGCCGGCTCTGTGTTCTGGCAGCAACTCTTTAAGAAAATGGCTCAGAGTGGCGCTCCTGCTGCAAGAGCCTCCCTGGAGTCTGGAGCGTTCACCTTTCACTACATCATAGACAATGATGTTTGCTATCTGACTCTAGTTGAAAAGAGCTATCCAAAGAAGCTGGCATATCAGTATCTTGAAGAGCTGCAACGAGAGTTTTTTAGCTTGTATGGACGTGAGAGTGAGATCAAATTTGGTGAGGATTACTTTAACCTCTGCTGTGACCTGTCACAACCACCTTTTGCCATACGACATGCATCACAAACCTGCAAGTGTTTCATACTCTGCCAGTAATGAGCGCCACATGAATGAGCATTGTCTGCAGACACCTTCATACAGAAAACCAAGAAATTGTACATTGACACACGAACGCAGCGGAACATGGCGAAGCTGACAGAGGACATTTCAGAAGTCCACTCAATCATGACCAAAAACATACAAGACGTCTTGAATCATGGGGAGCGGCTTGATAGTAAGTTGACCAGTGCTTTGTGCTTTAATAGGTTGCATACCTGCAAGTCAGCGCACAGACGTCTTGGAAGCAACCTCATGTGATCAGCAAGATTATGAGCATTGTGATGGCTACTGCATGCACAACATTAGTGTCAACATGTCTGTCTTGCAGAAGATGTAGTGTGCTGGTCATGGTAAATTCTACTAACATGCATGCTTGCTTCCAGGAATGACAGAGATGAGCAGTACACTCACAGCAGAGTCAAAGAAGTATGCTGCAGTCGCAAAAGACCTTCACAGACAGGTATAGGTTCTCTGTTGTTGCACAGCACCTTGCAAGCAGCTGATGCCACAACACAGCAACTTATTTGATGCAAATGACTGGATTTCGACACCAGTTGCATCATGAATCAAACATTATGCTTGCAAGCCCATAGACAAGCTCAGGAATTGCTGTATGCAGCCTTTTCTGTTGCCAATGATCCGTTTGGGCCTGCCACAAAGTTGTGCTTGTTCTGCAGGCACTGATACGGAAGTACCTACCGATTGTTATCATCCTTAGTGTGGTCCTGCTCATTTTCCTAGTGAAGCACTGGCTGTTCTGATAGGACATTGTGAGCAACGTAGTCATGTACGACATACAGGCCGCAAGAGATGTACAAACTATATTGGGGCTTACCAAATCTGCTGAAATTTATACATGGTGCCACAAATTGTATGTATACCGGACCCAGAGCAGCAAGTGGTGCACCCATGAATGCATCCTGATTCAGTCATCAGCACTGGGAGAGTTCTCAGTGTTGTTATTGGGCAAGATGCAATGCTCAGGACAGTGCAAACAGCTGTCAACCTTTTTGAGATATCAAGCAGAACATCCCATTGGTAGCATTGTGGTTTTTCAAAGCCAAGTGTGGCCGTCTGATTCACATTTATCATCATGCTTGCAGCTACAGTTCAGAGCAGAGGTATAGAATTGTAAACCTTTGAAAACACAATGCTGTGGCTTCAGGGCTGTCTTGCAGCCTGATAAGCACTTTGAACATGGCACATAACAATCCCTAACCAGGATGGGACGCAAAGTGCTCTGGGATACATACGCCTTGCTGTTGCACGCCTTGCATTTGTGTGCATACCATGAAGACAAGGGTTTTTGAGGAACAGTGATGTTGTCACAAGATTTTCATTTGCCCTCATGAGGTTGCTTATGCTGCTGCAGCCAGTCCCTCAAAGTTTGGTGCTCATCTTGAACTTCCTTGCGCCAAAGGTGTGCACATGCAGTGTTAGCTGTGGACTGTGCTTTCCATTTCTGGAACATACTCTGCAACATTGACATCCTCCCACGACCCATCTGCATGCAAGCATTGCTTTAGCTTAGGCATGCTGACAAACTTGTTAAACAGCAGCACATATACAATACATGACTTGAAGTAAGCTGGGGCATACCCCCTTGCTGGTACGTCAGGGCTATGACATCATCATTTTCCACCTTGAGCTCGGCTAACTGCCTTGCATCTTCTAGCATAGTCCGACCAAGATACAAACGCTGAGTGTCTGGTCCCTGCTGCACAACGACTGGTCTTGCGAGTTGAGAAGGGAATATTAGCAACTTTTGCACAGACAAAAGCAGTGTGCCTGCTGGGTGAGTTCTTGCAGCTTCTGTTTGACTTCTAGGATTGTATCTGTAGGTTCGACGTGCAGGAATATTGTGGTCTTACTCCTCTTGATCCTGACGTACATGGACTGCAGCAGGCAGAGCAGCAGTCATCTACCAGTGAAGCCAAGAGTATCTGAGTCAGATTGCACCTTCACTGCTACAATGAACATGCATATACCATGCTGAGGCGCCGTCAAACCGCAACGACAGAGCTTATATGTGCCGCAATGGGCTGCCTCCGTTGTCGAGAGCGATGCTGCTTTACAGCTTGACGCTGAGATCAGCAGTATATTGCGGAAGACCGCAACATTAGAGGCTTTGCACTTTGTTTGTGTGTAGCAGCAAGCGTGTTCAGCATCTACGAACTCAAGTGAGTGTGCTACTGATTCATATCACACCGAGACTGCGCAAGGAGGTTGCAGTTCAGGAGTCACAGAAAACAATATTGGTCTGTGCATGTCGTTCGTTTCGTTAAAATTACGGTAGACTTACGCTACGGCAGACTTTCTACGGTTTTGAATTCAGCAAGAACAGATAGGCCAATTTGCGCACAGCATCGGCCTTGCTTTGCGCAGCAGGAACTCCTTCAGGTCTTCGACTTCGTCTTGAACCACCTGATTAATGTTTGACCTTTGTTTTCTTCGAGAGCTTGTTGGCTGGCAAAAACATCTTACGTCTCTCTCGGTTCCAAACTTGGTTCCGGGCGAATGAGCAGAACCCCTGACTTGATAGTGTTGGTGTAGCCCCTTCGCTGAATTGTGACGTGTTGAGAACGTCATGTCTCCAAGCAACATGAGTGTAGGGCTTCTGCTCAACGAAAAGGAACAGGAAGTGGCTCGACTGCGGGAGCAGGCTCTAACTAGCCTGGAGGCTAAGGTGGGAATCTAAGCTACGATCGAGCCTTGAGAATGGCAGATACGGTTCAATTGACTTCGAGCGAACGAAATGCTGCACTGCAGTTGCATGACAGAGAAGAACAGCTTGTTGGATCGCACAACAAGGTCAGTCACCCATTGCGGTGTAGCACGCGTTTGACAGAGTACCACTTGCCAAAAACGAATGACTCCATTCTCTGTATGCTGTGCATATAGTTTTTGCATTTGCAACAAGACTATGAGTACAACCTGGAGTTGCTCGATGGCCGCGACGCTGAGCTGGAGCGATACGACAAAGAATTTGAGGCCGTCAGGCAGGAGCTGGCTGCCAGGGAACACCTTGTCTCTCACCTGCGCACAGCTTTGGCAAAAGCAGAATCAGGTGCTGAATCAAAGCTGCTATGTTACGAGCACTTTATGTCAGAGGCTCGTGCGGCTCAGCAACATGCCACATGGAGTTACAGTGCAGTTCTACCTTGCTCCTGCCTGATTAGCTGAAAGCAGCTCTTGACTGCTGCAGCAGTATGCCATGAATTGACTGCTGCAGCAGTATGCCAAAAGTTGGCTGCTGCCTTGCAAAGCAAAGGAGCGCAACTCTGGCCAAGTAAGCGGCACTGTCTATCCAGCAACCACTGCATGTTGCTGCAGACGCCAAAGTGGAAAAGGACAGGTGTGGCGAGGTCCTGGCAAATGCTGACCAGAAGCTTGCTCAGCTGGATGGTGAGCTGACTCAGGCCAGACAGCCTCATGAGCAAGCTCTGCTGAGGCAACAGGAGCATGCCAGCCTGATGGAGCGCCAACTTCAGGTAAAGACTTGATGGTCTTGCTTCATGCAATGACACTTGTGAATGCACCTTGCTTTCCATGTGATGATTGTTTGTTGTTCCTGCAACGAGAGACTGTCCTGCGGCCTCCTCCCTAAACCCAATCTGAGGTGTGCCCACAATGGGAGAACTCTGCTTTTTAGGCAGCAGTGAGTGTGGGTCACAATCTGCCACGTCATGCAGTTTGAGGGGCAGAACACCTGCAGATCACCCTGAATAAGGGTTTTTTCTTGCAGATTTGGCCACTGCACGCATCGTACTGTCAATGATCAGTTTGCAACCAACTTGGCTAATCACACATCAAACAACACCATTGCCTTGCAGCCAATCGTTCATGCAAAGTGTCCATCCACATTTGCAGACAGCAAGCTGAAATCCTGACTAGATCAGTATGATCCCAGCTGAAACTTCACACGCTTGCTGTGCAGCTTTTGTTGGCAGTGAGTATACTGATTGAAGCCCTGTTTGCATTGCAACAACTTGCTGTAGTGGCATGTTGCATGCTGACAAGTGTAGTCGCAATGAGCAGCTTTTGCTGTACTTCTACCAAGGTTTAGCTGCATGGTCAGTGCAAGCTGCCACCATTGCTGCATGCAGTCTTTGTTGCAAGGTGGTTCTTTTGATCTGCTGAGCAACACCAATGCATGCACAGCAGCAGATAGCTTACATACCATGGTTGTAAGCATTGCATCTCATTCTGCAGATTCTCTGAGTGGTATACCAGACAGTTTGCTACAAGAAACCTCTAGAGCTGTACAACAATTGTTTATTATAACTGATAGTGTATTCATCACAACTGGTGTGACAGCAGGTCTGCTGGCATGACTGACCAAACACTGTCCTGCAGCGAGACTTGGCAGATGCTAGAGGTGCGCTACAGAAGCAATGGCGGGAGCTAAGCGCCAGCTTTGAGGACCAGCTGCGCCATCTGGAGCTGGAATGCAACAGCAAGCTGGAGCAGGCTACTGAGCAGATGAAGCTCGCGACTCAGCAGGCAGCTGAGCGTGAGAGCGAAGCATCTGAGGCTCACAGCAAGGAGCGAGCGGCAGCTGATGCAGCAGCTGTGAGGCCTCCTGCTCCCTGGCTTGTCAACAACAAGCCAATTGCGTGTTGAGCATCACCCCAGCCCGCTGATGTCTGGAACTCGCCAGCACAGCCTCAGAAACAGTATGCTGATAGACTCGACCAGACTGTACATGTTTCCATTCCTATGTTCAGCATTACCAAGGCTCCCACTGTCACTTCAGAAAGGGTTGACCTCTAAAGAGCATGTTGGCAAGCATGTCACTGCAGCCTAAAAGCACATGCGCTGCATCTACACTTGGTACTGATGTCTTTGACCAGGATTCTGACCACCCTGGCACATCTGTAAAACCTACTTGTTTGTCTGGAGACATAAGTTTTCCTCCTCCTACTCCTCCTCCTCCTTTTCCTCCTCCTACACACAATGGCATGCTCTTGCGCAGGTAGCTGAGGAGTCGTATCCCAATCACTCAACCAGATGTGCTGCATGTATGCATGATCACGCAGATGCATTGCGGCAGGCCTCACCTGCCTGGAAGCCTGCTGTGCATATTTAGGGATGACGCTTTTGGGTCTCTACATACATATACAAGATTCATATGTATAAGGAAGCCTGTGGTGTAGGAGGCATCGCAGCAAGCAAGGGAGCTGCAGAAGCACAACAAAGCTTTAGTGGCAGAGCTGGAGCGTGTCCAAAGAGTGAAGGATGCCCGCATTGCCCAGTTAGAGCAGGCAAGCACGCTCTCTTGACATGCCTGATGTGGTCTGACATCACAAAGAGAGCAAAGGTCTGCAACCTTCAGCAAGCCAATCGAAAGCCTCCTGAGGCATCAGCTCAGAGTGGTCCAACCTTACAAAGCAAACACCCTCTGCCTTTGTTTTATCCTGTGGGCTACTGAGCTGCCTGGCTTGAGCTGCTGATGTATCACGTGCCTACATGCTACTATGCCGTGAAGCCTAAGGGGCTGCTGCTTGAGGTGTTCTGACTGATCCCTGCCTTGCTCTTCCATGGGGCAGCCTGAGTGCAGCAAGCAGGCTATGCCAGCCTCCCTGCTGGCATGCCTCACACCCCCATCGAAGCTCATGCTGACACTCATTTACAGTTACAGAGTTACAGAATGATGTACACCAATCATGTTACCACTCCGCCAGCTGTCAGCTGATGAAATCTGCGTCTCTGCAGACACTGCAGCGTGTAGCAGCATCAGCGCAGTCAGAACTTCACAGCATCCTTCTCGTAGACAGCATCACAGCCACTGGTCAACAACACAGCTGATCTGCCAGTGCATGCAAAGTGCATAGGGTCTTTGGCGCAAGAGTGCATGAGGCTGCAGCAACAGATCAGTTTCCTTTCACCGGGTCATCCTTGAATAAGCAGCTTTACACTGAACACATGAAGTACAGCTGAACACCAGGCTATGTATAGCGTGACAACATAAGTTACACAACGTAGAATATGGCTCAGAACATTTTTGGTCTACAATGCAGGAATGTTCGAGGCTGCAGCATCAGGCCAGGGACCTGGAAGAAGAACACCGGGGCCACCTGGCAGAGGTGGTGGCTGACGTGGAGGCCATGAAGAAGGCCATGACAGATCAGCGGGATGATGTGGACAGAGCAGCACAGCGTGCACAGCGCCAGCATGAGGATGAGCTGTCTGTGCAGAAAGCTCGCATGGCAACTCTGACAGGTGATACAATTGACGCGAAACAGTGTCATTGGTCTGTGTACATGACGATACAGATGTGTGACAAGCTGCAAATCACCCAGGGCTCCAGTAGCATCGCTTAGTAAGCTGTACGCTCTTTGTGGGCAAATGATAGACAGGTGATAGGCAAATGACATTGCAGGAGCATTGAAATAGAGCACACAGCTGCCACCAACTGTCGCAGAAATTCCTCTGGTGCTTGATGCTGACGTTCAAGCAGGCTTCAAGCCAGCCCTGGCCGATTGCAAACCTAGCAGGCAACAACTAGAGAAGTCTGCAGTGCCACGAGGCCTGTATGCATACTATATTTGGTGCGGCTACATTGTCCAAGTGAGACTGTGTTTGGTGAAGGGCAAAGATCACAGCTGCAAGCAGATCTGTCAGAAGCCAGGACACTGCTGAAGCTGATGTCCAGGCAGGCCTCAGAGCGGCTTGAGAGGCTGGCTGCAGACAAAGAGGTTGAGTTTGCCACTGCACACTCACGCCTGGCTGACGCTGACAGGTAGGCTTTGGCCAGGACACCTTGCAATCTGTTTTGTGTGATGTCTGTGCCCTCCCACTTGTAAAGCTATAGCACACCAAACTGGGCTTAAGCACCCTCATGGCAACAGGCTTCGCTGTTTCAGTCGTGGTGATGTCATGTTTCCTCACAAGCAGCTTCTCAGTCACAAAGTGTTTGCATGTGAGGGTGCTGAACCTCATGCTAGGGCTGTTTTGAGGGTGTTTCCTGAGCTTTGCGCCTGAGTGTACCAATGCTTGAGAACTGAGGCAATAGAGCCGACATTGCATATCTAAGCCACTGAAAAAAGGGTATTTGCGTGCAAAGTAGTTGCTGTGCTCAAGCTTGTTGCCAAGGCTGACACGTTGGGCAAAAGACTGCTTGATGCTGAGTCAATAGCACAGGCATCAACAACATGCTGCTCATGCCGAGCAAACCATGTGTGAGGCTCTGCCTTTAGTATTGTAGTGCTTCCAAAGTAGTATCTGTTGTTGTTCTTTGTCATCGAGAATTCTTCAGTGTGGGTCAAGTTTTAAATGTATAGAATCACAGTGCAGGCAGCATGAAGCTGGGTTGGGTAAGAGCCATGACCAGTGTCCTGTTTGCGCACAGGACATCCAGTCAAACTTTGATTGCCTTATGTCACTTGTCTTCTGTCGCCATTATCGTTATTGTTGTTCTACACTGTTGGCATCATGAGGCTGCTCTGTATGAACACAGGACACACAGTACGTATGAAAATACAAATAACGGTAGCTTGGATGTTTCGTCCTGCTTACGTGTTGTTTGTACCATCTCATTTTTCTGTAGGCTTCAACTTCAAATTCAAAAGTCATCTGCTCATGTTTATATGGCTTGTTTAGATCTCCTAGTATGTTGCTCAGCCCTGGTGTGGCATCTAGCTTGCTCTGCAGCAGGCACAGCCATGAAACCTGTTCTGGACTCATCTCCAAGCCTGCAAAGCTACTCGACGCGCATTTCAGTGCTCTGGAACATGACCTCGTCTGAAGCATGACACCGACCTGATCGAACTGCAACTGCAAAGGTAGACATTACTGTAGCTCTTGAGCTGTCTGTTCTTTGCTGTACCTCATTCTGGGAAATGGCGTCGTAGGCACCATGAGGCTGAGTTGAGGCAGAGCCGTGAGGAATGCTGGGGGCGCCAGCAGGAGCTGGCAGCAGTCAGGGAGAAGCTATCAAACCTGAAGACAACGCTGGAGGATAGGAGGAAGGACATTGTCAGCTACAAGGTGACGCCCTGTGGCATTGACTTCCA
>JAABUP010008401.1_pt1 | contig 13191 bp, 1 predicted proteins | sample 5559201 | NCBI WGS metagenome assembly JAABUP01 (sample SAMN10711887, study PRJNA513373) | rock metagenome | isolation source: Antarctica rocks | place: Antarctica | reverse complement strand
GGCTAAGTATAGCCTTCTATCTATAAATTAACGGTTAAATAGAATATTAGAATTAGACGTTAGAATATTATTTAAGAACTTACTATAATAATAGATAAGATAATTAGGCGGGGTTATTACCCCTAGCTAAATTTATATATTATAGTATAAAGAATATAATAATAGGTTATAATCTATTCAAGCTTTATTATAACTATTAGCCTAAGATTCTTATATATTCTAAGGATAGAACTTATTAAGAGGAGGTACTAGATATAAGATAATATATCTAAAAACTTTATAAATTATATAAAGACCTATTAAGTTAATAATAAGATATATTAGAAATATAAGTAAAGTTCTATAATAGGAAGTATAAGTTAATATCTTTTAATTAAAGAGACTTAGTTATACTAAATATAAAGAACTTAAAGTAAAGTAATTAAGTAGGAAGTTATTTTATAAGCTTATTAATCTATTCTATATCCTTAAACCTATTAGTAAGTAGGTATATTACCTAGTATTACTATTAATATATATAATCTACCCTATTTTCTATATTTCTCTTTTAGAGCTATATATATATAAGTAAGGTAATACCTTTATACTTAAGCTACTACCTCTAAAACTTATTAATAATAATAAGTAGTAGGAGTTAAAAGAGATTTTAGATAAAAAGATAAAGAAGGATAAATTATAATATCTTATTAAGTAGAAGGGATATCCTCCCTAATATAATTAATAGATTCTAGAAGAAAATCTAGAAGATATATAAGAAATATATAAAGACTTTAATAAGAAGTAAAAGTATTATTATTATAAGTAGGAGTTATAAATATTAAAATAAAATTAGAGAATATAATAAAGGATATTTAATTAGTTACTTAAAAGTAAGTATAAAGAGTATTAATCTCTTTTATCTTACCTATTAAGAGTAGGTAAAACGCCCTAGGGGCGCTAGTATATAAAGATAACTTAGGAAAGAAGTAAAAAACTATCTAATTAAATTAGGAGAAGGAAACCTAGCGCTAAGTAATTAAAGCTTACTTAGCTACTTATATAAGCGTAGGTAATATAATATTAATATACTAGGTACCTACTCCTTATTATTTATATCTATCTTATCCTTTAAGCTGTAGGCTAAGGGCTTAAGGCCTACTTAAAGATATATAAGTAATAGTTATAATAAGTAATAAATATAATAAAAGTATAAGGGAGTATACCTTAACTTACTTAATATTATAACTACTTATAAGGGTTTTATTAATATATTCTATTATTTAAAGAATTATAGTTTATACTTCTAATATACTTATTAGTTTCTTTTTACTACTAAGATATATTATAATATAATTATAAGAAGCTAACTTAAAGTAGATAGTAAGTATAATATTTATAAGGGTAACGCCTACTACTTAAAGCTTTAATTTATCCTCTAAAGTATTTAGATAATCTATATTATCAATTAATTAATAGAGTTTAATTACTTTATTATAAACTAGGATTATATTATTAGGAATCTAGAAGTTAAGTAATTAGTATATATTATAACTATAAAAGTAACTTAAGAATATAAGGAAAACCTATTAGTTTATAGTTATAATAGACTTTTAAATAATAGTTATACTACTTAAGTATTATTTTATTTTTATTAGTAATTATAAATATAGTATTACTTATACTATTAATATATATACTAAGTATAATATAATTATAAATACTTATACTCTATAAGTCCTTTATTAATATAGTAAATATATCTCTTATATATATTTTATTTTAAATAGGGAGCTCCTTAGGAATATATAGCTAGGGAAGTAGGGGTAAGAATAATATACTACTTTATATTAACTATATAATTAAGATATACTTAAGTACTTATATTTATAAAAGAGGGATAATAAGTAGATATAACTAGATTATTATCTAGGCTAAATAGGTTATTAATACTTGTAGTAGAGTTAGGGTAAGAAGTAGGCTTAGGAATAGGCTTATATAATAGAGGAGTAGGCTCTTTAATAGGATCTTTAATAGGAATCTTTATAAGATTTATAGTAGGAGTTTTTATAGGATCTTTAATAATTAGATTATTTAATTAGGTATTAGGATCTATTTCTACTTCTATTATAAAAGCTAGGCGTATTATATATATTTTATATTAGATTAAATTAAATTATATTAACTATATTTACGCGAAGAGCTAGTAAATTAACTTATAAATAATACTTAAGATATTAAGATATTAGATATTATATTATATAATTAGCTATTATTATATATTTTATATATATTATATATATATAAGAAGAGAGGGTATTAAGTACTTAGAAGAATATTAATAATAGTTATAAAAGAGAAAGTATTAAGGAAAATTTTAGGTATTATAATAATAATATTAAGGCGCTAAGACTATATTAGTATAGCTATTATTATTATATACGAAAAGTTATTATATATAACGCGTATACTTTAGATTATAATATCTACGCGTAATAGATAGCTATATTATAATATAGAATTATAAATATTATATATTATAACTACTATATAAGTTATAATCTTACTTTATTAAGTTCTTTTCCTTATATCTTATACTAGGTTTAAAGGTTTTTATTAAACTTAATTAAATAGGCTATTTATATTAAACTTAAGGGTAAGTTTCTTTAAGAGAGGAGGTAATTATTATAACCTACTTAATAGGCTATATAATATATACGCTTAGTATATATTACGCCCTTATATTAACTTATAAGAGGAAATAATATATAAGGCTTACTAGTTCTCTTTAAGGGGTTTATTAAATCCCCTATAGAATAATTCTTAGATTTCTTAAGAATTAGTCTTACTATAAAAATAGACTAGTTTTATATTACTATATAACCCCTATAATTTACAATTATAATAATAATAATACTCGTATTATTTAAAAGTAGCCTTATAGTAGTATTTAATATATACTACTACTAGTATAGTAGACCTATACTAGATATAGCTACTATATAAGTTTAAATCTTATAGGGGTATATTATTATTAAGTTTAAGGTACTATAAATATTAGTATAATACTCGTTAGTCTTAGGACTATATAATAGGTCTATTATACTACTTAATCTATAGAATAGAGCTAGTATAAGCGAAGTTCTTTAGATCTTACTTTAATAGGTAAAAAGACTTTATAAAGAGCTAGGAACTATACTAAGTAAGCTCTTAATAGTTAGTCTCCCTTTATAAAGTAGGATACTAAGGTACTCCTTCTTAGAAGACCTACGAGCCGTTAGATTTATACCCTTATAGTAGCTACTTATAGTTAGAATTAGTATAATAGGACTAGGATAGCTACCTTATTAGCTACTAGTACATCTATAGTAATAGATGTAAAAGATAAGGACTAGGGGTTTAACTCCCCTATATATAACGGTTTAGTATTTACTAGTCTATAAAATGCCTAGATATATTTTTTATTTAAAAGTATTAAAGTACTCTATCTTCAAGTCATTTTGCCTAAGATCTCAATCAGCCTGTAGAAGTTATTACAGGCCGCGCTTCTGTTTGCGTGTATATACGAGTTTAGGCAAGTGTTTGAAAAATGAGATTGATAGTTATATTTTCAAGATAGAGAGCGAGTCCATTGTGACTTATGAGACCGTCCTAGCTCGACTCTCGATGACTGGTATCGCTCGGGGCGATGTGCACGATTCACAGGGAGCTTTTTCGGAATCCATACCGTGGTAGTCGCCTAATTGCATTGGATTCCTGTAAGTAACTTGAGGGGCATCCGCTGTTTACCGGTCGAACGAGGAGCGAGAGAGTGTCAAATGCATTCACCAGATCTAGTTGAAGGCGATAAACACGCTTATATCAACAATCCAGTTGATGGAGGTAGGCATACGACGTATAAGAGCAGGACGATCACACTACCGTGACTTCCCACTAATTCTTCGTTGATCCCATTCTCATCATCCCCATGTCGAAGAACAATCCTCGCAAGAATGATTAACCCTCTTATTACATTGCGTGAAGACAGCTTTTGCCTGTAATGAAAGCGCGAGAGTGGCTCATCCATCCTGTGTACTCTACGTCATATCATTCCACCATCCGCAAGTTGCAAGGCCCGTGGGTCAGTACTGCAAAGTTGTCACACTCAGACCTCATGCTCAATGTCTGCAACCCTGGGAACTTTGTTCAATCTCACGTCCGCGAAAGCCGCCACCATCTCAATCTGCCATCATTGAAGTTTAGCAACCAGAGACTAGTGTTAAAATGCCGAACACGTGCGAATTGCAGGATGAAAATGATACGTACACACTGCTGCACCACCTCCACGTCGTCATGACTCACGCCAATTCGCCGCGTTCCACGTAGATGCCATCCCGTCTCTCGCTTCAAATTCTGGATCATGATGCCGGATAGGACGACCATCTCTGTGTCGATTGCGTCAAGGATGCTGTGATCGGAGAGATAGAGACCGTAGGTTATGTTGGCGGAAATCCAGGCTTGAAAGGCAAGATGTGAGTGAATCGATACGATGCAGAGAAAGACAAAGGCGAATTAAGAAGGGGGTAGCGGTCAGGGGAACAGGCATGAAATACCGAAATCTTTGTGAGCGGCGAAACTGTTGATAGTGTCTGTGCGATTATGCTTGTAGATCTGATCAAGCCATGCGATACCCCTGGCTTTGTTTTCTTCGCCGGACTGCCAATGTTCACTACACCAGCGATGAGGAGTTATCATTCGTATAGACGAGAGAGTCGTGATGATGACAGCAATACGGACCGGGAAAACGAGTAATCTTTATCCTCCGGCCTTTCAATCTCCGCTATGTGGAAGATCGCCTCTATGGGCCTGCATACTCCAACGATAGACACGCATTTGACAAGCGCTTCTCGTAATCTTCGTACGAGCTGTTGACGGGATTCTGGAGTGGTGTATTGTGGCTTCTGGATTAGATAGGTGTAGAGGTTTCCAACGAATTCGGGCTGGCTGCCTCCTGTGAGGGCTGAGATCTGAACATCATCAATATTGAGAGGATGATCTCGATCATACTTCACCTCTGTGTCACGTAAGGGGAGACAGTGAGAGGGCAGCATACAGTGACGAGATACCACCGATTCTCCCCCAAAGTCTTGGACGGGAACCTTCGCTCAAGGTCTTGGAACAGCTTCGTTGCTTGCTCAGCAGTAGGCTCCGATGGGTCACCCATCTGGAGAGACTTCGTTTTGTGCGGACGGGCCTCGGTACGGACTATAGTCGTCTCAAGAGCAGAAAGGGACCGAGGACTCTCACGTAGCTCCGTTTAGCATGTAATCCTTGCTTCGAGAGGAGAATAGGTGAATAATGCAAGTCAAATTTGCGCTCAAGACCAATGGCAGCTTGCCTGATCCTACTTGTCATCAAGATCGGAGCAGAGGTGTCGGTGAACGTTCATGGGATTTCGTGGCTCGGCAGACCTGCTGATGAGGAGGAAATTACTTGGCGTCCCCGTCATAGTTATATAATAAGGCCTTGGCTAGTAGTGTTACCTATTACATTTATTTAGATTATTTATAGTAGTATATATATATAGATTTAAAGTCTAATTAATATTAATTATTATTATTTCTAGGTATATAAGTTTACTTTTAGAATAGTATATCTAGTATTAATTAACTAATCCCCTTTTCTAGTAATTATAATATAATTAGTAAGTTATAATCTTTTAAGTATTTAAAGTAAGTCTTCTTCCCTCTAAGAAGATTATATTATTATAGAAGTTTCTACCTATTTAGTATATTAATAATAGTTATATTTTATATCTCTTTTATTTATATACTTTATATAGATATATTAGTATTATTCTTATAAGTTAAAAGAACTATTTATATACTTAAGTTAAATTATCTATATTAGTAATATAGAGAAAAATTATTATTATTTATACTATTTTATTATATAGAAAAACTATTCCTAAACCTTAAAAAGGGGTAATCTACTAGTTATCTAAAATTAAGAAAGACTTTTATATTTATATTTATATTTATATTTTATACTCTACTATCTAGCTACTTAAAGCTAATAAGGGTAGTTTATATCTAACTTACTAGAGGAAACTATAATTTATAAAAGAAAACCTTATCCCCTACTCTACTTACTATTATACTTCTAGATCTTTAAATATTATATACTACCCTTTCCTATATTCTTTATACTATCTTCTTCTCTTCTTTTATTAAGGTTACCTACCCCTTTACCCTCTAATTAAAGCCTATCTACTCCTACGCTACCTTAAAGAGTTATTCTCTTACTAGTATAAACTAGCTAAGTATACCCCTCTAAATTACCTACTTAATTACTACCTTTAACCCTTTTAAAGTTAATATTATCTAGTAGAAGTTACCTAATCCCGCCTTTTAAAGTATCTACCTCCTCCCCTTTATATAGTTAGGGTAGAATATAAGTATATACTTAATATCTTAATATCTCTATCTATATTTATAATTAGTACTATTAACCCTAGGTATACTCCTCTTATATAAGAAGGCGCGTAGTCCTATCTTCTCTATATATAATTAAATACTTACGGAGCTCTTAGCCTTAAAGAGCCTTATATAAAAGCTAACTCTTATCTCTTAAACCTCCCCTTTCTATACTACTATCTTTATATAACTAGGGATACCTTCTTAGTATCCTAGCTACCTCTCTTTCTACTTCTCCTTTACCTACCTCCTAATCTCCTTAGGGGTAGGGTTATCCCTCCTTATTATTTCCCCGCCTTTAGGGCTCTAGTCTACTATTCTAGTATCCCCTCTCCTTATTACTACCTAGAAGGCTCCCCTTACCTAGGACTACTTCTCTTCTATTAAAGTCTTTATAACCCTCTTCTCTCTTCCCCTCTTTCCTTTTAACTTATAATAGATCCTCGCGTTCCCTTCCTTAGTTAGTAGGTAGATCCCTTATATTACTAATACTTATAAAATTAACTAGTTAAGGCCTATCTTTATTAATAAGACCCTTAATTCTACCTCTAATACTTATATACTAGTTACCTTAAAGGCCTTAAGTACTATCCTTAGATACCTATTTTATATAGTTTCTAGTACTATAATATTTACCTTCCTTACCTTTAATATCTCCTTTAAGTTATATTATATCTCCGCCGCGTAGGTTATTACTAGCTAGATTATAATATTATATACCTATCTTATCCTATTAAGTATAGTACCTTATATTAACTTAATAATAACTAATAAGGCTAGCTTTTATATCTCTATCTTTAACCTTACCCTATTAATATATAAGCCCTACCTTAGTTTACTATTAATATAAAGCCTAAGGACTTATATTAATACCTTAAGGTATACTACTACTACCCTAAGGTCTATTATTACCTTTATATTAAACCTCTTTAAGCTCCTTAATAAGTAGACTAGCTTATACTTATAAGGGGTAAAGGTCGCCTTATATATATTTACTTAATAAAGATATATCTTATATACCTTTACTAGGATCTTATAATTCTCCTTAATCCTTTTACTATATATTATTAAGTAGATATTATTAATAAAACCCTTAATTTATACCTAGAGTTTTATCCTCGCGTACTCTTTTATAAGTAGGGAGTTAAAAAATAAAAATAAAAATAAAAATATTAGGGATCCCTAAGAGATCCTAGTCCCTACTATCTCTATCCTATTTATCTCCTAGCCTAATATAATTACTATAACTCTTTCTATTAAGAAGCTTTATACCTATCTTATAATAAGGGTTAAGACCCCTTTCTTCTTTAAATTATAAAGTAACCTTTTATAAGAGATATTATTAAAGGCCCTTATAATATCTAATAATAATATACTTATTATATTAGATTTACTATAATTTTATATTATATATATTACCTCTATTATTATCTTAAGAGATATTACTATTAACCTTCCCTTCTTTACCCCTATCTATTATAAGGGTAGTAGCTTATATTCCTTTATAAGGTTACCTAGCTTCTTTATAATAACCGCCTCTAGCGCCTTCTTTAAGATACTAAGTAGGGTAATTAAATAGTATAACTTTAACTCTAAGTAGTCCTCCTTCTTTAACTTCTTTAAGATAATTATATTAGCCTTCTTAAACTCTATTAAGTAGTATCTAACCCTTAGATACGCCTAGAATAAGTATATAAAGCTAGGTAGTAGCTCCCTTTCTACTATCCTTAAGAACCTATTTAGGATCCTATCTATCCCTAGTATTTTATCCTATTTTAACCTATTAATTACCTTATAAACCTCCTCCTTAATAACTCTTACATTTATTATTAAGGGTATCTTATATTAAAACCCCTAGATATTACTTAGATCTACCCTTAAGGATAGGGGGAAGAAGGTCCCTTAAAGGACCTCTACCTTCTCCTAGAATAACTCTACCTTAAGACCTTCCCTATCCTTTCTAAGGGTAGGGAACTTTAAGAGTTCCTAAGGTAATATACTTCTCTCTTAGCCCTATTTAATTAGCTTTTAAAGTCTATTAAGCGTCTAGGATATTTTATATACTACCTCCCTAAAATAAAGCGCCTTTACTTTCCTTAGTACCCTCCCTTTAATCTTCTAGGCCTCTTATTATACCTTTAGACTCATCTAGCTTCTCTTATAGTTATACTCTACCCTAAGCTTTAGCTGGACTAACCGTCAAGTCGGGTTTTAGTACTATAAATTAGTACCGACCCGAATACTTAGTACTACCTCCTAGTACTAACCCGAATACTTAGTACTAGTTTCTAGTACTAACCTAAAGAGCCCTTAGTACCTTAGCGAGTTAGGTTAGACCGACCCGACTCGCTAAGGTATTACTAAGAAGCTAAGCCGCTAATAAAATAGTAATAGACTCTAATATAGTTTCCTTATAATATAAATTTAAATAGTTTTATATAATTAGGATTTATCTTATACCTAATATTCTTTACTTATTATTCTATATAATATAATAGTCTATATTACTATTCTATATTACCCTTAATTCTCTTACTATTAGCGCTAAGAATATATTAGTCCCTTTAAGTCCTTTAGGAGTATTAAGTTCTATAAGTCTTAGTAATAAAGCTATTTAATTAGAATTTAATAATCTTAATATAGATAATTCTATATCTAGTAGTATTATAACCTACTAAATAGGCTATACTTCGCATGCGCTTAGTATACGTTATACCCTTATATTAACCCGTAAGGGGAAATAATATATAAGGCTTACTAGTCTCTTTAAGGGGTTTATTAGATCCCCCGTAGAATAATTCTTAGATTTCTTAAGAATTAGTCTTACTATAAAAATGGACTGATTTTATATTACTATATAACCCCTATAATTTATAATTATAATAATTCTAATTCTTCTACCTATTTAAGGGTAGTAATCCGTTATTAGTTATAGTAAATATAACTTACTCTAGTAGTATTATAAGTAATACGCTGTTATAATAGAGTTAAGATAAAAGCGGTTTATTAAATACTTTTAATAATAATCCTAGCTAATAGGAAAGGGAATAGGAAAGTTATATAAGGGATATAAATAAACCTGATAATGCTAAAAATACCCCTAAGGGAGATTTAGAGAATTATAAAGGAAGTATTCCCCTTATAATAGAACGCCTTACGCAGGTAAGGCGTAAGCGAGAAGAGTTACTATAAATTTAATAACTTAAAGAAGTTAAAGTAGATATTACTACCCTAGAATTAGGGGAATAGATTTCTCTTTATAATAATAGTAGTATAGGTTAGAAGTATATATATAACGAGGCTAAGGAGTACTTAAGTCCCTTCTAAAGTATATTAAAGCTAACCCCTATTCTTAACTATTATAATAAGAATATCTATAAATATTAAGACTAGATATAATAATATAATATATCTTTTCTATAAACTCTATTTAATTTTACTACGTAGATATTATATATTCTATTTATAATACTAACGCTTAAGAGTAACCTAAAATAACTTTAAGCTACTTATTTATATTCTTATCTATTAGAAATATTAAGTTAAAAGGATTTTATAGACTTTTTATTAAACTATATTAAGGATCCTATAAATAGGGAGTTAAGTATATATTAATAGTATATTAACGTATATTAACGCCTAATATAAGTAATTTATAAGTTTAAAATATACTTAATATCTTTAGAAGCCTAACTTCCTAAAAAGGTTAAAAGTAAGCGGGTAATAAATTTATATACTAAGCTTACTAAAGAGCTTTAAATCGCCCTTATAAATTAGGGGTCCCTACCTAATACGAGAGATAAACTCCTATTATTAGTAGTACGCCTTAAGGCTAATATTAATAAGACTAGAGGCTTTAATAAGAAAGGCTAGTAAAATATACTATATAAGTACACGGATTATAATAAAGGTAAAAAACTATAAATAAATAGGGATAATATTATAAGAGGATAAGAAATAGGTAGTTATAATAGTAAGAGTAGTTATAACGAGCCTAAATTATATAACTTATTAGATATTACTTATTAGAATTATAATAAGAAGGGCTACTATATTATAAGCTTTCCTAATCTACTAAAATAAGGTAGATTCTAATTAAAAGGAAGATACTTAAACCTTAGTATTATAAGTAAATAGGGCTAATGTATAAGTAAGGAGTAGGGAAAAGGCTAGACCCTATTAAGGACTCTAAATTATTAGGGGAGAGGTTATACGGAGTAGAAGTTAAACCTCTAATACTATATTAATATAAAGTTAAGTTAATACTAAAGTATAAGCCTCTTAAGTATAAGGGATATCTTAATTATAGTTCCTAGCTAAATATTATCTTATAAGCTTATACTATTAAAGCGAGTTTAAAATATATTAAAGATACTAAATTATTATATCTAGGCTTTATAAATAGTTAGCCTATCTTTTATTATAATATATATAATATAATATACTAAACTATTAATAGTTAGAGTTCTTCCTATTAATATACCTATATCTTTTATATAATAGATAAGGTAGGACTACTACTAGTTATTAATAGACCTATATAGTATATAGTAGGTATTAAGGTTAATACGGGTACGAGGAAGTAGCGTTTTAGAATTAATAAGTCGTTATTTTAACTAAATAATCTATAACGGTTTATAAAATTCTTAAAGAAATAGCCTACTATCTATATACTTCTTATTTCTAATATTATTAATCTAGAACCTATATAATTAAGACTTAGAGTAGTAGGTATAAGCGATCTAGATAAGGAATATATAGTTAATTTATATATATTACCTCTAGAGTTTAATAAGTTCTTAGATATATTCTTAGTTAAAGAAGTTAGATATCTACTATCCTATTAAGGAAGTAATTACACTATTAATATAACTAGTAACCCGCCTTATAAACCTTTATATAACCTATTAAATATAGAGTTAGCGGAATTAAGATGCTATCTAGATAAAGCCTTAGTAAAAGGATAGATTAGGTACTCTAAGAGTCTTATAGGATCACCTATCCTATTCCTCTTAAAGAAGGATAGAGGCCTACGTCTATATATTAACTATTATAAGTTAAATAAGGTAACTATTAAGAATAGATATCCTTTACCCCTAATTAGTAAAACGTTAGATTACTTAAATAGAGTAAAGGTCTTTATAAAACTTAATCTTAAGGATATATATTATTATATTCGTATCTAAAAAGGAGATAAGTAGAAGACTATATTTTATATATAATATAGTTATTTTAAGTATTTAATAATACTATTTAGTCTTATAAATACTCTAGTAACCTTTTAAGCTTATATTAATAAGTCCTTAATAGGGTTACTAGATAAATTCTATATTATTTATCTTAATAATATTCTTATCTATTTAGAATTATATATAAAGTATAGGGATTATATATATAGAGTACTTAAGTAGCTTTAAAAGTATAAATTATTTACTAACTTAAAGAAATATTAGTTCTTTATAACTAAAGTAGAGTTCTTAGAATTTATTATCTTAACTAAAGGCGTTATAATAGATTAGCGTAGGGTAGATACTATCTAATTATAACCTAGGCCGAAGAGCTTCTATAAAGTATAGATTTTTCTTAGATTTATAAATTTTTATTATTATTTTATTCATTAGTATTTATAAATTATATTACCCTTAATAGGGCTACTAAAGGGTAGTATAAAAGGTATTAAGATAGGTCCTTTTAATTAGCTTAATAGAGCGGAGTATATATTTAATATACTCTATTAAGTATTTCTTAATATATTAATATTAAGATACTTTAGTCCTACGCTACCTACGCGAGTTAAGACTAATATATTAGATTTTAGACTAGCTAGTATTCTATTATAGCTCTAGGAATTAAGTTAATAGTATCTTATAGCCTTTTAGAGTAAGAAAATAAACTTAGTTAAAGAACGCTATAAAACTTATAATAAGGAGTTACTTATAATAGTTATAGTCTTTAAGTAGTAGAGATACTACCTAAAAGGTAGTTTCTATCTAGTTAAAGTACTTACTAATTATAATAACCTAAGGAGTTTTATAAATATAAAGGCCTTAAATAATTAATAGGTAAGATAGGTAATAAGACTCTTAACCTATAACTTTATTATTAAGTATAGACTAGGTAAGATTAACCTAGCTAATACGCCGTCGAGGCGCCCTAATTATAAAAGTAAGGGTAAGGTAATAAATAAACTTATTCCTATATTATAGTAAAAGCTATTAATAGTAGTAGGTTTATTAAACCCTATTTTCCGTATTATAACTAAGGCCTACGTATTTCCTATACTAGGATAGGGCTTATAACCCTCTAATAATAAAAGTGAACTTACTACGATATATAGTATATATATAAGTTAGTTATAGATACTAATACTAGTTATAAGATTAATAGTACTAGGAATTATTAATATAGCTATTAGAATAATAGTTTTAAATAGAGTATATCTATTAAGGTATAAGGACCCTTAACCTAGTAATATAGGGAGTATAAGTAAGATACTACCTTAACGTACCTATAATATAGCTAAGAAATAGCTTAACCCTATTACTAGAACTATTAGTTATAAATAACTTATTCTATATTCTCTAGCTAGTATAATAGTAGAGAATGAAATAGTATATACTATAACTTTAAAGTCTATAAATAAATTAATTAAAGTACTTTAGTAAGAAGATATTTTTATTAGCTAGCGACGCGTAGGTAAAATAATAGATAGATAAGTTAAAAGAGCTAGTTAATAGATATTTAATAGTTAAGGTTTACT
>JAABUP010008400.1_pt1 | contig 13191 bp, 17 predicted proteins | sample 5559201 | NCBI WGS metagenome assembly JAABUP01 (sample SAMN10711887, study PRJNA513373) | rock metagenome | isolation source: Antarctica rocks | place: Antarctica | reverse complement strand
CGCTAGTATATAGTAAATATCCTTAGGTAGTATATACGGGGAATATACTAAAGGTGTCGCCTCTCCTTATATCTATATAGTAGCGAGTAGGGTTACTAATAGGAGTATAGGCTATAGACTCCTATATCGTCTAGAGTTTAAATAACGACTCGTCGATAAAGACTAATTACTCCGCCTTAACCTATATAGTAAACGCTTACTATACGACTCGTAATTAATCGCTCTAAAGCCCGATTCGCTAGCCTTATTTACGACTAACGCCTACCTTCTTTAGAACCCTTAACATCGTTAATTAAGAGATATATATTTCCTACTCCTCTTCTAGGAACCTAGCGAGTTCCTACTAATATAGCTAGGGTTTCTAGGCCTAATACTCGAGAAGACTCTACTTTATAGTAGGCGAGAGACGGTCGTATAGACTATATTAACTATAGAGCCGACGAGGTATCTTAGTATCGCTATATATCGTAATATTTCTCTCCTACCTCTAGGCCGTTATTCTACTATAATAGACGTTTAAGGCCACCGTATTAGGCCGCTAGTAAGATTCGAGAAGGAGTCTCGCGCGTATATAAATAGAGGAATCCTTTCGATATAGTAGTAGTAGGTTTACTAGCGACAGCGAGGGTAATGGGACTCGTAGTATACTCGGATTACGACGATTACTACACTAAGTTATCTATCGCTAAGAGCCTCACAATTGCCTAATTAGGATATATAGGTTAACTATTAATAAGGTGGTAGTAGTGGTAGTGGTTATAGGGTTAATAGTTAAAGGTACTAGGATTTTAGTAGTGGACCCACTAAAATCCTAGTTACGTGTCCCGCAGAAGGTAATGCCAAGGAATCCCGATAAACTTGCATATGCTAAATGACGGCCAGATCGAAGATCTTGCCGCGTTCCTGAACCTTATCTTGATTGGGTCTATTTTTTCATTTCGAGCTTCTAGTGCCTTGTCGTTGCAGTCCTCCTGCTTGAACTCATGATGCCCAATGCATGACATTCTACTGATTTATAAACTTGAGAATCAAGCCTTGGAGAAGCTATTTTCAGGATTTCACTTCAAGCGGATAGCATCATTTTGCCATGCACGCCACGTTGTTTGGCCAGACCGAAAAGCCTAGCGGATTCGTCGATTGGCGTGTAAGGACCGGGTACAGAGAGCAATCATTCACGCTGTAGAGTTTGGCCGAGAGTGATACACTCAACTCAGACTATTGTGGCTTCAAACTTAATACTCAATGCAGACTAGCACACGTCCAAATATTGTTTCGAATATCGGCTCTCCTGAGTCGCTTCTAAAAGTTGTGGAATCAGTTTGAACTCTAGGTTGGGGGAGACACAGCCTCGGCCTTTTGAGACATCATGGACAAATCATTCGATACCCGGGCTGTGTGAATCGTGTTTGCGATCTTATTTTTCCTACAATGTTCAAGTCCAGGAGTTTCCAATGTTTGCATAGAGATGGAAATTGTGCATATGTCACTGATTTAGGCCAATCTATTTGCATAACGCCAATGTTTCTGTACCAGTTCAACCGACCACATGCAACCCATCAGCACTGAAGCCCAACATCCGACTAAAATTCCTTTTGTCTACTAATCGAAAGACCATTGAATCCCAGACACTCTTCCATTCCCTGCAGGAGCAACGGTAGTGAACAGGCTCGGGCTCAGATCAACATCTTCGTAAGCGCAACCTTGGCATGTGTCCACAATTTTCGCTTTGGTGTGTTCGCCCGTTCTGGGGTTGAAGAGGGTGATGGTCGTCTGGCATTTAGGATTCGAATTGGGGTTCGCGCCATTGGCCATCATGGCTACCGAAAGCGCGCATACGGCCTCGCTATCGCTATTCGTGGTTCCGCAGGAGCCCAGTCCGACCTCATAATGGGTGATGTCGCCGGTGTAGGTGCCGCCCGTAGTTTTTCTATCAGTGAGGGAAGTTGTGGCGGTAGGAGTGGCGGTATCGACAGATACGTGGCTCGTCGATGCGGGCGACAAGTCTGATTCCAGAGCCGTTGAGAATGGTGCTGACGTTGCTATGGATGGCCTATTGGATCCGACATGACGTGCCGTAGCAGTGGCAGCAAGAGAAAGGGCGATAATGAAAAGAGAATCAGTTCTAATTTGGACCATCCTGTCTCAGTTCTAGGTGTACACGGAGAGAAATTGGGCAATAATCCGAGCGAAATTCAATTGCAGATAATTGATGGACGAAGACGATGAGACTGCGCGATACTGAATTTTCAGGAGACATGAGATAGGAAATCTTCAACTTTATATCTCGATTGTGTCGTCCACGAGGGTTGTGTGGCATGATTACCCCTGAGCAGCTCCTGTATCTTTCGTGGAGCTGAAGGACCCTATACAGCGTGCACTGAGTTCTTCAGCTGAGCCGGGACAGGATCAAACATCCGTTTCGTCACGATTGAGAGGGCCATGCCCACCTAGTAGGGGTGTTTCATGGACAAAGCTCAAGCACGCTCTCTGCCAATTGACCTTATGACTGGTCCATGGATTCTAGGATATATGCAACATTTCCCCACTTTGGGTGGGCTCGCCCATCCAAGACTGTAGTATGCGGCGCCTCAGAGTGTCATCATGATGACAGAACTCCGAACAGATGCCTAACAGATGCTGCAGATAAGTCTCTGACTGAAAATATGCTGTAAGCATCTCCTCTCGCAGGTGCCACTTCCTTACATGGTTAGATTTCCGAAACCAGGGCTGCTCTAGACCTTCGGCAAGATCCTCATCCTCCTACAGAATGCTTTTCAAGGGTATCTTGAGGTATTGGAAACCAGCCTGTCACTTTGACCATTGTAGGTCCTCTGGCGTCTATCTTATAGTCGAATTGTGTCCGCGACTCTTCAATAGCATGTAATGATGAAGCCCTACGACAAAAAGATGTTGCGACAACAAATGTGGGCACTAGAAAGGCCAAGCGTGCTGAAACAGGATAGTAATTTCGCGCGTTTCAGTGTGGAGGCGAATTTCGACCAGATGGGAATAAGCTCCGAGCTGTCGACAAGGAACGAATTATCGGTCAAAGGACATTGCAAGTATCGGCTTCCTCAATCGTAGACTTGCCAGGAAAGATCGTCTACTCCTGGTTTGATCTAAATCATGCAAGATTATGCGCAGGCGTGGCACAGCACCAGAGTCTGAGATATGTTGACAGAAGCATGAAAGGTCCATGACGAGGAAGTGGAAGAACGAGAAAGCACTGGCATAGAGAACGGGGCTCTCATGAGATGCGTCAGGTCTGGCAGCAAAAGCTATTGTCCCAAAATGGACTCGGGATAGCCTCAAGTCGTACTATTCGTATAACCCTTCAACCGTTCATCTGACGCCACATTTCAGTGACTGATCCGATTGTTTGTTGTCAACTGTTATATTGCGAAAGAAGGAATGCAGATAGGCCTCTCAGGCTGGCAAACGCCATCAGTCATACTCAGCCCCAAGGCCTTTCTAGAGTGCCAACGCCCCAGCTTGTAGGATAGCTCAGAGCATTGTACATGACATACCGAGTGGCGACCATGAAGTTATGCACGGAGCAGTAGCGAACCGCTTGGGGGGGGGATATCATCGAAGGCGCAGAGTTGGATGTGTCGCATACAGCGCCAAATGAGCTGCACCGACAAGAAGATGAGAATCAGATCGATTTCAGCTCACGGGGCTGATTCAAGACAGGGAAAGACGGGCGATGTTGCTTCTACTACCTCATTTTTGATTTCTGCCCAATGGGGTGAGATGGTCCTGCTGGCAGACTCTTGAAATTGTCGGACCCTCATCCAATGTGGCCATGACACATTCAGTTTAGGATGGAGACACCAAAACAAACCTCAAAATCACTCAAATTTTCAATCGAAAGGACAAAAATGTTGTAGTCTTCGCGGTCAAGGAGATTCTTGTGCTGGATTTCGTCCCAAAAAAAGTAGGGCCCCAGGTAAACTTCTAGCCACCTTTGAAGAGGCGGTCGATTCTCGCTTTCATCTACTACAGAAGAAAGCGAGAGTCTCAGAGCAGGAATTGTGCGCTGTGGCCAGGAGACTTGGTCATTGATAAGGTTGACTTGATTACGATCTCGTAATCGTCACTGAAAACAGCAGTGCGAATGGGGAATGGCCACGATGTCCGCATAATGACGAAGCAAGTAGCAAGTAGACATAGCGTTACCTGGGGCTCTTTGAGAAAGCGTGTTCAATGAAGACCACTGCCAACCAACCAGGCTTGTCCGCAGAGATGTCCCGGACAGACATCCTCGTCCATCAGACCTGCGTCCGAAGGCTTCAGATATTACCACCTGTTTCTTTGTAGAGTCAAACGTATCGTTGGGATCTGGAGTGCTTGTTCCAGCTTGTACTTTAGGAAACATTGGGTGAGATTCACTTCACCAAAGGCCAATACGCGCTATTCCATTCAAGGAAATGCTAAGCGCTCTCAAGCGCCAACCTTCGTAACGGAGCAACGATGCTTCAGCGGAGCTTCGTGACAACCAAGACCACAGTGCATCTGACAGTATTGTCCAATTGGCCTCGTCGAGCATGGCTTCCGGCTACGGTCTCTCAGGAGGTATGTCCCTCTGAACATCCTTGTGACAGTCCAATGGACTCTGAACCTTGTCTCTCTGCTCGGAAGCTAATCACCGAGACTGCAACAGGACCCTCACGTTGCTTTCCCTTCTGGCAGGAGCTCTTGGCCTGCTATGTCATGAATACAGATACGGACGACATGTCGGGGGGAAAGAAATGTCTGCCGATGTTGGAGGACTACTACGAGTGCTTGCATCACAAGAAGGAGGTGAGCGCGGACAGTTCCAATTCCAAGCAGTGAGCAGTCATGTGATGACGGAGGTGCTGATGAATTATGTTATGGACTCCAGGCATCGAGAAATAGAGCATTGCAGAACGCATATCGAAGGGCAGAGGCTGCACATCCGAGGGAGAATGCACCGAAAGCGGGGACAATCAGGAATCTGGGGTTATTAAATAGAGAGGAAGATACCAAGAATGTGCTAGGAGAACAATCAAAGTAATTACGGGTTCACTCATGGATTTCAGGGATCTTGACCCCTCGTGATACGGATTCACTTCCATTACGTGAATGATATTGGCAGTGTTGAGGATCACTAGTAACATCACCACCAACATTTGAGGGTCTTTTCCGTTGAACCACCGGAACATCATCGACGACACCCTTCACCGTCAAAGTTAACAGGAACCATGGCCAAGGCCAAGCAGAATAGGAGGGCGAGGAAACTCGCAAATCGCGCAGCAAATCGTAAGTAAGCCCTAAACACCTTGCAAGATCGGGGAAAAGACCAACACTTAGGTGAACTATAGCCGCCCAAACCCCTCCTATCGCTGCTCTGAGCTTCAAAAAGCTCAGAGCGCAAGATGTACGATGGGTACGATACCAAGCCAATCGCCTCCCAATTACGAAAAACACCCGTCGCGAACTATACAAGCATCTTCGGTTACCAGAGGAGGCGCGCTTGCGGGGGCCAACTGCCCGGGAGGGGCTACGTTTAGGCAAGGAGGGCGTGGATATCATGAAGCGGATTGGGATGGAGAGGGAGGCGGCGATGGAGAGGCAGGGGACGAAAGGGCGGCCGAAGGACTGGTGGCTAGGGGACGATGAGCAGATGGAGGCAGAGGAAAAGGGAAAGGAGGACGGTGGAGATGAGGAGGAGGATGGGGATGATGGTGGAGTGCTGCTCGCGGGGTTCGAATCCCCAGTTATGATGTCACCAGTGGCCTCTGGCCAGATAGACGAGGAGATGGAGGGACCTGAGGCCCTGGAGTCTTGAATTACTCGGGCGATTGCCCACCAGCAATAATGGAAGTGGGAGTTCCTCCCTTATTTTCGAGAACGGGAAACTGTACACACACTTTTGGCGGTAAACTGACCATGCTTCATTAGTCCTAGCAGCCGTTGAGCCCTATTAGGCGAGGGAGGAGGAAAGGTAAACAAAGAAGCGTCATCCGCGATAACAAATCTTTTCCACTCTTACCCCGCTTCAATTCTTTACAGTCTCTTTAATCAGTGGTGACACAGTGTGTAAGTCCATCATAAAGTGCGAATACTTATGTACCTTATGGGCAATGGGTAATCCACGTCGGCGCTCTTCGCGCCTCAAGAGCGATTCAACCCCTGTGAGTAGACACGGTAGAGGGATCCCGCATTGCAGTCCTGCTATCATGCAAAGACTAATTAAAACGTGTCTTAGTCTCAGTCTCAAGCCACCCCATTGCACAAGTTGTCATCTCTCCTCGAGCGTGACGAATCTCCTACCAACGGTCCCACAATGAACATTGATGCCCTCATCTCGTCACCGGTCGCCCCACCTAATACCGCCATGACACGAACTGGGTTCAACGGCATACCGTCAGCCACGAAGACTCCTCGGACAGCGTCTCGTCCTTATCTATCTCTTGGGGAGATGCATCCAAGCAAGGTCCATCCAAGCACCATCAAGCCATCCCCTTCTAAACTTCACTTTGGCAATATCGATTCACAAGCTGCCTCGAGTCCATCAAAAGCTGCTATCAGAATAGGCATCCAGGACACCTCATCAAAGTCAAACAACGGATTACCCTCCCGTATGACTTCTCCGTCGTTCGATTTCAGCTTTGAGCGACCAGAATCAGATTTGAGTGCGGAGGCTCAGAAGATCATGGACAGTGTGAGGGACGAGGCTGCCAAGATCAAAGCACAAATGTTGGAGGAGCGTAGTAAGCAAGAATGTATGGATGGTGAGACTGACCAACTCTTTGGCGCGGGAGGACGGAAAATCAATAAGCCCAAGGGAAAAGCTGGCAGATACAGCGACGTGCACAAGCAGGAGTTCAAGAAGATGGATTCCATTGCTGTACACGTTTCTACTTGGAAAAACAAGATCCAGGACAATGCTTCATCGCTGAAGCGTAGCCCCTCGAAGGCAGGTCTTGACCAGCCGGAGAAGCCTCTCCAGAGGACCAAGTCTTTCAGATCCTTCGGACTCAAGGAGCCTCATGAGATGCCTAAGAGTGCTCCATCAGGAAAACGCGCGAAACAGCATTATGGTGATGATACCTCGACTGCGCGACCAGTCTCGAGAGATACCAACTCCAGTGTCCAACATACTCCCGTGAAGGTGCCGACTAAGACAGGCCTCCCAAGTGCTGTCACTACCCCTACCAAAGCATCGTTAGCTCGCTCAGCCAGCGTGAAGTCGATGAAGACCTCAATGATTCCGTCTTTGAGCCGATCGGCTTCTACGAAGACTTTGGCTAGTCCAAGTATGCCAAAGACTGAGGGTAGCAACAAATATGCATCCTCTCTGTCGCGCTTCGGGAGCATGAAATCTATTCTTCATCGGTCGCAACCCAAGTTCTCCAGTGATCCAATCAAGGTCGCAGCCGGAACTCATCTACCGCTTCCTCAAGGCTTGATGGACATTGAGAAAGACCTGCCCGATTTACCCAGCAATCCTTCGGTCGGGCTACAGCGTTCTCCAACCACCAAGCACGTTGGCTTTACGCTTACGCCATGTGAGAAATCTCGCCAGGGTTTGGTACCTGAGTCCCCATCACCCTCAAAGATTCCAACCCCTTTCACACAGCCACAGCCCGAAGTTTCGACCTCCCCACCGATCAACACTGACCAGATCGGCTATCCTGACCTTGGTAACTCACCTAATATCACTACTCGAGCCAAGATTCCTAGGGCCTCCACACCTGGCGACTTCACCTTTCGTGCTGATAAGACTATCACCTTTTCTCCCAGCAAAGATGGTGCCATTACCAGCCCCAGCTCCACCATCCGCCATGTTCGCCCAAGTGGTGTTTCCAACCACGTTCAAAGCTTCGACAGCCTTCCTGCTATCCCTCATGGCATGCCAAATAAAAAGCGAAGCCGTCCCGAGCCTGACACTGAGGCTGAAGATGATGAGAATATTGATCCTATGCAAACCAATGAAGTCGATGATGAGCCACATGCGAAGAAGCAGCGTATGAATGCTTCTTCTGAAACGGATCTCGGGTTTCAGTCGCCAACAAAGAGCCGCTTGGCTGCCGCTGCTGGTAGTAAGATCCCTAAGCTTGGTGGCGCAAAAGGGAAAGGGAGGAAAGGGATGACTTTGGGTCGATTGAACATGCTTGCGCGGCCAAAGAGGCATTAGATTTTGAGAGATTGATGAATGGAACACTGAAGACTGTGAATGATGCTACGGGAGTTCTGTGGATGATGGAAACGAGCTGTGTCTAACAGGCGGACTTCATGTTTTATTTCGTGCGTGTTGTTTGTTCATGATGAAAGTTCTTGCAGATATGAGAATGACGCAGATTGAGAATAACGGAATGTATATGATAGATGAGTACTAAGAACACCAATACCTTTGAAGCTGTATGTCAGCAATTAGTCCCAGTGATTTCGTGGCATTGCATCATCAAAATGCAATATTGAGATCAAGCCAGTATGGCCCCAAGTTTGTATTATTTGTGAAGCGCAAATATAATGACAGAGGAATGTTCTCACTGTGTAATGTTGATACTTGCGTTATTGAAGAATATATAAGATTATTACAAGTAGCTGTTAAGTTCGGCGGGCGATTGGTTTATGTGTAAGATTACACAGTCTTTAAGGAACTTGATACTTCACCAGACAATAGACCATGGAGGCCGTTCGAGCCCGGGTGTACGCTTTCTAAAAGTGATTTCTCCCTAAGATCATCTGATCTTTTGCCCCTTTTTGTGCCTTGGAATAGGGTCCTGTATAACGAGTCGGCGCAAAGTAGACCATCCCCTTGCGCTGAGGCGAAGTCAGATTTGTCAATATCTGCTGTTGTAGACATATATTTTTTGGCCTTTTATGTGCCTCGAAATAGCGTCGTGTTGTGAAAAATCAACGCCCATCAGCTTACTGCCTTGCAGTAGAATAATCAAAATTATCAAGGCGTGGTGCTGTGAGATATATATGACAATAATTACTACTAAGTTTGACGCTAGATTGGTTCAAGTGTACAAGTTACGCAGTCTTTAAGGAATTCGGGAGTTTTCGCCAGACATTGGACTATGATGCGGTTCGAGCCCGGGTGTGCACATATGTGTCTCTTCCCTAAGATCATTTGGTCTTTTGCATTTTTGGACTAGTAAAATGAGCCCTTTAAAATAATCATGTGGCTTGAGAGATTTCAATATGTTCCGTTCAAGTCGGGTCTTGCCACGAAAACGACTCCTCCCCAGCATTTATCAAGTGATCTGTGTCCTTTTTGATTCTTGTCATGAGCTCCCGAGTTGTAACAGTCGTACCTGATCATTGCGCCCTTTTCAACCCTTGGTGATACCCCATGATGCGGTGCGCTGGTTACAAACTCCCTTGGCGCTTACCCTGTATTTTGCAACCCATAGAATGCCTCATGGGATAACGGAGGTCAAGGGTTGGTAGTTATTTTATTTTTTGCTGTAAAATGTGTGGAATTGTAGATTATATACTGCGATAATTGGTTCTTCTCAAGTTCGAGGGCGATTGGTTTAGTTGACCTTAGCGTATCCGTAACCGACTAACATCGGAAGAGGTTGCGGGCAATGGACCTTGACGTACCGCGAGCCCGGGTTTCCACTTCCTAGAAGCGGTTTTCCCTAAAGGGTAGACATCAGCTTCAACTCCTAGAGTTCACCAGGTGCACCTATTCTTTTGCCCTTTTGAACAGTGTTTTTTTGAGGTGGTGGGGCGAAGGATTGGTGTTGCTTTCATGCAGTGTTGAGAATACCTTATAATTGCCGTAATTACTAGTTCCAAAGGGCTCCGTTCGAGCCGGGTTGGGCTCCCTTTTTCAGGTGGATAAGTTCTCCCAAGATTTGGAAATTCAGCTCCCTACTCTTCGAACAATGTCAGATGCACATGCCAAATTTGCCATTTTTGGCCTACAAAGGAGCTCCGAATTTGAGAACCAAGACAAGTAGATTCCCCCTCTGGAGTTCTGCAAAATAATGAATTTAATGAACCTCACGCTTTAGATTATATACTGCAATAATTAGTAGTCTTTTAAGTTGGCGCAGGTCGAGTGGTCTAGACGGAGGGCACTGTTCAACACAGCCGCTGGGCGTTAACTCCTCTCGTACTGCGTTAGCCCGGGTTACATTACTTGTAGTGGTTTTCCCAAAGATTGGACCGAAGCTCTTGGTACTGGGGTGCACCAGGTATACCTCTTCGTCGTGACGACGACGTTGAGAATATTAGCTTCCACTCATTAGAACCTACCAGCGGTATCCTTTCTTTTGCCCTTTTGATCCCTTGAAATAACAGTCGTCTCCTGGAGATGGAGAGCCTCGCTTCTCCACCGATACGACATGCGCTATTTTAGTGTGTTTCAGTGTAATTATCAATATATGGGATAGGGATTGGAGTTCGATTACCCCTTCCGCAAGGACTTTTTGCTCTTTTTTTGCATTCGTCACCAGCCAGCGAAGACGAACACGAAACGATATCTGAGAAAGAGCCCAATGTTATTGCTCCTTGAAGGACGCTGATGGCATCCATTGGGGTCCGTTTCATGGATGCTCGAGATTCAAGCACGTGTTTTCGTACCGTACCTAGCCAATTTGGCACTTGAACACCCTCTTCCAGATCCAACTCTTCCTTCTTTCACCATCGTTGAACGGATAGACTTGCAAGCGCTCCTCCTGACATGAGACCCGTTCCTTCTTCAAAGCACAACAGGAAATCGTCGCAGAACATATACTTTCATTTGGCAAAAACAACATGCAGCATACGGCAGAGTTTCATTTTCTCAAATTACATTGCGCAGCACAATCTTCAACTTACGAGCAGCGATCAACATCAGACCAAGGACAATCCTCTCTTTCCTGAGAGTCGAATTTCCAGTATCGCTGCCACACAACCATGTACTCTGGTTATCACATGCCCTTCCAACAATTTCAGCATAATCACCAAGCACACAAGGACTCCACCAAATTTACCTCATGATAGCAAAACACAGATGAAAAGCTACCGGTACCTACAAATACAGAGAGCTCTTATTACCTTTCACTTTTGACATGCACAGCTCCGAAGAATACAAGATGGTTAAGGTGCAGGTTTTCCATTCAATGGCATTAGCACTCGCATTAAATTCTCTCAGTCACCCCATGATTAACAGCTCATGTCTCAAGAATGGAGGGCAGTGGACGCACATAAGAGAATATTGGAGCATAAGTAGGACCTCGTCAGAGAAGCCAAGGCGCCAAGCGCTGATTGGCCCCCAAGCTTGGTGACGTTGTTCCCTTGACCCGCAAGCAAAACGTTGCTGCGACATGAGCTCTCTTCTGACAACAGCAGAGCGACAATCATCGAGGACTTTTTTGGTATCTATACAGCATGAGCTCCACACTCGGTATTGGGGTCCCAGTCCCTAAGATGCTGCGTGAGTTGCTCTCCCAAGAACCTCCCGATCTCCCAGCTAACCCTCCCGGCGACAGCCATCACAGGCACCTGGACTCTCCCCTTCGCTGCCTACCTCGTCTACCTCTCCAATCGTGTCGTCTACCGCCGCGTCAAAAGTGAGAAATTCATCGGCGACCGCCTTGACTCTGGTGAGGCATCCACCTCGAATGACAAGCCAGACCCTCTTCTCTTGGACAGCCGCGCGCACCAGAATTTCCTTGAGAGTGTACCCCTAGCATTCACTCTGGCGGCGATCGCGGAGCTCAATGGCGCCAATCGCAAAGTTTTGAATTACGCTATGGCTACACTCTTTGTCCTGAGAATCATACATGTGGAGCTTGGGATGAAGGGAAAGGACACGGCGGGCTTCGGCAGGCCTACGGGTTTCTTTGGGACCCAGGCATTCCTTGCCGGTATCGCAGGGTACTCGACGTATCTTGTGAAGGGCTACTGGGGCTACTAGGTGTGAGATCACAAGAGCCAGAATGGCGAAAGGAGCCTGATGGTACAAGTACATATGTTCCACTCAATCTGTCGATAATTTTCTGGTTGGTTTGTACTTGGTTCAATTTGGTGGAAAGAGAGACACTGGAAAAGACTGAATACCAATTTTTTGGAAGAGCGAATGAGCGGAATTATTACATTTTCTTTTTGACTAGGAATCCGACAATTCTGGGTCTTGTATTGGTCTTTCAAATTAGTATCTCCAAAGGTCCGCAAGTCTTGATGTTGCCTTGCGGTGTTCTGAGATCGAGCACGGTGCGACTGAGCAGTCACTCTCGACTAACTCACTTCTACAAAATTCGAAGTTCTCTTTCCTGACTATTAAATTATAATACACACCTGCGTAAAGGGAGAGCAGGGGCATGGGGCAGTGAACTCTCGCCAAGGGATACATGTCGAGTGCTAACAAAACTCACCCACACAGCCTACAGATATCCACGACGTCTACGCCATGTGATCTCAAAGCGACAGCCGGCCAATTTGTCATATTGCAAGGTCTCCTTGCTATTCGTTCGTCGACTAAAGGGCATTGCGCCGAGTTCTTTAATCGTCAAACAGGCACTGCTCCTGCGTCGTTTCTGAAACCAGCTGGGTCCTGCCAGTCCTGAGTCAAAGTCGCAGCTGCCCTGAGCAAAGGTGACTTGGCTAGCTCTTGATACCCAAATTATCAACGCTTGGCTGATCGAATTCCACAAACGCAGATATCAGACGGCATTTCAACTAATCACAACATGCTGCATCATTCTTTATCACAATATCAGTACAGCAGGCCGTGACATTTCGATCAATTGCCTTCATTACTATACACTCATTAAGACCAAGACCATCCCACACCAACCAACCAACAACCACACGCCACCCCACCACGCTCCACTATCCCGCGCCCCAGATGGCCCCAGCATTCCACATCCCCTACTTCCGCTCGACCCCCAACCTCTCCAGCACCACCCTCCCAATCCCACAACCACCCGCGCCCCCAACCCCCACAACCCTCATCCCCAACCCCCTCCGAATCTTCAAACGCGCCCCTCGAAACCCCAGCCCCGACACCAAGGACAAGGACAACCCACCACTCGCCACGCTCGCCGACCCACCACCCTCACAGCGCTCCACCTCTCAGTCCTTACACTCGGACTCGTCGGAAACCGAGGTTACAGCAACACCACCCCCCTCAGCCTACCACTCCGCCCTCCCCCTCCCCCTCACCACCACCCCCCTCTCCCTCACCCCTTCCCCTCCCTCCCCTCCGTCTTGCTCCCT
>JAABUP010008399.1_pt1 | contig 13194 bp, 16 predicted proteins | sample 5559201 | NCBI WGS metagenome assembly JAABUP01 (sample SAMN10711887, study PRJNA513373) | rock metagenome | isolation source: Antarctica rocks | place: Antarctica | reverse complement strand
CGTAGACGGTGCTGCGCACTGGGGCAACAAGCCTATCGGGCCAGCGGCATGGGATGTCAAAGTGGCCACCTTTAGTGAGCAGGAAAGCTTTGAAAAGTATGTCCTTCGGCGCTGTCGCTCAGATCTTATGCAGGTGGTCAAGAGGTTGAGAAATTTGTTTTGGCAGCCAACATACCAGCGCAGCATCACACCTTGGCAGTTCTGCCAGGCTCTGCAGCCAGCATGATCTAGCTCAGCTTGTCACATGCATGCCTGTTGTGCTTCGTCATTATACATTTTAGCGATTGCCACGCTGGTTTATGCAGTCAGATGTTGTGTAGTCGCAATGCTCAAACGCGCTGTCAATTGAGTTGCAACAAAGCCACTCAGCTATTTGTGTGTGCAACTCATATCAAAGGCAAACAAGTGATAGTCAGGTCTTGTAACGTCCTGACATAGTCACACTGAGTCTTACACCGTAAGACAACAGATATCAGCACTGCTGGCATGCAATGAGTAACGTCTGCCTGACGTGTATGCCAGCGGGCCAGTTTGTGAATCCAGATTCCTGGATTGCTGGTTAAGTCCCTGCTGTGACCTGTGGACAACAACTTGTGTTTATCTGACACGGCTATCTCATTGGAATACGGCTGAACGCTACAGGTCTCACCGATTCTGGCCTGAGTCGTGGCTGCAAATGCTTTGCTGCAAGCTGATGGGATCAAGGTCTCTTTGCTGAAGGCTTCGCCATATGTTGGTGGTACACCTCTCTGCAGCTCCCTGGCCGTACAACACAGGCATCACTCCATGACTTGCAACCTTTTGTGAGCAGACATAGTCTACCTGATTTTGGATAAAGCCTTGCGAGCGACCGTGATTGTCCCATATGGATCTTTTGATCATCTCCTTGAGCAGGTCCTCCAGAAACACAACACACTTTGCAGTTGGACGTATAAGTGCATCCAGTCCTTTGCCCTCACACCAGGTCTGTGCAGTCAAGTTCCCTTGTATGACTGTAAGCAAGGTGTGAATGCGTACTCAATCAATCAGCCTCAGACTTTACCAGCCATTTCCAGAGTGCTGTGCAGAAAGAGTCCTGCTGCGTGTTCTTCTCTAGCTTGAGTCACAACTCATCAAACTTTCTCTGCCATATGTCTTCAGCACTCATGCTGTGAGACACAGTGCAGTGCCTTTCAGTCAGGGTGCCCATTACCATCATGCATGTTGACACAACTATGATTATCACAAAGGGTTGGCACTTATATATATGGTCAGTGTCTTGCTGCAATGGTACAGCGTCTTGCCCAGTATACACAACTTGCATGAGAGCAAGTATATCTTCCCTTGATCTTTGTTGCGACCGCCCATGTGTGACAATGATTACGACTGACAGCCAGCTACAGTATGAAGTGGTCTTTGCAGGTCCAGCTATGTGCCTAACCTACAGGATAGCTGTAAAGTGCTTACTTCACAGACTCTTGTGAGAAGTTGTGACAGCTGAGCATAAACGGTTCCTTGCTCTGCATGTGATGCAGTGGAGGCGTGCTGCAAGAACACGTCACCACTTGCTTGCATGTTGCTTCATCCCTCTGTGATTCCGTATGTCCATGACCCCGCGTCTCCGTAACAGGATTGCCGGCGGTGGCCAGGAAACATGACTAAACACAAATGCGCTCAGCTGTACATTTGGCGCATTTCAGAATGCGCTAAGGAAACAATTTATGGGGGAATGCGATGTGCAACATGCATGCAAGATGTTGAAGGATTTCTATGATTAGTCATCGCATGGACTGCTGCAACACAACAGAATGTGAGGCATTGCAGGTTCTTCTCTGGTCTTCCTTCATGCGCAGTTCGACGTTTGCAGGCTTGCTTGCGACTGCACTTGTAGGGCGCAAGGCAACACGCGACCGAGGTCGTATCGAGTAGAGTGGGTAGTCGTTTATGGTGACGCAGGGGATGTCTACATCTAGTCACTGAAGTCCGCTTTGGGTGCTCGTCAAATGAATTTCCCATGATCAGAAGCCCGAAAGTCATTGTTTTGGAAGTGGACAAAGATTATGGAGTCCACGTCGGAGCCCTCAGCGTACACGGAACAGAACCAACACTTCACTCGTTCTCAAACTCGGCTGCACTATAAAGCGGCCGGAGTGCTGCCATTCTCATTTCAATACGGCAGTCCCGTGATTCTACTTGGAGCAGAGCTAGCAAAGACTGGCCCACAGGGCAAACTGTACAAGACTATGTGTGAGCACACAATGCTTGCTAGCGTCACAGCTGGTTTCGTATTGCACATGCTGCATGCAACCTGCACAGGGTGCATGCCTACGGCATACTTTGGTGTTGTGCTGCTCAGGGAGAGATTTTGGCGGACAAAGAGAAGCCATTGATCCTGACTCTGAGACAACTGCAAGCAGGTGTTGCAACACCTCTGTCTATTTAGCTTGGCACAGCTCCTTTCCAAAAAGCGTGTCTTGCAAACTCATGCCTTTGGTGCAATCATGCAGGGAGTTTGCAGAGGAGACGATGGGTCTTTTTGGGGGATGTGAAGTGAATGGGTCAAGTGTTGCAGCTTGTAGCAGGCAGATGCACACTCAACTCATCCAGAGACAGCATGTGCTCAAAGTTGTGCATCAGTTGAAAAAGGTGCGTGCATCTCTGTCCTTTTTTACGCAACATGTCCTGTCACAATTCATCATTGATGCCACCATCTTCATCACATGCACCATCACTGGTCCGGACTTTGCAGCACACTCCGTGATCTACTGTGATGCGCATGAATGACCATCATATATGCACATGCTGCTAAATGACCGTTTGACCAGCTTGCATTGTGCCATGCGCTATCTTAGGGGCTGTTCTCAGCATTTTGCTGAGCTCCACACTTTGCTTTCTTTCTGCAGGGGGAGTATCATATGTATGTTGCGCAGACACCGCATATTGACCCTCTCATGTTTCACCTAGCACTGCAGCAGAACGCTGAAACAGATGCTGTGGATGGAGCAGAAAAGACTGCTTTTGCATGGTAGGCTCGTCTTCACTCAGCTGCCATAATAGCTGTCAGCACGCTTCTGCTTTTTCTTGACTGTGCATGAGTGTCAATGTGTAGACAGTCTGCTCTGATGTGCGACTTAGGCAGTTGCTAACAAGCCATCCCAAACCAGAGAGCCTTTGCAAGCTTTGATGTGCGTGTCTGTTTGTGCATCTTTTCAGCGCGCTTGCTGGCAGAGAGAGCCGTATGAAGCAGATCAGCGAAGCTTGCGCTTGCCCACACACCGCTGTTTATGGTTCCACTCAGTCCCAAAACTTTACCCTTGGCGATTTCATGAGGGAACATCACCCAGTCAAGATCGTTGCAGTGTGAATGCGTCTGTGTGGCTGCAGGGTGGCATTGTCTGATCTTCTGGCAGCCACATCTGTCTGTGCAAAGCGCTATTTCCTGAATGCCTACGTGCATACAACTGGCAACAGGAGGCAGCCTGTAGTGCATGGACTTCGCAGCATGCAGCTTCACCCCTGCTTTGCCAACAGCCTTCGTCTTGCCCAGGTAATCAACAGATCAGCCTTGGTAGGCTGGCTTCGTCTAACTGGCCCAACCAATACTTTACATAGTATGTGCTGTACTATTGATAACAGTATATTCCACATTGTTGTTGGTATGCTGACTGCCAAAACATGACCTCATATAGGCAGGTACTCAGGGCTTTGCATACCTCTCTCTGAAACATGAGTTCATGAATGAGATACTGCTGCGAGCCGTTCCGGGTTGCTGTTTCAAATCTGATGCTGGTTGTTGGGTTTTGACGTTGTGCTTGTTCTCGCAGGATGCAGGTCTGCTAGCCCTTGTGGCTGCAGCGCAAACTGCTGATGTACCATCAAGTCTGCATACACAGCCAGAAGTCAGCCCCTCAGGGCTTCAGCAATTGCCATACAAGGATGGTCACCTGATGGGTATGACTGCTGCGGGTCACGAGCCACATGCCCATGACGCAGATGCTCAGACTGTCAAAGCTGCAGTGAGTAAGCAGAGAGGGGTAAGAGGAGGCAGGAGAGCTCCCAGGAAACGCATAAGCGGCATCACGCCAGAGCATATGCTGTACTGGGTGTTGCAAGCTGACATTGCTGTGCAGCTGCGCTGTGAGCAGAATGATGGTGTAGTCAGCATGGCAAAAGAGTCTGATATGCCATCAGAAAGTGATATGGCTGCGGTTCTGGAGGCAGGTGATGCTGCAGTAGCAATGATGGATGTTCTGCCTGTGCCGCTATCAGAGGCAGCTCAAAAGCGATTGACACACACAAGGACTAAGAGTCCTTCAAAAGCTGCCAATCAGCATGACAAACATCAGCCAGCATGCGCCCAAAGAATGTCCAAACGGAAAGAATGTTCTTGAAATGTTGTTCTCTCAAGGCTGTCATCTAAAGCTTGTGTACCAATAACGCACCTGATGTCTTTGCTGTATCATATGATTTTGCTTACCCCGGTTCTGGACTTTGCTCTCCTTGTGAAGTAAGCTCCTGGGCATCGCTACTGAACTCAACAGCGCAAACCATCCCAAAATCTGTGTGGTGTCACTTTGCACTTTATGTAGAATGACATGCAACTTTGAGTTGATTCTTTGAGTTTTGAAACTTGTGTAACCTCCGCATTGTGCATGTGGCGTAAATGGCAATGTGATCCTTGCTACGACAACATGTGAACTGCAGGTGACCTTCATGACAAGTCTGCAGGGCAGCAGCTTTGCAGTTTGTAGCTGCTATGCTGCACTGTATAACTGCTATGATTGCTGCAATCAGCGCAGCTTGGTGAGGCATGGGTGATCACGGTAGTGACATCAATCGTATAGCTGCAAAATATGTCACAGGCAGCCTCAGACAACTTGTCAGCGAAAGAGGTGTCCACTCTCTGTTTTCAGTCAGCCTCAATCTTGATGCACCAGCTCAACAATGCAGCTGAGTATGAATCACACTCACAACGGTTTATGCCACACATAAACTGCCTAAATATAACACCCTTATGACACCACTGATTGGAGTGCCATCATGGATTGAGTGTCAAAGTCCCAGCCAATCAGAAATTTCTGAACCATATGACATAGAAGTGAAAATACTTCATTGCCCCGACAAGGTTGCGTGAACGTCCATGAAGTCGTCCCCAAAATACTTGGCCAGGCCTAGGCCTGATGCTTCGACCAAAAGATGCACAAACCGACAAATCTGTACATAGACTTCAAGAACTCAGGATACTACGCAGTACCTGTTGGGGAAAAAAGGCTGCTTGCCAATCTGGCACTTGATGCATCACATATAATGCAAGCGGGAAGTGGCTGTCCTACTGTACAAACATAAGCATATGTCATGCATGGCATGACAACTAGTGAAAGCACATATGCACAAGTATAAGCAAGTGGGTTGAAATAATGTACATGCATATACATATATCTGCCAGGGAAGTCATGACAACTCAGCTGGCATGCTGGTTTCTTGGCAGATATGTTGAAGCCATCCTCTCAGGCTCATGACACAGCTTGTGGCTCAAAACTCAGTCAGATTATCTGTTAAATCCACCGGAACTAAAGCTCAGCAGGCTCCCGACACGCGCCTTCTGCACACCAGCTGTAATACCAAGAAACCTTTCACAGGCAAATACAGGCCTGGGAATCAGCAAGTCTGCAAGGGTACTACCCACTCCCCAGCGGAGAACACAACAGGTCATGTTGACATGGTAGAAGCTGATAAGTCTGCCCTGGCACCAGCTGCAGACAAGAACCAGCAAGTGCTCATTAGAGCTGTGACTGCGTCAGCTGTGCCAGGCACTCCTCCTGAGCTTCAAGTGCAGGATTTGCAGCAGCAACAGCAAGCCATCAGCGGTTGTGGTCAAGGCCTGTTGAATCAAAAGAAAGGCATAGTTGAGACGGAGGAACTGCTCACAAGGCAAGATCACAAGGCAGCAGCAGACGTGAGGCAGCAAGGTAGCAGTGAAGAGAAGCTGCAGAAGCCAATAGAGGTGCAGGCTGCTGAGAGCATCAGGTAATCACTGTTTCAACTAGTGCTGCTGGATGTACAGGACGTACATCATCTGGTGCTGTTTGCGTGATACGTCGTGGTGCTTGCTTGACAGAAGTTTGCTGCAGTGTTGCATTCACCGTAAATGTCTTGGCGCATGCTGTGCTGTATTCCTGCAATGTTGCAGTACTGCATATTGATGTTGGATGGGTGGAGACAGCTGTGTCCTACTGAACATGTGTGTGCAAGCCTGACCATCTTGCCAACACCACTGATCATTTTGTTGCTTTACAGGAGCCCTGAAGGCAACAGTGGAAAGAGAAGGTTGATAAGCAGCAGAGGCAAGAGGCTTCTGCAACGGCTGTGTAGACGATGAGCAAGAAGGAACCCTATCAGACTTGGCTAAGGAGGGTGTGTCCAAAAGGTGTCCTCACACCTTCAGGGTAGGTCTCTGATCCATCATGCTTCAGTTGTGAGTCACCTCTAAACTTGCTACGTATCACCATTGTAATTATATTGCACTGCCAGTGTTGTTACTGCATGCAGCTGGCAGGAAGTTGTGTGGCAGGAAGTTGTGTGCATGCATCCTGCTGATTTGTGTCATCCTGCCATTGCCATATGCCAGTGAGCAATGTTGTCAATATTGTTATTGTGCTGCAGACGTTGTGGACTGCAGCAAGCTGAGTGTAGAATGACTTGTTGAGGTATATGACTGCATTTTGTACATGCACAGGTAGGAGTAGCTCTGGGTGGGCTTCAGAGCATGCAATGTTATGCAGCTCCTTGAGTCATGGCTGGCACTTTTTGAAGTTCTGATCTTTGTGTCTGTCTGAATGCCCATGTGTATACAATGGAGGCAGCTACATGCCCTGGTGTGTGCATGTTGCTGGAGTTTCGATGCCAGCAACTGTATAATGAATCAATTGTGAAGTTGCAACAAGAGCCCCAGCTGATAACATTGAGGTCTGTCAACAAAATGGACGCTTGTGCAGCACTTGATAAATATAGCTATAGTTTGTGTGTCGAGGTTGCCCTGGCACACCCCAGTGGTAAGTGCTATGTTGTAAGCTTACGTATGTGGCTGACTGTTCACATAACGACATGAGTCACAAGGCAATACATACTGTCATTCACAAGCCGCAATAGTTGCAGAGTGAAGCTGCTTCACCACACACCTCAGCTTTTGCAATCCTGAACCAGGAACAACTTTTACGCAGCTGAGCAAGACTACAGAGACCCTGCGGCGCAGGGCCTGCGCAGCTTGGCATAGCTGTGCAATGCAAGCCTGGCTACAGCAAACATGGAGCTCATTTTGTATGCAAGGACCAGACGTGCTTGGACGCGCGAAAAAATGTCACATGACAAATCACACGGTAATCTCAGGCATGATTCCTGAGCCCCGGCTCTCACACAATCCCTTGCGATCACACTTCAGAGCTTATTGTGAACCACAATGAACAGCATGCAGGTGTGACACATCATTGCTACCGGGACTTGTTCCTCGCCTTCTCTTCTGCAAGTCTTCTTTCGAGCTGTTTTATGTATGCGCCCTCAGCTTTGACCTTCTTGTATGCAAAATGTAGCCTTTCAAATTGCTGCTCTTCAGCCTTGAGAGCATTCTCTATCATTTTCACCATAGACTGGTAATTGAGGATGTTGCGCCTTGATACCTGAAGAGAGCTCAAAAGCATGTCTTCATGAGGACTGGTCCTCCTGCAATCATAATGTTGGCATGTTTGTAACACTGCGCTAAAACATCAAGACACACCTATGGAAGCAGCAGCAGCAGCAGCAGCATCAGGAGCAGCATCAGCAGCCCAATGGCTTACTCTTCAGGCGGCGCTGCAGCAGCCCCCGAGAAGACTGCTTCATCTCCTTGTCTAGTCACTGCTTGGGAGAATGCTGCTGCAAATTGTGGGTTGTTAGCAAACAAGGGGTTGCCTGGTGCTTCTGAATCAACCTGACGATCCTCGGCAGCTATGCGTTTTGGCTTCCTGGACCTTCTCAGCAACTTTGGAGGCTGCAGACTGCGTCCAAAAGTGCAGCAGCTGTGGGCCTGGGGTGCTGCAGGTGCCTGGAATGCAAGACATCACAGGGGTATGCAGACACGGACTGTGAATGCCGCGTGCAGCTGCGTCCGTCAAAGACGACGGCGATGTTTTACCGTGTGAGGATGGTGACAGGCTTGTTGTACCGCAGAGCACATGACGCAAACGTGCTTGGTTCCACTACTTCGTATGATCAGAATATCAGGCCTACGCAGGTCCTCGCCCTATGGACGCGGATTGAGGAACAAATGACGTACAGCAATCTGTCAGAGTGGTTTGAGTATGCGTCTGGAGTAGCTCGAAAACGTACGTTGGATGCGAAGTTGCGCAAGATCAGAATCGGTCAAACTTTGACTGATGCTCTGACTGATGCTAGCAAGCTTCCTTGAGTTGACCTAACAGCTCTTGTCATCGGCTTGCGCATTGCAGACTGGACGTGAGCATTTGATATGGAGGAGAAAGCTGAGCAGGTAGGTGTGGTGATGCGTCCGCCGCGGATGTCCAACAAACATGCTGACTTTGTGGTGCTTGCAGGCCAAGCAGCAGAAGCAGAACAACAATTTGCTATTGCTCGCCTGCACCCGGGGATACTACTCTGATGTATGAACATGACTGTTGTGGTAAAGTCTTTGTTCTCGACCGAGTTTCAAGGCCTTGCACTTCCTGCAGGCCCAGCACTTAGTTCAAATAGGTGCTGACATAGATGCTCGAGATAAACAGCGCCTGAGCACGCTTCACTTCGCAGCATCTCACGGACATCTAGACTTAGTCTCATTTCTGTGGTCAAAAGGGGCTGAATTAGATTGGGAATCTCCGGGTGAGTTTCCTGATCTTGCAGGCTCGGTCAGTCACAGCTGTAACAGCAAGCACTCTAGCCGTGGCTATCGATGCTGTCAAACTCCCAGCATCATGTGCACCAAGTGCAGATGGCAGATCTCCCTTGCATCTGGCAGCACTCAAGGGTCACAGCAGCGTGGTGCACTTCCTGCTCAGCAAGCAGGCTTGGGCTGATGCTCAGGATGCACAAGACAACACCCCATTGCATCTTGCAGCCAGGTACAGATTCTCAGCCTGCCCTCTGCCGATAAAGACCTGATGAGGATGGTCTACTGACTTGATGAGAGAGCATTTGGTCAATAAGGCAAAAGCCACTGTCTTGTGCATGAACAGAAGCTCTTTAGCCAGTACATGGGGATGTTCAAGCTCACCCAATAAAGCCTCGACTTTGCTCAGCTGCCCATTGAACTTTTGACTCAGGGCTGTGAGCTCCTTGCTTCTTTGCAGGGGCAAAAGCCTGCAAACAGTCTCTGAGCTTTTGAAGGTAGCAGCCAGCACAACCATCACTAACAAGCTGGCTCTGACACCATTAACAGAAGCATTGGTGTCAGGCCGCACCGAGAACGCACAGCTGCTTATGGAAAAGGTATGCCTCATTGGGCATGCTAAGACCAACTTGCCAGCAGTGGCCAACTATGTACATGAGTTCCTCTTCTGTGGCGGCAGCTTCTGAGAAGAGTGAGCTTGCAGAGGCAAAGGCTGCACCCTTGGCAACACCCCTGGAAGTTTCAGAAGTGTTCTGCTGCATGAGAGTTTCCGACTGGGACATGTGGAAAAACACCCAAATCAGTTTGAGGCAACATCAGGATTGTATTGTGTCTGATCAGCTGCTGTACTGATTGTGCAGCCTGGAGCATCCCTGTGCGCCATGTCAGCCTTGTCAAATGCCAAACTCATCAGTGTGTCACTGCCAATGACACACTGATAGGGAATGTATTGTGGCTGTTTGCTGCTGACAATATTTGCAGCGTCGCTGCCTGCAGCTGGTATGCATGACCTTAATGGGGATGCAACATGCACACATTCACATGGCAGCAACAGCGCCAATTGCAGTGGGTGCCATCTCTTTGCTGTGTGCCAACATGTCAAACATCATGTCCAAGGCGGTCTGCAGGACCATGCAACCTTGAGACAGCAAGCAAAGGAATGCAGCTTGCCGCCTTGTCTCCTGATATGTAATGCAAGTAACAAACTCCTACTATGTGCCATTGACGAAGTTGGGTCTGCAGGACCCCACAGGGTTGAGCCATAGAGCAAAGGGTTGGAGTTTACTGCATTTGGCTGCCAGCACTGGCCAGCCCTCTTCTGTTGCCATGCTCATCAAGCACGGCGCAGATGTTCACGGTGCGTACCAAGCAGGGCTGCAATTTATTTGCGGCAGTCTGAAGTTGTTTCAGAAAAGGAAGGGACATAAGTTTTTTCCACAACTGGGCTTCATTCATGCATTTTGCAGATTGCCTCAGGTTGTTTGGACGACCTGGCATGCTCTGTGGAATGGGTACCACGCTTCCCATGTCTCACTTGCCAGATGTCAACAGGCACACAAATTACTCTCGAGCCCTCCCTCTGCATATGGCATGCATCAGTGTTGCTGCCTCTGATCCCATGGTGCACAACAAAGAGGACTAGAACAGTCTCATCATGTGTACAACAGAAAACAATAACAACAGAAAACAATAACAACAATCATAGTAGCGACAGTAGTAATGGAACTTGGGATAGTACCAAGAATAATAGATAGTAATGAAGTTACATGCCTTACCTCTGCCCTTACCTTCAGCCAGATCTATGCACAACTACTCCAACATGCTTGATCCAGGCTGCTGCCACAATTGATGCCATGTGGTTCTGGTTTGCCTGGCTGCATGCTGCTGTCATGCAGAGAGGGAGGGCAGCTCTGGGGAGACTCATTGTGTGCTGCTGCCATGCAAACAGGGAAGGCGGCTTTGGGCTTGCTCATGACTTGCTGTGTGCTGCTGCCATGCAGATGGGGAAGGCGGCTTTGGGCTGACTCATGGCATGCTGCTGCCACGTCTGGCAGTGCTGGCAAACATCAAAGCTGCTCATCTGTGTCCAAAAGCGTCTGAGCATTCATCCTGCGGTGTGCCTGACACCAGCTGTGCTTTGTAGATCAGGAAGCTGGCTCTGGACTGACTCCCCTGCATGCTGCTGCAATATCTGGCAGTGTGGCCTGCGTCAACCTGCTGCTTGAGGCCAAAGCCTCCACATCAATGGCCTCCTCTGATGGCAGGTGAGCTTCTTGTCGCAAGCTCTTCTTTCTGTCCCATCTTGGTTGATGTCTGCTTCACATCGTTACAACAAGTAAACCCCTCACCCCTAGAGTTTGCCTGCCATTTTCATGTTCTGAACTCGTTAAGAACACACTGAAATGCCATACTCAGTGCTCACCTACGTCTGTCCCGTTTGTGTCACGCCATCAACAAGCCACCAGCACACTCACATCACAATGAGCATAGCCCCTTGCTCGCCATGCCATCCTGTCCAAAGGCAGATGTGAGTGACTTGTTCAGTTTGTTCTGAAAAGGCCCAACAGGTTCTGGAAAGACCTGAGGACTCATGACTTTCTGGCGTTGCTGTTGCTTGCTAGTCGTTGCCCACAGAGTTTGGCTGCTGACTCTTGTTGGAGCGATGTCATGGATAAGATTGTGGACAATGCTCTGTGAGTGTGCATGTTGGCATTGTTTACAATTTTCAGGTGCTCCACATGAGCAAGTCTTTCCCTGACTGCAATTTTCTGTTGTATACCCTGTTGTAAACCCACAGACTAATCTTAAACCTTAGACCCTAAAGCCTTTGCTGACTGTAGCCTCTCAAGTGCTCTGGTGCCATCAGACCACCCCGACAATGCACAGCTGCTGGCCCTGCTCAAGTCCTCTTCCTCTTCTACCGTTGCCAAGCAGAAGAAGAAGACCAGCGACGACCAGGCTGGCAGTGGCGGCATCCAGCCCTCAGAGGTGACTGGGCCGCCGCAGGTTCAAGCATTCAAGGTGAGTGCTGAGGACATGCTGTGACCCCTACTGGCCACTTTTTCAGCTCTCACCAGAACAAGTGGTGCATGGTTATCTTAGCCCTTCATCGTGTCTCTTGCAGACTTTCATACACCCCAGCTACTGCAGATGGTGTTTTTTCAATACGGAAGCAAGAAATTAGGCTATGTTGGGCTGGCAGGCTCTGTGAAATCTCTGATCAGAATTGCTGTAGCAGCCAGACATGAGACAACACCCTGACTCTTGGACCCCTACCCCATGACTCTTGGACCCCTACCCCATGACTCTTGCACCCCTACCCCATGACAAGCCCTAGCCTGGCTTGCTCCTGCTGTTACTCATCAACTGAGATGGCAAAACGCGTTGCATGCCCATGTACGCTTCAGGCTCTGAGTAAGGAGACTCAGCTCAGCCGAGTCGAGCGCTGGGCAGAGTCAGGCCCCGAAGACTCCCAGGTTGCCGGGGAGCTGAAGGAATTCTGGTCAGAAGTGAAGAAGAGACTGGCAGAAGCACACAAGACTCTGATGGTGCTAGCATTGCACAAGGTGAGCTTGCATTACATAAAGCTTTGAAGGCGCCAAAGTTGTATACAGCTACCTCTCCTTGTTCCTACTGTCTGTGCTCAATTACTTGTTGATCCCATCTCTGGTATGATGCCAGCAGTGCATCATGCACTGTTTGTGCTACAAATCTGCCTTTTCTGCTGGGACAGCATCATGACAATTCTAGCTACTCTGCATCATATAGCGACTGACTGTCCTTCTCCCGACATATGTGTTTATTACCATCATCATAATCATTTTGTTATTGTTCTTGTCATTGTTATTGTTATTGTTACTGTCATCATCGTTATCATTGTTGTCGTTGCGGTAGTTAGTGATAATGATCATGGTGACTGGTATTGGTAACCAGCACATTTGTTTTTTGCAGTTATTTTACTTTAATGTGTAAAATATCCAAAACTCATGTATAAAAACAAGTACAGCTACATCGTCATTATCAGTATCACCACCATGTGAGCTAATTCCAACTGCAAGGGTATCTTTTCCCATAAGGAATATGTGTGGGTCAAATGGTGCTCTGACATTGGGTTTTGCCATGTGAACTTAGAGAGTTGACAACTTCTTTATCTCTCAGTGCATTAGACATTCAAATCCAAGAGATTCCAACCTGTAGAGAGTTGCCAAGGAACAGACGCAACACGCAGTGCAAAAGCAGCAACTTGGTGTGTGGACATCTTACTGGTCGTGAGTGTGCCAAAACAGGACCTCATACACAGAGAGAGAGTGAGTAATTGAGAGAGTGAGGGAGGGAGGGAG
>JAABUP010008397.1_pt1 | contig 13196 bp, 16 predicted proteins | sample 5559201 | NCBI WGS metagenome assembly JAABUP01 (sample SAMN10711887, study PRJNA513373) | rock metagenome | isolation source: Antarctica rocks | place: Antarctica | reverse complement strand
GTGGTATCATAGTTGGTGCCCTGGTCGAGGTCACAAATTGGAACCTGAATAGCTTCAGCTGGAGCTTGCGAAAGCGGTACACTAGTGTCTAGCGTTGCCTCGGATTCTAAAGCTTGTGCTGACATGCTTCACTGTGAACAACATTAGCAATGCCATGCTGAGTTAGGGGTTGAGCTTTGTCTGAAAGCAGCACCTACTGAGACAGGTCAAGGTTCCACGACAATCCTAGAATTAGTTCTACACACCACTGCTCTTGAGAGACTGCTGACTGCTGTCCGAGAGCCACCACGATATCACCTGTACGTCGGAGAAGGACGCGAGGGAGAACGAACGAGGCCTCGTACTCAGAAGCTTGAGAAAATGATTTGCAATAGATAAGCCAAAGATAGGGCAAGTTGGGACGAGGCTGAATCTCGCGACCTGCGCTGTGAACTGTCACGACAGGAACGAGTCCCATCACCCTCTCCCCAATACTCGAGAACGTCCTATAGCGCCATGACTAGGCATATCACATCCGAATCTCCCGGCAAGATTACAAAGAAGTTCAGGAATATTATGATGGCTTCTATGTGGGCTATGGGATTTGTGCTGCTTTCATGAGTATCTAGCCCCGCAAAAATCGTTCCCAATACAGCGAAATTCCTTGACGCCTGCAGTAGCACAGGCTCTAACGACCTCAGAGGCGAAGAGTCAGGTATTCCTGTACCCACGTACCTCCTCCAGGTGCCCCAGCCACTGACAACATCGAGTCTGAAGGAGTTGGGAGGAGGTTTGACAGACGATGACTGAGACGCGAAGGAGTACACGCCTCCAAAGACGACCTCTTGTCTTGTCTCCTACAACCTTATCTAAAGCTGTCGTCATCCTAAGGAAGCTACTTCATGGGAGGGAGAATCAACGCGAAGGTACGAGGCAAAGGTGGGGCAGAACAAGGCGGATGCAGGCAAAAGTCGGCAAGGATTACAAATCCTCCACGTCAAAGCCTCACTTCGACCTCTGCCGCTAAACAAGGCGCAAAATCAGAAAATCTATCTTCCCTCCGCGTTGTGATGAACTAGCCGGTTTTGCGCCCCAGCGGCAAGAAAGGAGCAAAAGCCCAGTTTTCCCACAGCCCACTCCTTCAGCCATGTCGATTGAAACCAAAATTCCCTATCGTGTGACCGAAAAGATCCTCAAAGCCTGGCTCCAGAAGAACATTGGAACGGATGGAGCTGGAAATCTGCGGTTCAGCTATGTGGTAAGTGGTTTCGGCTGCACTTGCTAGGGTTCCAGCGCCCATTCCCTTTGTGCTTTCACTCCTTCAATATGAGTCTTTCCCTTTCTCGCGATCCAGGCTTCGATTCACTCTTGCTGATTTGCATTTCGCGATCATAGTCGGTGCATAGAGACGGCAACGACTGGTGGCAAGTGAAAGCGACGAGGAAAATCACCGATGTAAGGATAGTTGGCTACACCGTGACACGATGTGTCCGTGTTCCTGATAGACTTCACAGGACGAAATCGAAAGGATGACAACTCAGGATCAGAAAACGAAGCCTGGCTCAAAGTACACGTTTGAGGTAGATGAAGAAGACGACGAACGGTAGATTGAAGGTCTTTTAGGTGGCCTGAAAGGAGGCCGAGTGGGGTTGCTTTGCATAAGCCTGCCTTATCGATGTAGCTAGGGAATCATCGTCTACCCCACCACTAAAGCCCGAGTAATAGGATAGTCGAGATCAGTGAAACGATATCATGAACGCCGTATAGCCTTGCGAGAATGAACAAAATGTCGTCCTTCTACCCCATTTTCTGATCATTCTCCTACAAAATGTCACAGCCGCAGGATGCCAGCTGCGGAGTACCAAAATGGTGGCCCCTCGCAGTCCAAAAAGCCTGGGCCGGCTATTCAAGTCGCCTCTTTGCGCAGGAAGGGCAGGACATCATGATTGAAGGCGCTATCATCAACACCGATGGTTGGTTTGCTGTCGCCTTAACCGTCCTCAGCCTGTCTGGGTTCGAGCTACCGTCTGAAACTAGTCCAGGAACTCGAGCCGTCCGCATTCGCAGCGAGGAAAAGCTTGCTAAGTATCTTTGTGTATGGTTGTGTCTTGAGGCCGGTCCTACCGTCCGTCATAAAGTCTCACCTCGTCATAACAGAATTCCGCGGCGATGAAGGAATGCTTGGGGAGGTACCTGCCGGCGGCTCCGAGGGCCCAATTCTTGTAAAGTCTAGGCCCTCTGCTCTGTTCCCTGCAAGTAGTGATGTTTTGGTTGAGGGTTTGACGGCCAATCATTTAGTATTCTGAAGCCCTTTTATTCGTGGAGCCGGCTCGAAATCTCCGAGGCCTGCATGGTGCGAATTCTATCTCATGCACAGACGAGCTCGGCATTCTTTAAGTACCTGCAGGCGTTCGGTCAGAAGAGCTATGCTCGAGATGAGGGATTCAGTGGGAGCGATGTCACAATCACACGCGACGAGAATGGAGCGATAGATGTGATAGGTAAAATTCTGACATTGGCAATCATCTTTTGAAGACGCAACAAGAGCGTACAAAGCACAATAGACACTGACGGAATTTAGAAACATGTTACATGCTGAAATATGTGCAATTGCATGAAGATCCAGGGCGTAGCATCAATCCTTGGGCGATCCGTCAAGCGGCGCTGTATCAAAAGATGGACCTGAAGAGCCTCGAAAGCCATCATATCTTTGTCCGTCTGTCAGCAGCGATGCAAGAGGCGCTGCTCCAGGCTCTGCAACGGAACCCAAATCAGGAATGCGATTTCATCAGCCGATGGCAGAGTGTGCATATACTTTTATTAGGGACACTAAATGCGGATTGGCGGCAATACATCAACTACCTAGACGAAGAAGTGGCGAAGATAGTACGAACTTTTGTCTCATATAAGTCATCATTGGGATTCATTGCTGATCTGTTGAGGAGCATCTAGTATGACAAGGTAATCTTGTCAAAGGTCGATCCGGACGCGAAAGCGGAAAAAGTCTTCGTCGACAGCTCGTTGGCTAACGTGAAGCGCCTTCAGTATCTCATAGACCAAACCTTGCGGGCCAGCCATATGCTAGATTTGAATTCAGCAGTGATGAAGAGCTTGCTGAGAAAATTCGAAGCCAACTTGGATAAAGCCGCTACCTTGAGCGCGAACTGCAATGCAGAGTTCAGAGAACAAACATTGTCGATCTTGGAAGAAACTCAAATTCACCAAAATAGTGCCTCGTCGCTCTTCGCCCGAGCGACTAGCACCTCTCAGCACGTAAGCCAATCAATTATACAGATTCGGCCGCATGAAGGCCGGCTGATACGTACACATCTCAAGCTGCGAGACGTGATCGCGATGCGGAATAATGAGTTCATGAAAGCCATAAGCAATTCGACGATACAGGGTAACGAGGCACTTTTTGGGCTGTCCCAAAAAGCCATCAGTGAAGCTCAATCTATGAAAGCCATCACGGTGGTGGCGCTTGTCTATGTCCCTGCTTCTTTCGTAGCGGTGAGGAACACCCTATCTCGGCTTTGTCGGTGCTTCTACCAGTATGACTGACCGGTCTTCCAACCAGGATTTCTTGCAGATGGGATATGTATCTGCGGAACAAGAGAATGGACTTGTCGTGTCCACAACAAAGGGTCTCTTGGTGTATACTGCTATTGCCTTACCTCTTGTGGTAGTGACGATGGGAGTGTATTTTTGTTTTGAGATTGTCAATCGACGATCTGAAGCACGGAGAAATGCGGACCCAACCGCTCAGATGATGAAGACCTTTCCCTAACTTCAGGGATTATTTATCAATACAAAATTTAACGCCCCCGGAATCGATCATAAACGCCTGTTGTCATGTGCCTCGTCCCTTTTCTCGGCCTCGCATCTGTCCCAATAGACAGCAAGATCTGGATTGTTCTTGATGTAATTTGCGAACGCTCGGGCATCTAGATTGGACGACAGAGCAAATTAGCCAAGTGTTCAATTCCAAGGAAGTGCCTAGACTTTCGACGAGAAAGAGGGAAAGCTGACCCTCTGGTTCTGGAAAATGCAGCTCCACAAAGTCCGTCCTCAAATTAGCCTGACGCTCCAAATCTTCAGGACTCAATAGGACGGCGGACATCGCGGCTGAACCCCTAAAGCTCACTGAACTCTTAGAGTTGGCCCTAGAGATGTTGAAGTAATTGTGATGACGTGATGCGGACTGCACTTTGATGATAGTCTCTTCTTTATAGTCGACAACGAGAGAATTAAGAGAATTCCTCCCGCCTCCCTTTCCGAAGGAGATTCTGGGGTGTCCTTGGCTGACTAACTGATCAGTTAGTGCATTCCGACATGATTGGCTCCTTGAAAACTTGCGAGGGATATTGATGTATTGTTTTTCAAAGAATACCATCAATCGATGGATGGCCGGCCTGCCCATGGAATGGCCCCTTGAAGTCGAGATTCGAGAATTTGGAAACGCCTCAGCCAAGGTTAGCTGCTTTCTCGGCACGGCAACGAGGTTACCTGCATGAACATTTGCTACCTAGTAGTATGGTCAATGAACGCATCTCCCAGAAACATCATACATTTTTGTAAAGGAAGAAAGGTCTAAGAGGCGTGACTATTTATTTCATACCTGGCCTTTGATTCGGACGAGCCTGTGCGCTTCTTTCCAAATCTGAAAGTTATATACAGCTGACTTTTTGCTGTCTAGATTTGGGTTTTGCCAATTATGACCTTGCATAAAGGCTCGCTGGATCGAGTTTCTTATAGATCGAGTCTTAGCGAAAGGAGATTTATGGCGCTTTGTCGACTTACTGAGGTTTGTACAAGACCAAATGCTGGACTACAGCAGCATGGAAAGAATTCAGTTCTATACAACAATATTTAGCCAACGAGGTTTAGCACAGGTTAATTCCAACAGACCAGAGCAACTTACGGTGTTCTGATTCGAATGTGTATCGCACTGTAGCGCCGTCACTCTCGTAGATTATGCATGATAATCTCATTCGAGGATCGTAGGCTGAGAGTGGGATCAAGTGTGCACCGTGGGGGGATACTGAATAATCAATCAGAGCCGTCCCGATAGATTTGAGAGATGAAACCTTACAGCTCTGGACCAATGTAGAAATGTTCGGATTCTCATAGCAGCGTAGTATTTTGATATTTCCTTTTTCCTTATGGAGCAATATAATAAGCCTGCAAGCAAGGCTTTCATCCGAGGATTTCGGCCAGCTGAACGAAATGCCGTCCCTAAAGAGATCAGGCTTTAGGACTTCTATGTATGGTGAGACGGGAGACAAGACAAACATTTGTATAAAGGAGTAGTCGGAATGCTGATTACCCCAGCGGATTTCGTTATACTCGTTCTGCGGGTACTCTTGCCTAATGAGCTGTCTCAGTGCAGCCTTGATTGCGTCTTCTGGTTCTGTAGTGTAATCTTCTTGTAATCTTTTCAGATCTTCGACAACTTGTCGTGAAGAAGGACGGTGTTCGGGTTCAAAGTGAAACATCCTGGTCAAGAGCTGGGTCAAGTCGTACGCCCAGGGTTTGAAGCCATGTGCCTTGGTGGCAACGATGTCATCACTGCAAAGACGCTTCATGGCGTTCAAAACGCATTCTTTGGGCTTCTCGACACCATGAAAGGCCTGGCCTGGAGGTTCTGACTCCATTGCTTTCTCGAAGCGTTCCAAGCTCTCTGTGCCATCGTCATCGAAGATAAATATTAAGATCTCCACAACAATACAAGCAAAAGACCAAACATCATAGTTGTTTTTGACTTCTTCAGCCTTAGAATCTGGTGATTCAGCCCAGGGAGGCATAGGAGAGCTGATGGGAGGAATGAGCACAGGAGCCACTTCCGGAGGTTGATATCTGGGCGCCCCACCTCTGAAGATCCCGTAAGATCTACTACTTGGGCGAACACGTTTGATCATCGAGAGTCCAAAGTCAGAGATTTTCAGCTCGCCCTTATCCGTGATCAGAATGTTCGCGGGCTTGAGGTCAAAGTGAAAGCCCACGCCCCTGGTACCAAATCCTTTGAAGATTGGGCTTTGCGGATTATGGAATACGCTCAAACCCTCGGCGACTCCAACAATTTGGATCCACAGCCAATTTGTAGGACTCTGATCACAGCCCAAAGTCTGGACGAATTCGGGTAGCGGATTCCATTGTCCCTTCAAGAGCTTTTCTAAAGTCCCTTCGATGAACGGAAATACGAAGCTGATGTGTTCTCGCCATTCGTAGAAGAAAAGAGCTCGGACAATGTTGCCATGGCGTTGCTCGGTGAATAAGCGCAGATTGTCTCTCTCATTTTTCCATTCCAATTCGTCCGTAGTATCTTTCCGTAGCACTTTGCGTGCGAATTTGTACTGCGGAGATCTCGATTAGCGGATTCAGAGCGGACGTTAGTCGTTGAAATGAGTGTAAGCCAGCACGTACATGATTGGCAGAAGTATACCAGCTCTCTACTTTGATCGCTTCGTCTAGATAATCTGGATGAATGTTGAATTTGAAAACTTTGCCCGAAGAACCTCGGGTGTGAAGCTTTTCATCAAGGAATGGCATTCTCTGCACGTTCAGATACTCTGCCGTAGGTTCGCCCATCGTGAAGGTCGGTGGCTCGAACAAGTTTCTGGCCGAGTTGTAGAAGTTGCAGAATCCATCGATACCATGGCGCAATAGCAGCTTCTGCCACTTTTCATGGTTCTCCTTGCTCTTGACGTATTCTGTGACTGAGTCTAGTGAATTGTCACCAATTCTGTCATGTGAAGCAAAGTGTCTGATCAGATATGCATGACCAATGAAGATTAGAATTGCTAATAAGACTGTCATTGGTCTCTCCATAATCCTGTCCGCCAGTGGGCCCCGTTCGGTCAGATTCGAACCCTTACGACCTTGCTTACAGGATTGGCATCCACATGCGAGCATAGACTTGACCGGATTGGTGTCATCTCTCGGTGTGAATATTCTCTGGATAGCTTTGTAAGGAAAAAAGAGCGCTTGATCGCGTTTCTGCAGAATATCCACTGTAGGACGATCCAGATCGACTGCAGGCTGGCCTGCATGAAAAATCTTACGAAGGAAACAATGCGCGACGCAATCATGAGATTGCTGGTGCAAAACACGGTATACATCCATGACAAAGAAGGAAGGTTCAGGATGGAATCGAGAAGTGAAACCAAATTGCACGAGAAATCCCTCTGTACCCAGGAATTCCCTCTTCAGCCCATGAAGAGAGATCGAATCGCTTACTCTATATAGCTCGCCAACAAAGGGTAGGCAGCAGCAACGCATGAAAAAACGGCGGGAGTCAGCATATCAAGCTGGGCGTATTCATAGTCTTTCGAGTGTATGACTAGGCCGGCACAGCCCCATGGGAGGACAGCCGGTAGCACTACGCGTAGGGGCTGAGCGGTCACTTCGCAGCAGCCACCAAAGGAATGGGCGGCATAATTCCTACACGAAAGCCTTGGATTATCGTACCCTCGGTGATGGTAGTCCCTCATCTCGATGTCAAGCTAAAACGATAACACCGTGTCGCAAAGCAGACACAACCTAGCCAAGATCCATTAATAATTCTTTGATTTAAAATTTTAAACTCTCAATTGCAGCAGTCTGAGTGGACCACAACATTAGCCACCACATCTAGACATCAGCCACTTCTACTGCTCTGCTGATCGTTTGACATATCATGTCCTATGAAGTAGCCATTAAGAGATCGGAAGAACCGTTTTATGTCTCGCCAACGCCAAGCAAGTGCCTCTCGAGGACTAGCGTCTGCGTGTGTTCCACCGAAGATCCAGTATAACATATTAGTCTTCTGAGACAGCTGATGAGGAGTAAGCTCATTGATGCACCAGTATATGTTGAGCCGATCTCTTCACTCACCTCGTAAGAGATTAATCTTCTGCTCCCGAAACGTCGTACCTTCTCGTCAACGTCAGGGTCGAAGCGATCAGCTTTAGAAACAATGCACTTAATCCCTGCATATCGGAAAAGGCTAAACCGCTTCGTTCCATTACCATTTTCCATATCTTGACTTCCTTGTTCTACTTCTCTTACGAAATCAGACCCCCAAAAGAATACAAAATAATAGAGCACACCAGCTAGCAGAACTGACACAACAACAGCTGTGGTCACCCATCCCGGCAGACTTCCAGTAGAAGGTGTCACTGCGTAGGAGATGATCATGACCAGACTAAAGAGTGTATAAATACCAAGGGTGACTGCTATTACACATTTGAGGGGGCCATCGGCTTTCCATATCCATTGGAAACCGACATCCTCTCGATGTAGGACTTTGGCACGACTGCGCAGTCGCGCTAACCCGATTGTGATGACGACTGTGACCGATCGTTAGTTAAAATATAATTAAGCCCGCGAAATAGAGAAGTATACATATGAGTAGAGAATGCGCATATGTTTGCAAAAGCCCAGGCAACGCCATCATGTCTTCTCTATCTTTCATCCCCGAGATAGTGGTGATGGTGACAGTCGCGGAAATCCAGTGTAATATGAGGCCCCCTTTGGGCGTTTTCTCTAACTCGTCATCTGCGTCCTTGTATTCTGGGCAGTCTTGCTTCCAAAGAGACGAGAACGGTAGTATATTAGCGTTTCCAATTGCTTGCTTGACTGAGTCAAAATTAGCAAAATGAGTTTCCCAAGAGTCATCTGAACTTAGCTACGTACCTCTGGAGTAAGTGTAGATGACTGAGACAAGGCTTCCAGCTGCAGACACTGCAGCCAAAATACTCCAGCAGGTAATGGCCTTAGGTGAATTTCCGAAGAACTTCCCCATCGCGTCAGCATAGGGATTTATAAAGCGATTCATGACACATGCCTGGGGCGCAAAATCTCGATTGGCACTTATGTTTGACATTCGACGATCAAAATCGACCGAGTATACCTGGTACTGATGTCAGCGCTCCTTTCTCCATGTACAGTTCAGCGGGAGCATCCAAGCCCAAACTTACAAAGACAATATTTATGAAGAGGTACAATAGTCCCACAACTCCAACAGCCCACAGAAACCCATTCCTCAGAGTATTGTGACCCCCGGATGATGGAATTTCGCCAGCAACCTATCAGGTGGCTAATTAGTCAAGCTATGAAAAAGCCGGGGCAGTGACTCTGACAAAACTGGCGTTTTCCCATCCTTCGAAGCTATATAGAACCAACAAGAGCGCCTTGGCGTAGTTCGAGAATGGTGGAGGTGCGCCGGATGCTCCAGGGATCACCGGGTAATGTATGGGTGGGCCAACCGCCGCCCTCTTCGCCCCTGCCGCCAACAAGACGACAAGGGAGAAGAGCTTTATCCGACAAAGAATTCTGTTCGCTGCTCTTCCAGCGCGCGTAGAGAAATAGTGTACCAAACACACACTCGTCAGGCACACCATCCCGATGAAGCGAACGAGGTCCAGATTTGGGGTTTCCTCAGGCTTATTGCTGATGAGAATAAGTCTTCCGAGTTGCAAAGTATTGGTTCCATTTGTGAACAGGGTCACGAATACGACTGCGTAAACAGTGTAGGCCAGGAGCCCGTTCCCGCAGAAATGAAGGGCTCCCTTTTGCTCAGAGGTATTAGAGGAGGTGGCTTCGTCAATCTGGGAGTTCAATGATTCAAATTAGCAGACATCGCAGTCGTTGCACTAGATCTCAAAAAGTGGGGATCTTACATATATAAGCTCGCCAGTACTGTATGGAAGCACAGCCGCATAGCTCAAGTAGATGTACATGCTAGAGCTGTTAATGATGCTAGATGTTTTGAGATGAGAAGACTACGCACGTGATGATGGTGTACAAAAAGGCGAGGGCCCAAAGCGACACCGCGATTCGGCGGTCATCTGTCAGGGCAAGCACGATCGATGGCGCTGTAAAGATGCCTGTGCCGACCATCTTGTTGACAATGAAAGAGAAGACATCAAAGGTTGTGAGTGGGCCTGCAGTGCGCAGGACAAGGGGTCGGGCCATACCGGCAGTGGTGGCATTCTGTTGCGCAGTGTCGAAGGCGGAATCGTCCAAATCCTGGTGCTGCGATGTCACTGTGTGTTGCAGATGAGGATATGGAACCTCTTCGAGGTCAATCTGTTCCTGACTGTTCATGGAAGGTCTCGCAAGATATAAGCAAGGATGAATAGAAGATGAGAATGATCGAGTGAATGTTTATTCAGAGCAAAAACGAATGTGTGTATGACAAAACAAACAATGAAATTGGACGGGAAAATTTGCGCAGGGAGAAGGACGGTGAGTTAAAGAAGTGAGATTTTAAGACGGCAGACTAATGGCGACGCCCAAAGCTAAAATGACATCAAAATAATTCTTTACATAAGCTATTGCACACGGTCGCTTCCATCTTGTTCTATCGAATCATTACCAAATCGCAGGATGACGATGCAATAATGTGACATGCAAATGGATTGCGTTAGATGTTTTTCGATAGAGGCACGAGGCAGAATCGTAGGCGCATTGATAGGTTCCTTATACTAGGAGGATTCTATTCGGCGATCTGACTGTGGAAGACGTTGACAAGTGTGGCGAGCGTTTCGAGGATTTCTTAATCCCGTAGATGTCACCAGCATTCATTCCGACGCACACATGATCCTGATCAATTCGGGGGAGCGGACGCTGCATCCCACACGTGGGGCTTGCAGCTGCGTGATCACCGGGTTGGAGGGTATGCCTGCTGAGTGACTCCCTAGCTTCGATTGGCCGCGTGGGCAACGGGGTTGCATTAGGCCCGTTTTCATGCATAAATCGGCCCAGATAAGGTAGGCAGCATCCTGACAGCTGACCATGCATCGGCGATAGGCAGGGGAGGGGCTGTGTGGAGCACTAAGGCAGGTTGAAACACGAATGAAAGGCATCCTAGAGCCCAATGTTCGACCGCCCAGCAATCCTCCAATACAGCCTGATAATAAACTTCTCTTTCAACAAGAGGTATTTGCCAGCACTGTAGTCAATCGAGACTAAACTTCGCTCCTGCCGGACTCGAAAATGCCCTATGATCCCTCAGAAAATGTGAGACAGGCGCATTCGCTGATCTCCCCACAGATCGTCAGAACGCCTGTAATCACATCCAAGACGATTTCGGACCTCGCTTTGGAACCAAAAGGCGCGAGATCCTATCGAGATGGGAGCTCAGAGCTCAGATTGTATTTCAAGTGCGAGAATCTTCAAAAGGCCGGTTCGTTCAAGATTCGAGGAGCAATCCACGTCCTCGCAAAGTTGGACAATGCGTGCCTCACGAAAGGCCTCGTGTCCCATAGCACAGGTGAATCCTTGAACTTGATCTTTGAGGGCTGATACAGCACTGATATCGATAAATTTGATACTCAGGCAATCACGCTCAAGCCCTTGCTCTTGCTGCTGCCGAGGCCTCGAAAGAAAGAGGGTTTCCCATCCCAACCTATATCGTTCTGCCTCATAATTGCTCTCCGGCTAAGTTGAATTCTACAAGACGTTACGGCGCCGAAGTAATATTTTCTGGCTGCACATTCAGTGAACGCCGAGACATGGCATTGGAGATCCACAGAGCGAAGGAGGTCGTGAACATTCCTTCCTCGGATGATCCTGATATCCGCCTAGGACAAGGGACAGTGGCGCTTGAATTCCAAGAGCAAATGAGAGAGATGGGTGAAGATAGCCTAAGTATCATCATTGTGCCATGCGGCGGAGGAGGACTTCTTGCTGGTGTTGGCCTTGCTTGTGCCGGGACAGGGGTGAAGGTATTCGGATGCGAGCCAAAAGAGGGAGGTGCGGATGAAGTTGTTCAGGGTTTGAAGAGAGGGAAGCGGGTGGAAACGGTAGACTCTCTGACTGTAGCCGACGGTCTTCGTGGAGTCGTTGGACCCGGAAATTGGGAGATAATTAGCAGCAAAGTCTATGTCGAAGGGGTCTATGCCGTGACTGATGATCAAATCAAGAGCGCCACGGTGTTGATTCTAGAAGAGCTAAAACTCTTCGTTGAACCAAGTGCTGCGGTTCCACTTGCAGTGGTACTGTACAATGAGGACTTCCGAGCGTTGATGGCGAAAGAGACGGGAGAAACAAAGATTGGCATAGTCCTGACCGGAGGGAATATGTCTGTTGAATCGCTGGTAGATATCCTTCAATCCTGACTTCGCATTCAAAAGATCCATGGTCACCACTTGATGTTGGCTCCATTAATTTCAACAGTATCATTTGTTGTTCCCCAGAGGTGGCGCGTCATACACATCGACTGACGTCCACATGATACGATGTACGAGCGCCCCAGTGTCAGTCCTTCTCGTATACCTCCTTCATTTTTTAAGACAAAATATAGCCGAGTGCTATCGATTCTTCAGGCTCGTGGCCAATCCCCCACCATCTATTTGACGCAATCACGTTTTGCGAGCTCTATGTAAAAGGGTTCTCTGGCCTTGTATCATCATGAGGCCATGGCAGAGTTTTTGGTAGGTAAAGGCCAAGAAGGGTACTCGTATAGATAGGCGAAGACAGTCATGGAAGAGATTAGGACTTAGAATGGCAAGAAGATCTTGGGCGAACTTTGAGTAAGGAATCTGAAACACAGTCAGCTCATGGTAGGGTGCTGTAACAAGCGAAGCCAAACCAGCCCCCATCTACATTTGGGGTATCCACACCTGGCGTGGCTTCACAGCCGAGCTCTTCCTTTATGGATTCTGGAATTGACAAGATCTGAGCCGATTCTGAATCGGTATCGTGCTCCACGTGCATGTGACATTAATTTTCCTACCGTCACTCGATCTGTTCTCGCTGGTCTAGAGCATCACCTGTCTTCAGCCGTATGAAGCCCAAAGAATCGCACTGCGAAGAGCTTAGAAAGTTGCGGTGACCGCGGTTGATGAGCTTGTGTCCAGAGGAAAAGACTCCCAGTGGTATTAGCTAGTGAACAAGACAGACAATGCTTCCTCCTTCTCAGCCTGGGATGACCCTGGCTTGGGCACCCTGGCTTCCGCCGGAGGAGTCATTGAGTAAGTCTGAGGGTCGCTTGACGCCTTCCGGGCGGTAGTTTATTTCTGATCACTACGATGAGGACGCCTTGGATGACGTCAGCCCATTCGTCTACACCAGATCTCAAGATAGAGAGATGTTTTAGCTTGCAAAGCTGTAGATTAAATGCAATCATCTAGATTTATCCGCCAAAGCTTCTTCACAGGAGGTATTATTGTGTCGTGACACGAAGGTGAAAAGAGAACGCTTTCCCTAATTAAGCGAAAGTGTCCGAATATTAA
>JAABUP010008396.1_pt1 | contig 13197 bp, 10 predicted proteins | sample 5559201 | NCBI WGS metagenome assembly JAABUP01 (sample SAMN10711887, study PRJNA513373) | rock metagenome | isolation source: Antarctica rocks | place: Antarctica | reverse complement strand
CATACGAGCAGCAAAATCGACTCTGAGTTTAACGGATTCAATGCAAGCTCTTCGGAAAGACTGGAAAGACTTGGAAGTGTTCTGCATTGACGATGAAGATGCGAGGGAGATTGACGATGGAATATCTTTGGAGGAGATACCTGGGTCCGAATCGACATGTTGGATCCACGTCCATACTGCCAACCCATCCGCATTTATATCCAAGGAAAGCACTTTGGCCAAATATGCTGCACACCTCACAGAGACGATCTATTTACCCGAAAGGACATATCCAATGCTGCCACCGTACATAACGCGATCACGTTTCAGTCTTGCGCCCGATCGTCCTTCGCTTACTTTTAGTGCCAGACTGACTACGAGTGGAGAGATCCTTGAGGCAAAGGTCACTCCGGGTATCATTCGCAAGGTCACCTTTGTCACCCCACATACGATGCGACAAGTACTTGCGAAAGATGCTCAATCCAAGCCGGAAACTGTCATCACTGTTGGAGGGGACATGCCGAGTCGTGCGCGGAAGGAGTTGCAACATGACATGACGGAGTCACAGCAGCGTATATTGCGGAGACTTCGAGATTTCGGCGCCGCGCGACGTCGTAAACGTGAAGAGAAAGGAGCTGTGTATGTCCACTTACCCCACCCTGAGACCTTGGTTTATCTGGGCCCGTATCAGGACACTCCCCTGACTCTTGCTGGTCGGACGCGGGGGTGCCATTACGATGGCGATCCTGTTGTTCAGTTGCGAACACAGCTCTTCGATCCGAAACCAGACCCGACTGTTACCGCATCAGACAATCTCGTCCCAGATCTTATGATCCTTGCCTGCGAAGCTGCGGCCTCGTGGTGTAAAGAGCGCAACATCCCTGTTCTGTATCGGGGTACCATGCGCAATCCGGATCTTGCACCCGAACAGTTCAGGCTGGAGACAATGCAGCCTACGGTCGAGAAAGTGGGTTACTTGCCTTTGGTAATGGGACTTAAATATGTCCGGCTCATCGGGAGGTCGATGGTATCTACAACGCCAAGAGAACATGCCGTGATCGGCAGCGATCAGTATGTCAAGTGCACTAGCCCGCTGAGACGGTACGGAGATTTGTTGTTGCATTGGCAGGTCGAGACCGCACTTCGGCATGAGGCAGAGACCGGCAAGTCGCTGGTGGGAAGCCGGGGTGGCTCTTATCTTGCGTTCCCACGGGACCAGGTCGACACGATGGTCCCAAGGGTCGAGTTGCGAGAGCGTCTGATCTCGGCGGTGAAAAGAAACTCTGTGCGACATTGGTCCGCTCATCTGCTGTTTCGTGCTTTCTACTTCAACGAAGCGCCTTTGCCCGAGACGTGGGAACTTTTCATCTTCAGCAAAGGCGCATCAAGATTCGCGGGCATGTATAGTGGTATACTCAAGCTCACCGCGATGGACGCGGAAATGAAGCCTACGAAGCTATCGAGGGAGATTGGGGTGGACCTTGGAGATTGGTGGGAAGTGAAAATCGTGGAGGTTGACGCGTACAGGAGGTCAGTGACAGTCGAAGCGGTAAGGCTGATCCGAAAAGCAGGGGACGGTGGTTCATAGATAGCAGTACACGGATATACCACCTCATAAAATTAATACGAATCATACTGGGCCCGTCTGTGTCTTCACTACAGAATTGGTAGGAACTAAGGTAGCGGTTGATCGGTACCGGATGCTTGGCTTTGGACCTTGTGGAGAGTTACCCGCCGTTGCCGAAGGGCTCTAAGATTGTACATTATTAGCTTCTCTGTACAATACGCTAGCGTAGGTAGGGGTACTCCGCCGCTTGTTCTGGAGGAAAGACTACGCTCGTACCACTTAAGGTAATCAGCAAAACCCCACGAAGTCTTCTTGTGTAATCTCGACTGGTCCTTCATCCCATTCAGCGACCCTGGCGAATCCTTCTCACGGATGACGAAACTACAGAGTACAGCAACAGTATAAGTGAAGTCTGTTGAGGACTTCATCCATTTTCATCCCAGGAAAACTACCTACTAGTACGTAAGCCACCCACAAATTACGGATGCAAAAGGCTTCACCTCCCCGGCCACTACCTTAGAAGCAGATTGATTGACAGATGACAGATTACGGCCGGTCCAATCCAGAGCTGCGAGAGCTCGCTTGGCACGGATCAATCCTCACTAGCATCATACCAGTATATGTTACGGAGCTACCGCGGTACTACTCGAGTGCTACCTTCCCTACGTGACATGGCGGCGTGTCTTCAAGCGATGAAAGGGGCCAGATGCGATGATGATTATGTACTCTTCAAGTGCTCTAACGAATCGGCTCATGGATCTTCTTCAGAGCCGTCACGTAAAGTAAATTAATAACGCCCATGCCACGACCAAGGAACGCATGTCTGATTGCGGGCATTCGGACTCGGCAGCTAGGTACCGCTCTTAAAGGAGATATCTTTCCGGACTACATGTCCTTTGCAACAGAGACCCTCTTCGTGTTGTACTCTACTGTACGAGTACTTTCAAGACAGAGCTTGCTTCTTTCTCGGCTACACCCACCTGGACTTGTACTCTACTTTGCGAACCCGACGCATCGAGGGAGCGTACATGTAACCACTACCTACATGTATTGAGCGAAGATAAGCCAAGCCAAGCCAAGCCGACAATACCTCGCACGAGACCTCACACGGGGCTTGATGTTCTAGATCGGCACTGGCGGTGAAGGATTAACGATTGAAGATTGCCGGGGAACACTCACGCACGGGAGGATCCAATGATCGGACTTCTTGCGTCGGTAATCTAGAAGCGGTGTCACCTTCGATCTTCTTTGCACTGCAGTCGACCCTGGCTCGTTCTCTGCGGGAACTCACAGCTGTACAAGTATGAAGCCTTCATTCACATAGCCTGCATGTAAGAACATTCATTTGCGGTGATCTAGAAGTCTCGTTGTTCCCGTAATCGTCCGTTTCCGCGTGCTAAGGAAGCCCTAACGAATTTTTGCGGAGGGGTTGCTTAGTCGTCGAAAACTCCGCTGTTAACTCTATTTTGACTACGACAGGACCTTCAACCTGCTTCCTTTCCACCTTTTCGTGGCCTCTGCTGATTGTGACAGCACAACTTTTTGCGCAAAGTCTAAACACTGGCAACTCATTCTTCCTCCGCATCGGGCCTTATGATGGCGGAAGCTGCGTCCATGCCACTGTCCGAGCCACAGGAGAAGGCGGCTCGTCAGCTTCTCTCATGCAACCAGTGTCGCAAACGCAAAGTCAAGGTATGTGGACAATTGGCACCGCTCGGGTACACATTGTTGACTGTCATGACGCTCAGTGTGACCGTGTCTCTCCCTGCGAGGCTTGTTGTCTTCGCAACATACCCGAACAATGCGAGTATCAGCTTACGGAAGGCGCCCGTAAGCCGGTGCTGCAGGCTGTCGAACTTCGACTAGTCCGAGCAGAGAATGTGAAAATGAAAGAGCGTATGCGGAGGATCATCAGTGACAAGCAAGTCAAGCTTGACGACAACGACAGCGACGAGTCTCCCGCTATGAACGACGGACTCAAACTATCTCCAAAAGTCCCCGCCAAACCGGCCGGTCTTCGCCAGAAGAAGTTCATGACTGGAGAGCCGACCGACAACCTGTACTTCGGTACTCCGGGGTTGGCGAGTGTGATCACTGATGCAAGTATACCCTTCTTTGCTCGAATACATGTGGCGTGCTCATCCCGTATAGTTCGCAAACCTGAATGTTAGTCCTCAAGGAGCCTCTCTCACCCACACTGCCACTCGTGGCGTTGACATCTTTGCCTGGCAAGATGCTCCATCTTACCCCTTCGCCCCAATGTGGTCCTCTCAATCAGGAGCCGTTGTGCTTTTGAATTGTCTACCCTCCGAACAAGATATCCTCTCTTATCTCGAAGCCTTCCAGTGCCGAGCTCAATCATGCTCCTTTCCACACGTTCCTGAAGAGTGTACTGTGGAAGAAGTGAAACGCTTCCTCTCTAACGCCGAGCACAATGCATTCGTCCATCCGGATATGCTTGCTCTCATATTTGCCGCGCTAGCCCAAGGATTACAGAATGGAGTCTTCGATCGCTACGGCGGACAGTGGGTCGCAGGAGCTATGGAGGAAGAGCTGAGAAAGGGAGATGTTTACAGTATGCAGTAAAACCTTCCGTTGACGTGAGACTCTAAGCTAAGCAGCCACAGTTGCTGCGGCCATGCAGGCTTTGCGATTGGCGTCTTTCATGAACCGCCCGACACTGCTCGGCATCCAGACGCTGATCATGATCGGCCCATATCTGACCAATAGCGGGAAGTTTCTTGACGCCTGGGCTTTGTTTGGAGTTACGATCAGACTGGCGCATAGTATAGGCTGTAAGTCAAGGTCTCTCCTGGCCTCGAATGATGCATTAGCTTATCAAATTGTTAGTGCATCGAAATCCAACCCGCTTGGATCCAGCACCACCTCTCAAGGAGAGCGCTGTTCGTCAGGCTTTGTGGTGGTGGATGCTGCACATGGATCAGCAGTATTCAATGACCCTCGGCAGGCCTCTCGGGATCTCTGGCATTGGTGACTGCCCACCTCCCGAGCCTCTTACTACTGACCCGACCATCATGCGTCTGTTTACCTACATCAGTCAATTCACTGTCTTGGCTCGGCAGATATTGTCCAGCGATGCGCTTACGAACGCGAAGATCGACGTTTTCACGGATAAGCTTTTGCGTCTCAAGGACACGTTGCCGGATGTCATCCAATTCGACGCAACCTGGCTTGACGAGAACAAACCAATCCCGGAATGGCCGCTCGAGGCACAAGCAGCCGTCTTCTACGGCAAGACGCAAAATTTCCTCATCCTTCTCAACCGTCAGCGCATCGAGAATACCCGTCGTGACTCGAATGATTCCGCGATCAGCGTACAGTCACCGGATGAACCGCCGACGGATTCCGATAACGTCCCTCGTGGCCGTGAACGTGTGATCGAATCTTGTCGAGCGCTCCTCACTGTTTTCCAGTTCTTCCATACCCGCGTCCGATCCGCTATGATCTGCTGGACTATGGGACAACAAGCCTTCAACGCTGCTATGATACTAACGTTGGCGATGCTCGAGACTGCAGACGAAAAGGATCTCGGTATTGTTCACAATGCATACCACATCTTTGCCGAGATGAACCAAAAGGGCATCCACAAGCTTGCCGGAGTCGCTCTCGAAAAGTTAGGTAATTTCTTGAAGGGCCTGAACAGCAGGGATTGTCCGCTTGGAAGTGTTATGGGCGCAACCGGGATGTTGTTGCTCGAAGACCCGGGGCTTCAGGGCTTCATCCCCGAGGAATTCGCACCACTGAATTTCCAAATGGCTGGCGGTGACATTCCTTTGACCAACGTCGGTGCCGGCTGGGCAGCGCAGGGCACGGGCGCTGGATCTAGTCGTGGGGATAGTCAAGGCATGAGGCAAAAGGCACGCGGCGTGGCGACTGCAGGAAGTAGAGCAAGACCCTTGGTCCCAGCAAAGAAGAGCACGCTGAGTTACTCTCCCCACTGACCAGGTTCAACTGGTTCTCTCCTCTCTTTTCCCAGCGTGGCATGGCGCTCGGAAACATACGGTTCGGATGGTATGGTCGGAGCCTCCAACGATATACAGGATCTTTCAGCGTGCTTGTATTGTGTGCTTTTCGTGTTCCTTCTCCATATGAAAGGCTTGAAGTATCAACCGTTGTGTTCGATACCGTCGCTATCAAGATGTATCTTTGCTTGCTTCCCAGATGTTCATAGAGGGCCTCACAGATGATCTTTTTCACCAGAGAGCAGTCCACATGATGCTCCGTGTTTGTGTGCTTATTGGTCGATTGAGCCCAGTAAGGAGTGCACCTTAGCTGCAGTACTTTACATCACTAATCCCAAAAGACTCGGCTACATGCATTCAAGTCCACGTTCTCGCGCAACTTGCTAAATAATGACTTGCCCTCACCGTGAATACCGTCCAGAACTGTGGTAAATTATGTCATTAATGGCAAATCTTGTTGTTTATTAGGTTAAACAAATGCAACGCAGATCATGGCGAGCACTTCCCCACAGGTCGCGCACCGAGGCCTTTGACTTTGAGTCGGCAATCGCAACTTACGGCGACCGAAGATGCCGTCTCCGTTAACATGAACCATTTGCGCCTTGGAGCTTCTTTGAGAAGATGGAAATTGATCCCCGCCTTCGCGGCACAGTTGTTTGTTCTTCATATGGCAATTCTTTACCTCCACCTCCACCACCGTCTTTTACTTCCAGTCCCATTCGACTGCCGCCGCCTCATCAGCAACACCCATTGCCGTCCTCCGGCCTACCCTCCTTGAACCATGATGGAGGTCAAGGCCACCCTTACTACACGCTGCCTCCGGGTCCTCACTCGCATCAGCAGTCAGACGCACATCATCAACATGACAAATCAGTCGCGGTCAACACCGGCGAGGATAGCCCAACTGATCCGAAACGGCCGCGGGCCTGTGAAGGCTGTAGAGGCTTGAAGGTCCGATGTGAGCTAGATACAAACAATCCTGAAGGAGCTTGCCGGAGGTGCGCCAAAGCTGGACGACAGTGCGTTATTACAGTTCCGAGCAGAAAGAGACAGAAGAAGACAGATAGCAGAGTCGCGGAGTTGGAAAAGAAGATCGACGCCTTGACAGCAAGTCTGCAAGCTACGGAACATGGTGCTGTTGCAGAGCTTCAGGAACAGCATGACGGATATAGTCCTGACGGAGAGGAACGCCCGCATCTGGTGGCCAACGGAGGAATCCCTTCGTCGTTGTCAACTCCAGCACTGCAGCGTGGCGGGATCGAGACCAACGAGTGGCTGCGACAGTCGAATGATAAGTATTCGAGGACACGATCGCAGTTACAAGAACTTTCGTCGCAAAGATCAATTATACCTCCACCGACAACTGCTGGGCATAAGAGACATCGCTCCGAGGACGGCGACGATCTCATGAAGACTACTCCGCCTGAAGCTCGCATGTCTGGATCGACAACAAGGTCTACCAACAATACAATGCACTGGTACCCCTCAAACAATCATGCCTTTTTGATACCCAAGGACACCAGAGCCACAAAGCGATCCTCGGTCGTATCCGCTGATTCTGGCTCATCGCAAAACAGTTTGCCAGTCCATGAATACGCTGATGTCATAGACCGTAAAATCATTGAAGCTGGTACCGCGACCCAAATCTTTGGCCACTACGTTAGGTACATGGCGCCTCATTTACCCGCAGTGGTGTTTCCTCCGGAGGTCACTGCGGCGGACATTCGACGTACAAAGCCTACTCTCTTTCTCGCCATCCTCAGCGTCTCATCTGGTCATTCCCATCCTGAAATCCAACGGACCCTTACCAAAGAACTCTCGCGTGTCTATGCGGACCGCATCATCTTGAAGGGCGAGAAGACACTGGAGTTAATCCAAGCGCTGCAGATCTCCGCCCTCTGGTACTGGCCGCCAGAGCATTACGAAGAATTGAAATTCTACCAGCTGATACACATCGCGGCGGTCATGGCTATCGACGTGGGTTTGGGTAAGAGGACGAAGCAGTTCAAGCAAAGGAATTTGGGGCTTTGGCGGGATCACCCATGGAGGAAGACGCCTTTCCCCAATCCACACAGTGTGGAGAGTCGAAGGGCTTGGTTAGGGTGTTACTTTCTGTGTGCTAAGTAGGTCTCCCACACCCCAACCTTGCTCCGAGTCATAAATCTTGGTATACCCACGATAGCATATCGCATACTGCTGGGCACGACAACCGTCAATGTTTGACGCCCACCATCACAATATTGAGGCTACCATCATTGTTCCAAGTCTTAGCTAAAGATCATTGTGCGCAGTACTTCGATGGCCCTACGCCGACCTAATCTGATCAGGTGGAGTACATATATGAACGAATGTATCGACGTGCTGGAGACTTCCCCGGATGCATATGCCTCCGATAAGGTTCTTTGTCAATGGGCGAAAATACAGCATATCGCGGAAGATGTCGGCATACAATTCTCCATGGATGATCCATTCGCGCAGGTTGGCGTGTCGGATACAAAGATGCAGTATGCTCTGAAGGGTTTTGAAAGGCAATTGGAGGATTGGCGCAAGCAGATACCCAAGCACATCCAGTTCCGTGAGTCTACCCAATGCATGTGCTGAAGTCGAGTATTAAACAGAAGTAGCATCCTTGAAACTTTCTGAACATGCGGTAAACCTCTACATGCATGAAGTAGCTATGCATACGGACCTTGATATGGATGATTTGAAACCTAATCTCCACGCCGAGGCACTAGGCGAGGCCGGGCAAGCCGAGCTATTAACCCCGGCGCACATCAGCGCCCTAACGGTTTGCCTTACCTCGATCCACGGAATCTTCGACACGTTCCTCACTTTTCCTATCGAGACAGTCCGTAACCTTCCTATCTTCCATTTCGTCCGTGTTGCCTACGCCTGCGTTCTTCTCATAAAAATGTACTTCGCCGCTACGACCGCCAACGCCGAACTCGGCAAAGTAATCTCAAAAGAAGACATGAAAGTAGAATACTACCTGGACAGCCTCCTCGACGCATTCAGAGCCACCGCCGAGCATGAGAAGTCCCGTCCAGCTCAGAAATTCCTGATGGTGCTAGTGATGCTGAAGACATGGTTTCAGAAACAGAGGGATGGAAAACTGGGGATCCCCAAGGACGCCCTATATGCGAGGGTGGGACAACATCTTGGTGGCAATTTGACTTTGGGGCCTTTGAGTGTGGACGTTGGACCGATTGAGACAAGGAGGGAGAGGACAACACCACGGATGGGGTACAGACAGATCCAGCTGAATGAAGTCGCGAACGGGGAGACCGTGAGCAAGCCTTTCGGGGTACAGAGTGTTCATAGAGAACCTCTGGGAAACACGCCATTGCATCTGCTCAGTGAGGTGGCGATGGGGAACTCGGCAGCGACATCAGCTGGGCATATGACAAGTGCTGGGGAGTGCTGGTACGGCTACAACAACAACAACAACAATATAGGGACAACGTCCGCGGGACTTCAGAACCCAAATCCGTCACCGAGTGGAGCAGTAACGATGGCCGAAAATGATATCCATCCGAATGCTGCCAGGGACGATGACTTCGAACAAGTAATGGGCATGACGCTTGGTGAAGGCGATTTGAGCTCGATCTTCCTGGGTGATGGATTCTTCGACATGTCTCTGGACGGGGCATCGAACGTGTTCGAGAGCTGTGCATGACTGGATGGGGTTTGAAAGTATTTTAGCTCTATAAGAGCTCTCAATGGCCGGGACTTTAATTTGGGTACGGTCATAGCATGCATGTTATTGCTAGGGCTCCACATGATGCGCTACAAGATATAGCGTTACGACCAGATCAAAACGTCTGCTCGTCGTTGAATTTTCACATCCAGAAAGCCTCGAGCTTAGCAGATAAGGGCTTTCTTATTTGACGGACAATCTTTACCACCGCCATCGATAAGCGAGAGAGATGGAATTATATCTAATGGGAGCTTCACGTCACTACATGTAATGTATCTTCAATGTCAAATTACTGAATCTCCACCAAATATTTGTACATCATCGACGAACATTCATTCTGAACAATCTGGCAGATCTATGCACCAGTCACTATGTATTTCTTCCACCGGTGACGTTGGATCTCTCAATAAGACCGCCCACCGTCACTGTTGAGTACATACCTCACCCCCACTTACTCTGCATCTGCCATCGTGATCTAGTCCACTCCTTCGTGGCTTTATGGCTCACTCGCATACTATACACTTTTCTCGAGCAATCCGTCATGTCGTTGAATCGAGTAGCATCCATGGAGTCATGGGAGCATGGACGAGTGCCTTCACCAGCACCCTCGCACCGGAAGATGATTTTCAATCCAGTGGGGTCGTGGGTGCTGCCTGTCGCGCATGAGGATCCTGTGCGGGTGTTTGAGGTTTCGAAGATGAAGAGGATATGTGAGTGCTCACCATGCCTCGGAGAAAAGAGGACCTAGCGCTAATGACCAGCGGATGTACAGTACAGGTCACTGTTGCGGTGGTATACTGTCTGCTGGCGGCGGGCATTGTCTTCGGATATGCCGCCATAAAACCGGTGCTTGTCAGGGAAGGAGTGTATAGAGATCGATGTACGGAAGAGAATATGGGCATGGACAAGGGCAAGGAAATGCGGACGTGCTATGAGCAAGAGCTACGGTAATTCCACGCACCCTGATATTGAGAAAGAGTGGGGATCAATGCGGGTCACGATCAGGCTCAACTTTATGTTCACTGTCGCAGCGGTAGCCACAAACGTCTGCGCCCTACCCGTCGGTACTGTCCTTGACAGATACGGTCCTCGACTCAGCGGCATAGTGGGCAGCATCCTTCTCACAATCGGCGCTCTCTTGCTTGCTTTCGCTGCACAGCTCTCTTTCGACGGGTATATCCCAGGCTACTTGTTCCTTGCCCTCGGCGGTCCTTTCGTCTTCATATCCTCGTTTCAGCTCTCGAATACATTTCCAAACCATTCTGGCCTTATTCTTGCCCTTCTAACCGGCGCTTTCGACTCCTCGAGTGCTATCTTTTTGTTCTACCGGTTGGTCTACACGGCTTCCGATGGCTCTTTCACCCCAAAGAAGTTCTTGGTTTACCTGATTGTTCCAGTCTTCATCATAATTGTACAGATCTTCCTTATGCCCAGGAAATCCTACAAAACCGTCGACGAGCTCGTCGCTGAAGTCGAAGATAGCAACGTCAACAATGATTATGCAGAAAGCCCAGCGATATCATCTCAATCCACCGTTGATCGGGAACGGGAAGAACGCAGGCTACGTCGCGAGAGTGTCATCTCGGAGTTAACGAACCTTCTCGGCTCAAAGGGCGGCGACCAGCACGCTAAACAAGAAGAGGAGAAAAGGGGGAGAAGTGGTGTCTGGGGAATTTTACACGGTCGATCTGCGCTTGAACAGATCAAGAGCCCCTGGTTTGCGTTGATTACGCTCTTTACCATTGTGCAGATGACGCGGATCAATTACTTTGTCGCGACGATTCGACCGCAGTATGAGTACTTGTTGAAGGATTATGACAAGGCGGAACATGTCAATAATATCTTCGATGTGGCGCTGCCACTTGGCGGAGTAATCAGCGTGCCGTTCGTTGGCTTGGTGCTGGACAACACGAATACACCGTTTGTGTTGGTATTATTGGTTTCGATCGCAACGACGATTGGCATCCTGGGTGTTCTACCGTATATGTGGGCCGCATATGCAAACTTAGGGCTTTTTGTCGTCTACCGCCCACTATACTATACCGCCGTCTCGTAAGGCCTCCTCCCCTCGTTCCCCGAGAGAATTACACGCTCTGCGCTGACCATGTCCTAGAGATTACGCAGCCAAAGTCTTCGGCTTCCAAACCTTCGGCAAAGTCTACGGTCTCATCATCTGTCTCGCCGGCCTCCTCAACTTCTCTCAATCCGCCCTCGACGCCCTAACACACAAAGTCTTCAATCGCAATCCGGTCCCTGTCAATGCCATACTACTAGTCACCGCTTTTGTGGTCGGTGCTGCGCTGGTTGGGTTCGTGTGGTATAGGAGTAGGAATATGGCGAGGGAGCTGTTGGAGGATGAGGCGGAGGGCGCGACGGAGACGTTGTTGCCTACGGCGAATGGAGATTCCATGCCGTGATTGGAGGGTGGATTCGTGTTTGTGCATGGTTGGATGGGGGATTTGGATATTTCATCTCCATTGTCGTGGTGTTCGTGGTTTTGGATGGCTTCTGGACTGTCTGTGGCGTTCGATATACCCCTTTTTGCGTAACAAATCAGCTAGCGGCGTTTCAGCGACTACGGTATGTAAAGCTCAAAGCGAGCATCGTATAGAGCAGCATAATACTTCCATTCACCTACACCCATTCTCCTATCCACATTCATTGCGCCGTATGACGCGAACTTGAACCTCCCCAATCTTCTAGCCCGTCCCATCGTAGAGGAAATTGTCAATCAACCAATCAACCAACCAATCACTAACAGTAACGTACACGTACGTATGTGCCTCGATCGACGTTGAATCTCACAGCACATACCATACATTCCATTGCATAGCACAGCATACCGCAAGTGAGTGTATACCAGACTAACAAACAAACAACTCGAAACAAGGTCGGACGCAGAGTTCGGAACGCGAACGGAGGTTGGAGAGTGGAGGGTGATGTGGGCTTCGCCTCCCACCCGCTGCTGTACAAACACTCCATCTTCACCTCTCCTCTCTGGTTCGTGGTTCGGGGGCCCGGGCGGGGGAGTGATTGTCTCGACGTGCGGCAGAAGAGTGGGGAGAGCTACCTTAGCTGGAGAGAAGAGTTGGATGATTGCCGCAGACGGGGGAGGGTAGACGGAAAATTTGGAAAACAGTTTGGGTTGGAGATGGGGAAGATGGGGGTTGATGGAAAGGGGGAGAGGCATCGGGCAAGAAGTGTTGGGGTGCAACTTGTGGTAATGTACGCGTAGATTCTAGATCCTTTCAGCGGTTTTATCTTGGAACCGCGGCCTTCGCTGGATGGTTCTCGGATCAGCTTGCATGTATTCGAAGGTGCGGCATATTTTCTAGGTGCAGGCTTGTCTTTGCGTGTCAGGTTGCGACGCAATGCCGGCGAATGCGATCGAGTGCCACTCCAGCGATGGCGAGGGTCTGCCAGAATGGACGGAGTAGAATTCATTAAGATTTGGGAATATATGTATATATGTCGATCGGGGATATTTCCGACATGGCTCTGAACCTAATTGGATATCCCCAGAGATTTGCAAAGGCAGCATGACGTCGACCACACATCTCTCCGAACACGCGCGGGAAATGATCAAGAAGGTCCGCGAGGATATCAAGTCCTCCATCAAAGCCCCCATGCTCGCAGGCACCGCGAGATGCGAGCGACATTCACTGGTCAAACTCAAGGAGCATATCTTCGAGATTGAGACATCGATTGGCCTCGTCATCTCTAAGATCAGTGGAGTCGAAGCGCAGTTACCGACGGTGGTGCATGAATATAACAAGGAAGGAAGAGAGAAGCTTATGCGGCGGCTGCAGAAGTTAGAGGCGGAGCGAGATGATTTGAATGCGGTGATAATGTCATTGCGCCAGGATTCCAGGGAGAAATCGTACAGCTTAAACTTTAGAAGGAGAGGGGCTGACAGAGAAGACCTCGACAGATCATTCTCGGGCAGTGATGGTTCAGAAGAGGAAGACAAC
>JAABUP010008395.1_pt1 | contig 13197 bp, 15 predicted proteins | sample 5559201 | NCBI WGS metagenome assembly JAABUP01 (sample SAMN10711887, study PRJNA513373) | rock metagenome | isolation source: Antarctica rocks | place: Antarctica | reverse complement strand
CGTTCTGCAGGTCGAAGCCCGCGTGCGCCTCGTACTCGATGTTGACGTACGAGTCGCCGCCGCTGACGCTCGGCCAGCAGTTGATCGTCAGCGGCACGCGCGCCTCATCCTTGGTCTGCGCGCGGCGATGTAGGGTAGGGTTGGAGTAGGCTTGGTAGGCTACATCCTGATCGTCAGCGGCACGCGCGCCTCGTCCTTGGTCGCCGGCGCGGTGCGGCGCGGCGCGCGTTCGGATGTGAGGTTGGGGTTGCGTAGGGTGACACACTGACGCCCGTCGCGCCGCGCGGCGGCGCGGGGTGCCCGCGCAGCCACTGCGGCGGCCGGGCCCGGGCCGGGTGCTGCCACACTTGCGCTCCAGGAGCCTGGCATGGCACCCTCGGGTTCTGCCCCGAGCGCCGAAAGATAACGCGCTGCCGACTGCGCCGCCCTGCAGCACCAGGAGCAGAGCGGCGCTGTCTGCGGGCCATGGGCGGGCTCCCAGCCCCGCGCAGGGACGCCCCGCGCGGCCGGGCGCGCGCCTCGAAGCGCCACTTGAGGATGCCGAGCGGGTTGCCGACCGGGAAGGGCCGCTCCGGGTCCTTGAGGCCCAGCAGGTTGTCGCCGTACAGCGCCTTGTCAATGTTGGGGTGCGTCTTGAACTGGAAGCCCGCCGTGTCGCCCGTCTCGATGCGCACGCGGATGCACGCGTCCTCCTCGGCCATCACCTGCGCGCGCGCGGGCCGGCTGATGCCAGGATATCGTGTCGGGGTGAGGTTTAGGGTATCGCTCCCCTCCGCCGTCGCGCGCCCGCACGACCGTGCCTGCTACCGCGGCATGCATGTGATCTCGTGAGTGCCCTCCTGGGCACACCCATCAGCCCACACAGGGCCGCTCCCTGCTGCACAGCGAGAGCGCGCAGTGCAGACGGCGCCACATGCAGGCATCCCGCTACTGCCACCGCATCAAACCAGACCCAGCAGGTCGCGCGCGCCGGCACTTGCACCGGAGGACTCAGCTCTGTCTGACACCACACGAGCCAGGGTATAGGCTTAGAATTAGGGTTATCTCCTGGCCGCCGGGCGCGCGCCTGCAGCAACATGATGCCCTGCACCTCCATGCTCTCCATGCGGCCGTCCTTGTTCAGCGACACCAGCAGCTTCTCCTCAACTAGGGTTAGGTTTATCTCCTGGGCCGGGGGGCGCGCCTGCAGCGACATGATGCCCTGCACCTCCATGCTCTCCACGCCGCCGTCCTTGTTCAGTGACACCAGCAGCTTCTCCTCGACCACGACCGACACCGGCTCGCCCGCCATCTGCTGCGCGATGCCAGCCGTCGCCGCGCCCGCGGCGCCCGGCGCCGCCGGCGCGGGGTCCGCCTGCGCGGCCGGCCGGCGCCGTGCCCTTGAGTGCGTAAGGAAACCACTCTTTGCAGGTCGTTCCCCGCCGTCCCCGTCGTCGTTCCGCGCCGGGTGCTGCACGGGCGTGCGCTGGCGACCCAGTGCACCCGAGCGCCGCTTGCGGGCGCATCAAATCACTAGTTTGCTGGATCGCCAACCTGTTTGATGTTTTCTGGTGAAATCCAGTCGGGGGGGCAGGGCCGCGCCTCCACGACCTCGCCCTCCGCGCGCAGCGAGTCCAGAAAGTCGTTGGCCTTCTTGGCCTTGCCCAGCTGCATGCCCTTCTTGGGCCGCGCGCCCTCCGCCTTGGCCGCGCCAAAGCTCGACGGCTCCGGCCTGCGCGCGCCGTCGGCCCCGGTTGCTCTGCATCATGCTCTGTTTCGGACACAGGGACTGGCGAGCGTGCCTGCAGGCGATGGGCAGTGGCTGCACCCCCACCCTTGCTTCCGACGCTGCCCGAGCGGCCCCTGCCCCTGCCGGGAGGCTCTGCCTCTGTTTTCAGCGCGCGCGGCGCGAGGCCAGGCCGAAGGCAGGTCGCGCCACCAGACCACAACAACGCAGTGGACATGCTCAAGCAAGACGCGGAGCACACAACTAGACACAGTGCCGCAAGCCGGGCGTAGTCCCGCAATCAGGGCCGCCGCCCTGCGCGCCGCCGCCGCCGCCTGACGAGATGCCCCCAGCCGGCACAAGGCCGCAAGCGCCGCCCGTACCCTGATGCAGGCCTGTTCACTCTTCTCAACAATGCATCGCGCTGCCAGGCCCGCCCAACGCACACGCGACACGCCAAATGAAACAGGTCTGCAGCCTATTGCTTTCGGCGTGTCGCGTGTGCGCGCGGGCGGGGGGGCTGCGGACGCGAGCGCGTCCGGGCGCCGCACCGCGAGTAGCTGGGCGCGCTGTCGAGGTCCAGGCCGCCGCCGCGGCCGCCGCCGCCCATGCCGCCGGACGAGATGCCGCCGGACGGCACGAAGTTGCCGGCGCTGCCCTTGCCGTCGCGCGCGCGCTCGATCTTGCTCTTGTCGATCTCCATCGCCTTGCGCTTCATGACGTCCTGGCGCGCCGCGGGCCAGGCGATTATGAACTCTGCGCGTGCCTGGCAGTAACAGACGGGCGGCTGCCTGACACCCTGCAGCTGCGCTTTTTGGGCAGTGCATGCGCTTCATCGAGGGCACAGCGCGCCGGCGCTGCCACCCGACAGCGCACGTTGGCAGCCGCCATGGCACGCGCGCTCACCTTGGTGTCATTGATCTTGGACTGTATGATCATCTTGTGCAGCTTCTCCTCATGGCTCTCCATCTCCGTGTTCTGCTTCACCTGTGCGCGCCGCCCAGCGACTCACTCACCCGTATCCTTGCCCTAAACCAACCTCAATTTTGTAACGTCATTTTTTGCGCCTCACAAGCATGCAGCAGCAAATATGAGGATCCTCCACAAGCATGCAGCAGCAAATATGAGGATCCTTCACTTGTGAGCGTGAGCCCCGTCCCGCACATCGCGCAGGGGAAGGCGCACTCGACGGGGCAGACAGTGAGTGCGGGGCTGCGCGCCTGCTGTACGGTGACGTGCTCCTTGTAGCCCAGAGAGATGACCTCGTCGAATGCGAATAGCAGCTCGAACGCGGCGCTCTGCACCGCGTCCTCGTCCAGCGGCGCCACGTACTCTGGCACAACCTGCTCAGGGTAGGGTAGGCTCAGGGATAGGCTTGGGTAGGCTCACGCTGGCAGGACAACCGTGGACCTCTGTGGGGCAGGCCGCCAGGCAGAGGAGCGGGAGCAGGCATTGCGCCCCCAGTGCCCAACGCCACTGACGCACTCCTTACATCACAAGCATGCGACGGCATGGCGCTGTGCTGCCAGGACAGTAGGCCGGCATCACCGGCTGCTCACTGCCTGCGGACACGCGAGGCGGCCGCCTGACAGCCTCGCGACACCCGGCAACAACTTGCAGCTCTGTCTTCAGCAGGTGCGCAGCGGCCGAGGGCGGGGCGGGGGCTCGGCGCGTGCAGCGCGCGCCTTGGCCAGCAGGCGCAGCGTCTCCAGGTCCTCCAGGATGTTGCTCGCCTTGTTGGTGACCAGCAGCAGGTACAGGCCCTGCCAGTCGCGCGCCGCCGCGGGTGGGTCGCTGTCAGGCCCAGCTGCAAGCGGCCGCTGCCTGGACCCGCCTTCGCTGCGGGCACGCCGCACCGCGCGGCGTCCCAGCAGCAGGCGCGCCAAGCAGGCCATCCCCTCCAGGGGGCGCACCACTCGCTGGCTCACTCGCTGAGACCTGGTTTGCGCATAAGCGCAGACGCGCGCAGCAGCGCAGCTGTGCAGCCCCAGCAGGCAACAGAGCCCAGGATACCTTGCGCGCAGTCCAGAAACGTGCTTGCAAATGTAATAAGCTCCAGCCTGGGTGCCTCGCGGCAGGGGTACTTCGCACTACAGGCACATGCCGGTGGCACAGCCAGCCCCGGCCGGCCGCGTTGCCAGCCAGGCCTACCCCAAGACAGGTGCAGAGCTGCAGGCGCCCCGTCACACCTGCAGCGCCCGCCCCTGCCCCTCCCTGCTGGTGCGGTGCTCCCCCGCCGGCTGCCAACACGCTGCGGGGGCGCCTGCGGAGGCTGGCTGGGCCTGCGCGCCTCCATCGGCTGGTACACGTAGCGAACATTCTCCGTCTCCACGTATGTGTGCTGCTTACCGCTGCCGACCAGCTTGGGGAACGCGGCGAGCAGGCCCTCTATCCTGATGCGGCTCATGTCCACAAACTGCCGCGCCACGAGCGCTGCGGGGAGCGCAATGCGTCAGGCGCGTTCGCAGCGCGGCCTTGCTTGTGCAGTGCATGCTCAGTGCACGCGAGCGCAGCACCTTTGCCGGTCTTTGTGACCATGGAGGCCGCGAGGACGACCATCGCGGCGCCGGATCGCGCGCACAGGCGCCAGGCTCGTGAGAGATTGCCCGCTGCTCAGCGCTGTGGCCGGCCCATGGGGCCCCCAGACCCTTGTGCGGCACCCCAACTCACACAACCAGCGCAAACCTGTTGGCAGCGGGCGATCAAGGCACGTGCAGGTTGAAAAACTTGCGAGTGCCTTTGCAGCAGCCGCGCAGACAATTAGTCTGACACACAGCTGGTGCAAGTCCGCAGCCACGAAGCTCTTGCCTCTTTGCCTGGGACATTGCGCTTCTGCTCCTGGAGGGTCCTGCACCTAATTAGACTTGAAGGGCCATGTTGAAGCACTTGTTAAGCGCAGAGATGCGCCATCTTTGACACCGATCGTGAACGTTGCACCAGGCTAAAGTCGTGGGCAATTGACATCACGCAGACTTTCATGCACACGTGTTGTTGTCGACCCCGCAGCGCTCTCCATATGACGTAGAGCTTTCACACATGTGTTTTAGACGGGCACACTGCAGGACAGCATCCCCGTGCGGTACCTTGAACTGGTGGCCAGCCAGTGTAAGCCTCATGCATACACACTGAATATCACGGCCGATAGAGAAACATGCATGAGGACTAACACATGCAGTTCCAATCTAATCATTTGTCCAGAGGACTAGTGGCATCAGCCTCTCAGCAGTGGACCTGCTGACTCGTTTGGGCGGCAGTTGCCTTCACCAGGGCAGCACGCCCTGCGAGCGTGTCAATACGTGTCGCAACTTGCCTGGGCCAGCGACCTGTGCATGACATGCTGCTGCAAAAGAGCTGGCGCCCGCAAAAGCCGCCACACAGCGGTGCTCCAGCGACCGCCGCCGCGGCCGCCAGCCGACCTCGCAGCCCGCGTGCGGCACCATACACTCGGCTCGGTCAGTCCAAGATGTACCCCCGCGCGGCGTCGTGGCCCGGGGGCGGGCGCGCGCGGTGCAGGCGCGCAACCTCGGCGCCCAGCGCGGCGCATTTCGCGTCGGCCAGCGCGGCCGCCGCGCTGACCTCGCCCAGCGCGTCCGCCAGCGCCGCATGCCGGCCGGCTGCGGCGGCCACCGTGCGCGCGCATGCGCCTGCCACCTGCGATCTCGACTAGGGTTGGCTTGCCCTACTGAGGTTAGGGTCCGTCTGGGCTGGGTAGCGTCGGCCCCGCTTTCGGGCTGCCATGCCGCGTGGGTGCCATGCGCATGCAGCGCTGCCTGGGGAACCCGCGAGCGCGGCATTCCGCACGGCCACAGTTGCCGTCCCGTGCGCGCACCCCGCCGTGCAGGCTGTGAGCTGGGGGGAACTGGCTGCAGGTCTTGAGGCGCCCTGCATGCCTGGCTGCACCTTTGGGGTGACACCAGACAAGAGCCGTGAGCTGATTGGCGGCATGCATGCTGTGGCAATGCGGCAGTTCCTGCAAACAGACCCGGTCCAGCCCATCACATGGATCACACCTTCGTGTGGGGAGGTGGCACAACCAGGCCATTACTTTCCATCTCCTCCATCGCAAGCGGCATTTCTGAAGCAGCCCATAGCAAAGCCCCCCCGCAACTCTCTAGCAAGGCCCCAGTCATGCCAGCGCGCCGTTTCAACGCGGAGCTCGGCGGCGGCGGCGCGCTGCACCGCGCGCGCGCCGGACGCGGCCGCGCGCGCCGCGTCGCCGGCCGCGGCCGCCAGCGCGGCCTCCAGCGCGGCCAGGCGCTGGCGCACCGCGGCCGCCTCGGCCTCCGCGGCCTTGCCCTGCAGTTGCACATGGGGTTTGGGTGGGGTGATGGCGCTGCCGCGTTCACCGGCATGTCATGGTCAACAGGTCACGCGGAGTCATGTAGGGACTAGTGCCTGCTGCTGGCTCGAGGCTGAGCGTTGGGTGTCTGAGCGCCTGGCGCTGGCGCCTGTCAGGTTCCCGTTGGATGCATGCCTTCACGGCTGCACGGTGGCACCGCGCGGCCTGTAGCCCATACCCGCAAAACGTCCGGACGTGCAGCACGGCCAGCCGCGCAGGCTCCCATGCGCTCACGCCTGAGCTGCAGAGCGAAGTCAAACAGTGCTCGTGCAATGTGCCGCCCCACCTGGTGCGCGCTGTCTGCGCTGCGTCACTGGGGCCGTGCCTGCATCGGGCCGCCGGCCGCAGCGCTTTCCGGCGGCGCACTGCTCGAGCACGGCGCGCGCTGCGGGCGGGAGCGGCCCACTTCCACACGCGAGATGAGCGCGGCCCGCAGGCATGCCACTGCAGCGCTTGTGAGCTCGTCACACACCGGCCTTGCGGGGTGCGGAGCACATGCATGTCCATGCACACGATTGTGCACACGAGCAGTGCGTCCCTCAGGCGGTGCTACCAGGTGCGTGACTTGCGCTGATCGCACGTACGCACATGAGCACACACATGCTGAGAGCCTCCCGGCGTGGAGCTCTGCCGGGATGCCTACCCGCGGCTGTCTGACGGTGTGCTGGTGGCTGGCGGGGTGCTGGCGACAGGCGTGCCGAAAGGCACACGGCAGGACCCTACCGGGTAAGGTGCGTACCCTCTGCGCGCAGCGCGCGCTGGTCCTCCACCGCCGTGCGCCGCGCCGCGCGCAGCGCCCACTCGCACCCGCCGCCAGCCCGCATGGGTGCCCCGGCGGTGCGGCTGCCTGGCGCCCTTGCGCACGCGGGCGCGCTCGCCGCCGCCGCCGGCGCGCCCGCTGCCGGCGCCGGCTGCTGGGTGTGCGCCGTAGGGCTGCTGGCCGCAGCAGCCATGGAGCTGGCACTCGGCACTGGCGCGCAGACGATGGCACGCGCTGCCAGGCAACCGGAGCTGGCCAGGATGCTTGCCTGCCTGCTTCCCTGCGCAAGAGCCAGGCATCTTTCTGCTGACGGGGCTGCGCCCGGCTTCAGCGCCTCTGCATCCCAGCCGCCTGCCGCCGGGACGCCGGCAGCCGCGCAGCCTGGCGGCGCGGCGGCGCCGGGGCCGCCGCTGCAGCCGCGCGCGCGCCCCGGGCTGAGCTGCGCGCGCGCGTGCTCGCGCGGTGTGGGGGCTGACTGCTCCCAGGTGCAATCGCGGGGCGCGCGGGGCGCCCTCGGCCCGGCCGGCTCGGCGCGCGCTGCCGGGCAACAATCTCTGGCCGAGGCCGAGCCGGTCGCCCCGAGCGCATGTGCGGCGTGTGCTGCCATGTGGGTCGAGTCTGCAGGTGGCCCTGATCCCGTGCGTTCGCAGGCCTCCTGTGAGCGTGCAGCAGCCTGCGCGACATGGGTGCAATCTGCCTGGCGCCTCAGGGGCATGGCTGGCCCAAGGCCGGCGTCGGGCTGCCCACCTCACTCGAAGCTTGCCTCTGCAACTAGCAAATTTGCAAGGGCCGCGTCGGCATGCGCTGGTCAGGCACCGCTGTGTGTCCCACGCGCCGCGCGCCGTGCACAGATCAGGCGGCGCTGGTCAGTGACGGCACGTCAGGGGTGCATTCAGGCGCAGCCCTGGGCACGCGCACGCTTAGGGCAGGGTAGCCCAGAACCTATGAGGTGCATCCAGGCGCAGCTCTGCGCAGGCTGCTTTGTGCGTTCGCTGCAATGATCCCGCCGTGCTGCTCGCTCGCACAGGGGCCCGCGGCAGCGGCCGGCGCACCGTCAGCGCGTCCAGGCAATGCCATGATCCCGCGGTGCTGCGCGCTGTTTACACAGGGAACGCGCGGTGGATGGGCGGCGGGCGCACCTCCAGCACGTCCAGGCGGCCGGCCATGGCAGCCATGGCGCCCGCCGCCGCCTCCAGGCGCTCCGACCAACCCGTGCCCATGCGCGCCACCTCCCGCCTGCCGCCGCGCCTGCCAGCATGGGCCGCGCACGCGCGCGCGCGCGCCTGACCAGGCACGAGCAGCATCGCGACGGCGTACGCTCGAGACGGTCATGCTACAGGACAGGCGGTGCGTACTGCCCTCCCGGCCGGCGCCGGCCTGCAGGCAGGGCGGGAACGCGCGCCTGACGTCCGCGGAGACCAGCGCGCAGGCCTCTAGCAGCAGCGCCGCCTGCCGCCCGTCCGCCAGGCCGGCCGCGGCGGCGCCCTGGCCGCCGCCCCGTGCGGCGCGCCGCGCGGAGCAGCCTGGCGGGCTGTCGCGCGGGCTGGGCCGCTCGCCGCGGGCGCCGGCGCCCTGGCCGCTGCCGCACGCGGCGCGGGCCGGCGTGCAGCCGGCCAGGGACATCAGCTGGACTGGCGCGGTGCGGCCTGCTGCGCCGCCCGCTGCGCCGGCCTGCCCCTCCTCCTTCATGGGGTGTGCAGTGGCGACCGTAGCCTCCTCAGCGGGCGTCATCGGGGCCGCCGGGAGCAGGACGGACGGGCTGAGGCTCCGTATGAGGCCGGCGGTCTCTGACGGTGCGCGCGCGTCCCTGTTGTGCGTCTCGCGGCCTGCAGTGCTAGCAGCCGGGGGCGTGCGCTCCGCAGCGGACGGCTCGGCCTCCGCAGGCGCGCTTGCTCTAGAGCCTGAGGAGCTGGCAGGCGGGGGAGCCGCACTTGCCTGCGCAGCATCGCACGCTCCCGCTCCCGCACTGCCGCTGTGCTCGAACGCCCGAAGAGCTGCAACAACGCTGCATGCGGCCGTCTCTTCCTTGCCGTCAGGCGGTGTGGTCAGGACCGTGTGCGTGGCGCTGCGTATGTCAAGGCCTGCTGCGTCCTTCTGTGGAGGCGTCGGAGCCAACGGCTCGCCGCTGCGCGCGCTGGCGCCCGGGGCGCGGGCCGCGCCGCGGCCCGGGGGCGTCGGCCAGGGAGCCGGGGCCCCCACGGCGCGTGGAGCGCACACGCCCAGCAGCGACACGCGATCGCCTGTGGGCGCCGCAAGCGGCCTGCCGGAGCCCAGCCCATGTAGAGCGTTTGCAGCGGGCGCGTCCGCGCGCGCCCACTGCTCCTCGTCGCTGTCGCCGCCCCGGCCGCCTGCCCCGCCCGGAAGCACGCCCGCAGGGGCGTCCGCTGCGCCCTGCCGCACGGCCGGCGGCGCGAGGCAGCACCGTGCCAGGCCGGTCGCCTGCACACGCACGTCACTACCCCACTGTGTCAAGCCGTAGCAGCTGCCACAGCAACAGAGCAGCACTTCGCAGGGCCGAGGGCGGGGTGCACCGTGCGGGGAGCGCCCGGCCGGCCCTGCGGCGCTTGCAGTCCTGTGCGGCGTGCAGCAGGACCGCCGGCTGCCTGTAGCATGGAGCACACGTTGTTTAGTAGGTTGCAGCAAAGCCACACCGAGGTCGTCCCCTCTTCCCAGTCACCGGCAGCGCACCTGTGACGCAGGCATCACCGGGGCGGGTGAGAGTGTGCTGCTGGCAGTGAGCTCCTAAGCTGTTGGACGTGTGGGCTCGTGTCACGCAAGTGCTGCACGGCTGCAGGATCGGTCTTGCAGCCCGTGGTGTCAAAGCATGCAGTGGTCAACGAGCTTTGGAGAAGTCCGGCTTAGACAGACGCGAGCAGCTTAGTGCTACCGATCCACACAGGAGGCGGCGGGTTGTTTGCCCCTACTGAATGAGAGGCAACCGGCCTCCTGTCGTCGCGGCTCAATGGAGCATGAGATTCGCTTTTCGTACTTGCTTTCTATTGCATGCAGAGGCGCACCACTTTCGATGGATGCTGGCCAGGCCCTGGCCGCCAGCTTGGGTGTGCGCTTGGCTCAGTGCGTCTGCAGCAATCAGTGTAATGCACAAACGACGTGAAGATCAGTTATTGTCCAAGCAGTGGCTCTATCCCAAACCTCCATGATGCTCCCAGAACGTGCAGAAATGCAGCAGTGGCATGTGCCAGCACGCAACAAGTCACCTGCAACACGCTCTAACCTGATCCGCTTCCAGACCATACTGTGCCAGCCAGCATTCACCAGGATACAGTCACGCCCGTAGAGTCGCGTACCCCGTCCACCTCATGTATGCATGCACATCACGAATCCCATGCCGGCAAGACGCACACCCAGAGTTCTGAACAGATCCTACTATGCCTCGTCTGCAAGCGAGCTGTCTGTCCAGGACGCGCGCAAGGGCTGTCAGTACCGGATGCGGGCGAACACGTCGGAGCGGCGCGGGTCCACCACCGGCGCGAGCTGCCCGCCCACGTGCGCCGCCACCGGCGCGGCCAGCTCCGCGTCAATTGCCGCCAGCACCGGGCCGTACAGCGCCTGCGCCTCGCGCACGATAGGGTGTGGATTAGGCATACCCATGTGCCCTAAGAGATCAGTTGTGAACATACGGGAACAATCACACGTCGCATGTATAAGGTGCTGGGCAAGCAGACAGCAGGCGTGGCCTGGCAGCTGTCCCGAATTGGCCTGTGTCACAAGCGTGACGACGCACCACATGGCGTCTCATCGATGCGAGGGTGCGCTCTCTGCGCGCACAGGGCGCCGGCAGAGAGCACAATTTGCGCGCTGTCGCGGCGCAGGGGCGGCGCAGGGGCGGCACGGCGGGAGCGCGGCGCGCCTGCTTGCGGCCCAGCACGCGCCGGAACGCGGTGTAGCCCAGCCAGCGGATGTGGCAGCTGGACACGCACTCGCGGCAGTCCATGCGGAATCTGGCACGGCCCGCGGCAGCCCCAGTCGCTGCCTTTCATTATGCGGCTGCCCCGCAGCAACCACAGCCGCACGTTCCCTGCGAGACGGCCGAGCCAGGCGCGACGCGCTCGTGCACATGCCTGGCCGCGCCTTTTGGCGCGAGCGACGCGTGTTGCGGCCGCTGGACGCGCGGCGACGGCGCCTTGGGTCCGGCACTCATGCAAGCAGGCTGCAGGGCCTGGCGCGCATGCGAGCAGGATGCAAGCATGGCTCCCTGTGGGATGCGCTGCCTTGCGCTGCATCCCCCTGTCCAAGACCCAGCGTGACCAACCGGACATGCCGGCCAGCGAGCACCCGCGCGTGCGCAAACATCTGCTCCGCCGCTGCTCCTCATGGCGCTTCCCCGACACGCTGAGGCAAGGCAACCGGCGCGCACCGCCGCCGCGCGCCGAGCACGCGCGCGCGCACGAGGCGGACCAGGTAGCCCAGACCGCTGCGGATGGCGGGCAGCAGCGCGGCCGCGCTGCAGCCGCTGCCAGGGCCCAGCGCCTTGCAGAAGCAGTGCACCTTCATGGCGGCCAGCAGCAGCACCTGTGCGCGCGTGACAGCTTGCCGCCCGAGCGCGCCCGTCCGCCAAAGCGGACGCCTGCTGCATGGCGGTGCAAAGCACGGTTGCGGGGTTGCACCACCCATGAGACATATCATGCGACCAAAGCGAGCGTAATGGTTCGCTTGTTTGAATTACTGGTGCGTCTAAGATATGAAGAGTGCGGTGTGCAGTGCTGATGTTGATGCACTGCTGTTGCGCTGACGGCGGTTGAACAGACATGGCGGCTGCGCTCAACGCTTCTGGGGGCTACCAGGCGCACTCCTCTGCCTCACAGAGACACGTGACATCTTGCAGGGCCCTCGGATGCGCCAGCTAGCAAAGCACATGAGCAGGGCTGGGCGCGGGCGGCGGGGGGGCGCGTCGGCGGCGGGGACCCAGATCCGGCTGGGCAGCGGGCGGGGACCGCGTGCGCCTGAAACAGGTTCAGGCGCACGTGGTGGGCGCGATAACGGCGCAGACCCAGGTCGGGCCCTACCCTAGCCCTACGCAGCGGGCGGCGGCAGCGCGCGCCTGGAACAGGTTCAGGCGCACGGTGGCTGGCGTGTTGACGGCGGGGTCCAGCAGCACCGCGTAGCACTTGGGCCGCAGGTACGCCTTCAGCTTGGCGCTCAGCTGCCGCGCGCCGCCCTGCGCGCGCCCTAAGGACTTGCCCCTCGCGCCACGCACTCGTCGGACGCAGGATATGCATTGTGAGAGAAAATTCTCGGAGGGGGCCGCTCTGCTGCGACGCGTGCCGCGCTGGGGCTTTGTGCATGCACCCGTGTTGGAAATCTTTCAAGCTATACCGGGAGAACGCCTAATAACCTCAAATGCACATCGTTGGAGCTTGCATGAATAACACATCAAACTAGGAGAGCCACAGCATGTAAGAGTCCGAGACGCGTCTCCTAGCAGGACTTTTCTGTTCCCGGAGCTATCAGTGCAAGCAGTGGGTTTGACAGCCTGCAAGCCCACCGCGCTGATGCACCACAACACTGGAAGCAGGGCAGGTTGCTTTCCAAGTGCGCCAGCGCATAACGCCGGGATGACTGCACCATGCCGGGCGGCATGGTGATCGTCGCCGCCAGGTGCGTGGCCGCATAGCGGCTGTAGTCGGCCTGCACCTCCAGCGTGCGCGTCGCGATGAGCAGCCCGCACCTGCGCACGGCCAGGATATAGGGTTAGGGTTAGTGTGACCGCAGGTGCCCAGGCTTTGACGCATGTAGTCGGCCTGCACCTCCAGCGTGCGCGTCGCGATGAGCAGCCCGCACCTGCGCACGGCCAGGGTCAGTGACTGCAAATGGCCAGGCTTGGCGCCTTAAAACAGCAGGCGCCTGGCATAGACGAAGCTTCCTATGGGCTTGTTGCGGTGCAGGGGCAGGCGCTGGCGGCGGGCGCGGCGCGCTGCAGCTGGCGGGCGGCCTGCAAGGCATATGACAGGGCTGTGTTGTCATGTGCCAGCGGTGCAACTGTCCAGAGCTCTCCGCCTGTTAAAGCAGCAAAGGTTGCCGAAGCTCAGCAGTGCGTAACAGCTTGATGAGCCACCGCATCATGCTACTGTGGCGTAGTGATGCACTTGAGAGAGTTTACCAAGGCGTCAGGGCATGCAGGCATCCTTGCAAGGCAGCGGCTTTGCTGTAAAGGCACATGCCAGGAACTTGCAATGTGTGTGTCAGCCAGGGCGGGCAGGCGCACCAGGGCACAAACTCGTTTCCGCATCCATCGACGACCGTGTTGTGCGCGAGCCGCGGCGCGCCCGGCCCAGGGCGCACGTCAAAGGTCAGGCGCGTCTTGGCGGGGTTGACGCTCATGCCAAAGTCTGGGAAGCCTGCCGCCCCAGACAGCATCAAATCTAGATATGA
>JAABUP010008394.1_pt1 | contig 13200 bp, 14 predicted proteins | sample 5559201 | NCBI WGS metagenome assembly JAABUP01 (sample SAMN10711887, study PRJNA513373) | rock metagenome | isolation source: Antarctica rocks | place: Antarctica | reverse complement strand
GATCATCCCGGCCACGATCGAGGCCACCTTCGCGGCCGCGTCGCACCCCGCGCCGCCGGGTATCGACAGCCTCCGCGCCACCAAACCGTCCAGCCCGGCCCGGCGGGCCAGCCGCATCACCGGCACCAACCCCGCCGAGACGATCAGGTTCGGCTCATCGAAGCTCGCAGCCGACCTGGGAATCTGAGATAGTTGCATCTGACGGATGGCCTTCTGTGCGGGTTCCTGGAGGTCTTTGACAACCACCATTTTCCCTGATCAGAAGCCATCCGTCCTCAAACGCCACACCACATCACACGAACGAATTCACGCGGTGGATCCAGGTTCAGGTCCGCGATGACTTGTTCGATGATCGCGTGGTCGCGGTGGTGGGCCTCGGCGGTCAGCATCGGCTCGGCGCTGTTGGTGAACACCGCGTGGTGGCGGTAGGCGGCGAACAACTCACCCTGTCCCTGCGGCATGGTTGGCGGGTTGAGGCGTTTGACCCGGCGGATGATCAGCCGGGCGCTGACTTGGTCGGCGCGTGGCTTGAAGTGAATGCGGTGTAAGGGATTTCGGCGACCTGCGCGTCCGAGATCCAGCGTTTCTGCTCGTCGTCGAAGATGGCCTTCGGATACTTGATGGACACCCAGGCGTCCTCGTCGATCCCGGCGATCGCCTTCTGCACCGCTCGGTCCATCCGGGCGGTGATCGAGAACCGGGCGCCCGCGGTGATCGCGGCGGCGACGCGGTGGTCGTAATACGCCGAGTCCAACCGGCAGCAGATCACCCCGCAGGCGCCGGCCCGGCGGGCCGCGCCGATGCTGTCGGCCAGGAACTTACCGGCGCCGCGGGCCGAGTTGACCCCACCCCGGCGCAGCCGGTGCCCGACGATGACCGGCCCGCTGGTGTCGGTGGACACGGTAGCTAGCTACTACACGGTTTGCCGGCAGTCAGCACCAACCCCAACCCTGCCGAACAGCTCCTCCGACGGCTCGCTCACCTCTTGCCGCCGGACGGTATTCCGGTGCGGAACTCCACCACGTCGCCGTCCTGCATCAGGTAGTCCTTGCCCTCCATCCGCACCTTGCCCGCGGCCTTGGCGGCGACCATCGAACCGGCAGCCATTAGGTCGTGGTAGGAGACGATCTCGGCCTTGATGAAGCCTCGCTCGAAATCCGAGTGGATCACCCCGGCGGCCTGCGGCGCGGTGGCACCTCGCTTGATGGTCCAGGCCCGCGATTCCTTGGGCCCGGCGGTCAGGTACGTCTGCAGGCCGAGGGTGTGAAACCCGGCGCGCGCCAACGCATGTAGGCCCGGCTCGTGCTGTCCGACGGATTCCAGCAGCTCGGCGGCCGATTCCTGGTCCAGCTCCAGCAGTTCGCTCTCGACCTTGGCGTCCAGAAAGACGCTGTCCGCCGGGGAGACAGCCGCCACCAGCTCGGCGCGTCTCGCCTCGTCGGTCAGTACCCCTTCGTCGGCGTTGAAGACGTACAGGAACGGCTTCGTCGTCATCAGCGAGATTTCCCGCAACAACGGCAGTTCGACGGAGTCCCTGGCGGAGAACAGGGTCTTGCCGCTGTCCAGTACCGCGTTGGCCGCCTGCGCGGCTTCCAGCATCTGCTTGCGATCCTTGGCGTTGCGGGCCTCCTTCTCCAGCCGGGGTATTGCCCTGTCGAGGGTCTGCAGGTCGGCCAGGATCAGCTCGGTGTTCACGGTTTCGATATCGGCCGTCGGGTCGACCTTGCCGTCGACATGCATCACGTCGTTGTCGTCGAAGACCCGCACCACCTGGCAGATGGCGTCCGCCTCGCGGATGTTGGCCAGGAACTTGTTGCCGAGGCCCTGGCCTTCGCTGGCGCCCTTGACGATTCCGGCGATGTCGACGAATGACACCGTCGCCGGCACGATCTTGACCGACGTGAAGATGGTGGCCAGTTCGTTCAGCCGCGGGTCGGGCAGCGGCACCACGCCGATGTTCGGTTCGATGGTGGCGAACGGATAATTGGCCGCCAGCACGTCCGCACGGGTCAGCGCATTGAACAGCGTGGACTTGCCGACGTTGGGCAGACCGACGATGCCGAGGGTGAGACTCACGGTGGCCGAGTCTAGGCGCTAGGCAGCGGCCCGAGATCCGAGGACCGTGGTGCTGTTACCGCTCGTCGACCGGACTCCGCAGGCGTTCGGTTCTGCTGCCGAGCCGGCGCCTGGAAGACGATGACGGCGCATCTGGGGGCCGGGATGGTCGGGGCCGCCGGACGGATCCTCGTTCCTGCCTCCCGTTTTCGGACCCAGGCCGGTCACCTCGCTGCCACGTCCGTTTTCCGCTAGCGCAGAGTGGCTCCGGCGGGCATTGTTGGTGTGGTGATCACCGATCCGGAGGCCGCCTACCGCGCCGTGGAAACCCGCGACACCCGGTTCGACGGCCAGTTCTACACCGCGGTCCGGACCACCCGAGTCTACTGCCGGCCCGGCTGCCCGGCCCGCACCCCGCATCGGCGCAACGTCGACTTCTTCCCGACATCGGCAGCGGCCCAGGCCGCCGGGTACCGGGCCTGCAAACGGTGCCTGCCGGACGCCGCCCCCGGATCGCCGCAGTGGAACCTCAGGGCCGACACGGTGGGCGCCGCCATGCGGCTGATCGGAGACGGCGTCGTCGACCGGGAAGGCGTTCCCGGGCTCGCCCACCGAGTGGGGTACACCCCCAGGCACCTCGGGCGGCTGCTGTCGGCGGAACTCGGCGCCTCCCCGTTGGCGCTGGCCAGAGCCCGGCGGGCGCACACCGCCAGGATGCTGCTGACGTCGACCGGGATGCCGGTGTCCGAGGTAGCGTTCGCCGCCGGCTTCGCCTCCATCCGTCAGTTCAACGACACGATCCGGGAAGTATTCGATACCGATCCGTCGACTCTGCGCCGCGTCGGGCATCCGGCCGGAACGCCCTCGGGCACCATCGAACTCCGGCTCCCGGTCCGAGCGCCGTTCGCCGCCACCCACTTGCTGAGATTCCTTGCTGCCAGGGCGATTCCGGGCGTGGAACAGGTGGACGGCCGGACCTACACCCGGAGTCTGCGGCTGCCCGCTGGATCCGGCGTCGCGGCCATCACCTTTCCGGATGACACCGCCGACCCGGCAGTTCGCCCGACCGTTGGCATCTCGCTGAAGCTGACTCAGCTGGCCGATCTGGCACCGGCCGTCGAACGCTGCCGCCGACTGCTGGACGCGGACGCGGATCCGGTGGGGATCGATGCGGCACTGCGCACCGATCCGATGATGGCCGGACCCGTCGCGGCCGCGCCCGGAGTTCGGCTGCCCGGCGCCGTCGACGGGCCGGAGATCTTGATCAGAGCGTTGCTGGGACAACAGATCTCGGTCGCCGCCGCCCGCACGGCTGCGGGCCGGCTGGCGGTGCTGGTGGATCAGCGGCTGCCGATTCCCGATGAGCGCGTCAACCTGTTGTTCCCGACCCCGTCGGCGATAGCCGCGCTGGGAGCAGCCGCCATCGGCGGCCCCCGGCGACGCGCCGACTCCATTGTCTCGACTGCCGGGGCGATGGCCTCCGGCGAGCTGCGCATCGACGCCGGCCGACGCACCGCCGAACTGACCACCGAACTGATTGCCCGGCAAGGGATCGGGCCGTGGACTGCTGGTTATGTCGCGATGCGGGTACTCGGCGACCCGGATGTGCTGCTCACCGCAGATCTGGTGCTCCGGCAGGGTGCCGCGACCATCGGATTGCCCTCCACGGAACGCGAGCTGGCCGACCGCGGAAGCCGTTGGAGCCCGTTCCGGTCCTACGCCGGGCTGCACCTGTGGCGGGTAGCTCCGGCTCCGGCGCGATCTCCAGAAAATCACCGACACCGGAGAAGTCCCGCAGACTCATGCAACTGAACTCGACCTCGAAGGAATCCTGATGCGCACCACAGCTTTTCGATCGTTCCCCGGCAACGGTGTGGCGGCATCCGGCGGCGTCGGACTGCTCGCCACCGTGCCGACCCTGATCGGCCCGTTCAGCGTGATCACCACCGATCCGGGGGACGACCCCGATGGCGCCGCCGCCGTCCTGGCGTCCGGCTGGACCGACGATCCGGCCGCCCTGCTCTGGCAAGTGGCGAAGTCCATGCGGCCCGGCCACCTCCGGTCGGTCGCCTCCGTACCCGGAGTCACGGACGCGGCGATCGCCTACCACGACGGCGATCTGACGGCCATCGATGCCGTCCCCGTGCGGCAGCGCTCCGCGGCATTTCGCTGCCATGCCTGGGATGTGCTGCGGACGGTCCGGCCGGGGTCGCCGGTCAGTTACTCCGAGTATGCCGCGCTCGCCGGCCGTCCGGCAGCAGTCAGGGCGGCGGCCGGAGCCTGCGCCAGCAATGCCGCGGCTCTGTTCGTGCCCTGCCACCGGGTGCTCAGGTCGGACGGAGCGCTGGGCGGATTCCGGTGGGGGCTACCGGTGAAGAAGTGGCTACTTTCCCATGAGCTGGCTGGTTGCCCATGAGCTGGCCGGCGCCTGACGCCCGCCCCCTGGGTCGGCGTTCATCGCACCGGGAGACCTGCGTGCGAGGTCAACCTCAGGTCGCGCTGCCGGGCTCGCGCGAGTTTGCCGGTCAGGTCGCAGAGAATCACCGTGCTGCACCCGTCACAGAAGCAAGACGCGGCGGGTGGACGTCGATCGCGGTGGCCCTGGCCGAGCCGCTTCATCGGTCAGCCCCCTGAGCCGGCTTGGTGGCGCGGATGATCGCGGAGTGCATGCCGTCCGCGGCTTCGTGGGCGAAGGTCACAGTCGCGTCGGCGAATCCGGCAGCGGTGAGCCCGTCGAGGTACTCGCTCCGGGACAGGGCGCCGGCGATGCAGCCGACGTAGCTGCCCCGCTCGGCCCGCTGTTCCGGGCTGATGTCGTCTTCGGCGACGACGTCACTGATCCCGATCCGGCCGCCCGCCCGCAGCAGGCGGAACATCTCCGCGATCACCGCGGGCTTGTCTACCGACAGGTTGATCACGCAGTTGGAAATGATCACGTCGACCGAAGCGTCGGGGAGCGGAATGTCCTCGATGCTGCCCTTGACGAAGTCGACGTTGTTTGCGCCGGACTTCTGAGCGTTCGTGCGCGCCAGCTCTAGCATCTCGTCGGTCATGTCCACGCCGTAGACGAACCCGGTCGACCCGACCCGGCGAGCAGCGAGTAGCACGTCGATGCCGCCGCCGGAGCCGAGGTCGAGCACCGTTTCGCCTGCGTGAAGGTCGGCGACCGCCAGCGGGTTCCCGCAGCCCAGGCTGGCAGCGAGGGCCTCGGCGGGCACCTGGGTTTGCTCGTCGTCGCTGTACAGCCCGGCACCGAAGCCCTCCTGCACCTCTACCGGCGAGGCGCCCGAGCAGCAGCCACCGGACTCGCCTGTCGAGCAGCATCCCCCCGCGGCCGAGGCGGAGCCTGTCCGACAGCCGCAGCCCTGACCGGCGCTCACGGCGGTTGCGGCGGCCGCATACCGGACCCGAACCTGCTCCCGGGTCTCCTCATCGCTCTGCGTTGTCATGCCCCTGCTCCTTCCATAGACGGTGATCGATACGTGTCACTGTGCACGACGTATCGATGACTGTCAATGGATATGGCATGCTGGTTCCTATGTCGACCGTCCATCTGCCGCTGCTCACCGACCCGTGGGTCGCCTCGTGCTGCGCTCCGAGGGAAGCCCTGGATGCTGAGACCGCACAGCGGCTGGCCGGGCTGTTGAAGGTGATCGCCGATCCGACCCGACTGCGGCTGCTGTCGATGGTCGCGGCGCACGCCGACGGCGAGGCGTGCGTCTGCGACCTCACCGAGCCGGTGGCGTTGTCACAGCCGACGGTGTCGCACCATATGAAGGTGCTCGTAGAGGCTGGTCTGCTGGAGCGGCAGCAGCGCGGGAAGTGGGCCTACTACCGGCTGGTGCCAGGCGCGCTGGACGCGCTGGCGCGGTTGGTCTCCGCCGCGGTTGCCCAGTCCGGGTGACCGCCGGAACCGAGCGCGCGCCGTAGCGCCGGCGTAGCTCGGAGCGCCGCAAGTCGTCGCTTTTCGGCCGCGGTGAGTGACTGGTTCGTCGGCCACCATCGCTAGGTGATCGGATCTGTCGGTGCCAGACGTCATCCTGGGATCATGGACACCACTTTGCTGATCGGCGCGCTGCTGCTGGCGATCGGGATCGCCGGAGGTCTGTGGCTCGGCTTCCGGCTGGGTCGCAGCGCAGCCCAGGACACGGTGGACCCGGTGGGCGCCGTCGCGGCCGCACTCGGCCCCACCAGCGCCGCTCTCGCCAGGGTGCAGGACGAACTGCACCGGGTCGAGCGGGAGCGTGTGGGCAGCTACGCGGGCCTGCGCGAGCAGGTCGCCGCGCTGCACCGCACATCCGCGGATCTCGGCCGGCAGACCCGATCGCTGGTCGGGGCACTGCGAGCGCCGACCGTCCGCGGCCGCTGGGGAGAGGTTCAGCTGCAGCGGGTCGTCGAACTCGCCGGCATGGTCGAGCACTGCGATTTCGACACCCAGGTATCGTTCCGGGCCGGCACCGACGATCCGGATTCCGCCGGAGCCCGGCCGGACATGGTGATCCGGCTGGCCGGCGACCGGCACATCCCGGTGGATGCGAAGGTGCCGTTCCAGGCCTGGCTGCAGGCGCTCGACGCCGGCCCCGATGCCGACGGCGAACGGCACCAGGCCGTGTTGATGCGCGAGCACGCCAGGGCCCTGCGAGCGCACGTCGACACCTTGTCGAGCAAGGCATATTGGCGCCACTTCCAGCCGGCGCCGGAATTCGTGGTGATGTTCGTTCCCGGTGAACCGCTGCTGGACGCGGCCATGACGATCGATCCGGATCTCACCGAGTACGCGTTCGCCCGACAGGTGGTGATCGCCACCCCGACCACCCTGATCGCACTGCTCCGGACGGTGGCGTTCAGCTGGCGGGCGGAACGCTTGTCCGCCTCGGCCGACCAGGTGCATGCGCTCGGACGGGAGTTGCACGGTCGGCTGGCGGTGATGGCGGAGCACCTGGGAAGGCTCGGTTCCAGCCTGCAACGCTCGGTCGAGTCCTACAATTCCGCCGTCCGCTCCTACGAGAGCAGGGTGCTGGTCAGTGCCAGGAGGTTCGCCGATCTGGCCGCCGCCAACGAGGAGTTGTCGACACCCGAGCAGATCGACACCTCCGCGAGGCCGCCCCTAGTGCACCCGGTGTCTGACCTGCCGCTGCGCAGACCCGGCTGACGCCGCCCCGGGTCGGTTGGCGGCCGACCGTGTACTCCTCCCGCTACCTTGGGGGGGTGACGACTGCATCTACGCGCCCGGCCCCCGCGGGTATCGACCGCCATCACGCCTCCGTTCTGCCGGCGCTGCCCGGCCTGCCCTGGTACGGCGCTGTCCTGGTGTCGCTGGTACTGACCATCATCGGAGCGGTGATCGGCGGCAGCAAATTCAGCAACGGGGTGCCTGCGGCGATCTGGATCTGCTTCCTCGTCGGGGTGATCCTCGCGGTGCTCGCCGTCCGCCGGCGGGCGGTGTTCACCGCAATGGTGCAGCCGCCATTGATCGGCGCCGCGGTGATCCTGCTGGCCGGGAAGATCATCGATGGGCAGGCCTTCGTCTTCTCCGGGATCAACGTGGTCAAGTGCTTCCCGATGCTGGCAGTCGGCACCGGCATCGCCGTCGTTCTGGGTCTGGTCCGGATGGCGGCGCAGCCACTGCGCAGTGCGTCGGCTGTCCGCCCGGCCCGCCGAGCCGCACCAAGCGGGCGGGCCGCCTCGTCTGGCGGGGTCGATCCGGCCGATCGTCAGACCGGCTGACCGTCAAACCGGCTGGGGGCGCGACCGCAGTTCCTTGGGCAGCGAGAAGGTGAGCGACTCGGTGGCCGCAGCGACCTCTTCCACGTTCCCGAAGCCGTTGCCGGCCAGCCAGTCCAGGACGCCGTCGACCAGAACCTCCGGCACCGACGCGCCGGAGGTGACGCCGACAGTCGTCACCCCTGCGAGCCAGCCCGGGTCGATCTCGGACGCGAAGTCCACCAGATGCGAGGCCCCGGCGCCGGCGTCCAGCGCCACCTCCACCAGCCGCACCGAGTTCGACGAGTTTCGGGAGCCGACGACGATCACCAGATCGCAGTCGCCGGCGATCTGCTTGACGACCTCCTGCCGGTTCTGGGTGGCGTAGCAGATGTCGTCACTCGGCGGGGACGCCATCAGCGGGAACCGCTTGCGCAGCAGGGCAACGGTGTCCAGCGTCTCATCGACCGAGAGGGTCGTCTGGCTGAGCCACACCACCTTCTCCGGGTCGCGCACGGTCACCTCGTCGACGTCGGCGGCGCTGTCCACCAACTGGATGGCGTCCGGGGCCTCGCCGTGGGTGCCTTCGACCTCCTCGTGGCCGTTGTGGCCGATCAGCAGGATGTCGTAGTCTTCGGCGGCGAACCGCACCGCCTCCTTGTGCACCTTGGTCACCAGTGGGCAGGTGGCGTCGATCACCTGCAGCCCCCTTGCTGCCGCCTCGGCGTGCACGGCCGGCGACACTCCGTGTGCGGAGAAGACAACGAGGGCACCACTGGGTACCTCGGAGGTCTCCTCGACGAAGATGGCCCCGCGCTTCTCCAGCGTTGCCACCACATGCTTGTTGTGAACGATCTGTTTCCGGACGTACACCGGCGCCCCGTACCGCTCGAGTGCCTTTTCCACCGTCACCACCGCGCGATCGACGCCTGCGCAGTACCCACGGGGACGGGCGAGCAGGACACGACGGGTCGGGGCAGTCATGGTGCCATGGTAGGCACCTTGCGCGCCGCAGCCGGCGCTCCGATGAGTGGCGCCCCGCGCCGGCCGGACCCGAGACGCCGTGGCCGGTCCCGGGTCGGTCGGCCATGAGCGGTTCGTCCGGACGTCGCAGTCCGGCGGCCTATGCGGCAGGCTGTGGGAATGCCGAACACTCTGCCGTTCCCGATCCGGGTGGCCGCCGGCCTGGTATCCGCCGGTATCGAGACTTTTCGCCGGTTACCAGCAGATCTACCCGCGATGGGTGTCGAGCTGGCCGGCAACGTGACGAAGGTGGCACTTCGGGTGCGTCAGGAGATCACCGATCTGGCGATCCGCGGTGACGAATTGCTCGAACCGACGCAGGAACCGGTGGAACGCCCCTCCTGGGCCCGGTTCGACGACGATGCGCCGGTCGGCGCAGGTGCCGAAGAAGTGCCATTCGACCAGCACATCGACGTCGTGACCCCTCGTGCCGCGGACACCGGTCCGACCAGCACCCCCGAACCGTCCGACATACTGCGTCGTTCGCCGGCTCTGCCCGGCTACGACGGCATGACCCTGGCCCAGGTCCGCGGCCACCTGCGGCGGCTCGCGGTCGGTGATGTGCAGTCCTTGCTCCGGTACGAGCAGACCGCCGAGAACCGGCCGGCCTTCGTCACGATGCTGACCAACCGCATCTCCACCCTGGAGCACCGGGCCCGGTGACAGCCGCCCCGTTCGATCGGACCACCGTGCCCGCCGTCGCCGGGACCGATGCGGGCGGAGCCGAACCCGGGCAGAGCGCCGTCGATGCCGAGCGCCCGACCGGGCCCGCAGCGCGCGCGTCCGACACCTCTCGGGAGAACCCGTGGCCGGTGCGGGCCCTGGCCCAGCGGATGGTCGAGTACATCGGCAAGGCGCCCGGGGCATGGATCGAGGGCCAGATCGCCCAGCTGAACCTGCGGCCGGGCAGCACCACCGCATACCTGACGCTGCGCGACACCGCTGTCGAGATGTCGCTGCAGGTCAACTGTCATCGATCGGTGGTGGACAGGCTACCGACACCACCGGCCGACGGGGCAAGGGTGGTGGTGCACGGCAAGTTCGAGTTCTGGCCGGCACGTGGATCGCTGTCGTTCAAGGTGGACCAGATGCACCCGGTCGGGCTCGGCGAACTGCTGGCGCGGCTGGAGCGGCTGCGCCGGTTACTGGCCGCCGAAGGGCTTACTGCCGCGGCGCGCAAACAGCGGCTGCCGTTCCTGCCGCTGGGCATCGGGTTGATCACTGGGCGGGACTCCGCCGCCGAGTCCGACGTCCTGGTGAACGCCCAGAAGCGTTGGCCGGCAGTGCGTTTCACTGTCGAGCATACCCTGGTGCAGGGAAACCAGGCGGTGCCCCAGATGCTGGAGGCGCTGTCAAGGCTGGAGGCCGATCCGCGGATCGAGGTGATCGTCATAGCCCGCGGCGGTGGCAGCGTAGAGGACCTGCTGCCGTTCTCCGACGAGGGCCTGTGCCGAGCGGTGGCGCGCTGCCGAACGCCGGTGGTATCGGCGATCGGGCACGAGCCGGACCATCCGATCCTCGACGACATCGCAGACCTCCGATGCTCCACGCCGACCGACGCCGGCAAGAAGATCGTTCCGGACGTGGTCGCCGAGACCGCCCAGATCGACGGCCTGCGGCAACGGGCCCGCCGGGCTCTGGTCGGCTGGGTGACCACGGAGCAGGCACGACTCGGACGGCTCACCGCGGCGGCCGTCCTCGCCGACCCCTATGGACCGATCCAGGCCAGGGCGGCCGACGTGTCGCGGTCGGTGGAACGCAGCCGGCGGGTGATGCTGGCGTCCATCGAGGCGATCGACAGGGAGCTGGCACACCGGCACGCTCAGCTCTCGGTGCTCGGACCGGCCGCCACCCTTGGCCGTGGTTACGCTGTCGTGCAGATTGCCGGCTCCTCCGGCGGCGGAACTGTGCTGGCGTCCACCGCCGACGCTCCGGCCGGGACGGGGCTCAGGATCAGGGTGAGCGACGGGGCGATCACCGCCACCAGCGACGGACCCGAACACCAGGAGACCCGATGACCGCCAAGACATCTCCGGCTGCCACGGCCGCTGTCGGCAGCAGCGACCAGGCCGCCAGCTATGAACACGCCCGCGACGAGCTGGCGCAGGTGGTGGCGAGGCTGGAGGCCGGCGGCCTCGGCTTGGATGAGTCGTTGACCTTGTGGGAACGCGGCGAGCGGCTGGCCGCGCAGTGCATGGCATTCCTCGACGGCGCTCGTCAGCGCGTGGACTCCGCCCTGGCGCAAGCCGAAGACAGTTCCGACGACTGAGTTCGCGGCCGAGCGGCAGCGAGCGAGCACGGTCGCGAGCTGCCCGGCCGGGCCGGCCGCCGCACTCAGGAACCTGCGATGGATGCAGCCAGCGTCCGGAATGCCGCGACATCGGCGCTGCCGGTGATCAGGTAGGTGACCCCGCCGGGTGCGGCGCGATACCAGGCGGTCTCTGCCCTGACGCCCGTGGTCACCGTCCAGTCGGCGCCGCCGGCGGTCACCCGCCCGGTATCCGGTGGCGCCGCACCGAACTCGGAGCGCAACAGTTCGTCAGGCGCAGAATTGCTGGCCACCAGAGCGATGAAGCGACCGCCGGTGACCAGCCAGCCCCCACGAACCGTCAGCGGAGCACCGGCAGCAACGGTGTCCGGGTTGGTGATGGCGGCGCTGTTGGCATGCCAATCCGCAGGGATCCTGGTCGGGACCGCCGGGGTGAACGGCAGCCGGCGCGGCGCGTCGGCGAATGCTTTGATCGCATCCGCGGTTGGTGCCGGGCCGGAGTCGGTGGGCCGTCCGGGCGAGAACGAGAACCCGCCGTAGAGCCCCACGAACAGCAGGACCACGACGACGATCACCCCCATGGACAGCGCCATGTCCCGGGTCGTCTTGTTCTTCCGAGCTGCCGGGTTCGTCGCTGGGGGATTCGTCGCTGGCGGATTCGGCGCTGCCGGGTTCGGCGCTGGTCCGTTCGGGGCGGCTGGGTCCGGCGCCGGTCGCTCCGGTGCTGCTCCCTCTGACACCCCGCCATCTTCCCACGCGGCCCCGCACACCCGGTGGACGAGCTGTGGTGAACAGGCTGTGGTGAACAACCTGTGGTGAACAAGCGCTGGTGAACAAGCAGACAGTGACGGTGCGCACCCAGGGGCCGATCCAGTTCCGTCGCCACGTCACGGGCGGATACGGTTTTCCCATGGCTGATCACATCGACGTGGCGACCGGCAGCGGGCCGGCCAATGCTCCCGCCACCGCAAGTTCCGCGGACGACTTCCGGATCGAACGCGACACCATGGGTGAGGTGCGGGTACCGAAGAAGGCCAAGTACCAGGCGCAGACCCAGCGCGCCGTCGAGAACTTCGCGATCTCCGGCCGTTCGCTCGAGCGCGGCCAGATCAGGGCGCTTGCGCTGATCAAGTCGGCGGCCGCGACGGTGAATGCGGATCTCGGCGTGGTTCCGACCGACATCGCCGCCGCCATCGCCGCCGCCGCCGATGCTGTCGCGGGAGGAGACCACGACGCAGACTTCCCGATCGACGTCTTCCAGACCGGCTCGGGAACCAGCTCCAACATGAACGCCAACGAGGTGATCGGCACCCTGGCGTCGGAGGCGTCGGGCGGCAAGGTGCATCCCAACGATCACGTCAACGCCTCGCAGTCCTCCAACGACGTCTTCCCGACCTCGATCCACGTCGCCGCCGCCGAGGGGGTGGTCACTGACCTGATGCCGGCGCTGGAGCACCTGGCCGCAGCGTTCGAATCCAAGGCAGCGCAATGGGAATCGGTGGTCAAGTCGGGCCGCACGCACCTGATGGATGCCACCCCCGTCACCCTCGGTCAGGAGTTCGGTGGATACGCGGCCCAGGTGCGTTACGGCATCGAACGACTGTATGCCTCCCTTCCGCGGCTCACAGAACTGCCGCTCGGCGGCACAGCGGTCGGTACCGGCATCAACACCCCGCCCGGCTTCGCGGCGGCGGTGATCGCCCGGCTCGCGGAGATCACCGGTCTGCCGTTCACCGAGGCCCGCAACCATTTCGAGGCGCAGGGCGCCAGGGACGGCCTGGTCGAGACCTCCGGCCAATTGCGGTCCATCGCGGTCTCACTGACCAAGATCTGCAACGACATCCGCTGGATGGGGTCCGGGCCGCGGGCCGGACTGTCCGAGATCCATCTCCCCGACCTGCAGCCTGGCAGCTCGATCATGCCCGGCAAGGTGAACCCCGTTCTTCCGGAAGCCACCCTGATGGTCTGCGCCCAGGTGATCGGTAACGACGCCACCCTGGCCTTCGCCGGCAGCCAGGGCAACTTCGAACTGAACGTGATGCTCCCGGTGATGGCCCGCAACCTGTTGGAGTCGATCAGACTGCTGGCCAGCGTGACGCGGCTACTGGCCGACCGGTGCGTCGCCGGCATCGAGGCAGACATCGAACGCT
>JAABUP010008392.1_pt1 | contig 13207 bp, 11 predicted proteins | sample 5559201 | NCBI WGS metagenome assembly JAABUP01 (sample SAMN10711887, study PRJNA513373) | rock metagenome | isolation source: Antarctica rocks | place: Antarctica | reverse complement strand
GGTAGCGTCAGGCACGTCGAGGTCTCCCCGATGGGTGGTGTCAGAACTTCCATCTTCGGGAGGCCTCGACGCCTACCCCAGGACCGACGCGCCGAGGGGACCTACACCCTCATCTGTGAAGAGCCCGATACAGAGCCAGTAGCTGACGTAACGCTGCACCAAGTCAGGTTGGCCGTCGGCTTGCCAATACCACTGAGCAGCTACTCGGATCCGGTTTCGCTCATCGGGTGCTTTGTCGATATGAGTAATCATGGCCGTTTTCAAGCGCTGACCCAGCTGATTGGCATCAATCACCTCGGCCCTGGCCTGGCTCTCGATTGAAACGCTTCTACCGCCGAGCAAGCGGTTCCAATGCCAGTCCTCAAAAACCTCACCTACCTCCTCAGTGATGAGGGGTCCGATCAGCCTCTCGCCATACATGAAATCGAGCATGGCTGTGACGCTTGCGACGCCCGCTCTGCCAGCTCCCAGCATGTCTGCGAAGTGCGTCCAGTCCCCGTCAGGGAGTTGGTACAAAATCTCCACGTAATTTGCGTCGGGCGTGGTGTCTTGATGAGCGGTTATGTTCACGTTCAGGTTCGGAGCGAAGTTGTACTCGCGTCGCGTGCCGCTCACCCGTACGGATCCCCACTCGGGCAGCATGTAATTGCCCGCCCTTCGTCCACTCAGAGCTCCTTGAAAACGTGGTTCGCCCCAAGTTATCGGGCCGTTATGAAACCGTATTTGGATATTGGGAAAGGTAAGATCGAGCGCAATCGAGGGAACTGTCCTGATGGTCTTGTGCACCAATCGGTAGCCGGTTTGACCTTCGCCCGCCGGGTGCGTGTCATCAGACATTTGCCAGCCACTGAAGACCAGTTCATAAGGCAGCTCGACATCCGACTCCCAGGAGTCAGCAAATGAATCGAGTCCATGTACGGCGTCTTTCGGCACGGGGCGGGACTCACCGGATCCCACCTTCCCCAGCCGGACCCTTGGGTCGTACACAGCAGCATCATCATCCCGCATGCGCGAATGGTCTCACGCTGTCGGTGGGCGCGCATTGGCGATTGGCCGCGTTGCCCGCATGAGTGCCGCCGGCTACGAGGATGTGCAGGCTCGCAGCGCCACAGGCCCCCAGAACTCTGCGGCCCCGCCTGGTGAGGCGCCGAGCCGGACGAGGTCGCCAAGTCACATCCCCGTCGCCCCGTCGATGCCCTCCCTGAGGAGGTCGGCGTGGCCGTTGTGCCGGGCGTACTCAGCGATCATCTTCACCAGCCCGCCGCGCAGGGAGATCGGCGCCCCGTCCCTCACCCGTGTGCCGGTCGCCTCCAGCGAAGCCGCCTGGGCCACGATCTCCCGGGACCGGTCGCACTCGCGCCGCCACACCGCCCAGGCCTCATCCACGTCACCGTCAAGGCGCTCGAAGTCCTGGTCGGGGTCGTCGTCGGAGTAGTACAGCATCGGGACGTCGTCCCCAGCGAAGTTGATCTGAAACCACCACCGTTCCACCCCCGTCAGGTGACGCAGCAGCCCGTGCAGGCTCATCGTCGACGGGGGCATGGTCCGCTCGGAGAGGCGCGCCGGATCGACGCCGGCGCACTTGAGCTCGAATGTCGCCCGATGCCAGTCGAGGTATGCCGTGAGCATGGTCCGCTCGTCACCGACCTGCGGCAGGGGTGGTCGGGGGTCGTCGGCCCACCCCGGGCTGTAGTTCTCCGAGGGGAGGATCGGCTGGGGCGTCATACAGCCACCCTGCCACCGCTCACCGACACCCCCCGTCGTCCGGTTGCCTCCGAACCATCAGTCGACCGGGCCGCCGGCCGTTCGTAGCCCAGCCCGATCTCCACGAAGGAGTCGAGGGTCTCACCCAGCGCCGGTCCACCGTCGTGCCTGGCCGCGTCATAGGCCGGTCAGGGCCGGTCAGCGTGGAGCCACCGGGAGCCGGCGTGGACCCCGGATCGTCGACGACGGACGCATCACCACCCGTCCCGCTTGCCGCAGTAACGGCATACGGGTCGCCAGCGCCGTGAAGGCGATCGTCGCCTCGAGCCGGGCCAATGAGGCTCCGAGGCAGTAGTGGATGCCGCTCGAGAAGGACAGGTGGTCCGCTCCCGCGGACCGAGTGATGTCGAACCGTCCGGGGTCGGCGAAGACCTCGGGGTCACGGTTGGCTGCCGCGAGGAGCGTGATGACCCACTGGTTGCGCCGAACGGGCACCCCTGCGAGCTCGGTGTCCTCGAAGGAGACCCGTGCGGTGTCCTGCACGGGCGGGTCGTAGCGCAGCATCTCCTCGACGGCCTGCCCGGCGAGCGAGGGTTGGGAGCGCAGGAGGTCCCACTGCTCGGGGTTGTGCAAGAGCGCGAGCGTCCCGTTGCCGATGAGGTTGACCGTCGTCTCGAAGCCCGCGATAAGCAACAGTGTGCACATCGGCACGAGCTCTGACGGCTGGATCTGCTCGCCGCGTGCCGCGACAAGGGCGCTGACGAGGTCGTCACGAGGCTCTCGAGCTCGCAGGGCAAAGAGCGACTCGAAGATGCCCTCCAGCTCGGCGTTGGCCCGGATCACCTCGCGGACGTGGGCAAGCGACGTCAGCCCGTCGAGGGCACTGCCCAGCGCCGTGCCATACCGCTGGAACGCCGCCACGTCAGCGTCCGGCACCCCCATCATCTCGGTGATGACGGCGATGGGCAGCGGTGCCGCGAAGTCCGCGACCAGGTCGAATGCGTCGCGCTGCTCGGCCGCGTCGAGCAGCCCGTGGACGGTCTTCTGGATCTTCGTCGCGTACGTCGCCATCATCTTCGGGCTGAACGCCGGTCCGGCGAGCCGCCGCAGCCGGTCGTGGGCCGGTGGGTTCAGCGCCAGGAAGGACAGGTCGAAGGCCATCTGGCCACCGTTGGATGGCGGCTGGTCCTGTTCTGCCACACCGAAGCTGCGGCTGCGCAGGACCTGGCTGCAGAGCGCATGGCTCGTGGTTGCCCAGTTCCCGAAGCGGTTCAGCTGCATCGGGCCCTTGACGCGAATCCGCTCGTAGATCGGGTACGGATCCCGGCGACCCTGCCGAAGCCGCAGACGAGCAAGCTCGTCGCCCCTGACCCGTCCGGCATACCACCGGTTGTAGCGCTCTCGATAGAGGCCGGTGGTGAAGCTCGCGACCTGGCCGACCTGGGCGCGACGACTCATTGCCGGCTCTCCCGATCCGCGTTCATCGCTCGACCGTACCTCGCCGCATCGCTTCGTCGGCCGAGCCTCGGCGTAGACCTGACGGCTCATGCAGGCAGGTACGTATGCCGGGTGCCCGGTCTACGCTCAAGCCTCGGATCGTGCTCAGCACCATCGCCGTCGCCGGCTACCGCTCATTGCGCGACGTCGTCGTCCCGCTGCACGGCCTCGACGCCGTCACCGGAGCCAACGGGGAGTGGCAAGTCCAGAGCCTCTAACCGTGCGCTTCGGCTCCTGGCACCGGCGCGGCTGGCACCGCTGATCCGACGACGGCTACGGTGAGGCCCATGGCAGACGGTTTCGCCCAGCGGTTGCGTCGAGCCGTCGACCGCACATTCGGCAGGGACGCCGACGGGGCGGCACAGCAGCCCCCGGTCTGCCCGGCATCAGCGGACGACCCGAGTGCGGGCAACGCCCGTGACGGTGGCCGCGAAAGGCACGGCCGAGGCGGCGTGGCACCGCCGCTCGGCACCCGCGCCTATCCCGGGGACTTCTCCGGAGTGCCGGCCATGGCGTACGCCCCCAAACCGGACGGCCAACCCGACCCCGGTGAGATCGTCTGGACGTGGGTGCCCTTCGAGGAGGACTACTCGGTCGGCAAGGACCGGCCCGTCCTGGTCATCGGTTCCGACGGGGACTGGCTGCTCGGCGTCATGCTCACCAGCAAGGACCACGACCGGGACGCCGCCCAGGAGCGCCGGGCGGGACGGGACTGGGTCGACATCGGCACCGGCGCCTGGGACCGGGAGGGGCGGCCGAGCGAGGTCAGGATCAACCGGATCGTCCGGGTCGACCCGGCCAAGGTCCGGCGCGAGGGAGCCGTCCTCGGCGAGGACCGCTTCACTGAGGTGGCCGAGGCGGTCCGCCAAGCCTCCTGAGCATCGGGCTCCCTGGCCCCACGGCCCGCCTCACCGCAGTTGCGTCCGAGGTTGTGGTCACCACGGCGACCAACACCTCGGACGCAGTACAGGGCCGGCGAGCAGCTGGCGCGGACACAGGAGCGGCCCGTCACCTCCAGCTGTGACGGGCCTGTCTCTGCTTGGGCGGCTGGCGGCCTCGCTCAGAGAGAGGCCGCCTGCTTCGCCATGGCGGACTTCTTGTTGGCCGCCTGGTTCTTGTGGATGACGCCCTTCGCGGCCGCCTTGTCGAGCTTGGTGGACGCCGTCTTGAGGGCGCCACGAGCGGCATCGGCGTCCCCGGTGGCCGCAGCTTCACGGAACTTGCGGACCCACGTCCGGACCTCGCTCTTGACGGCCTTGTTGCGCTCGGTGTGCTTCTCGTTCGTCTTGATCCGCTTGAGCTGGGACTTGATGTTTGCCACGAGTGATCTTTCTGGTCAGTTGCGGGTGCCGCAAAACGGACAGCAGAGCTGGGCGGTCCGTCGAGCGCTCAGAACGTTCAGCAGCCGGGCGGCTCTGATGGTGCATCGCACGCGCACGACCGGGCGCGCACGCAAGGAGGAAATCTACCAGTGGACGGGCCGCTGCCCAAACCCGCGCACCGTACCCAAGCCCGTTACCGCCCGGCCGAAGCCGCGGACTGTGCCCGCGGCTCGAGGCCGCGGACCGTGCCCGGCGTCCGCCGGCGAGCGCTGGGATGAACGGTCTCAGCGCTGCGACCCCACCCGCGCCGAGGTGATCGTCAGGATCGCCCGCTCCACGGCATACACGGGGTCGCGGCCGCCTCCCTTGACCTCGAAGTCCGCGGCGGCAACCGCCTGGACCGAGCGCCCCAAGCCCTCGGCGTCCCAGTGCCCGACGAGCCGGCGGGCCTTGTCGACCTGCCACGGCGCCATCCCGAGCTCCTTGGCCAGCTGCTGGGAGCTCCCCCGGCCGGCCGACCCGACCTTGACGAGCTGACGCAGCTGTGCGGCCAGGACGGCGACGATCGGCACCGGATCCACGCCCGTCGCGATCGCGTGTCGCAGCAGCCGGAGCGCCTCACCGGTCTGGCCGGCCATCGTCGCGTCCGCCACCCGGAAGCCGGTGGCCTCCACCTTGCCCCCGTGGTAGGTCTCGACGAGCTTGTCGTCGATGACACCCTCGGTGTCCGACACGAGCTGGCTGCACGCCGCGGCGAGCTCGCGGACGTCCTTGCCGACCGCCTCGACGAGCGCTCGGACCGCCTCGGGCGTCGCCCTACGGCCCTGGCGGCGGAGCTCGTTGGCAACGAAGTCACTCTTGTCCCGGTCGGACTTGATGGATGGGCAGTCGATGCTCCGCGCTCCCTGCTTGCGGAGCAGGTCGAGGACCTTCTTGCCGCGTTGGCCGGCTCGGTGCGTCACGATGAGGGTGACGTCGTCGGCGGGGTTGGCGAGGTAGTCGAGCAGGTCGCCCTGCAGCTCGTCGGAGGCCTCGTCGAGCCCCTCGACGACGACGGCCTTGTCGCCGCCGAACAGTGACGGGCTGGTCCGGAGGCCGAGCTCCCCCGGCTGGTAGGACGACGCCGCGAGCCGGATCACGTCGAGGTCGGCAGCGGCGTGCCGCAGCTCGGCAAGCGTGGACGACACGGCCCGCTCGACGAGAAGTTCCTCCGGGCCGCTGACCAGCACGAGGGAGGGCACGGCTGAAGGTGTCACACTGACTACCCTGCCACGGCCGACCGACAGCCGAGTATGCCGTCCGGCAGGACGTCGCCGCACGGGACCGCGAAGTACGCCCACGCCCGGCAGATGCTGGTAGACGTGGCGGGTGTGTAGGTCAGGCGCGGAGCGGTCGGCGGTGCTCGATCACCCGAGGCTGCGGGGAGGTCGAGCGTGGACGACAGATCCCGCACCATTGCCCGATCCGAGGCTCTCGGGGCCAGGGTGGGCCGACAGATCCCGCACCATTGCGCGATCCGAGGCTCTCGGGGCCAGCGTGGGCCGACAGATCCCGCACCATTGCGCGATCCGAGGTTCTCGGGGCCAGGGTGGGCCGACAGATCCCGCACCATTGCCCGATCCGAGGCTCTCGGGGCCAGGGTGGGCCGACACGAGCGCACAGGGTGGCTTGGGCCGAGTTGTGACTCGGCCCGCCGATCCGGAGGAATGCGCCCAGGAAGCTCGCGCGAGCACAGGCGAATGCACCACGGCCACCACTCTTAGCTGGAAGGCGGGCGTCAGTCGAAGGAGAAGGTCGTCCCGCCGAGCTCCAGCCCGAGCTGCTCCAGCCGGGCGGTGATCGCCTCGGCTGGCAGCTCGAGGTGCTCGGAGAGCTCGTCGAGGTCGACGCCGGCCTCCGCCGCGTCGCGCAGCTCGGCGTCCTGCTCAGGCGTCCACGCGTGTCCAGCGGTCACCGCGGTCCGCGCCGATGCGGCCACGGGGGGTGGCCCGGCGACCGGTCGCAGGTCCACGGGCAACCCGCTCACCGCTCCGCCGGTGCCGTCCATGGATGAGCCGTCGACCGCTCCGGCCAAACCGCGCAGCGCCGGGTCCGCGACCGGCACCGGCTCGGGGGCGACCTCGTCCAGCCGCCGGAGCGCGGCGAGCACCATGTCGCGATCGGTCGTGGGCCAGAAGGGCGGCAGCGAGCGCTGCAGGAACCCGGCATACCCGGCGGTCATCATCCGCGAGTCGAGGAACGCCACGACGCCACGGTCGTCACCGCGCCGAATCAGCCGTCCGGCGCCCTGGGCGAGGCGAAGCGCGGCGTGGGTCGCGGAGACCGCCATGAAGCCGTTGCCGCCCATCCGGGCGATGGCCTGCGACCGGGCTGAGGCGAGGGGGTCGTCCGGGCGGGGAAAGGGGATCCGGTCGATGATGACCAGCTGGCACGCCGAGCCCGGCACGTCCACCCCCTGCCACAGGGTGAGGGTGCCGAAGAGGCAGGTCGTCGGCTCGCGGGCGAACTGGCGCACCAGCGTCGAGATCTGATCCTCGCCCTGGCAGAGGATCTCGATGTCGACGCCGCCCTGGCTGAACCGGGCGCGCAGCTCCTCGGCGGCGTTCTGGGCGGCGCGGGTGGAGGAGAAGAGGCCGAGGGTACGCCCGCCGGCTGCCCGGACCAGCGCCTCGATCTCGTCGAGCACCTGTGAGGGGGTGCCGTCCCTGCCGGGGGCAGGCAGGTGCTTGGCGACGTAGGCGATGGCCTGCTTCGGGTAGTCGAACGGGCTCCCCACGTCGAGACCCTGCCACGGCGGAGCACCGTCGCCGCGCAGGCCGATGGTCCCCGCCACGGCGTCGAACGACCCGCCGAGCTCCAGCGTCGCCGACGTGAGCACGACGGTGCGGTCCGCGAAGATCCGCTCCCGCACGAGCATTGCCACGCTCATCGGCGCGACCCGGAGCACGGCCCCGCGGCGAGGGTCCTTGCTGACCCAGACGACGTCGAGCTGACGCCCCTCGAGGATCCGGGCGGCGTTCTCGTTCACCTCATCGACGGCCGCGCGGGCCACCTGGCGCGCACCGTCCGCCTCCTCGCCAGTCGCCGGCTTCAGGTCCGACTGCACCGTTCGGGTCGTGTCCCGGATCCGGCTGAGGGCAAGGGTGAGGGAGTCGGAGAGGCCAAGCAGCCGCCCCTCGGGCAGGCCGTCGAGGACGCCCTGGAGCAGGACGCCCGCATCCTCGACCTCGCCGGTGTTCTCCGACAGCCGGGCGGCCCGTTTCGCCGCCGCCGTCACCATGGTGAAGGTCAGCTCGTCGGTGATCGTCGAGGTGACCCGATCGACCAGCTCGTGCCCCTCGTCGATGACCAGCACGTCGTGCTCGGGCAGCATCTGGCGGCCCTCGAAGGCGTCGATGGCCATGAAGGAGTGGTTGGTGACGATGACGTCGACGTCCTTCGCCGCCTCACGGGAACGCTCGACGAAACACTCTGAGAGCATCGGGCACCTGCTCCCGAGGCACTGCTCGGCCGAAACCGAGACCTGGCGCCACGCCTGCTCGGACACGCCGGGCACGAGCTCGTCCCGGTCGCCGGACTCGGTCACGTCGGCCCACTCCCGCAGCCGGACGACCTCGGACCCGAGCCGGGAGGCGGCCTGGTCGACGGACTCGACGGAGAACAGGCCTTCCTCCTCGGGGAACCCGCCCTGCAGCTTGTGGGCACAGAGGTAGTTGCGCCGGCCCTTGACCAGGGCGTAGGTCGGCCTCCGGCCCAGCAGCGGCCCCAGCGCCTGGGCGACGCGCGGCATGTCCCGGTCGACGATCTGCGACTGGAGCGCGAGGGTCGCGGTGGCGACGACGGCCGGCCTACCGGTGTCGAAGGCGTGCTTGACCGCAGGCACGAGGTAGGCCAGCGACTTGCCGGTGCCAGTGCCCGCCTGGACCAGCAGGTGCTCCCGGGAGTCGATGGCCTGCTCGACCGCCTGTGCCATGTCGACCTGCCCCGGCCGCTCCACTCCCCCGACACCGGCGACCGCAGCCTGCAAGAGGGCATCGAGGTCGGCGGCCATTCCCCCAGCGTATGCCGGGCGGCAGGCTCCGCCGGATGGTCCACACCCGGTGTCCCCACCTGCGTCGGACGATGTCCAGCCACCGGCGTCGGACGACGTCCAGCCACCGGACGCACGGCCGATGTCCGACGGCCACCGGACGCACGGCCGAACAGGGAGAACGCAGGCGAGCACCCGGCATACCCGGCGGCTGCGGCCGTGTGAAGGGCGACTGCATGCCTGGCTGGGGTCAGGTGCGCCCGTCGTAGACCAGCGGCGCCCCGTCGACCCGGCGCATCATCTGGACGTTGTCGCGAGGGTCGTCCGGAGCGAACCGGATCGCGCCCGGCCCGCGACCCGTCTCGACCCAGCCCATCCGCGCATAGAAGTCCCCGAGGCCGAGCCCACTGCGGTACTCGAGGGTGAGCAGCTCGACGCCGGGCAAGGTGCGGGCCACACCATGCATCCCTGCCAGGAGGAGCCGTCCGGTGTTGCGGCCGTGCGCCTCCGGGTCGACCTGCAGGCGCCAGAGGTGGGCGACGTGCCGGATCGCCGGCCGCTCACCGACGTCCCACCAGCCGAAGCCAAGCAGCCTCCCGTGCGGGTCACGGAGCAGGCCCAGGACGGCGTTGCCGGCCGACATGGCGGCCTCGTGGACCGCGAGGGCGTCCACCACGAGCGCGCGCGGGGTCCCGGGCACGAAGCCGACTGCTCCGCCGGCCTCGTTGACCCGGATCCACACGTCGAGCAGCTCATTGGCCGTGGGCTGGTCCAGCCGCCTGAGAGACGTGAACCGGGGAGGCTCCAGGACGAGCGACGGTGAGTCGCTCGGCTCCTCGCCGGGTTGCGCCTTCGTGCCGACCTTTACCAGCCCGGCGGACAGCGCGGTCAGCAGCGAGGCGTGGTTATGCGGCTTGACCACGGCCTGCACCACGCGGTCAGGGAGCTCCTCGATGGCGCTGGCCACCACGGCCCGGGCCAGCTCCCGCCCGTAGCCACGCCCCAGGACGTCGTGGCTCAGCCGATAGTAGAGGTTGACCACCTGGGAGTCGGGCGTCGGCTTAACTCCGCCACACCCGACGAGCCGGCCGGTTGCCCGCTCCTCGACGGCGACGTACCCGAACCCGGTCTGCTCCCAGTCGTCGAGATTCCGGCGCAGCCGCGCCTGGCAGCGTTCCGGATCCGGCATCGAGGCCGGTGCATGGGCATAGGTGCGCGGGTCGCTGTGCGGGGTGACGTAGCCGTCGAGGTCGTCATCGGTCGGCCGACGGAGCCGCAGTCGGCGGGTCTCCTGCTCGAAGCTCATCGCCCGCTCAGAGACCGACGGAGCCCTGCATGATGCCGCCGTCGACGAACACCGTCGTCGCGGTGACGTAGGCGGCCTGGTCGGATGCGAGGAAGGCCACGGTCCGGGCGATGTCATCCGGCTCGGCGACTCGTCCGAGGGGGATCGAGGCCTTGAGCGCCTGGAGCTTCTCGGCGTCCGACGTCGTCGAAGCGTTGATCGGGGTGTCCACGGCGCCGGGTGCGACGTTGACCATCCGGATGCCGTGCTGCCCCAGCTCCACGGCGGCGTTGCGGGTCAGCATCCGCATCCCGCCCTTGGAGACGCAGTACGGCGTGTTGCCGGGCATCGGCCAGTCCTCGTGCACCGAGGAGATGTTGATGATCACTCCGCCGCCGCCCTGGGCGATGAACTGCTTCGCCGCGAGCTGGGACCCGAAGAACGCGCTCTTGAGGTTGACCGCCATGAGCTTGTCGTAGTCCTCCTCCGTGGTGTCGAGGAGGGAGGTCCTGGTCTCGATGCCGGCGTTGTTGACCAAAACGTCGACCCGGCCATACTCCTTGACCGCTGCGTCGAGCAACCGCTGGAGGTCTGCGACCTGGCTCACGTCCGCCTTGACCCCGACCGCCGTCCCCCCGGCCCGGCTGATGGTCTCGTCGAGCTGCTCGGTGGCTTCCGGGTTGGCGACGTAGTCGATGACCACGTTCGCCCCCTCCCGCCCCGCGGCGGTGGCGATCGCCGCACCGATCCCGCTGTTTCCTCCGGTGACGATGACGGTCTTGTCCTTGAGCAGCACGGCGGTCTCCTGTAGCGAGCGGGGCGATGGGCGACCCGGTCCGGGTCAGAGCCTCAGCCTCTCACCACACGCTGCGAACGTGCTGAGGTGCTGAGACGGCATACCCGTCCCGCGTCAGACGAGGTATGCCGCGAGCTCACCGGTCAGCGGCGGGTGCACCCTGGCGTGGACGAAGGTGCCCTCCTCGCGGTGCTCCGTCGAGAGGATCTCCGCCTCCGCGTGCAGGCGGCTCAGGAGGTCGCCGCGGTCGTAGGGCAGGACGGCCTTGACATCGATCTCGGGCCGGGGCAGCTCGTCCGAGATGAGCTGGCGCAGCGTGTCCATGCCCCGGCCGGTGCGGGCCGAGACGACGATCGAGTGCCGCTCGTGACGGGTCAGCCGGTCGAGGACCTCCGGGTCGGCGGCGTCGGCCTTGTTGATGACGATGACCTCCTTGATCTGGTCGCCACCCACGTCGGCGAGCACGGACCGCACGGCCGAGACCTGTCCCTCGGGGTCGGGGTGCGACCCATCGACGACGTGCAGCAGCAGGTCGGCGTCGGCGACCTCCTCAAGGGTCGAGCGGAAGGCCTCGACGAGCTGAGTCGGCAGCAAGCGGACGAAGCCCACGGTGTCGGCGAGCGTGTAGGGACGGCCGTCCTCGGTCTCCGCCCGGCGGACCGTGGGGTCCAGTGTCGCGAACAGCGCGTTCTCGACGAGCACGCCGGCCCCGGTGAGGCGGTTGAGGATCGAGGACTTGCCCGCGTTGGTGTAGCCGGCGATGGCCACGCTCGGCACGTGGTTGACCTTGCGGCTGCTGCGCTTGGTGTCCCTCGTCTGCTTCATCCCCACGATCTCGCGCTTGAGCTTGGCGATCCTCGTGTTGATCCGGCGGCGGTCGAGCTCGATCTTCGTCTCACCCGGGCCGCGGGAACCCATGCCCTGACCACCGGCGGCCTGTCCACCGGCCTGCCGGGACATCGACTCACCCCAACCACGCAGGCGCGGCAGGAGGTACTGGAGCTGGGCGAGCTCGACCTGGGCCTTGCCCTCACGGCTCTTGGCGTGCTGGGCGAAGATGTCGAGGATGAGGGCGGTGCGGTCGATGACCTTCACCTTGACGACGTCCTCGAGCGCACGGCGCTGGCCCGGCGCGAGCTCTCCGTCGCAGACGACGGTGTCGGCTCCCTCGGCGATGACGATGTCCCGCAGCTCGACGGCCTTGCCCTTGCCGAGGTAGGTCACGGCATCCGGCTTCTGGCGGCGCTGCAGGACGCCCTCGAGGACGGTGGAACCCGCCGTCTCGGCGAGAGCACCGAGCTCACGGATCGAGTTCTCGGCATCCTCGGCCGTGCCCTCCGTCCACACTCCGGCGAGGACGACGCGTTCCAGCCGCAGCTGGCGGTACTCCACCTCGCTGATGTCCTGGAGCTCGGTCGAGAGTCCCGACACACGCCGCAGGGACGCGCGTTCCTCGCGGTCCAGCTGCTCGCCGTCGTAGTCCTCGGTCTCGGCCAGATAGCCGTCCTCGAACGCGTCCGCCTCCGCGGCGATGGCGTCGGCCTTGTCGGTCAGTAGTTCAGAGCGTCGTGTCATGTCTCCCTTAGGGTCGCATGGAAATAACGCCCCCGGCGATGCGATTTATGCCGCTGCTAACACTTCTCCCAGAAACCGGGTGACGACTGCTTGAGCGTGGCCGTGTAGAACGTGTTGTTGAGGCCGAGCAGCTGGCGGGAGCCGACGGCATACGCATAGCCGCCGGACGCGTAGGCCCGACCCGCGGTGACGTGGGCGTAGTTGCTCGAGGTGACGCAGGCTGGCGCAGCAGTCGTGGTGGTTGTCGTCGTCGTGGTCGTCGCAGTCGTCGCAGTCGTCGCAGTCGTCGCAGTCGTCGCAGTCGTCGCAGTCGTAGTGGTGGCGGTCGTGGTGGCCGTCGGGCCACCGCCGCCCGCGATGCGGAAGAAGGCCACGTCGGAGTAGGCGGCGCAGACGGTGTCGAGGAAGTACGCCCCGGCGGTGCCGCACTGGTTCTCGGCCGGTCCTGGGTCGACCGGGGTGCCGTGGCCCATGCCGGCGATCCGGTAGAGGCGTACCGCGGCGGCGCCGTACTCCTCCCAGGTCGTGCCGGCCGCCAGCGACCCGGACGAGGTCGGCGTCTGGGAGACGCCGAGGACGTTGGTGAACTGGTCTCGCAGCTCGACGCCGTTGACCGGCGCGACGGTGGTGTCGGACTGGCCCTGCCAGATGGCGACCCGGGGTCGCGGGCCGGAGTAGCCGGCATACGCCTGCCGGACGAGGTCACCCCACGCGGCCGGGGCCTTGTCGACGCCCGGGTTCATGCAGGTGTACGCCTGGGCGACCGTCGTGGCGCAGCCGTACGGGATCCCCGCGTCGATCGAACCGGCAGCGAACTTGTCGGGGTAGGTGGCGAGCATGACGGCGGTCATCGCCCCGCCTCCGGACAGGCCGGAGACGAAGACCCGGGCGGCGTCGCTTCCATACGTCGCGACCGCGTAGTCGACCATCGAGGCGATCGACGCCGCCTCACCCTGCCCGCGGGTGACATCACCGGACTGGAACCAGTTGAAGCACTT
>JAABUP010008390.1_pt1 | contig 13209 bp, 15 predicted proteins | sample 5559201 | NCBI WGS metagenome assembly JAABUP01 (sample SAMN10711887, study PRJNA513373) | rock metagenome | isolation source: Antarctica rocks | place: Antarctica | reverse complement strand
GCGTTCGAGCCATGGCTCGCAATCAAGAGATCGGGGGCCAAGGCCCGGATCCTGGACATCTCAATAGTACCACCCCGAGGAATGCTCAGAAGACATGTAAACACCGGACTCATCATTGGTTTGTCCATTCCTCTCAGTTGATATAAGGTTAGAGGTTGACACTATATTGCGGAACAGCGTGGTCTGCAACAGACCTTTTAATCGGACCTGCCTGAAGCAAAAACACATGATCGAATGCATCGTACATCCAGGTAACTGGTCCAAGCGGGGGACAGAGTGTGAGGAGTGCGTTCTGGTCCGAGAGTGCGACGAACGACAGGAGAAGAAAGCCGGCACCAAGACCAAGAAAAAATTGGACAAGGAAGAGCACAGACAGTGGTTGGAAGACACTGCTCGTGGTAGGAGAGAGGACAAAGCTAAATGGGAAGAGAAAGAGAAGGATGTTGACGGTCAACGTGTCGCCGCCCAAGCAGCTGGAGCTGAAGCTATCCCTCCTAATTCCATGGTCATTCAAGATCTCGCTATGATTGAGGAAGATGGTGAGGAGGAGTAAAAAAGTGTCATAGACGCCGAGCCCGTGCGTATCTCTTCAGATGTTCAGCCGAAGAGACGACTCATCTAGGTAGTCTCGAGGAACGAACTTTCATGATCAAAGCTTTCGAGCTACCAGTTCGGGTATCTTAACCCCTCTGCTCTTGGTGTTTGGTATAACCCCCCTTCCTTCAAGAACTTGCCTTGTTTAGTTCTTCATGACGGATCTCGCATCCTTAATTTAGACTTTGACTTTTTGAATAGACTGTGGGTACGAACCGGTGAACGTCATCTTTGGCATTGGGTTGTGTGGGCTTCAGAACTGGGCAGTGCAACACGGTACATGTTGGGAATCGAGTGGTTGGAAACGACATGTATCTTAGCCTGAGTACTTTGTTTGATAGCTTGAATGTTATGTTTGTCTGTTTATCTGTTTGAATTCGATCATTGAGGCTTTTGATGTGCTGTGATATGATGCCGAATAGAATTTGAACGAGATGAAAGTGCGAAAAGAAGGTTGAAACGTTGTTGTTGATGAATTGAAATGAAGAAAAGATAGAAAGATGTCGTTGAGAGCCGCGCCTTGCCGAATTCAGCTAAGCGTTTTAGGGTATTCTATGCAGAAAGCTTTCGAATCCTTGGCATTTGTTTCTGTCGCACACCCCTAGAGCTGCGAATGAATATGTCGCAATCCATTGGTTTCCCAACTACATATGATGATATGGATAGGATTATGCAGCCCTTCCGAGCAGATCTAGTTTTAGTCGCCTGTTACCACCAGGTGGCGTATTTTGGGGGCGGATCCCCCAATCTTAAGACTCGGCATGGATGAAAAGGGTAGTTCTACGGAAGTACTCAGCTCTGGGAACTTTGAAGAAGGTTGGTGAGTCAGCGGGTGAACTAATTCGAAACGGCTGAGATTCCGTAAATAGATGGCGGTTACTGTAAGAATGCTTGACGTGGGAACATGGCGACTTCATATCCTACCTACCATTGCCACCGAGTCCAAGGTCGATCCCATTCAACGTCGGCGAATATGCAGTGTACATTTTATTTCGGTCCAGGGCGGCGGTGCTATACGGAGTAATGGCATTTCCACCGGTCATCACCGTCTGTATGTCCATCTAACCTCGAGTCAAAGCGTTTCGTAGACAGGGTAAGCGCTGATTTTCGAAGAGGCTCACACCATTTCCTCAATTTTGAAAAGACTGTTGCTAATTGACAAGTCGCGTTAATTCCATCTTGTCTTCTGAGAGTAGGGATGCCGCCGAAAGAATCCCTCACGGGTTATATTAGGACATGACCTCGCCTCAAACAAAATCAAAACGATGAGGGTTCTAGAGCCTGGTTGAGAATTCAGATCCGGGCCTGGAGCAATTCGTCCTTCACGCTACCTCGAAGCGTTATAAGATTGGTATCGCTCCCATCTTCCATCAAAGTTACTCGTCAGCTCAAGCCTTGCTTTTCGGTCCATCAATCATGTCAAATATGATATTCTTTAAAGCTTTTCAGTTTCAGTTTCTATATTCCATTCTCGTTCTTGTCAGCTTGGCTTTCCCATCTGTCGCAGTCGATGTGTGCCCGCCTGACGATATCGTTTACACACCTTTCACTCCGGTCCAGCAACCTCGCTATACCTCATGCTGGCATTGGGCAGACTGTGTCTTAGCCTCTGCGGAGGAAGTGCGTAAGCAGCAGTTCAACGCTACATCCCTAGTGATGGGCCTCATACCTCTTGTTTTAAATGACATCGCCTGGCCCAAACGTCGCTTAATCTATGTGTCGCGAAGGCTTTCACGTCTGATCGAAGTGGTCGCTAGAGCTCTTGGGATCGTGCCTGTACCAATAACTGGTCCGAACTCTTTGGGAAATAATAGAGGGCTCGCTACCACTAGGATCTACGAATGGACTCGGTCGCAGTCATTCAAACGGCGCATGCTTTTAGCTGGTGCGAGTGTCGTCGCTCTTGGATTCGTCTTTGCTGCGTTAGCCCTTGTGGAAATTCACTCGAAACGTTCTAGTCTAGGCTGCACTTACTCCATGTTTGTTCTAACATGGCACATAATTGCTATCATTCCTGCGGCCAGCGAGGTCTTTTTAAGCCGGCACAAAACAGAGCAGAATGCTTCAGCGAACATGGCGCAGAACTCAACGTCACAAACAAGGCAAACTGCAAGGCCATCCGCCTCGACCCAAGTGACGCTTCACCAGGACCATGCATTTGCAATTCAAGGCGGTGACGACCCATGGCTAAATCAATTAGTATGGGGAATCTACTTTACAGCTGGAACACTAGTCTACACATCCATAATGGCAGTGACTGTCATTGAATTGTTCGTCTGGGTCTGCGCTTCCGTCGGCGCCGCTACCTTGATGAGGCTGCTGGCTTTCTATCTATGCATGTGCTATGATGACAAGGTGGAACACAAGGTGGAAGAAGAGGCATAAAAAGGATAGGAGACATAGATCATCTCCAGCATCTGTGTACTGGTAATGACTCTTGATACTTGCGCTGAAGCATCTGTATTGGTGGGTTATTTGCAAGTGGTCCATTGAATATATATACATTGGGATTTCTCTATTCAATACTAGTGAACCAAGAACTGCAGACACTTGGATAAGATCAACAAAAGCTCGAAATGTAAGCAAACCCCCGGGATAAAGTACAAGAGCGTCCATAGATAGGCCTTCAGTGTGAGTACATTGATTGGATGGTGCTTGTTGAAAATACCAGGGGAGCTGGGTGACCTCCGCTTCATAGGGCTGGTAGGGCTGGTAGGGCTGGGTGCCCGCCTAAAGAAATTGAAGAAAAGAAGAAAGAAAAAGAAGACGAGTAGAGAAGAAGAGAAGTGAGATGGGTAATATTGATGAATGATGAAAGCAAAGTCGTTTAAAATAAAATAACATTTACTAGTTGTAACTTGCTGCAAATTCAACAAGCAATACTCACTCTCATAACAAAACAATCACATGTTCGACTTTCAAATTGTTCGAAGAATTTTTAAAAATCATCAAGTAAATTTTATTTATACCTTAGTTGCTATTCATAATCATTACAACTGAATGCTTTTCATCAAACCGTACATAGCTACCCAAGAAGCAAAAGTAACATCGCAAACTTCGCTGAACGGTTTCGCTGTTCAGAAAATGACTAAGAACCTCGTCAGTTGCTATAGAGGGGGCCTAAACTGAACTCTAGATGGACTCTCTTCGGAAACAAAAACTAACTTTAATGCACGTTTGTGGTATTCCCTTCTGCCTGCGTTCCGAGTCCATCTCTAACAAAACGGTCCTTCACTACGTTCTCTGCTTGGCCTTTTTGTGTTGTGATGAGACCATTTGTCTTCCCTCCTATTTCTTCCTTTACTTATATTTCTTCTCTCCAACAGTCCTGGTAATCCATTTACGCGGCAAAACTGTTCCTGGAGGACCCCCAAAACGCGTAAGCCGGCAAGTTTCAGGCGCCGAGCGGTAAAGGGAAAGAGACATGTAGCTGCGTTTACAAAGAGGCGACCAGAGCAGCGAAGCCTCGTTCAAGGCGCTGCCAAAATTCATCGCTAAGCTCACCGTCCGCGATGCCATGTGCGACAGACCAAAGTAGGAATTGTGACGGGTCGTACTCTTTCTTCTCCGCTTTGGCTGGTGTAGGAGCTTTGTCTTTAGCCTCAGGGGCTTCGGCTGACCCTGGGGCTTCTTTCTCTATGGCGACAGGTGTAAGAGGCACATCTTGGGTCTTGACGACTTCAGCTGACCTCAGGACTTCTCCGGCTGGCTTGGCATCAGAGATGCAAGGTAAGCCTCGCTGCGAGGCTTCTGCAACTTGTTTAATGACACCCTCAATAAGTGCACGATGTTCCTTTGAGATGGTGCTAAAAATTCCCGCGTCTTCTAATTTCAGTATTGCCTGATGGCAAATACTTCCAACCTCTTCCTTGACTGGGCTGAGGCTTCCCTGTGCTTCGGCTCTCTCCACTTTACTGTCTTGCGGATATGGAGACATTGGTTGAACAGCATGTCCCGCATCGACATAGTAAGGCTTACCCGCCTGACTTGTGCCAGTTTCAACATCTCCTATTAATGGCTTGCTGACTTCAGGCGAGTGTTTCGATTTATGGTTTCGTGGAAGATCCGGGGTCTTATAAACGGCGCTTCGGTCCCGGCCTTGACAAGGTTCGACGCGGTCGCTGGAGGAAACTTCAACGGGGTTTGACAGATTTACAGCATCTTTGTGAGGCTTCTCTACCTTCGGCTTCTTTAAAAATCCTATTACACTATGGAGAAGGTTTCGGAAGCCACCCCCACCAAGCTTGACATTGTCATTTGTGTAAAGTTGAGTGCTTGCAGATTTGACTTCGGTACCATCCGCGGATCCTTTTGATCCCTTTCTCCGTAGAAGTCCAATAGTATGGTCCAAAGCGGACTGAAATAGACTACCAGAAGATATGGCATTCTTAGTTGGGCAAGCTTCAGCGACTGCCGGTTGAACGATTGCTGGCAGAGGCTGCAGATCTTTGGGAGCCTTCTTTAAGTTCTTCTTATGCAAAACTTTCCCATTACAGCGAAGTGCGTCTTGGATCCGATTGTAGATTGGCTTCGCCTTCCGGCTCGAGCCATCTTCAACACATCTTAACTCATCAGACACGGGAAATTCAGGCAGACCACCATCTACAATACCTAGAGCTTCCACCTCTTGAATACTTGCATAACTCTTGCTAGGTGCAGCTGCATTAATCAAGCTCTTGTGACTGGGTGATTCATCCGTACCCGCGGAAGTATGTGAGGTGGAATCGGTATCTGCACCGGTCTTTGCCTCGTCGCCGCCTGATGCGTCAGAGTCTGTCGCCGGACTTGAGCTCTCTTGAGAAGCAGTAGTGAGCCGACCAATCTCCCTAAAGACAAGGCCCACATTTGCGGTGGTGGACATGGAGTCGTCGGCTGCGACTGCTAAGCTCCAAGCGAGGATTGATTTGCGAATTCCTAGATTTGAGGACTGATTAAGTACCGGAGTCCTCAATTCACCTTCCTTACAGTGTGTACCATCTCGGCCTCGTTGTTCTGAAATACACTGTTCCATGAACCGTGCGTACAGCTTCCGGTAGGATTCAAGCTCCTCCGGGGTATTTTCCCATTGGCCATCCGGATCACAGAGCTTCCCTGTTTTAATATCATAATTGTAGGAGGCTGGATCCCAGTCACGCATCAACCATAGAGGGTACTGCCCCATGCAGCGCGGAATAGCTGCAACCCCATCCCAATCAATAATTCCGCGAAGTGTACCATCTTCGGAGACTAGTATATTCTGAAGGGCGTAATCCGGATGAGTTAGAACAAACTGAGGTTCCTCCATTGACTGATTTGTAGAGATCCAGTCCATGAACTGTCTTAGTAGCATATGGTTTCCGCGGTGGAATCGCGCTGGATTGGCTTTGATTGGACCACGCCGATCCAAGTTAAATTTCAAGAACGACTTGGCGTCGTCGAACGGTCCCTTAACGCAAAAGATGGGGGAACCATCATAATCGCCGCTGTTCATCTTATCGTATTGAGCGCCTAAATCAAGTACTCTGGAAGGACCAAAATCGGATATTCTGCCTTCGCTATCAAATCGGAGAGAGCCACCTCGATGAAACGTGAAGCTACTTAGTTGCGCCATTGCTGCAGCGAGATCCCCTAATATTCGCTCCCGAAATTGCTTCATAGCAGCATCGCAGGACGATGGTTGGAACCACAACTCGTATAGTGGTCGGCCCTGAATGTATTCCATCATAATGAAAGGACAGTTGACATCATTGTTCAGACTAGCATCGAAAGAATATACCTCTGGTACCAGAATGGTGGTCTCCCGCTTGAGAAGACGCATAGTCATCGCCTCACACGTTAAAGCTTGTGCGGCTAGCTCGTCGAACCGATCAAGATAACCCGTTACGGGGACTTTGAAAAGCCAACGAACCCCGTCACTGAACTCTAGTTGGAAGAGGATATTGAAAGAACCAGAAAGCGGATACAAAATCGTACAAGTCAACGGCGGGAGTTGCGCGTCTGTGTTTGCCGATTGTTGATGCATTTCAGATTGCATCTTCTGCATTCGAACTGAAACGGCAAAAGCTGGAAGCCGATCGAGTTTCATGCTCTTGAGAAGTGGGACAAATTGTTCGAGTTCGTCGTATTCTTCTTCCTCCTCGTTGTCGTCCTCACACTCTACCACATCTACCATGAGATCTTCGTCTTCATGACTCAGGTCTCTAATAGCTTGTTCTTCGGAGACGAGCTCTTCGATGTCTTTCTCATAGCGGGAATGGATAGCTAGATCCGACATGGCGTTTCGGCTGTAAGACAAGGAGGAGTTAATTGACGGCAGGTGTGAGGAAGGTAAAGTTATTCTAAGAAATTAGCGCTTGGACATATAAACAAGCATGAGGGACTGAGATATCATACTTTCAAATTTTTGCCGATGTGTTGTATTGCTGCCTTGACACAATAACTGTCCCAGTCCAGCTGACGGTCGGAGCGTGAGAGTGTTCTTGGTGTATCGAATCTTCCTGCAAGAATTTGCGCTTGCTGTTTGTGCGATATGTTCTGTAAAAGTTGAATAAATATAGGGTTTCGCCAGAATCTTCCGAAATATACAAAGCCAGCAATTGCTTTTAATGAAATGTACTTACGGTTTTGTGAGAACTTTGTGCAGTCAACTAAGACCTAGCATGAAAGAAACTTGATCAAATATTGGCTAAGATATGTTTTTAGGTTGATGATGTTGGTTGGAAAAGAAGAGTCTGCTGAGAAGCATGAAATGCGTGCTGTTTACGCCCAGGATGATAGGTTACTCAAACCAGGTGAATCACCAAACAACATCTAATGTGTCGGAGGCTCATTCACAAATTTTCAATGTGCACACAAAAGCTTTCAAGGTGTCAACAGAACCTACGAATCTCAGCTCAACATCCTGTTCATCACCATGAACTTTTCAATTCCATGGAAAAGCTCGCAAGATGTCAGCGAAATTTACCAAGCTCTGCTCAACATCCTGTGCATCGCTGTGGGCTTCTCAAGTCTATGCGAAAGCTCTCAAGGTGTTAGCTGAACCCATGAATCTCAGCTCAACACCTTGTCCGTCACCTTAGGCTTTCCAAAACTATGCCAATGCTCTCAAGATATCAACGGAACATATGGATCTCAGCTCAACATCTTGTACATCACAATGAGCCCTCATTCATTATGCTTGAAGCAACAGTCATCAGGACCCATATATACCACCAACATGGGGCCTGAATCTCCAACCGCACAACCTGATTGTACACCTCCTTTACGGACTTGTTCTAAAGAATTAGAGCTGATATCAATCACGGCCATACCGAGCATCTTCTTTGACAGTGGCCTTTTCACCTCTTGCGGACGATGCCAAACGCAAAAGATCTTATGGGGCTAGGGCCCAAACCCAGTCACTTGACGTGCATCGTTGAGAGGGGTTTGACAAAGATTTTTCCAACTCGTACACACCATTGGTAAGCTCTCCACAGCTTTTTATGAGAAAGGCTTTGGCATTGACGTGGGCTTCTGGCGACAGTGTAATATGTAAGAAGGCATTCACCGTGCTTTGTAAAAAGAAAGGACATATGTGCCAATGCCCATACCATCAAGATGTGTATGTTCGTCCAGGAAATCAATGCCAAACTTGCCTTGAAGAGCAGGCAGCGGACGAAAATAAGGAAAGGGTAGCTAAAGAGGAGGAATGGAAGGCTGAGAAAGAAGAACAAGTGAATAATTGGCTCAAGGAGATGCCAGGGAGACGCGAGGATAAGCCCAGGAAGGAGAAACCAGGAAAGGAGAGGAACCCGGTTCCGGCTGCATACGTCGTGGGTGGACATCAAGGCGGAGCAGCTGATCTTGATCCTGATCCTGTGAGTCACCGCTCCACCAAGACCTACTATAATAAAAACACGACTAACCCAAACCTACCAGTCCGCTCCCGACAACCCTTAGGCCTACCAGCGCCAACCACACCAACACCGCGGGCCACTTTCAACCGAGTACAATCTTCAGCACTCCCGCAGAACAGCTCTCTTCAGCACTGGAACGACCCACCCTTCTCGACCCCTCTGCTCTTGGTGTTTGGAATATGCCCCCTCCCTTCACCAATATCCACTCGTTTGATTGGTTGTTTATGACGGATCTCGCATCTCTTAACTTGGACTTGGACCTTTTCAGATAAACTATGGGAAAGGGACTGGGCGACATGGGTTGGCTAATATGGGCTTCGGGACTGGGCAGTGAGAAATGGTACATGTTGGGAATCGAGTGGTTGGAAAAGACATGTATCTTAGCCTGGGTGCTTGTTTGGTAGTTCGAATTTTATGTTTGTCTGTTTGCTGTGATGTCGTACTGAGTAGAGATTAGAGCGAAAGTGAAGAAGGTTGGGACGTTGTTGTTGTTGACTTGGAATGTAGGTACAGTAGGATTGATGTCGTTGAGAGCTAGGCCTTGCCGGATTCCGCTAAGCGTTGTATTTTAATTTTCCCACTAAGGTAGGCGACATTCTCACCCCTTTAGCAACCGACTTTTATAATAGATGTAATCAAGTAAACACATACCTTTACTTGTCCTCATAGGATGGTATTCATAATCATCGACTCGGGCCTAAATGCACATAGGAATCTCCCATATCCAGATAGCCGCTTGGTCTAAACAGTTGACCTGGCCTGTCTGGGGATCGGCTTATCGCGCAATGACTTTCGACACCCTTGGAGAGGTATGGTTTGCGAATATCCATAAAGCTATCACGAACCAAGTATCTTACATACAGTACATTCGACTGATGAACGTGGGCGAAGAACTATGCAGATGATTCGCTGGAAAATACGAAAAGGGAACTATCGTACAATATTACTACGAAGCAAACTATCCACGGCCCTCAACCAAGCATGAGATGACAGAAAGAACGTGGAAATGGCAGGAATACTGATATGTGGGTCGAAAAGGCGTTGTACAAATTGTTCGAGTTATCAAACATCCAAGGGTGGCGATTCTGCGCTCCGTTGCTGCCATTTTGTTTTCCTCGCTCTGGCCAAGGCTGAAATGCTTAACCAGTTCGGCCAAAGTTGATAGTATCTTCTTGCTTGGCTTTCGATCAAACCGTTTTCAAAAGGTCCCATTCACGGTACCTTGTATGGGAGACTGGCCAGGCGTGGAGGTTTTGGATCTGAGTGTCAACGGGAAGGGATAATCGTAGGGGTCTTCTTCTTCACTATTTTCCATCGTCGAGATCAGCATGAAATTTCAAATAGGTTTCACGTGTCCGAAGAGACTTTGACTTACGGCAGCTTCCAGGCTATGTAGTCTTCCGTGCTGAGCCCTTCCCGACCCTCTTGCAGCGAAGCGAAATCGCCTGGTGTCATCATACCGGAGCGAGTCCGAGGCGAGCCTGGAACGGACAATGGTCGCGTGAGTTTGGGCTCGGATGCATCGAAAATGGCGGCTTCGTCGTAGTCGTCGTCAAATGAGGCGGGGTAGGCTGCATTCAATATTAGCATTCATCCCCGGTAGTATTACGATCAGACTTTACCTCGCCTAAGAGCCAGCTGCCGCGCCTTGACGTATTCCATACCCATTCTCTTCCAGTCTAACAGATCGCTGAGTCGCTCCGTCCGGTTTCTCTGGTTTATGCGTTGTCGCTTGCTCTTAGAGGCAAACTCGAACATGAATTGAGTAAGCTGATTCACCGAGTCGTCGACGCCCTTGGTTCGGCGGTCGACGATATAGATGCCATAATCCGAGGCGTTCTCGATTAGTTCTTCCATGTAGCATCCGAAACCTGATAGATTTGTTGTTATGCTGGGTACACCCATTACGGTGCACTCGGCGGGAGTGTAGCCCCATGGCTCATAGTAGGATGGGAAGACACCCATATGTGTCCCACGAACGAAATCGTCGTAGTCTAGAGGTAAAACTGGGTTTGCGGAGTTGAGGAACTCGGGGTGGAATATGACCTTGACTCGATCACTTGGATGATTGAACAATTGGACTCGGCGTATTTGGGCTAAGATTGGGTCGTCGGCATCATTTGCCATGTTGTGCGTTACGACAGGCGGTAGTGCGTTGCGCTTCATCGCGAAGAGTCGGCGTCGGAGCATGATGCGATCTTGGCTGCTTAGGAGGTCTTTGTGTTCGGGTACATCGTCTCCGTCATGCCACTGCAGCGACCGCTCGAAGAGTCGTTTCCCAACCTCATGTTCGATGACGCTCACCGTGTCCCGAAGCGACTTAATCACAGCTTGCCCTTTTAGTGCCTCTACAGTCAGGGATTGTGTTTGTGCCGGCATGATGATAAATGCAACTACCGTCACCTTGGAACCGGAGCTCTTTAGGCGGTGGTTTAGTCGGGCCAGAGACTCGATGAACATATCCACGCCTTTATTTCGATATTCGTATCGTCCAGCGGTGAAAAAGTACAAGGTGTTTTCTGGCTCGAAATCATTGTGCCCATAGAAGTGGCCTCGCACAAAGTCGTGGATCTTCTCTTTCGACTGTTGGTGAAGATTTTGGAACTCATGCATCGCAGAGAACTTTTTGACGTTTAGTCCATTGGGTAACACGCCGTCCGGCTTGCGTTTCAGTAGATGTTCGCTTTCGTAGGCCGTAATGTGTGAGACCGTGGTAAAAACATCGGAAGAATGTGCACCTGCGCGTTCAATACAATATCTATGGTAGATTCCGCGTTTACCAGCCTCAGAGTCGACATCAAAGTATTGGAGGTTGTTGTAGAAGTCGACGGACCCAGCGCAGAGGTATCTTCCCAACAGGGTAGCGTGTGTCGTAAAAATAGTTGTTACGTCTATTCTTCGCTTCTTTGTCAATGGTATAGCGACTGCAGCAAGCCATTCGTGAAAATGCGCAATAATTGCCTTCTTCCTCTCGTGAGAAACGAACTGGAACACCGTCAGCTATACTCGTGGCGCGCGTAGCAAGATTTGTACCTCGCCAAGGAACCATGCTACAAGGTATCCAAAGACTACAGCCTCATTTGTCTCATCGTCCCCTGGAGGCGAGGGTATCCCAGCAGTATTCCATAAATCGGACTTCCACTCATCCAACCACCGGTAACCGGACTTGGTGTCGATCAGAATTATTCGTGGTGCGCCTTCAATCAACCATCTGCCGTATACTATTCCAATTCCTCTTGCTTGCATATTTGCAATTGACTTGGCCAACTCAGGGTTTGTTGGAGTGAGGGGTTCGACTTCAACAGCGGCCTATGGTGTGATGAGCAAGGCCCATGACGAGAGAGCAAATTGTAAGTACCGAAGCTCGATTGAGAGGTCCGATCAGAGTGTATCGCTCGCCATATTCAGCGGTCGTCACAGGTGCTTTTGACTTGATCACAGAGTAAATCCCGCCCACTACGACGCTGTCAGCTTCTGGTACTGCCACTTGCGAAAGTCTTCCTACCTCGGTTTGCAGCTTCTGTGGATACCTCAAACAGCATATGGTTTTTGATATCTCGTTTGGAGGAATCTGCGTCCTCCATGGTCCCATTGGTGTGGGAGCCCGCGATTTCTGTCATCGTGGAGGAAGGGGCGCAGCTTTACTCGACCCTCGAGTAGCGATCAAATGTGTTAGAGTCGACAGAAGCTGTAGGTGTGTCCTAATTGTAGATTGTCACTCTTTAGTGAATGATCTCGACTTGTGCAATAATTGCGAAGCAAGAGCTTCTGTTGCTTCCCCACATTTCCCCAGAAAGAACATGCAGACTCAGTGAAGGCCTCATTGTCAACGTACCAGGTGCGATTGAATAGTCAAAGACTTTAGCAGTGATTTCCAACGATACCAAAATCAAGGCGGAGTAAAGGAGAGTGATGTACCCAGCAGAGGAAGGACGCTTGTCAAGTGGGAGGTTGGGGGGGTTTTTTCAGAATGGCAGGGATGTTGGGAATATCGTTGTATCCGAAAGTCTGGTTCAGTTTTCGGGTTTTAGCGAATTTGGCGGGGAAAACACACAAATCAGCCCCGAATTTGGTGCAAATAGAGCAAATACCTAGATACCATCTTCACACTTTCAAAACATCCCCAAGCTTCATTTTTGAAGCTATCGTTGTATGCAAAATCTGTGTCGTTTCTTAGAATTTGTCGAGAGTCTCATCAAAATTAGTGGTAAATCTTCAAAAAGTGCAAAATAAGAAAAAGAATTGTAAAATCAATCTCACTGTTTTCTTCTCAATGCTATATGTAGTATATTCAATGCTTTATATGTAGTATATTCGATGCTTCATATGTGATCTACTCAATACTCTATATATAATATATTTAGTGCTTCATATATAATATATTCAGTGCTTCATATGCAATCTATTCAATGCTTCATATATAGTATATTTAGTGTTTTATATGTGATCTACTCAATGCTTTATATGTAGTATATTTAGTGCTTCATATGCAATCTACTCAATGCTTCATATGTAGTATATTCAATGCTTCATATGCAATCTACTAAATGTTTCATATGTAATATATTTGATGCTTCATATGTGATTTACTCACTGCTTCATATGCAATCTACTCAGTGTTTCATATGTAGTATATTCAATGCTTCATATGTAATCTACTCACTGCTTCATATGTGATTTACTCAGTGCTTCATATACAATTTATTCAGTGTTTCATATGTAATCTACTCAATGCTTCATA
>JAABUP010008389.1_pt1 | contig 13211 bp, 11 predicted proteins | sample 5559201 | NCBI WGS metagenome assembly JAABUP01 (sample SAMN10711887, study PRJNA513373) | rock metagenome | isolation source: Antarctica rocks | place: Antarctica | reverse complement strand
TGATGATGCGTTCGGTAAAATGATCCTGCATGGTCGGCCTCCGGTGGTTTGGTGGGTGGTACTTCCATTCTACCAGAGGCTCGACTGTGCGCCCAAACCGCAAAAACAAGAAACGCAACTTAGGTTACAATACTATCTTCACCAGATGAACGATAGGCTTGATGCGCTTCAGAAAGGAATCGAGAGTCTTATTCAGCGTCAGCAGAACGCGCGTTATGGAAAAATTAGTGCTGCAAAAATAACCTGTGATGATGTCCGAGGAGTTCTTAGGCAAGGATGCTTGCCCCACGATCCTGATGTGGTAAAGATCAACGACGCTATAACACGCATAAACGAGGCGTGTGAAGAAAGCGAAAAAAACATCCGTGATTTTTATGGAACGGTCTCGGAAGTCATGGATGGCAAAAACATGAAACGGATGAGCAAACTTTTTCATGATGCCTCTACTGATCGTTTGTACGACGCTCAGTTACTCCTATTCTCAATTTCCGTTCGTATAAGCTTATACGATTTGAAGCATGAAATGGAGCTATACTTGTATCCTGATCGGCTGGCGATCAACATCCAGAACGTTGAAAATCAGATCGATGACATGAAAAAAGTTTATGAACAGGTACGGAATCTCTATGGCCTTTTGGACGGCTTCGAGGGCATCGTTGAGGAAAAATCACGCTGGCAGAAGGCCGCGAATTGGAGCACGTTGACAACACTCGGTTATAACAAGAATAAGCAGCATTTTCAGGAAGTTACACAACCTTTGCGCGAAGCAGTTCAGCAACCGTTTCCCAAACAAGACGTAAACCCGCCCTTCATAATTGAGTGCCGAATGGGTATCAGTGGTGATCTTGAGGCGCGGTACGCCATGATTGCTCCTGAGCAATCTCTTCCCAAACAATCCGCTCGAAAGCGACGAGGGAAGTTTGAGGCGTAAGCGGGTATATACGTCTGCGGCTGCCCCGCAGGTAGGCAGTCGCGCGGCCCTATTGTCGCAGAGTTGTTGCTAAGGAGACAAAACACGCCATGAAGTTTTTTATTGACACCGCGAACGTGGACGAGATCAAGCAGGCGAAGGCCTGGGGCATTCTGGACGGGGTGACGACAAACCCCTCGCTGATCGCCAAAGAGGGCATCGCGCACAAGACGCGCGTGATGGAGATACTCAAAATCGTCGGCGACATGCCCGTCTCCGCCGAGTGCGTCGAGACCGACGCGGACAAGCTGATGAAGGAGGCCCAGGATATCGCTTCGTGGGCACCCAACATCTACGTCAAAGTCCCCATGACCGCGAACGCCATGGAGGTCGTCAAAGAGCTGTCTCCCAAGGGCGTCAACTTCAACGTGACGCTGATCTTTTCGTTGCCGCAGGCGCTGATCGCTGCCAAGGCCGGCGGGTCGTTCATCTCGTTCTTCGTCGGGCGCATTGACGACATGGGCAGCCTCGAAGCGCCGATCAACATCGAGGAGGCGGTCAACATGGTGGAGACCTACGACTTCCCCAAGGACCCCGAGATTCTGGTCGCCTCGATCCGCAGCCCGCTCCAGGTGACCGAGAGCATCAAGTCCGGCGCGCACATCTGCACCATCCCCTTCAAGACGATGGAGCAGTTGTTCCACCACCCGCTGACCGACATCGGCATCAAGCGCTTCAACGATGACTACCTGAAGGCGACCGGCGGCAAGAACGGCACGTCCAAGCAGGACTCGGGTCAGTCCATCGAGGAAAAGGCAAAAGTCTAGCCGCTCCCTCCCCAGCGACATCCACACCCGGCGCATCCGCGCCGGGTGCTTTTTTGTCGCCCCCTCCAGTTTCCTCCCCCGCCTGCCGATACTCTTCCTAACAACCTAATAGGAGGCACGAATGCCACCTGACATCAGGACCGGGCTGATGACCACGGCCCCCTCCGCACCGTCCGGCGGCAAGGCGACCGCGCCGCCGGGCGGCGACCCTCTGGCCGCTATTTTTGCGGCCTTGCTGGAGCGCGGCGGACCGACCGTGCCGTTGCCGTCCCTCGCGCTAAAGCAGCCTGCGGCGAGCGATCAGGCCGCTCCGACGACCGCTTCAACAACACAGGAAAAGAAGACGAAAGATCAGGCCGCTCCGACGGCTCTACCGTCGCCGTTCTGGGAACTGACCCCGCTTAAACTGCCGCAGCTTTATCCGCTTGATCCGCACGGGCCACTGATGCCGGGCGGGGTGATGGGAAATCGAAAGACAATGGACACCGTGGTGGTGCCTTCTTCTCCCCCTAGGGAGAAAAAAGCGCCGGCAGGTGAGTTGCCTCTCCGTTTAGCAAGGGCCGATGCGCCTGTTGCTTTTCCCCTCTTCGTCGTTGTCCCGCCGCTGCTGACCGTGGCTCTGCCGTCGGGCGTGGCTCTGCCCGCTGCCGTGCCTGCTGCCGCAGACGCCGCCGGCCCGGCCGTGCAGAAGGCTGTCGCCCCAACCGCGCCGCAGGCGGCTCTGGCGAGCGTGGGCCTGAACACGCCGCTTCCTGTCAGGCCGAGCCAGGCGTTCTCGCTGCCTGCCGCCGACGCCGCGCCGGCGGCCAGCGCCGTCACGGTGCCGCCGGGCGTCGGCACCGTGACTCCGACTGTGCCTGGAAAGCCCCCCCGCCCCAATCCGGGGGGGCTGGAGGTGGGACCGCTCACGTTGCCCCTGGCTCTTTCGCCCCCATCCGGCTCCCCGGAATTGGGGCGGGGGGGCCTCCCTGCCGCCCCCACCGCTGTTGCCCCGGCAGCCCTTGAGCTTCAGGCTGCCACCGTGACGGTGAGGTGGTCGCCGCCGAGTGACACCCCGGCGCTGGCGGCGGCATTGGCCGCCCGGCTGGGAGCGGTGCCGCGAGACGGCGTCAGCGCCGGCAAGACCGGACCGGGCAACGCGAAACAGTCCCCGCCATCGGTACGCACGGCGGCATCACTGCTGCCTTCGCTTTCGGCACCCGCCGTCGTGCCGCCCGTCCCTGATATGACGGCAGCCTCCCCGCCGAAGCCTGGCGCGATGGCCGCCCCGGTCTCCACGCCGGGTATGGATCGGCCTGTGCAAAAAAGCCTGAAGCCGGCGGCCCAGAATGCCGATAACAATACCAGGATCACCGGCATCCAGGCACAGGCAGCTCTGCCGGGTATGCCCGCGACGATCAAAGAAACAACCCTGGCGGATCTGGGGCTGACCGTGGTCGGCAAGCGTACCGAGACGGCCAAGACGAATGACGCCGCCGGGCCGATGACACCGCCGCTGGTGCCCACACAGGCCGAAGCCTCGAAGACCCCGCCACTGACGCGGGCGGAGCGGACCGAGATGGTCCGGCAGGTGGCCGACGGGGCGGGGGGGATGCACGTCCCCACACGCCCCGGACAGCCTGCACAGATGACCTTGCAGCTCCACCCGCATGACTGGGGACGGCTCCAGGTCTCGGTCCAGATCACGCCCGCCGCGCACCCCGCCGAGGCTCAGACCGTGACCGCGCACCTGGTGGCCGAGACGCCGCAGATCAAGGCGGCCCTGGAAGGTCACACCCAGGAGCTGCGCCACGCATTGCGGGAAGCCGGGCTGCACCTGGACCGGGTCAGCGTTACGGTGCAGAGCGCGGCGGCAGGCACACAGGCCGGCATGTCCGGCGGCAGACAGCCGGGGGCGGACAGCGGCGGCCAGGCACCGGGTCAGGCGGCGGGTCAGGCACCCGGCCAGGGGGCCGCGATGTCGGCAGGGGCAGGGCCACACGGCGGGCGGCAGGACGGCAACCCGCACTCCCCACCCGCTTACGCCGCGGCGTATGCGCCGCCGGAGGGGGACGGCACCCAGGATGAGATCGGGGCGCGGCCCCGGCTGACGGCAGGCCAGGTGGATACGCGCGCTTAAGTTTTTGACCACAGGCTTTCGACCAGGAGAACACTCATGACGACCAACCCTATCAACGTCAGCGGAACGGCGGTCAACGTCAACACCGACGGCACGGCCAAGTCCAACAGCTCACTCAGCGACAAAAACCAGTTCCTGACGCTGCTCGTCAATGAGCTGCGGAACCAGGACCCGACCGCGCCGACGGACGAGAAACAGACGCTCTCGCAGCTCGCCCAGTTCTCGTCGCTGGAGCAGATGCAGAACCTCAACACGACACTGACGAGCCAGGGCGGGTACAGCCAGATCTCCCAAAGCGCGGCCCTGATCGGCAAGACGGTCTCGACCGCCTCGGCCACCGACCCCGGCACGTCGGGCGTCGTTTCGTCCGTGTCGTTTGGGGGCGGCAAGACGTTCCTCCAGGTCGGCAGCCAGAGCCTCGACGCCTCGACAGTAACGGGCATCTCGCAGTAGAAGTCTCCCGCAGTAGAATTCCCCCGCAGCAAAGCACAGCCATGTCGATTGAACTGGACAGCCGAATACAGAGCGCGCCGCCCCTAGGAGCGGGCCGGACCCTGCCCGCCGCTCGGCCCACCGCGACCGGCCCGAGCTTCGGCGAGGTCTTGCAGGGACGGCTGGGCGTCCCGACCGAGCCACTCGCCGCCGTCGCGGCCCGCGCGGGCATCAAGTTCTCCGGCCACGCGCAGACCCGGCTGGCCTCGCGCCAGATCACGCTGACCGAGGGGGACGTCGCCCGGCTGGGTCAGGCGATGACGCGGGCGGCGGCCAAAGGGTCCAAAGACTCGCTCGTCCTGATGGACAAGACGGCGTTCGTCGTCTCGGTCGCCAACCGCACCGTCATCACTGCCGTCGCCCAGGATGCGCTGAAGGAGAACATCTTCACCAACATCGACAGCGCGATGATACTCTAAGATTTTACGCCCAAGATTTCACGCTTTGCCAGGAAGGCGGACGGGCCAGGGACGGCCCATCCTAGACCACTCACACAGACACACGGCGGGACCTCCACGGGGGACGCCGCTCACCCACCACCCGGCGCGAATGACTGAGCGCCGGGGCGACACCAAACGGAGGAACGGTTTCATGCTACAGGCCATGTACAGCGGCATTTCGGCAATCGAGGCGCACCAGGAGCGCATGGACGTCATCGGCAACAACATCGCCAACGTCAACACCACGGCGTACAAGTCGGGCCGCGTCACCTTCCAGGACCAGCTCTCGCAGACGCTGCAAGGGGCCGGTGCCCCGACCGGCAACATCGGCGGCACCAACCCGCAGCAGGTCGGTCTGGGCGTCCGCGTCGGCTCCATCGACACGCTGATGTCCCAGGGCGGCTTGCAGAGCACGACCCGGCCCACCGACATGGCGATCCAGGGCAACGGCTACTTCATGCTCGGCGACAGTACGGGCGTCTCCTACACCCGCGACGGCTCGTTCAGCCTGGACAGCAGCGGCGCGCTGGTCAACGCCAGCAACGGCTCCTACGTGCTGGGCTGGAAGGCCGACGCCAACGGCAAGATCGACTCGACCAAGCAGATCGACCCCACCTCGCACGTCTCGATCCCGGTCGGCGGCCTGACCGCGGTGCAGCCGACCTCCAACGTCACCTTCGCCGGCAACCTGAGCGCCGACTCGGTGCCCTCCGACACCTACGCGCGCTCGGTCGTCGTCTATGACAGCCTGGGCGAGAAGCAGACCGTCAGCCTGACCTTCCAGCGGGACGCGGGGGCGGCGGACCCGGCCCACACCTGGAAGTGGACCACGTCCGGCAACCCCGCCGCGGCGGGCAGCGGCAGCATCACCTTCGACACGACCGGCAAGGAGACGGCGGCTACCGGGGCGATCACCCTGAACCCCACCGACGGCGCGACCCAGGGGCAGACCATCACGCCGGACTTTAGCGGTATCACCCAGATATCCGGCTCGTCCAGCGCCGCGCCCTCGACCCAGAACGGCTTCGGGCCGGGCACCTTGCAGTCGTTCAGCGTGGACCAGACCGGCGCGGTGACGGGCATCTTCAACAACGGCCTGACCCGCGTGCTGGGGCAGGTGGCCCTGGCCGATTTCCCCAACCCCGAGGGTCTGGAGCGGGCGGGCGGCAACGGCTTCCGCACGTCGATAAACTCCGGCCTGCCCTCGGTCGGCACGGCCCTGTCGTCGAGCCTGGGCAAGATCAGCACCGGCTACCTGGAGCAGTCGAACGTGGACCTGTCGACGGAGTTCACCAACATGATCGTCACCCAGCGCGGCTTCCAGGCCAACACCAAGATCATCACCACCGTTGACGAGATGCTCAACGACATCATCCAGGCCAAGCGCTAGGCCCCGCCCCCGGCCCGAATCTAGGATAGGAGCTGGGCCAGGGACGGCCCCCTGAGATACACCCATGATCACACTCACCCGGCTGGACGGCAGCGACCTCATCTTGAACGCCGACCTGATCGAGTTCGTCGAGCCGAAGCCCGACACCTATATCAGCCTGATCACCGGCAAGCGGCTGGTCGTCCGCGAGACGCCCACCCAGGTCATCGACCGCGTGGTCGCCTACCGCCGCGAGGCGGGCCGGCATCTCGTCCCGCCCGTCGTCGCCCTGCCCGCACGTGACGCGGACGAAGACTAGGCGAAAAGACTAGGCGAAAAGACTAGGCGAAAAGACTAGGCGAAAAGACTAGGCGAAAAGACTAGGCGAAAAGACTAGGCAAGAAGAGGCAACAGGAAACACGATGGACCTCGCAACGATTATCGGCATTGTTCTAGCCTGGGGCGCGTTCCTCGGCTCGATCATCATGGAGGGCGGCGACGTCAAGGCGCTGATCAACCCGTCCGCCGCCCTGCTCGTCTTCGGCGGGACTCTGGGGGCGTCCATGATCTGCTTCCCTCTCTCGACCGTGACCAGCCTGCCCCAAGTCGTCAAGAACGCCTTTACGGCCAAAAAAGAAGACGTGGCGCACATCATCCAGATGCTGGTCGGCTTCGCCGAGAAGGCCCGGCGCGAGGGCCTGCTGGCCCTGGAAGACGAGGCGCATTCGGTCGATGACCCGTTCCTCAGAAAGGGCATCCAGCTCGCCATCGACGGGACCGACCCGGAGCTTGTCCGCGAGATCATGCAGACCGACATCGCGTTCCTGGGCAGCCGCCACCACGAGGGGGCGAACCTGTTCTCGACCATGGGCGGCTTCGCGCCGACCCTGGGCGTCATCGGCACGGTCTCGGGCCTGGTCCACATGCTCGCGAATCTGTCCGACCCGAGCAGCATGGGGCCGAGCATCGCGGCGGCCTTCATCGCGACCCTGTACGGCGTCTGCTCCGCGAACCTGCTGTTCCTGCCGCTGGGCAACAAGCTCAAAGCCGTCTCGCACGAGGAAGTCCTGGTGCGCGAGATCATGACCGAGGGCATCCTGTCCATCCAGGCCGGGGACAACCCGCGCATCGTCGAAGAGAAGCTCAAGGCGTTCCTGTCGCCCAAGATCCGCCGGGCCATCGAGGCCGCCGCCGCGGCGGCGGCGTAGGCCACTCACACACAAGGAAGAACGGGTGCCATGGCAGGCCGGAAACACAAACGGGGCGGCGGGGGCGGGGAAGGGGAGCACGAGAACTCCGAGCGCTGGCTGCTCACCTACGCCGACATGATCACGCTGCTGGTGGCGTTCTTCATCATGCTGTACGCCATGTCCGTGATGAACCAGGCCAAGTTCCAGCAGCTCGCCATCTCGGTCCGCTCGGGCTTCGGCGAGAGCGTCACCAACGGCGTCCCCACCATCTTCAGCCGGGGCGGCGGGCTGAACGCGACGCCCTCGGTCATCAACTCCAGCAAGAGCGGGCAGACGTCCAGCGATACCTTCCTGAAGGACATCAAAGACATCCAGCAGCGCCACGATTCGGACGGGCTGGACAAGGCCTACGCCCTGGTCAAGGCCTACATCGAAAAAAAGAACCTGCAAGGGGTCATGCACGTCGAGCGCACCGAGCGTGGCGTGATCGTGACCGTGATGACCGACAAGATGCTGTTCGCGCCGGGCCAGGCCGATCTGCGCCCCGAGGATGCCGGCCTGCTCAACGCCGTCGGCGACGTGCTGCAAAAGGCCGTGGTGGATAACCCCGTCCGCGTCGAAGGCCACACCGACAGCCTGCCCATCCACACCGTCCGCTTCCCCTCCAACTGGGAGCTGTCCACGACCCGCGCGACGACCGTGCTGCGCTACTTCGAGGCGCGCGGCATCTCGCCCAAGCGCCTGGAGGCCGGCGGCTACGCCGACCAGCGCCCGATGGCCCCCGACGACACCGAGGCCCACCGCGCCCAGAACCGCCGCGTCGAGATCGTCGTCCTGCGCCGCTACTGACCCTTCTGCCTCGGACGACAGGATGATGGATCGGACGGGACGAGGTTGACGCTCACGGCGTTAAGCGAAGCGGCGTGAGGAGAGGCGGCGTGAGGAGAGGTGGTTAGAAGAGATCTAGGATGACACAGAAGTCATTGTGCCATATTGCTGGTTACACCTGATAGCAGGTGCGCGGGTTCCTCATGCCAGTCTATTCCAGAGACGTCTTGACCATCAAAAATAGTTTTTGAGGTGCCGTTTCCGAGATCAACGGCGCGGAAAGAGCCGTATTGATATCCGTCATGCTGCTCATTAACACGCACGAAAAGGGACTTACCATCCCGTGATAACCCTTGTATCGCGAACTGCGGCGCTGGATTTATACGAGATACCGTGTCTATGGCATTTATAGCCGTTACCTCGCGTTGAACCAGGGTTGGTATCTCGATTATACTGACATACCCCTTGCCGTACCCCGGATAATTTTTTTGGTCATTGCTACTGAAGAACGGCGGATGTGTACTACGATATATGTTCCGGACGCTAAACAAGCGACTACTATCCGGGGACCAGAGTAGATTTTCATACCCTGCATATAAAGGAAGCATATGGAGCAACATACGCTTCTTTGTAACACGGTTAAAAAGATACAAACCGAACGGGGATTGATATCCTTCGCCCTTCCGATCTGCTGCCTTTTTTGCTTCCGCCTCTTGAGCTGGATCGGGCCAGCCCTGAAAGGCAATCCATTTGCCATCGGGGGAAGGGACGGGAGCAAAACCGTTTTGGATGATTTCAACAGGAGCCACTGGGGAGAGGGCTGTCTCAAAGATGCTTGGCCGTTTGAGATTATAAGTTGAGGCGGTGTCACCTGAGTCCTGGGACTCGAAGGCATAAAGAATGGTATCCCGGACTGTCCAAGCAAAACTCTTTGCCTCTGAATTCTGGACAATTAGTTGGCTTTTGTTGGAATTGAGACTGTAAACGTAAAGCCGTAGTGGGTCCGTACCCCGTGACTCGTCTCCGTTTGCGTCTCCTCCCTCGAAATAGGCGAGGAATCGGCTGTCGGGAGACCAGCCGGTCGCTGGATAATAATTCATCTTTGGCCCCTGCTTGAGCGTCTTAGTCTTCAGGTTCCAGAAAGCAACACGATAGTTATCCAACCAAGCAGTAGGATAAGTCGTCTCGATCAGCAAGTATGTTCCTGTGGGCGAAAAGGTGACAGAGTAAGGATAGTATAAATCCGATGAGATACGGTTCGCAGACGCGGGCTTGCTCTGATCCGTGCCGTTGCCGGTCATGCGGAAAATTAAGTCAAGTGGAAGTTGCTTTGTTGAGGTTGATGTCGGGAGTATCTTGACCCTTAGTAGGTAAGCCAGCTCCCCAGATGGCGCATTGGATGGAATATTAAGCACCTGTGCCGGATAATCCAAAGTCAGTGACGTAGATTTTGCGTTCGTTACGCGGCGCGGGCCGATAAGCCCAGCTATGCCAGCAAGTCCAACCAGAATACAGATCGTATAGAGGATATTTTTGGGTATTCGTGACTTCATGGGTCATGACCACTCGATTTTCTGATACAGGTTGTTACAGATGTACATCAGTGATACAACTACGAGGCGGCCAGTACCCTGTCACAGCGGTGTGTCCAAAGTTGTTGGGGGACGGTGACTCATCCATACCCCATTGTAGCAGACCGCTGCGTCGGGAACGTCATCCTGCGCCGCTACTGACCTTCAACGGGCCTCAAACAACAATGCCAAAAGTCAGCGGTGCTTACCCTTCAATTTCTCCTCTCATTGACACTAACCGTGGCACTATGCCAATCTATTCCTAGCGAACTGCCTTTGTAGTTTTCTGTCTGTGCCAGCGTCGTGAAGGAGCCGCTTTCTGTATTCACTGCCACTAAAGATGTTGATGTGGTGTTAGAACCGTCTTGTTCTGATTTAACAACTTGGATTATCTTACAGATAATCCAAAAGCCATCATCAGAGACGCCAACTATAGCGAGGAGCGGTTCGATTGCCCCCAGAGAAACTGCTTGTAGAGTTGCTAACTTGTGTGTTTGAAGCGTCTGCACATCAATGTAACTGACGACTGCCTGATGATGAGCTTCATCAGGTATTCCGCTGACACCTGCCGCTTTGTCGAGTACGAACAACCTTTTGCTATTAGAACTCCAGAGTAGCTCTAACCGCCTAGAACCAAAGTCAATCTGGCTTAACGGTATGGGGCGAATCAATATGCGGTCACTGTTAATACGGTTGTAGAGACAGAGGCCTGTGTTCAGGCCCTTTCTAGCATCACCTAGGCTCTTATTCCCCGCAACCTTTTGGGAAGAGTTTGTGTTAGGGACAGCTTGTGACCAGCCAAAAAAAGCCAGCCAGTGTCCATCAGGTGAAGGGTGAGGTCCGAATGCATTAGGAAGGACGACTTTGTCTGCTACGCCTCCTGTGGAAGAAGCTTCACGGATGCTTGGACGTACAGACGTTATAGCAATCGGATCAGAAGTTAGGTGGCGCTCTACACCAGCTTTACCAGATGAAACGGCTTTGCGAGTCGTGTCCGTGTAAAGTATTGTTCCTTGGCTTGTCCAGGAGAAGTCATTAGCGCCAGACCGTGCAGAGATCAACCAGGTTTTTCCGTCTTTGAGTCTGTAGGTGTATAATTGCGACTCCCCAATGTAGCGTGTAGCCTCGCCGCTTCTGTCACCTCCCTTAAAGTAGGCAAGAAAGGTGCCATCAGGCGACCATGATTGCATTGGGTACGTTGAGTTGTCCCCAGGACCGATCATAGTTCGACCTGTTTTTCGGTCAAAAAGGTACAAACTAGATGCCCCGGTGTCGTCATACGGCCAGCCGTAGTAGAACGATATGTACCTGCCTGTCGGCGAGAACTGAGGATTAAATATCACGTTTCCGTTGGGGCGGATCACATGATATTTTGTACCAGGTAGATTTTTTGTTGAGCCGGTTGGCCGCACAATCAGGTAGTTTTGTGAAGACGGCAGTTCTGGGAAAACTATATCTGCTGCATAAACAATTTCCCCTTTTGGAGCTTTAGCGGAGTTGTCCAAAGCTTTAAGCGGATCGTTGGGGAGCGGCTTAACGGGCGCATCCTGAGGAATAGTTCCCAGGGTCTGTTTGGCGACATTTCGTTGAGACAAAGCGAGAGCTATGCCGCCAATCACTAAAATCGCGAGAGAGCTTACGCCTCCAAAAAACTTTAACGGCACGGTTTTCATTGTAGTTCGTGGCTACTGATTGTGCCTGTGCAAGAGAAACCGCAAGCGGTTGTTGTGGACGGCGTTTCTTTTGGGGGACGGTGACTCATCCATACCCCATTGTAGCAGACCGCCGCGTCGGGAACGTCATCCTGCGCCGCTACTGACCTTCGACTTGCCTCATACAAACGGAACCGCCGATGCTTTCTACAAAACGTCGGCGGTTCGTATTTGGGGTCAATGCTATGTCGGCGGCGTGTGTGATTACGTTCCTCTAAGGCGAGTTTAGGAGTTGCCAGTCGAGAGCATCGGCGTTCTTTGTTGTCCAGACGTCTTGTATGCCACCACTTAAAACATCTACAGCTTTTAAGTCAAGGAAGTTGTCAAAGTAAGGTGGCCCTGGGAGTTTGTTGCCAGTCCTGGAAACGAGGACGAACAGAAGTCGGTTGTTAGCTGAAACACCTTCCAGTCGGAATTGAGAATTAGGATCAGAGCGTGCATCAACGTCATTCGCCGTCACTTGTGTGATGTCCCTTGATTTCAGCGTTGGAATGCTGATCACGCGTATGTGTCCTGTCCCATATCCTGGGTACAGCGGCTCTTCCCCAAAGCTCGCCATAACTGGGCGAGTAGTCTTGTAATCGTTGGACACGGTGAAAACTAGCTTGCTGTCCTTGGCCCATATTGCATTGTCTCTGGGTTGACCAGGAACAACTGTGTGTAATAAAAGGCGTTTACCCTGACGGCGATCAAACAAGTATAGATTGGGCTGACTCTGAAACTCTTGCCCCTTCGCTTTTGCGCTCTTGCGTAGCGACACTTCTTGATCTGAAGTCGGCCAGCCGAAGAAAATGACCCAACGGCCATCGGGAGACGGCACGGGATCAGAGCCACCGTCAATAACCTTTACGGCTACCCCACCTTGTACCGGTACTTCAAATATGCTAGGCCGCTTTTGGCGGTCAGTTATGGATGTTCCAGCTATGGTAGGTTGAGTCGTGTAAAGTAGCGTCCCTTGTTTTGTCCATCCAAGATGACTCACCAGCGGATTTTGCGCCACAAAATGGCTCTTCCTTGTGTTCAAGTCATAAACATAAAGGCTTAATGGTCCCAAGTTGTGTGTTTGAGTGCCATAAATGTCCCCGCCTTTAATGAAAGAAATATGTTTGCTATCTGGGCACCAGGATATGTTCGGGTTACGAATCTCTTCCTGGAGACCATCCCTCAGTTGCCCTGTTTCCACATTCCACAATTTGGTCAGGTAAGTTGACGTATAATCAGAGGGCATTCCTTGCTTTAGTAGGAGGTGTTCTCCATTTGGAGACAGAAGAAAATCATAAAATAGATTGTCAAGTCCTGGTTTAATCTGATTTATGGTCAGGGGGGTATTTCCAGCAAGGGGCTTACCCGTTGAACGGAAGACCAAGTCGTAGGCGCTAGGTTGTGCGGGTCCGGCAGGAAGGGCTTTGACAAGATAAGCAAGTCGCCCAGGCGGCATGCTCGCGGATGGATTAATCGTGAGCAGAGGATCATGAGGTATTTTCTCCGCCTCCGCCCTCGGGCCGCTCTGGATATGCCAGAGAAGCATTATCGGAACACTTGCTACTATAATAGCAAGAACAGTCTGTAATGTTAACTTGACCCATAGCTTAACCATATAAATTTATTCTTCCTGAGACACGAAGGCTAGAGGTTATTTCAAAACATTGTTGATGCAGAGAAGCATGACGGCAAAGGTGAAGAACGCACGGTAGACCTCCACATGACGCTCCCATCGCACCAGCAGACGGCGGCAGTTGCCCAGCCACGCGAA
>JAABUP010008386.1_pt1 | contig 13216 bp, 17 predicted proteins | sample 5559201 | NCBI WGS metagenome assembly JAABUP01 (sample SAMN10711887, study PRJNA513373) | rock metagenome | isolation source: Antarctica rocks | place: Antarctica | reverse complement strand
CCCAAGTATAATGGACGACACAACCTCATCCGTAGGCCCACCATCGGACGGCCTCCGCCCAGCCTCCCATTCAAAATCCAGCACCGAAGAATCGGCACCTCTCCATCTCCCCACGAAAGCTACCTCGCCGTCTCCAGTTTCCACATCATCAAACGGCTCCCCACCAATACCTTCCACCATCCGGCCGGAAGTTCCCGAGATCCCGCATAAATCACCCGCTCGTTCCAACATCTCCGATTACTTCTCGGCACCAGAAGACACCGCACCTAACCCCAAGCCACCTTCCTTCAGCCGTCCAATACCGCAACAGCAGCGACAACGCGGCGGCACCCGAAACGCAAGCAAAGGCGGAGGCGTGCAAGTTGTACTCGACGCGACAGGATCCTGGACTGAACTCGCGAACCAGAGCGTGACTATTCCGGTCGACGGACTAGATGGCATTGGCGGTGCGAAGGGGAAGCCGAGTGGGATGCTGGCATTTCTGGGGAGAAAGAAGGGGAGGGAGAGAAGTCCGAAACCGATGGACAGGGGTGTCTTAGGGAAGGAAGGGGCGAGGGTTGTCATCAGCTGAGCCGTTTGACGAGGCAAGATGGAAGAGAACAGCGGTAAGGGTGAATGGTAGGAGAAAGTAAGAGGAGGACGTGGAAAGGCGGACGAGTACGACGAAGCCGTGGAAGCAGAAATGGCAAGTAGTAAAGTGCAAATGAGCTCAGGGTCCGTTTCAGCACACAGCTCTTGCTTTATTTTGGCGCTCATACTCTCCCATCACGGCGTGAGAGTTTGCTTTGGAGCAAGACTCTTGGTTTCTTGCATGTAACATATGGTAGCACAACATCATGTAATAGTAACGAGCTTGATTTGCTCTTGAGCAAATGGAGTCTCGATGCTGGAGATGGGAGATTGGGTGATGTTAATTGCGGTTCCGATATGCGATTGCGATGACAGGTACATGCGGTTGTGTTTGATGGCTGAGTCTTGCATGTCAGGCACCCGCTTTTGGTGCAAGCCATGTAACGTAGCGTTTGAGGGGTAACTGTTTCAGCTTCCATTGTGGCTTTGCTTCAAGCCTATTACGACTTCGATCACTATGTAGACATCGACGGTGGGTTGGTGATTGTTATCATCTTCGACATTAATTATTGACGTTCGCTGTACTCATACTCTGATCACCACTGTCAATCACTTTCGCTAGGCGTTGCTTTTTTCCGCGCTCGTTGCCCCTGGAGACATACCGCATTCGGCAAAAACGTGTTCCTACTCGGCGTTGGAATTGTCATATCCACATTCCTCAATATTACTTCTCCAATATCGTCTTATGGCGCGGCCTCGTCGAGACTCCGCAGCTGCCGCCAAACCCTCAAAAGGCCGACACCACCCAACAGGTAGCGGCGAAAAGCCACGACTGTCGCATGAAGTCCGCGAGAAAAGAGTTTCAAGAGCAAGCGCAACTCGGAGTCCGGAGAAACGCTCCCACAATAAGAACAGCGCAACTTCCCAGACATCCTCGAATGTGCTCTCGGTCGATTCCTTAGCGAAATTGAATGCTGAGAACGAAAAGAGCACGCCGGGGGAGAAAGATGGGGGGAGGTATAAAGAGAAAGTCGTGACGGGGAGGGTTGTCAAGGAAAGGGGTAAACACAGGAGGAAGCGGAGGGTAGTCAGTGGGGCGGTACTAGAGGAGGGGCGAGGAGGGTATGGGAGAGGGAGAAGAGGAGGGTATATGCCTACTGAAGGGCGAAGGAGGAAATACGGTCCTCGATTTTGGATATTGGTTGGGGTGGTGGTGCTGCTGCTTATCATTTTAATTCCCGTTGGGGTATTGGTCGTGGGCAAGAAGAGTGGGGATGGAGGAAGTAGCGGAACCAGCGCGGCGGCGCAACCGAGCAATTCGAATTTGAATAGCATATCGCAGAATGATATACCGGTGAGTGATGGACTAATTGGATCCAGACAGGGAGAGACTGACAATTGATTACAAGCCTTCGGCAAAGGGAGGTGTGCTTGACCCCTTTACGTGGTACGATACGACGGACTTCAATGTTACGTATACGGGTGTGCTGGTGGGCGGACTTCCGATCATGGGGCTCAACACCACATACGACGATACAATGAAAGCAAACGATCACGTACCGGCATTGAACGAGAGATGGGCATATGGTACACTACCCATAAGAGGCGTCAACATAGGGGGCTGGCTATCGATAGAACCGTTCATTACCCCTTCATTATTCGACACCTACCAACCAAACATGAACATTGTCGACGAGTACACATTATGCCAACATCTAGGGGCCTCGCAAGCCGCCCAGACGCTTGAAAAGCATTACGCTACGTTTGTGACCGAGCAGACCTTTGCGGATGTTCAAGCGGCAGGGCTGGACCATGTCCGCATACCGTTCTCGTATTGGGCTGTCACGACTTATCCAGGGGATCCGTATGTACCGAAGATCTCGTGGCGGTATTTGTTGAGAGGGATTGAGTGGGCCCGGAAGCATGGGCTGCGGGTCAACCTCGATCTACATGCGGTGCCGGGAAGCCAAAATGGATGGAACCATAGTGGCAGACAGGGGTCTATAGGTTGGCTGAATGGAACTGATGGAGCGTTGAATGGGCAAAGGTCATTGGATATTCATAACCAACTTTCGACTTTCTTCGCCCAGGATCGGTATAAGAACGTGGTGACCATCTATGGTCTGGTCAATGAACCGAAGATGACGTTGTTGCCCGTAGCTGATGTTCTCACCTGGACGACCAACGCCATTCAGATTGTCCGGAAGAATGGGATTCATCAGATTATTGCATTCGGGGATGGATTTTTGGGGTTGCCGAACTGGCAGGGCAAGCTGCAGGGCCTTGAAGGTCTAGTGATGGATGCGCACCAATATGTCATCTTCAACGTCGATCAGATTGCTTTCACGCACCAAAACAAGATTAGTTTTGCGTGCTCGGGATGGACGGCGCAGATGGTGCAGAGTTCCAACCCCGCTACTGGGTAAGTATCACAATACTTAAGCTCTGCGCGTTCCAAATTAACTTCTGTCACAGCTTCGGACCCACCCTCTGCGGCGAATGGTCCCAAGCCGACACCGACTGCGCCCAATACCTCAACAATGTCAACGTCGGCGCCCGCTGGACCGGCACCATGAACACCAACGACCCCAAAACCCAAGTCCTCTCCCCCACGTGTCCCAAAAACAGCGGAGTCTGCGAATGCGACGACGCCAACGCCGATCCCTCCAAATACTCGCCCCTTTACAAACAATGGCTGCAAATGTTCGCGGAGGCGCAGATGGCGAGTTTCGAGAAGGGCTGGGGTTGGTTCTACTGGACGTGGGAGACGGAGAAGAGCGTGCAGTGGAGCTGGAAATTGGGGCTGCAGGCGGGTATTCTGCCGAAGAAGGCGTATGCACCGGATTTCAACTGTTCGGAAGAGGTGCCGAGTTTTCAGGGTTTGCCGGAAAATTATTAGCTGATGTCAGTGGAGAGAAGGGATTTGCGGGAGTCTTTCTCTGGTGGGAGTCAATCTGTTTTGCCGTTCGAAACCCATACCCATTATTCGACTGCTTTTGAGTGAGCGATTCTGAACTCGGCGCAATGCTTGGACTTGGATTTGGGAACGGCGTATTGAGTGGGCCGTCGTTCTTTTCTGAGGGTTGTAAGTTGGATAGACATGGGCGTCCTCACGATGTTACACAAGCTCAGGGGCGTCGTCGTCGTTGTATACACAAGGAAAGGCGCTGCATATAAGCTGCGAGCAGGTACTGCTTGATGTCCCAAGATGGAGACGATGCTACCAATTCTACCTTCTACCTGCACTTTGTTCAGGAACATATCTCACCGCGATCATCAAAACAACAATACACCAAACCTATTGTGGCCTAGCATTTCCCACTAACTACTTCGTAACCACGGATAGCCTAATGCTTGGCTTGACTTCCCACATCCATCAATCATTGGCTTGGCAGGGATTAGCATTTCCGACACTACTTACCCGTACTTGACCTGTTTGGGGTGATAATAATGGTACAAGTACGGTGACTTCTTTGGTTGGTTGGATTTGATGGTGGGCTTCTGAGTTTACGCTGTGGTTTATGATTATTTGTTGAGCGTACTGGACCTAGAGCTGGATTCTGAATGGACTTAATTGTACTTGCCTGTGTTATGTGAAGGGTCAAGTATTGAGTAAGTACTTAAAGTGCGGGACGGCACGAGCGAACCCCCACCAAGACAGACCGAAAGCAGTCCGCAGACGACTCATCCTCGATCTTCCCTTTCTTCACGACTTCTTACCAATCATATCCTCCAACTTTCCCCCCGTCTCTAGACCGAGTTCAGTCTTATCCATTCTTCTGGCTACGACATCTTGCGGTGATTCGCGGTCATGGCAGAAAAAGACCACATCAGCGACCAAGATGCGCCGAGTCCCATAAAGGGCCCGCAGACCGTTACGGTGCTGGATGATCCGGCTGCGCCGTCGGCGGAGGTGTCGTCGAAGAGGCAAAGTCTTTCGGATTTGTTTACTATCGTATGTTGAGCTTCCTGAAGTATTACTATTGTTGGAGAAAGAAGTTAAAGAGGGGTTGGAATTAGCTAAATGGTTGGCGTGTTGGGGATGTAGTTCTGTTCGGGCTTTGCGTTGATTAGTGATGGGTACCAGAATAACCTGATGTATGCGGTACCCTAGTTTTGGCGGTCTCGGGGGTGACGTTTGAGAAGAGAACGGTGCTGATGTTTGTTGGCAGGACTATGACCAATGTTCTGCTCAAGAAGGAATATCCGAAGCAGTATACCGCTGCCGTCAGTACCAGGGTGTCGAACGCTTTGCTTGTGGGTGAGATTATCGGACAGCTTGTCATTGGGTATGTTGAGGGTTTTGAGCTACTTGGGAAGAGGAGCTGATGGGTGTTTGTGCAGCCTTACATGTGATTATTTGGGGAGGAAGTTCGCCATCGTTACTACCACTGCTATGATTGTTATTGGAGGGATTTTGGCTACAGGTAGGTAGAATGAGCTTCCCATCAACGTCTGGCACTCGGGATGGAGGGTGAACTGATATGTGGACAGCGTCGAGCGGCCACACGATTAATGGCATGTTCTGGATGATGACTGTATGCACTTGTCCACGCAGGGTACAAGCATTTATGACCTGTGCTGAATCCGAATTAGGTAGCCCGAGGAATAGTTGGATTTGGGACTGGAGGTGAGTCCCCAGAATCTCAGTGCTACCGTGTTTCCAAGAAGATTTCTCAACATCTTTTTAGGAGAATACCCAGCGTCCTCCACCTCCGCATCCGAAGCCGCAAACGAGCATACCTTGAAACGGCGTGGTCCTATTTTCATTATGGTGACGAACTTCCCCCTCTCGTTCGGCGGACCCTTAGCAGTCATCATCTTCCTCATCGTCCTCTCTGCGGCAACGACTAAGCACTTGTCAACCGTCTGGCGAGTCTGCTTTGGTATTGGATGTTTATTTCCATTGGCTGTATTCTACTTCCGGATCCGCATGCTGAACTCGAAGCTGTACCGTCGGGGCGCTATCAAAAAGAGAGTTCCGTATGGATTAGTGCTCAGGTACTACTGGAAGTCGCTGATCGGAACTTGTGGGGCCTGGTTCCTGTATGATTTCGTACGGCGGTCCACCTCTACCCTGATAACATCTGCTGATATCGACAGGTAACGTTCCCCAATGGTGTTTTCTCAGGCCGAATCATCTCCAGTGTAGTCCCAGATGGTGACCTCACGAGGACGGCGGAGTACCAACTCCTTCTCGGGATCATTGCGTTGCCAGGCGTTTTCATTGGTGCCTTGCTGTGCGATACATTAGGACGCAAGAATACCATGATGTTAGGGTTTAGCGGCTACTGTGAGAATCGTCCCCCTTCGTGATAGAATGCAGGATTACTGGCTGACAGAAAGATAGTGGTTTTCGGACTTATCATCGGTGGTGCTTATGATCAAATTACAAAGATGTATGTCGATCGCTGCAGAAATTGTCAAATGTGGTGCTGAACAATCCTAGTATTCCTTTGTTCGTCATATTCTATGGTCTGATGCAGGTAAATGGAAATCCAACTTTGCCTTTGCATCCTCCTGAAGAGACTGACAATGTTCGGCAGTCATGTGGAAACTTGGGCCCTGGGTATGCAGCACAATTCGTCTCGTTCGACACCGCATAACCCATACTGACCCGGCATGACAGCGACATGCTAGGCTTGATCTCTTCTGAAAGCTACGCGACAGCTGTTCGAGGGACATGGTAAGAATCTACACCCCGAAATCATGGATTGCTCATTTCTATTGCTTGATGTTGACTACTATGTCAAGCTACGGCATCTCCGCAGCCATAGGCAAGACTGGCGCCGCTATCGGCACCGAGGTCTTCACTCCTATTCAAACGAATCTTGGTAAACGTAAGCCCATTCTCCTTTCCCTGCTGCTTTCCAGCACTGCTGACCACGCAATTTCAGGCTGGACGTTCATCATCGCCGCCATCTGCGGTGTCGCCGGCGTGCTTGTGACGTGGTTCTTTGTGCCAAATATCAAGGGCGATGATCTGGCGATTGAGGATGAGAGATTCCGTGCTTATCTAGTGACGCATGGGTGGGATGGGGAGATGGGAGAGGAGGACTTGAAGGCTTTGGCGGATGAGGGGATACCGCCAGCGATTGCTCAGGAGGCGAGATGATGACTGGAGGGTTTACTACGCCTTGAACTGCTGGTACTGTTATAACTGGCGGTACATGTCTTCGGCATTTTGAAAATATTTCTGGCAGCTCCTGGCATGGTCATTGCGGCAATCGATGACCTTCGTCCATTAAACATAGGTCCTGTGAATGACTGCTTGAAGTGAAAGTTGTAATGAAGCAATAATAGTAGGTTAATGGAAGATGTAATGCCTACCAACAATTTGATACTGCCTACATCGACGAGTTTGATTACTTTCAATGCTCGAGAGCTGCCGATAAGATTAGCGCAACCCTACGTCATCAGGCACCACTCACCCAAAACTATCGAATCCAACTTCGAGCACCAAAAGCTTCGTCAGCGTTGGTCTCGAAGTTACATCAGACCCAGCAATCACCCAAAGTGTCTCTAAGAAGCATCATCAGAATGGCCTCCGCCAAATCCCCAATAACCCCCTCCGACCTAGATTCCTTTACCTCACACCTCAAATCCTCCAAGCACATTCTTGCCCTCCTTGGTGCCGGCCTCTCCGCCTCCTCCGGCTTACCCACATTCCGCGGTGCAGGCGGCCTATGGAGAAGCCATAACGCGATGTCGCTGGCGACGCCCGAAGCCTTCACCGCGGATCCGGGGCTGGTGTGGCAGTTCTATAGCTATCGGAGACATATGGCGTTGACGGCGAGACCAAACAGAGCGCATTATGCGCTGGCGGAGTTGGCGAGGAGGAAGGACGGGTTTTTGACGTTAAGTCAGAATGTTGATGGTTGGTGTTCTGCGAATGCGAGACCTAGTGGGTGGAGGAAGTACTGATAAGTGGGCTCTGGTTAGGGCTGTCACAAAGGGCGAATCATCCAAGGGATAAACTACATCTTCTGCATGGCTCATTGTTCGATGTGCGATGTACGAGCTTCTACTGCAATTACGCGGAGCAAGACAACTTCACCGATCCAATCGTCTCGGCTCTGGCAATCCCCAAAGAAGGCCCGCAACCCGCTCCCTCGACCACCGACAAGACAGGGACGGAAGCAACAGAGTCTCTTTACAGCGCCATGAAGCAGTCAAAAACCAACGACTCGGCTGCTCCCCCATCTTCCTCGAAAGAACTCGACATCTCCGACGATTCCATCCCCATACCCGACATCCCTCTTCAAGACCTTCCCCACTGCCCGAAATGCAAAACCGGCCTCCTCCGTCCCGGCGTCGTCTGGTTCGGCGAGGCCCTTCCCTCCGACACCATCGACGCCATCAACGACTTCATCAACTCCGCGCCGAAAATAGATCTTATCCTCGTCATTGGCACGAGCGCGAAGGTGTATCCCGCGGCGGGGTATGTGGAGGTTGCGAGGCGGAAGGGGGCGAGGGTTGCGGTTGTGAATGTGGATAGGGGGGATGCGAAGGGCTTGATGAAGGGCGATTGGTTCTTTGAGGGCGATGCGGGGGTTGTCGTGCCGGAGATTTTGAAGGGTGTTATAGGGGAGATTGGGAAGGGGGGAAGTGAAGAGTGATGTGTGATGAATCGATGACTTGCATGTGGGTAATGTTTTGGGGGTTTGAAGGGCTGTCGAATCATGTGGGTTGTTATGCTGGATGGGTAAATGCATATGGTGAAGGAGCTTGAGACAGGCGTATATAGATGTAAGTCTGACAACGGCTGTCATGGTTAACATAACTATTATCTGTGAGACGGAAGTTGATGTAGATGAATTCCACGTTGATTTGGATAGTAAGGACCTTCACAGAGCCTCCAGGAATGATGACGGTACTTGCAATTGCGCACTTGTACTTCAGACTGATTACGCTTGGTAGCTGATGGTAAACGTTTAGAATTATAATCTCAAATTTGCTAGTTATAAGCTCTCGGTCAGGGCAAGAAATATTTATAAACTGACTTCGCCGGTTGCTCCTCGCAACGTCATCGGCGAACTGAACGGCAAACACCGACGCGAATCCGTGGTCTTGACTCGGCCGGCGAACAGACGGCGTATTCGAAAGCAATCCAGTGGGCGCCCGCACAGGTACAAGATAAGAGCAAGGTACGTTGCTCTCTATATCTGGATCCAGAGTTCTCAAACCTGGCATAGCTGACCGAGAGAATATGGGGGACAGACGCCGTGAACGTGGGGCTCTCCATCGTCCGCATAACACCTTGAGCTCCACGCAGGCTCCACGATTCACCTCCAAGGAGCGTTCACCACAGCTGGAGCTTCTTGAGACGTGGAATCCGCCTTCGCAACTGGTAAAAGTCAATGAAGAGTGGGTACAATCGTTCAAGGCAAGGTTGAGCAGACTGCAACAGTCACCCATCGAACAACTAGCGTCACCAGCGTCAAGCTCGGCTTTCAACAGCAGCGGTCATAGTTCACGTCTTGGCGACTTTAGCTCGCTGTTCTCGTTTGCCTCTCCTTCTGGTCAGGACTCGTTTGGGCAGTCTGGGCCGGCGAAACAACGATCCTTAGATTTCAGAGGCTCGAGCCCTTTACCACAGCAGGACATTACGTTTACCTCTCCGTTGTCCTCGAGACTCGATTCGAGGCAGTCGTCTGTGGACTGCCTCTTTCCAAAAATAAACAAGTCTGGGAGTCCAAATTTAGCCAGCAAGATGGTTGTCGAACGGGAGCCACCTAAAGCTCCTTCGTCACCACAAAAGACAACCCAGCAACCAGTACAGAGGATGCAACAGCTAGAGTTTGAGAAGTCTAGTCCGCTACAGAACCCACTCCGCTCAACTACAAGTGTTTTCAACGTACCAAAGCAGAATCAACCGCGGCCAGAACACCATAGGCCCGCTGCTCCCACAGACGCTTGGTCTTTGCAAAAACCTAAAGACCTTGCGAGGCGAGCGATAGATCCTTTGCGACCTCAGCAACCGTCATTCTTCAATAGCAACTATGGTCCGCCCAGCGATCGCGACGTGTTTGAGATACCTAAGCCACCCAATCATCCCACTTGGACCACCCAGCCTTCGAAACCTCCATCTTTCTCATCTCACGGCGCAGGGCTTATAAACAACTTTGTCGATCTTACCAGCAGTCTGGACAGAGCACTCTCCTTTGACGATGGGTTTGGTGCAAGCGATCCATACACGTACATCGATTCCGAAAAGGCAAATGAGAACATCAAAGCCTTGCTCGAAGGAGCGTTCGAGGATGAAGAGGACAAGCCCCGGACTCGAGGCCGAAAGAAGAAGCTACAAGCAGAAGCTAACGGACTCGTCGATAAGCTGAAGGATCTGACTGTCGAGGGCAAAGATAAGGCAGTCGAGGGGAGAGAGGAGGAGGAGGGAGAGGAAGAGGAAGAGGAAGATGACGGTACGGTTGAGGGTCTGAATGTCAAACTTTTGCCTCATCAGGTCGACGGTGTCGGCTGGATGAGAGACAAGGAGGTTGGCGTCAGGAAGAAGAACGGGACGCTTCCGAAGGGAGGCATTCTGGCTGATGACATGGGGCTTGGGAAGACCATACAGTCAATCGCACTGATGCTAACCAACCCAAAGCCCTCATCAAATTCATCAACTGACGACGAAAACAAGCGGAAACCCCCCAGTAACCTCGACAAAGGCACACTTGTTGTCGCTCCACTGGCTCTGATCAAGCAGTGGGAAGCTGAGATCAAGAACCGTGTCTCCGACTCTCACAAGCTTCGCGTGTACATTCATCATGGTCCGCAGCGGACTAAACGTTTTCAAGACTTGAAAAAGTATGACGTAGTTATCACTACTTACCAAATCCTTGTGTCAGAACATGGTAGCTCATCAGACGACGAAGATGGTCTCAAAGTCGGGTGTTTTGGCCTTCATTGGTACCGCGCGATACTCGATGAGGCACACAGCATAAAGAATCGAAATGCAAAGGCAACACAAGCTTGCTATGCTCTAAGGGCGGAATACAGATGGTGTCTGACAGGCACACCCATGCAAAACAACCTCGATGAGCTGCAGAGCTTGATCAAATTCCTCAGGATCAAGCCTTATAATGACCTTTCTGTCTGGAGAGATCAGATCACCAGACCGATGAGTAGCGGACGTGGTGGCGTGGCTATCAAGAGACTGCAGTTCTATTTGAAAGCCTTCATGAAGCGACGGACAAAAGATGTCTTGAAACAAGAAGGTGCACTAAATCCCGGCGGCAAGGTATCGGCACCAGACAGGCCAAATAATGGCTTTAAGATCACCGAGCGCAAGATCGAAGAGGTCATTGCTGAGTTTTCACCAGAAGAGCGTCGCTTCTATAAGCGCCTTGAAGCCCGCACAGACAAGAGTCTTGAACAGATGATGGAGGGACACAACCTCAATTACGCAAGTGCTTTGGTGCTCTTGCTTCGTCTGCGTCAGGCGTGCAATCATCCGGAGCTCACAGGCGGTAGCATGGCAAAGGATCGTGATGCGCTCACTACCGGAAGTGGCGCTGGCGCTCAGACACCGCGGAAGACTAAAACTGCTGATAAAGAGTTGGATGATGTGGCCGACTTGCTCGGTGGCCTGAGTGTGGAGACGAAGAAGTGCGACGTCTGCCAGATCAAGCTGAAACGCGAAGAGATCTCGTCGGGCGCAATACGGTGTGCGGAATGTGAAGAAGACTTGGCTGGGCAAAAGCAGCGGAAGGAGAAAAAACATAAACATCGCAGCCCCCACAACTCAGAATCTCATGTCACGAATGGGCACCACCAGTCAAGGACCATGAAGAATAGACGAGTCGTTGCAGATAGTGAGGACGAAGACGAGGAGGGCGACTGGGTCGTTCCTGAACGTCAACGTCATGCGCTGAAACTCGGTAAGGCTGGTGGTAGTGATGATGAGAACGCAGAAGGTGGCGGCGAATGGCTCAAATCAGAAGACTCCGAGACTGGTGACGAGTCCGACGTCGAAATTGTTGGAGCTTCAAGAAAGAAGGTCATCAATCTTGATACGACGGATGAAGAAGACAGCTCCTCTGAAGATGATGAAGAGGAAGAGGAAGAGGAGGATGAGACTAGCGGAGAAGAAGCAGGAATGGCTTCGATTGCGCTTTCCACAAAGATCCGACATCTTCTCGAGATCCTACATCGCGAATCCGCAAAGCAGAAATTCATCGTGTTCTCGCAATTCACGTCGATGCTGGATCTCATCGAGCCCTTTCTCAAGCGAGACGGCTTGGTCTTCACACGCTACGATGGCAGCATGAAGAACGACGCACGGGAAGCTAGTCTGGAACGGTTACGCAACGAGAAGAAGACGCGTATCTTGCTCTGCAGTCTGAAATGCGGTTCTCTGGGGTTGAACCTGACTGCTGCTAGTAGGGTCGTTATCTTGGAGCCGTTTTGGAATCCGGTAAGTGTTTTAGCGAGTATATTGAGATATCTGGACTGATATAACCGGTCCAGTTCGTCGAAGAACAAGCCATCGATCGCGTTCATCGTCTCAACCAGACAGTTGACGTAGTAGTCTACAAGCTCACCGTTAAGGACACCGTCGAGGAGCGTATCTTAGAGCTACAAGAGAAGAAGCGCGAACTTGCCAACGCCACAATTGAGGGTAAGGCTGTGGGCAAGTTGAGCATGAAGGACATCTTGAATTTGTTTAAGCGTGATGCTGAGCATGGTCATCATGGTGATGCTGGGATGAACTTGGGAGAGAAGACGAGGGTCTTAGGTGGGCAGACGAGTGGTGGGGTTAGGGGAATGGAGGAGAGGGAGAGGATTGGGATGAGGGTTAGCCCGCCGGTCATGGAGAGGCATAGGGTGGGTAATGCGGCGAGGGAAGACTCGGTATATTCGAGGCGTTGGTGAAGGTTCACCAGTGAATACCTCTCGGAAAGTTCAACAACGGCGTCTGGTGGAGAAGAGTTTGCATCTGGAGGCGTCCTGGACAGATGTCATTCAAGAAACCAGGAGGTGAGATACCCGCTGGACCATATGAACCCAGCATTTCTGTCCTAGACTATGCAAGTATCTTCACCGATTTTCTGTTTGTTAAGAGTAAAGTAAACAGTCAAACAGTGGATCATGCTTGATTAACAAGATATAAGTGTGTTGAGTACGTGAATTTACTCTTTGACGAGCTCCCAACTTTCTCCGAACCGGGTCTTGGTTGCATACTTGAAAGGGTTAAAGTGTGCCACGAAGTCAGATCTTCGAAGATCACATCGGTAGTTGAGTTCGTCGTTGTCAAGATGCTGTCATGATAGTTATTGCCGACGGCATGACGTAGTGTGTTTACTGCCGTGCACTACTTTCGGTCCTGAGAGCTTCATTCCCGATTTATGATTCAATAAGCCATTCAATTTAATCTCGGTGAAAGAAGAAGCTCTCCAATATATACCACTCGCTGTAAAAGCCCGGACAAGGTACCTGATTCTCAACCGTCAGTTCTACTTCGAGAGCGAATCGGGCTAACGATACAGTCCCTACTTTTGCGCACGCCCTTTTGAAAACCTTTTCCCTCACACCCAGTTCACCCAACAACTCCAACACCATGTTCACCTCACCCTCCCTCCGCCTAACTCTAACTCTAACCCGCACCCACCCCCTCCGCAAATCCCTCCCCACCACCACGAAA
>JAABUP010008385.1_pt1 | contig 13217 bp, 10 predicted proteins | sample 5559201 | NCBI WGS metagenome assembly JAABUP01 (sample SAMN10711887, study PRJNA513373) | rock metagenome | isolation source: Antarctica rocks | place: Antarctica | reverse complement strand
CTGACATGCCTTCTGTACGGCAGTGGCAGCACACCAGGGCATCATCAGGCTGTACTGGCAGATCTGAGCTACAATCCTCCTGCATGCCAGCTAAATTTAAAACCTTGAGTGACACATGCAAAAGGTGAAGCAACAGCGTAGAATTGCAAAGGCCACAGCAAACATCAGCGTGCCAGTGCCTGCTTGTATACCTTGTACGCAATCACTGCGAGGGAAATTTTGCACACTGCACAGCAGCTATGCATGAAGCTGATGTCATCCAGCACCACGATATCTTTTATACTCAGCAGCGTTTCAAGAAGCTTCACTGCCTCTGTGCCATCTGAGACATTCAGCCACACGCAGCCTGTTGAGCAGAGGTCATGTATGTTGCTGTTCTTCATCCTGAGCAACAAGAGGTCAAAAGTGAAAAGGGTTGCAGCGCTGGACTGGTAAGGGGTCGCTATTCACGCAGTACCTGTCGCTTCAAGGGAGGCTGCGAGCTGTGCTCTTCGTCGAGCCAGTGCTTGCGACCTTTTCTCGCAGGACGTAAACGCGGCTTTAGCTCTGTGCCGGGTGGAACAAACACGAAGTCTGTATTATTCCAGCCCGTTTGCTTCGCCAATTCTTGGCCTTCTGGAGTTGTTCTCTCCACGAAGTTAAATCCTGCTGCCACCGCCTCCGCCTTTGGAATGAAAGACAAGGTGATGCAGTCTTCTGGCACACCACAGTCGTGCGGTTTTGATCCGTAAAACTTGCCATCGCTACGGCAATACTTCCGCCAGGCACCTGTTTTTAAGTCAAGCTGTTCACGACACCCTTGATAAGTACAGAAGTACAACGGCTGTTTGTTACTCATAGGATAGTAGCTTGACATGAAACTCTGGAGCCAGCTCTGGAGCCAGCTTTGCTGGTTGGATGCGAGCCTGATTTGACGGTCATGCACGCATGCACGAGCTAGAGGTATCTCTGGAGGTAGCTCTGGAGATAGCTCTGGAAGTAGCTCCAGGCGTAGGTTACGGTGTAATTGCAACTTGACGATGGGTCAATTTCAAATCGCGACGGCATATGCACGACATCGAACGGCATCGACGACGAGCAAATTGCTAAGCAACATTTGCATGTGCAAATACAAGACGCTTTCCAATGCAAGGTAGTAGCTCCTTACGGGCCCCACCACCTTTTTGTGGTTTCAGCCCGGCAGCTACGCCTGGCCAGGTTTGATGAGGTTGCTTTCTTTGAGTACATCCGGCATGCCGCAGCCAGGCGAGAATCCACATAATGGCAATTTTGTTTCATGTATCTGCAAGACCGTCATCAACCCAAGATGAAATGTGACACAGGAACCTGTGCCACCCTTGTAGCCACCCCTACCTGAAAGGATGTGACCATGAAGCACGTTTCTCATGTTTTGCCGGTGTGCAGCTTCCATCTTGATTATTTTTGCATAGTGACATCTTCACATTTCGCACAAGTCGGTACATTCATTCAACAGCATCATTGCCCTCTTGCGCTCCAGCGTCTAAAGAAATGTGCAGGCGACAGCCTGACAAATGCTATGACTAGCATGAGATAGCAAACAGCTCTTCGCGCTTTGGAACAACAAATTCCGAACACAATTGATGCTGGTCTTGCTTGTTTCACAGTATGAGGAATAGAATGCAACTGTATTTGCTTGCTTGAAGGGATGGCTTTTATTGCCCAAGTGCCAAGGGGCGACTCTCTTGAGATTTTTGGCCGCTCTGACTGTTTTCATCACTTTATTTTACTTTTGCTGGAAAGTCTCTGATTTGTATTGTTTTTGGAACATTGATCATCTGAATGCTCATCGTCATGGCAAAATCACTGGAGCAGCAAGTCAGCTTCAATCTTCAGTCCATACAACAGACAAAACTTGCTTCATAAGCACAACCTCCACAGTGCCGGTAACGCCCAAAAATCTGGAGGTGTATCTAGCAGAGTTGCAAGAATGAACGTTTGAAACAAGAAATAATGACTTTTAAAACCCATGTTGTAGTTTTTCAGAGTCATTCATGCTTGTTATGCTCAGCTTTTATGGTGCATTGGTATGTTCGGTTAATTAGTCAGCAGAGAAATCATAAGCCACGGCTTGTACGCGTATTTGGTGTAATACCCTATCACAAGCTCAATTTTGCGATTGACACAGCAGCACATTGGGGGTTTGGATCGAACAATCAAAAGGACAAAGTGAGTGAAAGGTGCATGTGGTCAGCTAAACTTTGTTCAACCTCCTCACCTGTGATGTGTTAGTTTGACTGCAATCTCTCAGCTTGGATGTAACATGTCAGCTCAGCTTTCACATGTTCAGCTCAGCTACCACTTGTGAACTTTCCTGTTATCTCCGATTATTGGCTAGGCTGCATTCTATAGCTCGGATGTAACTTGTCAACTCTGCTGCATTTACTTGCACATAGTCAACTTATCTGTAATCTGCCAGCAGTGGCTGAAATATGTCAGCTTGTTCAGATGCAGGTTGTCAGCTCAGTTGCAATGCTTGAGCTCAACCGTAACCTGTCAACTTGTCCGTTGTTTGTCAGCAACCAGCTCGAGATACGTCAGGTCATATCCGCTACAAACGCTACCACTCAAACCAAAAACAGGCAGTCCGACTGAACGGCACTCAATCCTGAAGCTATAGTGAAAGGGATTGCATCGAATTCACATCTATGGGGAATGGCTCTGCATCATTGTGCATTCAGGGTCAGTGGTGCTACATGTTGTTGTGTAAGTGCAAAGCGTTTCTTTTGTTACAAGGTAATTATCTTACAAGTTTGTAAGGTACGTATGAGTCCCTCCTCTTATTTTATGGCTGCTGATGTTGTGCAAGACAACATAATCTTGGTTGCATATGCGAACAGTGGAGCGCAAGCTGCAGTTGTCATAAACCGAGACGAGTGGGACACAAGCAAGCAGGTGACGATCCAGACGCGCCTGCCCGGTGATACATGCTTGACAATCGAGTCATTCAGGTGCAACGGATGCCGCGAACAAGGCTGGGAACTTGTCCCAATGAATCCCAGCCATGTCATGAGTGACCTTTGCTCGCGAGCGAAACAAGCCTTTGAGACTTATCTAGATGAACAATGGATGCCATGATTGACCGTGTCATGGATCAGCCAATCTTTGCAAGTTTTTGATTAGGTAATCGTGCAAAACAAAGGCATAACCATATTGCGCAAATTGTGAATCAGCCAAGATGTGCAATCTCGGAATAGCCGATGTATTGCAACTTATGTGAGCCCAATGGGACAACGTGGGACAATCTCCAAAGTATGTTGTTTTTGCTATCAATGAGTACCAATGGGCTACCTATAGGGCATCACTTGTGGTGAAGGACGTGCTATGCAACAGGTCACCTCACAGACAAGCATACCATGAATAATTTCTATACCAGAACAAGCAAAGAAGGAAGGGACAGTGGGAAATCTCCTATCTTCGACTCATAATATATTGGAAGATCAAGGGTGGTTTTGTGAAACAATTTAGGATGTGTTCAGCAATTGCACTCCCTCCCCAGCTGCCTCTACACCTTCTGACTTCTGGATGGCCGTGCAGAATTCTGCCTCATTGACAGAGTTATCGTCAATATCTTGCAATCACACTATTGTTGAATTGTAAATGTTTTTGTCGAGCAGACTTTGATATCGTTTTGTCATTCTTCCAAACAAATGGTATTTACCCAGTTCACAAGAAGACAAAATATGCAAATATAAAGCACCATGTTTTTAGCAAAATGATATTTTGATACAATTCCTTTGGATCCTGGGAGGCGGCCCTACTTTATTGCCACACACTTTGCTTACACCTTTTGTAGAGTTTGATTTGCAGAAAAAGCCAAAACCAATTTCTGCTTTGTCACACTGTCCAATTTAGAATCTTCAAAATTGGCCAGAAAAGCTTAGCTTGTAAAATTGCCCGTGTCCTTTTGCTGGGAGGAACTCTGATAATGTGTATTCTCTCTATGGTCACAACTAGCAGAAGAGCAAAATGGCCATCAAGCTTACCAGTGACATCAGTCAGCAAATTGGACACAAATTTGCTCAAAAGTTGGTGATGCAATTTTGGCTCTTTGTGTTTGCCTTTGCTCAGACACCCAACTTTGCTAGCATCTCTGCAAATGTGATTTGCATCTCATATAGCTGATTTGCGTGGCAGTGCCAAGCACTTGTTGCCCTGCTTATTGCTTGTCTCGCTTGCAATAACAGATGGATGTTGCTCATCAACTTGATGTTGCTCATCAACGGACAAGGCCTGCTTCAACCAGTCTTGATGATGTTTGTGCTTGGCATACTTGTTTTCAAACTCCTGCCAGCACTGCAACATGGCATCCAGCCCTCTTCCTGCAGAGTCTGCTACAGCTGCCTCAACCTGATGTCTCATGTATATAGGCACAAGCTCAAGAGCATCATACACCTTGTTGACTCTGCCAGTCAGCTTGGCCAAGCTTGGAGTCTCAACCAGCACAAAGCCGACTTCCAACTTCTTTCCCTCCTCCTTGGAAGCTTGTTGTATGTCTTTCTTAGCAATGGCCACTGAGTAGAGGTCAGTGTCCTCATCTCCTTCAAGTAACTTCTGCCTGTTAAGCTCTTTGCTCCATGCTCGTGGCAGCAAAGGCTCAACCAGCATCTCAAGGCTGCATGGTCAGGCCCAGTGCGTCTCAGCTCTTGCAGCAATGTATACATGCAATGCTGCCTAGCACCTGATGTGTAGCTTGATGTATTCAAAAGCCTTTGTAGAAAAACAGCACATGTTGCAAGCAGGAGTTGACATATCAACTTTGCAGACCTCTGCAGCAGCGTGTCAGCTGTGTCAGGGTTATGCTCTTCTTGTTGATTTCCATGTAAGGGCACGCGTCATACATATTCACAATCTTGGGCTGAAGAGCCAGAAACACCTCTGCAGCATCCTGTGTTAGTTTCCTTTGTGTATGCAAAGTGCCGTGACGGTCTGTGTTTGCTGACATTCGGCGTTCCGTGCTCGAGTCAGCAAACACAGTCCGTCGGTTGATGCTCAGTGCTTTTTACCCCTACGGGAGTATAGCGATGCTTTGTAGGATGTGACCTTGAGTGTACTTTTGGAAGCATCTCCCGTTCTCGTGTGGATCGCATGCTCATGGCGTATGGTCGAAACACGATTGCATAGCATGACAAGGGAAGTCGTCGTGCCATGCATGCTGCTGCTAGTTCGTCTATGTTTAGGTTTTAGGGTTTAGGGTTGCATGCTGCTTGTTTTCTTGCAAAATCGTTTGAATTGAGAGCATGTGAGTCGCAAAATTGTTTGAAATGAGAGCATGTGGTCGCAAAATGGTTTGGCACGTGGTCGCAAAGTCGTCCAGAACGTTTCCGATTCATGTCCTTATCAAATCTTCTTCTTCTTCTTCTTAGAATCGGTGCGGGACACTGGGTATATAGTTTGTGACTCATGGACATGATCATTCAGCAGCTATCTCATGCAGCAAGTGTGCCTGCATTGGTGTTTTGCACATCTGAGTGCCGCACTGAAAATGGGCAAATATGCTGTGTTTCCAGTGCACATCGGTCACAAAGTATGTCTGTACCATCAGATGAAGCAGTGATTGGTGAGCTGGAGTCTGCAGCAGATTTCATCACCCTAGATTTTGTGATGTGTGACAAAAAAGAGGTCTCAGTCAGCAGCCCCATGTGCAGCAAGCTTCAGCTGCGCATGCAATGATGTTATACGCATTTGAGCGCTGCACTGGAACTGGGCACATATGCTGTGGTTCCAGTGAAAATCAGTCACAAGGTCTGTCTGTTAGTGATTGGTGAGCTGGGTTCTGCAGCGTATTTCACCGAATGATGTTTTATGAACATAAATCTCAGTCAGCTCAGACAGGTTTTGTGCATTAGACCCAAGTACATCAAAGCCTTCAGATGAGCGTGCCATTGGTGTTCTGCACATTTGAGCGCTGTGCTGAATGTGCCGTGGTTGCAGTGCACATCAGGCACAAGGTCTGTGTGAAAAGCTGTCCACATCAATTGTCCAGCATTTGTCAGTCACCTTTTGATGGGTGTTTTTGGTTTGGATGCAAATGCAATTCAGTATGTCAACATGTCTGGCAGATTTGCAAATTTTGACAGAACAACCAATGATTGTTGCTTTACGTTTCCTTATAGTATCCTGCCATTCTCAGCCAAACAGTCTACATCTATCTCAATATAGCAATTGGGTAATTGTAGATCAAGCTTGTCTGAGTGTCACTTTGGTTTTGAGTTTCATCTTTCCTCAACACCTATGACAACTTGCTGCAAGCTTGATAACCAAGCCTTATGTGCAGCTTTGTCAACAAATCTGGCTGCCAGCTGCTCAACACATGACTTCAGTGCAGGTAAGCCCGCAGCGAGAGCATTCGACACTTCCAGTTCAACCTTTTGTCTGGCATACAGGGGGATCAGGTCCAGAGCATCCACGACTTGTGCCATCTTTCCAGGCGTCAGCTGTGGATCAGCGTCTGCAACCAGGAAGCCATCTGATGGTGCTAAGCCCTCTTCCTCCTCTCCCTGCATGATATCCTCTTGTGCAACAGCTGTGGAGTACAGGTCTGTCTCCATGTCCCCCTTGAGCAATTTAGTTTGATCTAGCTCGCGCTTCCAACTACGGGTAGCAGCGGTTCAACCAGAAGAGGTAGAGCTGCAGAGTTAGGTCCTGTTCACAGCAGCTCTGTGATGAGGGTGTGAAAACAGTGTTGTCTGCAGCCACTTGTGTAAGACCCTTTGTGCAGCAGCTTTTGTGCGAATACAGCAAAAGTGGCTAGGAGCAGCTGGCAACGCAGGTTTGTAGCCCTTTTCATCAGACTGTCTTCCTGCTGCATGACTAATTGGTCTGCTTTGATCTGGATGTAGCTGCACACATCTGCACTTGAGGAATCCTGGGATGTATCCTGGGTTGAGGAAACGGGAAGCATGCTGACAAGCCAGCAAGGTAGTGATGCATAGCTTGGCAACCAGCCAGCCAGGTTTGCTCAAGTGCCACTGCTTGACAAAGTGTGTAAATGATGGCACACCATGTTGGTGGAGCTAGCCTTGTCATATGGAGCATGTCCATCGCCTAGGAAGGTGGTCATGCATGGCTTATGCATGGCAATTGTTCAGCCAACTTTGTAGCATTGGTGCTTGAAGGTGTGTATGGCTGATGTTACCCATGCAAGTGCAACCACTCTTGCCTTGCAAAGCATGCTAGGTGTTCTTTCGCCAACTAGCCAAACATGTTAGAGCGCTACTGCCAAATATGATGTATGGTTGACAACGTGTCACCAGGTTCCATCTCTCAATGCAAAACTGCTGCCTTCAAATCATTTCAGTGGGGGGCCAGCACACCTGTGCATGGCTGCGCCGCTGACTAGCCAAGTTTATTGAGCGCTACTGGCATATCAGACAGCATGCTGAACTTGCTATTCTTGGCAAGCAAATCATGCTAGTGGGGCGGCAGCACACTTGTGCATGGCTGTGCTGCTGACTAGCCAATTTTGTCCAAGCGCTACTAGGTCCATCTCTCCATGCAAAGCACAGCGTTGACAGCACGTATGGCTGTCTGCACAGCATGTGTGTAGTGTAACTCTTGGCAAAATGCTAGTAGGACCGCAGCACACTTGTGCATGGCTGAGCTGCTGAGTAGCCAAGTTTGTTGAAGCGCCAACGGCTATTACTGTGTATGGCTGACTACACAGCATGCAAATGCTGTCCGGGTGCTGTGCTGAGCTGTGCGTGCTGATTAGCAAACTCTGTCCAAGCGTCACTGGCTGACAGTGTCATGGCTGAACAGACAACATGTCGAATATGTTAGTCTTGGCAAGCACACTGTGGCGATGGGGTGGCAGCACAGTTGTGCATGATTGTGCCGCTAGGCAGTTTTGTTAATGTGCGACTGGATGGCAGTGTGTATCACAGTGCATTTGCACTGTCGTTGACAGAGTGGGTGCTAGTGCAATAGTTTATGCAGCGGGAATCACTAGGATTGGGGCGGCAGTATACAACCTTGAGCTGGCCTGTGCTGTTGCCATACAAGTTGCCTGCGCAGACAGGCTGCGAGAACCAGTCCTACAACAGCTGTAAAAGCTTGCTGCATAAGTCATTCCCATGCCTTAACAGTCAAGGTACAAAAATGATTCACTTTTTGTTCATCCATTTTGCAACTTCTCAATATCCCATGCAGCAATGTTCACTAGGCATCTGGGTGTTCAATCATTGTGCAACTCTCTTTACCCCAAGCAACAGTGTTCACTAGGCATGACCAGTCCAATAAGCATCACCATAAGACCAAAACAGTTCCGACTCGGCATTCTTGTGTGACGGAGCTTCATCATTGTACACAGCCTTCACATGCTCAGTCATCACCATGAACCCTTCCAGATCTACTAGTGAGTTGTTCTCCATTGGTGTATTCCTGGCATCATTAGCCATGAAGTGGTACATGCCAGGGTATGGCCAGTCTTTGGGGTCTAGCAGCACCACCCCAAAAACTGCAAGCTGCTCAGCAGCTGACTGAAGGGGCTGTGCACCATCCACAACGACCCCTGACATTGTCAGTAGCTTGTCGCTGCTGTTGCTCAGGATGGCTGCATCTTGCTCGTGCGCGACAAGCCTGCCTGAGTAGCGCCCTATGTACTCGCCCTGCTTGAAATCTCGCAAGGCATACAAGCCTTTGCCCTTCTGTTGCAGATGCTGTTGCATCATGAGCGAGTCTCGGACAGCTAGCCAAGGAGTGCACTTACCATCACACACTCTGTAAATGTTCACATCACCATTGCCTAAAGGGTCAAAATGGGCAAATTGCATGCTATTGGGCTTCTCGTAGAACCCCTCCTGCATACAATCAATGTCATGTTGAGCACGCAAAGAGAGACAACTGCAATGTTGACACAGCCTGCAGTGCTTACCACCGATGACCCTTGCCTTTCTTTTGCCACTCGGTTAGGGAGAATTCGTCTTGAGCTGGTGGTTGCAATCCTTGGTTGCTGCAGCTGCTGCAACTTGCCCTCTGCAACTGTCAGGTCAGCTGATACTTCAAGCGTAAGTGCCTCTGCGGCTACTATGCGGTCTAACAAGTGCTGCTGCTCAATAGCTTTTGCTCTGCGCTGTCTGTCAGCAAGGGTGTCCCTGTGTGTCCATGTGCTGTGTTGCAGCAAAAGACTGTACAGCTGAGCACGAACGTATCTTTAGCTGGTGCACAGATGACTCACCAGACTGCTGGGTCCTCTGCAGGCAGTGCTTTCACTTGGCTTGCTGTGATGCTTTCTGCCTCAAACAGCTGATACTGTGAGGTTGAACACAGCAGGCCTAGTGAACATACGCCAGCTCGCGTCATTGAAGAGTTGGGGCTGGCTCCCAGGAATTCTGCCTTCCGGCATTCGTCGAACAACTGCTGGTGGCCAGCCAAGGATGTGGCACGCGCACTGTTTGGTAAGACGATACGCTTGGTCGTGCAGTGCTGTCGGATGTGCTTGCCCAGCGTCTCGAGGTTGCTGAACCCATTGCTGCGGCATACACGGCCTGTAGCAGTCTCTTGCAAAGCTAGAGGACAGAACAAAGTGTACTCGTCCTTCACGCAAGTACCACCCATTGTTAGACAGAACGCCAAGCACGCTCTGGCTCGTCACACAACCGCAGATATCTGTTAGTTGGCGACGAACAAAGGACATAAAGACGAACGACAGCATCCCCTTGTGTTTGGACAAAAGGACCATATGCAGGTGTTCAACTTGATACTTGATTGTTTTGATTTGCTTGAGGTACGATCAGGTTTCTCTGACACACGTGATCAGACTGGTTGGCTGCCCAAAAAGTGTAAGCTCTTCTCTCTCTCTTGCAGCACAACAGCTGTAAGGGGGTGGAGCTAGCCTTGTCATATGGAGCATGTCAGTGGCCTAGCAAGGCAGTTATGCATGGCTGAGCACTTGTTCAGCCAGTTTTGCAAGCCCTGTTTGTGTGTATGGCTGATTGCACCATGCATGTGCAACCACTTTTGTCATGCAAAGCTTGCTAGTGGTGCTGGAAGATACCAAAATATGTGGTAGAGTGTACCTTGGGGTGTAATATGTGGTAGAGTGTCCCGCTCTGGGGCGCAGTATCATTGAAGCATCTGTGAAAAGGGGGTTGGTGGATGTGTTGTGTGATTGTAATTGTGATTTTGTATGGGAGTTATATGTGGGAATGTTTGTGGTGATGATTGTGTGAATACTGTGGTGATTTGTGATGATGATGTGTGAAGTGTTGTGGTGATGTTGCGGTGCGTCTTGTGTCATGTCGTGGTGGTGTTGTTAGGGTGTTGTATTGATGATTTTGTGATGGGGTATGATGGGTGTGTGTGGGAGTGTTTGTTGCAACCCCATAGGGGTGTAACGGGTTGAAGAGGGGTGTAACAGGGGTGTAAAGTGGCTATTGTTACTCCTCCTGAAACTGCTCTGACTATGCTTCTGCGACTGCTGCTGTCATCCTCCTTTAACCCTCTTCAACCCGTGACAGGCCTATTGGGGTTGAAGAGGGGTGTTAAATGGCTGGAAAGTGGCTACTGCTCATGCAACTGCTCCTGCAATACTATGGCCATGGAATTGCCAATGAAATTGCCACTGGACATGCTCACAGGGGCTGCTCAAGCCACTTCCTGTCCTAGGACAACTTGCCCCTGGAACTGACACTGGAAGTCACACTGCAGTTGCCACTGCAATTGACACTGACACTTGCTCTCCCAACTGGGTACTGCCGTTGAGATTGCTCTCCTAGGGAGAAAACTGCTGGTACCTGTTCTCTGGGACTTTTTGTTGAGTTGCTACTGCAAATGCCAGTGGAAATGGCTCTCCTAAGACGGCAATACTGAGACCACTTTCCTGGCAATTGCCCATGGAAAATGACACTGGAATTTACATTGCAATTGCCACTGGGATTGCCACTGGGACATGCTTAGGGGGGCTGCTCAAGCCACTCCCCGTCCTACGACAACTTGCCCCTGGAACTGACACTGAAAATTGACACTGGAAGTGACACTGCTATTGCCCCTGCAATTGACACTGAAACTTGCTCTCCCAGGTGGGTTGCTGAAAATGCCAATGGGCTAGGAAGGCAATACTGAGGCCTCTTTCCTGGCGCTTGCCCATGCAATTGCCAATGCTATTGCCACTGGACTTGCTCTGGGGGGCTGCTGAAGCCACTTCCCTACAACTTGCCCCTAGCTTTGCCACTGCAATTGACAATACTGAGAGTTGCTCTCCAAGGTGGCAACTGCTGTTGACATTGCTAATGGGACCACTCCTGAGCACTGTTGAGGCCACTTCCCTACCGTTTGCCCCTGGTTTTGCCAATGCAATTGCCCCTGGTTTTGCTACTACAATTTGCCTTTGAGACTTGCTCAGGAAACTCCTGTTGTGACTGCTCTCCTAGGAGAGAACTGCTCTCCCAGGTGAAACTGCTCCCCCCTAAAGTGGACTGCTCAGCTACTCTGGATGAAATAACTTGCGTCTAGTTCCATCTGTGACTACGTCAATCTTATATCACTCACTCTGTCAGTTGCAATAACCGATCATAGTGAACTTTTACAATGGTTCAGCTGTGAGCCTCACTCAGAACTATATGTCATATAGACTATGATATGATTTCCTGGGCTGTGCGCCAAGTTTCTTTCAACTCACTGTCGCGTGTGAGAGTCGTAACAAGTGAGTCTTCTGGGGTGTATATCATGTTGAGGCTGTGAGCACATATCAAGCTCACAGTATATCAGTGACTGCTTCTATTTTGCCGTATTCAACACTCAATCATTTATTGGGAAAATCGGCGTTCAGTGTGGTTCAGCTGTGAGCTTATCTGTGCAAGCTGTTCCTCGACACAGTCCGCAGAAGTCCTTCACTGGGCTGTACGTTGAGTTCCTGACAGTTTGTTAGTTATTGTTTCTGTTTGGCCCCAGTCAGCACTGCAGCATTCATTGGGGACATTAGCATGGAGTATGCTTCAGCTGTGTGTCTGCAGACTGCCGCTTATCACAGTCCGCAGAAATGACTGCCTGGGCTGAAGTTCAAGTTCCAGCACCAAGAGTGTATGCTCAATTCTGCAGACTGTTGCTTGTCATAGTCCGCACAAGTGAGCCTCTGGGCTGTGTATCATGTCAAACTGACAGGGTATTAGTCATTGTTTAGTCGTAGTCAGCACTACATCATTCATTGGAACATCTGTGGTTAGTATGGTTCAGTTGTGAGCTCATCTCTGCAGACTGCCGCTTGACACAGTCCGCAGAAATGACTGCCTGGGCTGTAGATCAAGTTTCAGCATCAAGAGTGTATGCTCATTTCTGCAGACTGTTGCTTGTCATAGTCCGCACAAGTAAGCCTCTGGGCTGTACATCATGTGAAACTGACAGTTTATTAGTCATTGTATAGCCGTAGTCAGCATTACATCATTCATTGTAGACATCAGTGTTGAGTATGGTTCAGTTGTGAGCTCACCTCTGCAGACTGCCGCTTGACACAGTCTGCAGAAATGACTGCCTGGGCTGAAATCATCAAGAATGTCAGCTCATTTCTGCGGACCGTTGCTTGTCACTGTCCGCACAAGTGAGTCTCTGGGCTGTGCTGTACACTAGCCACTGTCTCTATTTTGCCATGGTCAGCACTAGAACATTGATTTCCTCGGCCGTAAATACAGTTCTAAATGCTGTCACAGTGACATCCAGTTCAATGAGTGATGAGCTGATATCCTCATGCCAATGGCAGTGCAAGCAAAGTCAGTACAAATGTCCTGTGCACCTGTAAATTCATGGTTACACTGACTACGACACTGCTGTTACATACACCAGTGCGACAGTCCGCCAGCACCTGAGCTACTCAAGGCACAATCCCTTGATTCGCTTGCAACAAGTTTGTTCTTCAGACTCGTCCTCGGATGCAGAGGACTCCGAGAATGAGTCTCCTGCGTCTTTTGCATCCTCACAGTCTCCGATGAGCTCAGGTAGCAGCTTCCACTGTGGTTCCAACCTTAGTCGAAATTCTTGCGCAGTCCTGGCTGTCCTCGCGAAAACATGCCCGCTGAACTCCCTCAGCACCTGTCGTTGAAATCATCCCATCAGTCCCTCAGCTCAGCTGTGTTATATCAGCTCAACTGTAGTCTGCTGATTTAGTCATGATCTGTCAGCTTGGCTGCAGTCTGTCAGCTCAGTCTGTGAGCTAAGCTGCAATGTATCAGCTCAGTTCCATACCAAAATGTCAGTTCAACTCTGCA
>JAABUP010008384.1_pt1 | contig 13217 bp, 11 predicted proteins | sample 5559201 | NCBI WGS metagenome assembly JAABUP01 (sample SAMN10711887, study PRJNA513373) | rock metagenome | isolation source: Antarctica rocks | place: Antarctica | reverse complement strand
ACCAAAGAGGCCATGGCCGCTGTCGAAGCGCAGGTCACGCGGCTGTGCCACTTGGACAAGTGGTTTGTCGACATCCTCTCTGTCCCCGGAGGTTTGTGGGATGCGTAGCTATTTCCGCGTCCCTTAGCGGCCCAGGTTTTAACCGGATCAGCGCGCGTACTGGGCCGCTAACACGACGACCATCGCCTAAACTCGACCGCTAATTGCCGTTTGGGGACCAGTTGGGGTTGAGCCGAGGTACGCGCGAAAATAGGAATTAGTCCCCTCCTATTCCGACGACTGCGCGACGGCGGCCCAGGCCGCATCGATAATAACGCGGTCGTGACGCGTGTCATGGAGCAGATCGAGCGCGCCGGGCTGCGCGAGTTGCGACACGATGAGGGGGCGCAGGAGGCAGCCGAGGAAGATCGCCGCGAGGAGATTGGGCTGACCGTCGCGGATCGATCCGTCCTCCTGGCCGCCGCGTATCACCGTCTCGATGAGATCGAGCGGATACACGGTCTCCGCCGGCAGGCCACCCATGAAGGTCGGCTGACGGATGAGGACGAAGGTGATCGCCGCGGGATTGGCGCGGTAGCTCGCCAGGGACAGGCGGACCACGGCGCGGAGACAGTCGCGGGTCGATTCCGCAGCGGCAACGATGGCGTGTAGCTGCGCGACATACTCCCCCAGGTAATGGCGATAGAGCGCCTGAGCGATCGCCTCCTTCGACGGATAGTGGCGATAGAGCGCCCCCTCGCTGACGCCGGCGTGCGTGGCGATGTGTTTGATGCGCGTGGCGTCGTAGCCCATCTCGGCGAAGCACGACAGGGCGGCGGTGAGGATCGTGTCTTCCTGGCTTGGTCGCGGCATCCCGTCCTCCTTCCCCTCCCGAGCGCATGGGCACGCCAGGCACATCTCTGTGCATACGCGAGAGTAAATATACACTTACTTTAAGTCAAGCAGATGTCGTGGGGCTTGTCAAGAGGCTAGCCCGTCGTGCCCGTCGTGCCCGTCGTGCCCGTCGTGCCCGTCGTGCCCGTCGTGCCCGTCGTGCCACTAGCCAGGACTCCCCTGTCACCACAACTCCGACTCGTGCCTGACACAGCCCCTTGACAAGGCGGAGAACGCCGTCTATCCTGTCATTGTAAATAAATATTCACATATAGGAGGGATACTGATGAAGATTCATGGGGTACAGCCAGGGTACGTGTAATTTTAGGACATAGCGGAGGTCGATTTTGCTTTCCCAACGGTCTCTATCCGCTCACAAGCCGTGCTCTATGTCTGCTAACTGCCCAATGCGGGCATGAACGGGTCAGAAAGAACCTCCTGATGTCTGCTAACCCCTCGTATAACCCCTTCTGGGCATATCTGCTAACGGATTTGAGCCAGCCTACCATATCTGAAAGGTCAGACAACGGCATTTCTATGTCCTAAAATTACACGTACCCTGGCTGTACCCCTTCATGCACTACAGATGGGGACGGTCGCGATCAAGGAACGGCAACGCCGGGGCGTCGGGCACGGGACGCGGCGGCGCGTCAACACGCTGCTCGACCGCGCCTGGACGGAGCCGCTGCCCATCTACGCCTGGGCGATTGAGCATCCCGAGGGCCTCATCGTCGTCGACACCGGCGAGACGGCGCGCGCGCTTGAACCGGGCTATTTCACCCGGTGGAACCCGTACTTCCGGCTCGGGGTGCGCGCGTGGGTCCGGCCCGAGGAGGAGATCGGGGAGCGGCTGCGCGCCCTCGGCCTGCCGCCCTCCGAGGTGCGCTGGCTCGTGCTGACGCACCTGCACACCGACCACGCCGGCGGCCTGGCCCACTTCCCGACGGCAGAGATCTTGGTGACGCGGACGGAATACACGGCGGCGGCCGGCGTCCGCGGCCAGGCGCGCGGCTACCTCCCGCAGCACCTGCCCACCTGGTTCGCGCCCCACCTTGTCCGCTTCGACGATGGGCCGGTCGGCCCCTTCCCGCGGAGCCACCGGCTCACGCGCGCCGACGACGTGCTCCTTGTGCCGACGCCGGGCCACACCGACGGCCACCAATCGGTCATCGTGCGGGAGGGGGACACGGCGCTGTTCCTGGCCGGTGACGCCTCCTACACCGAACACCTGATACGCGAGGGGGCGGTCGATGGGGTGGCGCCGCACGAGGCGGCAGGCCGCGCGACCTTGGGGCGTATCCAGCGGTACACGCGTGACGTGCCCACGGTCTATCTCCCCAGCCACGACCCGGACGCGGTGGCGCGCTTGGCGGCGCGGCAGACCGTCCCTGTGGAAGAGATCGGCACACCCCCTCGCGTGGTCTCCTGACGCGCCGTTGTGATGGACCAAGGACGAGGTGCAACGGAAAAGTCGGAGCGGAATGATGTGTCCGCTCCGCGTCGCCGCGCCCTATCCTGCACGACAGCCCATCTCGTCGGGTGGATGGGCGCGTCGGCGAGCGCAGCCGTACGCAATGAGGCCGCGCAACTCGTCACGGATAGTTTTGTAGGGAGGAATGAGCCACGACCATCGTCTCGATGTCGTCCCCACGCCGGTCGCCAGTGCGATCCTAATTCCTATTTTGGGCCGTATCTCGGCTCAACCCCTTATCAGTCGCCCTCTCCGTAGCGATGCCTGCGGTTTTAGGTAGTATCGACCTTCTCTCACAACCACACGCCCTCCTCGCCCATCTCGACGCGGAGACTGGTCCACTCCTCCTCAATAGATCGCGCAGCGACCGGTCTTGCCCCGTCCTGGCGCACCCCCGCACGTCGGGCAGGTGTCATCGTCCGCAGCCCCAAGGCTGGGGGCGATCGCGCTCACCGGCGTCGTCAGGGTGATATCGTCGCCCTCTGCCGGGCCGGCTGGTGTCTCCCACATGGGCATGGTGTGCTCCTCTCGTGCCGCGTGTCGTCGCTCAGGATGCCCGCGCTGGCGTATGCCGCTGAGGACGCTGGTGGTGGTAGACGAAGATGACGCAACTCAGGGCGTCGCGGCGAGCAGGAGTGCTTCATCGCAACGCTGGACCGTCCGGGGTAGTGGGGCCGCTGCTGTTGGGGGGCTGATGACTATCGTGAAGCAGGGCGAGCCAGGTTGAGCGAGCAATCTAAGGCGAAAGGTTCGGAAACTGTACAGGTCGTCTGGTGCGGGGAAGAACCGTCCGACGAGCGGCAGACGGTAGAAATCGTCCGCGATGGTGTGCTGCTGCGGCAGGAGGTGCGGCGTGATCCAGAGATCGAGACCGGTGTAAAGGGCGACGGGGTGTAGATTCGTGTCGGACGGGACAAGGCGGATCAGGACGGCATCGCTTGGCGGTAGCTGTAACCACTCCTGCTGCGTAATAGCTCCTGGTCCACTTCCTCTCGCCTCGGCTATCTTGCCGGCGACGACGACCGTCCGGCCGAGCCACGCGCGCGGCTGATGGCGCAGCCCGGCGACGACCTGATTGACGCTGTAGACCGTCGCGCTTGGTGTGACGGTATGCGCGACGAGGGCCGCGACGATGACGGCGAGCAGAGTGGCGAGGGCAAGGGCGAGGGCTCGTTTCATGACATAGTTATCGTAGCAGCGTGTTGTGTTCTCGTTTACAACGACGAGCGGAGGGGCTGCGAGCGCCAGCGAACAAACCCCGTTGCGCGTACTGTTTCGCCACGCGAACGCCCATCGTCAGCCTACACGGTCGCGGCGGAGGTCGGGGATCGAGGGGCCTATAGCCCGAAAGTACTATAGACGTCCCTCCATGCGGGTGGGACGATGCGGCTAGATCGCTCCGGATAACGGGGTGATGGGCATACTGTGTCATTAAAGATGACGGAGGTAAGACAAGCGATGGGACATCTCGTTACAGCGTTAATCGGGGGTAGCGAAACATTCCTCACGGGCCATCCCCAACTGAGCGTGGCTTTCTTGGCCGCGCTCGCCCTTTTTAGAGGAACAAGGTCAGGGTCACGTCGAAGCCGGCGAGGGCGGCGCGGTTCGCGGCGCGGTCCACGGCGCGGGCACGACAGATGGTAGGCGTCGCTACATAGCAGGGCCGCGACGCCGGTAGAAGTAAACACGATGGGCCTCGTTTTGCATCCTTGACACCGCCTTTTACAACGCAGTACAAACTAGGTAGTTTTAACGCGCCTGTGCAGCGAGGAGGAACGGATGCGGCCACTCACCGCCGAGGACGAAGCGGCCCTGCGCGCCATCGCCGAGCGCCACGGCTACTTTGCCGCGCGCGGGCCGCACACCGGCGAGGGCAGCGCCAGCCGGCTCATCGACGCGCTGCTCGCCGGCGAGGTCGTTACGCTCGCCCTCAGCCCCGCCGACTGCCGCCGCCTCGTCGCCTGGCTCGACGAGGCGCCGCTCCCCGAGGGACGCCTGGCGACCGTCCTGCACAGCCTGGCCACCCAGCTGCGTCTGACCCTGCCCAAAGCCGCGCCACGCACTCCCGCCCCCGCGGCCATGGCCACGGCGACGACAGCCTCTCCCCCGCGCCGCGGCCGGCGCAGCTATCTCACAACCGACGAGGCCGCCCGCTACCTGGGGCTGAGTCCCGCGCGCGTGCAGGAACTGGCCCGCGCCAGCGAGATCGGCCGCAAGGTCGACGGCCGCTGGGCCTTCACCAAGCGCGAGATCGCCCGCGTCAAGGCTGAGCGAGAGCGCCACACACTCCGGCTCTCCCTCGCCCCCAAGAGAAAGCGCACCACGCGCCGCCGACAGTCCTTCTCCGGCTCCAACTCCCGCTCCGGGCGTCCCACCCGCGCCGACGTGCAGGCCCTGGGCTACCTCGATCAGCTACTTGCCAAGGAGCGTCGCCTTGAACAAACCTACGAGCTGCCGTTCCGCGCCCCGCAACGCGTCGCGACGACGATCCATGCCTGCACGCGCTGCGGGCAGGATCTGCTCCTGCTCATCTTCGGCGACCAGGCGCGTGACGTGGAGGGCTTGCTCGCGTACGAGCGGCTGATGCACGAGGCCATTGTCGCGCGCGGCTTGCCCGCCTACGTGCTGGGGGCACCCGAGGGCGATGGGATGCGCGACGACACGCCGTCGCTGCTCCTCCAGGTCTGGCCGACGCCTGGTGAGGTGCGGCGCGTGACGCCGGGCGAGTGGGATGGCCTCCTAGAGCAATCGAAGATGTCAAATAACGCGGGTGGTAGGTCCGGACGACGCTCGGGCATATGCGTATCGGACACCAATCCGAGACAGCGGATCACCTGCTCGGCGGACATAGCCTCGGGGAGAAAACGCGCCGGTGAACGATTCATTGCACCTCCATTGGGTACGTCGTGACGCCTAGACGCGCCACTATGTCGATCTCCTTCAGTGTAAATAGCGTGAGGAGGCGCACCCTCATGCGGCCGCCGCGACGACGTACTCCACCCGCTTGACGCGTCCGGTGCCGAGGGTGCCACCGTCGATCTTTTGCAAGGCAGCCATGACCTTGCCGGCCAGCTTCTGCTCTAGCCATGTCTTGTTGAAGGCGGCGGGAACCGCCACGCGTCGCAGCTCACCGTCCTGGGCGAGGGCGCGCTTAGAGGCGCGCCGTATCCAGGACGGTCACGCTGCCCTGAGGGGTAGCGGGCGGCGCGGGTGGCCGGGGCAGGACGGGCAGCAGGTGGCGCACCGGCCCCGGCAGCCAGCCCCACAGGTCCTCTGGCGTCCCGCCACTGACGCCGGGGCTAGGGCCAGCGCACGCGACGAGCAAGCGGTCGTGGCGGCGGTCGAGCGCCAGAGCGACCGGCGCGGCGCCGACGGCGAGCGTGCGCATCACGCGCCAGGTGCGCTCATCCACCACGACGAGCGTGCCCGGGCGTGTCAACCCGCCGCGTGCGTCGGCGGTCCCTGTACTGAGGGCGTAGACGCGCCCGTGCCGCTCGTCCACCGCGACGTCGGTCATCCCCACACCGAGTGGCACACCGCGCAGGGGGGCGCCGGTGCGCGCATCGACGGCCTGGAGAGTCCCCGTGCCCGCAGGCATGAGCGCGAGCCCCTGGAAGGCCCCCATGCCCGCAGGCATGCGTGCGATCACCACGCCGCCGCCCCGGAGTCGGGTCATGACCATGCGCGGGGTGCCCAGGGCTGTTGTGAACACGCGCCCCGCGCGCGCATCCTCCGCGAGGCCCCCGATGCCCGCCCCCGTCGCCGTCGCGCGGAGGAGCGCCCCGCGCCGGATGTCGAGGACGGCCACCGCCCCGCCCGCCCCAGCCCCCGGGTTGCCCAGGCCGACGTAGGCGCGGCCGCGCGCCGCGTCGACGAGCGGCGGATAGAGGGGGGACGCGTCGCCGGCGCCGGGCAGCGGGATATGCCGCAGGAGTGTCCCGCGGGCCAGGTCGATCACGTCCGCTGACCAGCGCGGCCTGCCCGCCGGGCCGGAGGGGTTGCGCACGATGACGAGGCGCTGCCCCCGCCCGTCGGTCGCGAGCGCCCCGAACCCGAGCCCCTGCCCGCTCCCCGGCAGCGCGATCGTCCGCACGGCCCGCCCGCTGCGGGGGTCGATCACGCGTACGCGATCCGTCGTGCCCCCAGCGGGGAGGGCGTAGAGCAGGCCCGTCCGCCCGTCGACGGCCAGGCCGGTGCCCGCATCGACCGGCAGGCTGCGCAGCACCCGCCCCGTGCGCCCGTCGATCGTGGCCAGGGCGGCGCCGACCGTGGCGCACGCCTGCGGGGCGCCTCCAAGCCCTGGTGCGCCGCAGGTCGTGGACCCGCCGCTCGCCGCGTAGGCGCGCCCCCGGCGCGCGTCCACCGCCACAAACAGCCCGCCATCGGCCCGACCGGGAAGAGATGCCGTGCCCACGAGCGCGCCGGTCGTGGTGTCCAGCACGCGCACGATCCCCGACCCACCGCCCCCGCCGGTCGTCGCGATGTACGCGCGGCCCCGCGCCTCATCCACGCCGACCGCCGGCACGCTCCCCCACGCCCACGGGCCGACGGCGACGGTCGTGCGCACGGGGCTGGCCCCCAAGTGCCCGCCAAGGCCGGCCCCCGGCCACCCGATGCTAGCGGCCACAGCGAGGCCTCCCACGCCCACCGCAACCGCGACCGTCGCCGCGCGCACCCGGCGCGTTCGCGCTGACCGTGCCACTCGTGTCATGTCCCCCCTCCCGTTATCGCCCCTTATCACCTATCCCCGCGGCATGCCCTCAGGCGCGCCTCGCGGGACTATGGTAGCATGCGCCGCGCATACAGGGGGCGCTCATGCGGCCGCCGCGACGACATACTCGACGCGCGCGACGGGCTCCGTGTGTAGGCCCGCGTAGTCAATCGTGTGCAACGCGCCCCGCACCTTGCCGGCCAGCTTCTGCTCCAACCAGGTCTTGTTGAAGGCGGCGGGGACGGCCACGCGCAGCACCGCGCCGGCCTGGTCGAGGGCGCGCGTCGAGGCCAGCCAGGCGTTGTAGTTCTCGCTGGTCATGACCTGGGCCAGTTCGTCGAGGACCGCACGCCACACCGGATGCTCCTCGACGATAGGCAGGGGCGCGGGGCTATCGGACCATGCGGCGTAGGAGCCGGAGGCCTCGCCACGGCCACCCTCGCGTCGGCGACGACGACGACCGGGCTGGCCAGTTTGCCGGCGATCCGCGTCCGGGCCGACGTCGGCCAGCTGGGGCGGCGTGGGGTGCAACAGGTCGGTCAGGACGGCGAACAGGTAGGGCATGCCGTTGGAGGCCTGGCCGTCGCGCCGGCGCTTGACGATGCTGGCCTGGCGGGCGCGCGTCCGGGCGGCCGCCTCGTCGAGCAGGTGTAGGAAGTGGGCGGGCGACACTCCGGCATCGCGGCACAGATTGCGAGCACGGCCGAGACTCGAGCGCGGCGCATCATCCCCCAATTCGGCACTCAGGTCAGCGATCTCGGCCGCGAGCGCCTGGTCGTCCGGGTCCGGGGCGGCCGTTGGCCCGTCACCGCCACTCGTCGTCTGTGCCGCCTGAGTGGGGGTAGGGGGTATCGAGTCGAAATCGAAGTTTTCTATTTCGATTGGGTTTACTTGGGGTGAAAGATTCTTCATCCCTCCCGCGCGCAATCCTTCACCCTCCTCTATGGTCGGCGTGCCGTCGTCCGTCGGCCGGTTGTCGGGTCCATGTCGCTCCGTGCCTGCACATAGCGACCTCCGTTCCGCGTCTTCCTGTGTGTCGGTGGTCGGGGCGCCTGGCCCTCCCGTGCCCGACGCGGTGTCGCCCGCGATCCGCGCTCGGTGAGCGCGTCCACGGGGGAAGAGCGCCGGCGTTGCGTCGTCACCGTCGTCGGCGGGGAGGAGGCCGTCGAGCCGCGCGAGGCCTTCGACGGCCGCGAAGAACGGGCGGAGATTGTGGGCGGTCGTGGATTGCCGGCTGTCGGTGGAGAGTGGGGAGGGGTGTGGAACGCCGGGGGACGCGCTTACCGAACAGGTACGGCACATAGATTAGGACACCCACAATCCACACGCACAGACTCAGGGGACCACGCGCGCGTCACCCAACGCGGTATCAACTGCGAGGACCGCTCGCTCTCGGCCTGAGTGCCCTGCACGACATCGAGCACCGCTGACAACGCAGCACCCAACGGTGGGTCCGCCGTCCGTCGCGACGGGAGTGCCTTGCACGGCTCGTCGTCCTCGGTCACAGACAACCGGCCGCCGAGGATCTGCCCGGTTGGCGCGGTATCCCCCACCAGGGTCGTCACGCTATGGCGGGAGATACGCCGGATCCGGGAGGGGACGGCTCAGTGATCGTCGGAGCGGAGCGGCCGGGCCAGCAGATGGCCGTTAGTGCGAGTGAGGACACCACCCAGACAGAGACGCATTCCGTCCGTCACGTGTCTGTGCGATCCGGTCCCCTGTGCAGAGGGTCGTGTGGCGGCCAAGATATAGCCTGGCGGGTGTGGCGAGGCATCCTCGTTGTCCGGATGACCCGGCATCTCGTCTTAGCATCTCCCTGACACTTTCACTGAGGGGCGCACAGGGACGTTTTCGGCGGGTGTCATGGCCACGGCGACCTCGGGCGATGGGGGCGCGCCACGGGCCTGTGGTGGGCGCCAGGCGCGCCCTTCGATGCGGTGACGCGTTTATGCAGCACAAAAGCGGCGGGAGATGCGCGAACGATCGAGCCATGCGCGGGACAGCCAGGCCGTGACGCCGGGGGAGAAGGAAAGGAAAGGAGAGGGGGGCGCCGGTGAGACGGCCGCCTCCAGGCCCGCTACCGCCGCGACCGGCGCCGCTACCAGGAGCCGACGGCCTTGCGCAGGGTCGCGTTGCTCCACTTGGCGTAGACGCGCGTGGTCTCGAGCGACGCATGCCCGAGGTGGCGCGCCGCCTCCTCCAGGTTGCCATGCGTCTCGGCGACGAGCCGCGTGCCGCAGGTGTGGCGCAGGGCGTGCAGCCCGCGGTAGGGGATTTCCAGGCGGCGGCACAGGTCGCCCAGCCGCGCCTTCGCGGGCGTCTCGCTGCGGTAGGGGAGGACATAGCCGTCGGCGGCGCCGCCCGCGGCGCGCCACGCCTCCAGCGTGTCGATGAGGCTGGCCGAGAGGGCGACCGTGCGCGCCTTGTTGCCTTTGCCGCGCCGCACGGTGAGCGCGCGGCCGGCCGGGTGGACGTCGCGCCAGCGCAGGGCCAGGGCCTCGGCCCGCCGCAACCCGGCGTGGGCGCACAGCAGCAGGAGGACGCGCAGCTCGAGCGTGGCGTGCGCGAGCAGCGCCTCCACCTCCTCGGGGCTGTAGGGCGTCACCTTGTCCCAGGGGGCGGTGGCGTCGCGCGGCGGGCGGACCCCGGCGAAGGGGTCGGCCTCGGTCGCGCCGGCCCAGCGCAAGGCCTTATATAAGGTACGGGCGGCGGCGAGGCGCACGCGCAGCGTGGCGGGGGAGAGGGCCTCGGCCTCCAGGGTGCGCAACCAGAGGGCGCCGGCGTTGCGGCGGGGATGCAGCAGGTTCTCCTGGCGCCAGGCATCGACGAGGGCGAGGACGCCGGCGCGGTAGGAGCGACGGGTGTGGGCGGAGAGCGTGGCGCCGCTGCGGCCCTGCAGGGTGAGGTGGGCCTCGGCCAGGCTCCAGAGCGCGGCGCGGTCGTGCCCGTGCGCCGCGGCGGTGGCGCGCCGCTTGAGCTCGTCGTCGGGGAGCGTGGCCCAGGCGGTGGCCTGACCGAGCAGGTCGCCGGCGCGCGTGTGCGGCACCACGGCCCGCGATGCCAACGAGACCGTTGCTGCCGGCGCCGACCTGTTCGCGGCACCGACGTCAGCGGCGCTGTCGACGCCACCAGCACCGCCGGGAACAGCGACTATCCCATCGCCAACGCCAACGCTTGCACCGGCGTCGGCGGCCAGCGGCGCGCCGGCGATCGTCCCGTCCTCCATCCGTCACCCCCCCAGCCCTCTGCTCTATCCGCCCCGCAGCGCCGGCGTTCGGGTCCCGTCCTGCCCCTTATAAATCCGATAAGCACTGTTATCGGATTTACGCCATAGGCAGCATACCGCGGGGCGGCCGTGATGCGCAAGCCGCTGTCCGCTGTCCACGGACCCTGCCACGCGCGCCCGCCCGCCTTTTGACATAACTACATGTCGCCGAGGGGTTGTGAGACTCGTGCCACAAAGCGAGCGGACAGCGACATCGCCACCGCTATCGACTCCTCTGGTGCCGTACACACGGTGTCGCCCAGTACATCGTCCGAGCATCCGCCGTGACTCCGCCGTGACTCCGCCTCTCTTCTCTCCCCCAGGTCGTCACCGGCCGCCCTGTCGGTGGCGCGCCGACGCAAATCCTGGCCATGATCATCCACCCGCCCCCGACGCCCCGTCACCAGTAATTCGGATCGCCATCGACGAGGTGGGACAGTCCATTGGGCGTCCAGGGGCGCCCACCCCATCCGCGCTGGCGGGGCGACGCGTAGATAGGCGGCGCCGAGCAACCCGACGAGGGCGGCCACGGGGCGGCGATCGGGAGAGAGGCCGCGACGAGCAGTCCGATCCTGCGGATGCGCGACGCGTGCATGGTCGAGGGCGTCGAGGGTGCGGAGCGCGCCCCAATGGCGCGTGTCCGGCGAGCGGCAGCGGCTGCGCCCCCGTGCCCCGTGGCGCGCACGTCGATCTGTCGTTGCGTGTCGCAACGCGCCGCGAAGACGCAGCGAGCCCGCCGCGGGTGCGCGGCGTCTCATGGCATGGGCTCCTCGCCCCCGTCCGACGCGCCCACATGGCGCACCAGCCGCCGCCACGCCTCCTGGATCGCCCCCTCGATCGCGTCCTCCCGCCGCGCACCAGGGTGCGCCTCGTGCGGTATGAGGCGCCGATAGATGCCCATCCCGTCCGGCCCTACCGCCTCGACGAGGACGCCCGCGCCCTCCGCATGGTCGCCCGGATCGCTCACCACCACCGCCGGCTCCAGGGCCGGGTCGCTCGGCCCGCCCGGCTCGCCCGCGCCGGCCCTGGCGGCGCGCGCCTCCTCTAGCGTCCGACGGTGCGCCCGCCACGCCACTGCGTCCTCGTACGCGCCCCGGATCACCCGCATCTGCGCCCTCGTCCCGTTGTCCCGACACCTGTTATCCTCTCTAGTCTACGACCCGACGCGGCTACCGGCACGGTGGCGGTCGCAGACGCCGACCGTGCCGGTCGTCTGGCGCACCGCCGGCCTCCGCGACCGCGACCGCGCCCCACCCGCGCCCACGAGCGGCACTCGCCCCCTACGTGGTGTCAATAATACACGAAGGAGGGGTGCTGGGCGAGGCTCTAAGATGGCCTGTGCACGGTTTCCCTGCCGTGCGTAGACCGGGACCGTGACGAGGCGCGACGCCACCACGGCCCTCTCACGCCCGTCCGGCGCGCTGCCCCGCCCGCTCTTTGCACGGATGCAACAGAAAGAGAGCGGCGAGATCATTTAAAGCGCCAAAAACGTGCCCATCAGTGAAAAGTGAAAGCGGAGTGTCGTCGTAGCGACGGTCGGGGCGACACAGCGTCACACGGTGGATAACGGCGTCGACGTGACGCGGCCGGCCGCCGTGCCGGCCCGTGTCCGTCGCCCCGGCCCGTGTCCGTCGCCCCCTGGGTCAGGCGTGCCCGACGGGAGCGGGCTCCCCGCGTCGGGGGTATCCCCATCCCGTGGCCTGCGGTCGGGCTGACGGGGAGGGCGAGACGCGCGTCGTGAGGACAGTGACCAGGGGTGAGTGACACAGCCAGAGTCAGCGGGGTTGGAGCGACACTGATGGCCCGGCCGGAGGACGTGCTCACTCTCCGCCTGTCGCCTGTCGCGTGTGGCTCATCGTGGTGCCGTGGCGGCGAAGACACGCCTTACGCACCGGTCCACTCCAGCGCTGGTGCGGGTGTGCCGGTCCTACCGAGGAGACAGACCGCGTCAAGGCCGAGCTTGCGCCGATCGAGGAGGACGTGCGTTACCCGCCCCTGTGGTCGAATAATGTGGTTGTGGAGGAACTGAAGTCTATGTGTAGTGCTACCCTTGAGAGTCCTCCCCTCTCCCGTCCTCCCCACTCTCCACGCACGGCCGGCAATCCACCAACGCCTACGACCTGCGCCCGTTCTTCGCGGCTGTCGAAGGGCTCGCGCGCCTGGACGGCCTGCTCCCCGTCGATGACGGTGACGACGCGACGCCGGCGCTCTCCCCTAATGGACGCGCTCACCGATCGCGGACCGCAGGCGACACCGCGTCGGGCACGGGAGGGCCAGGCACCCCTTCCACCGACACACAGGGAGATGCGGAACGGAGGTCGCTATGTGCAGGCACGGAGCGACATGGACCCGACAACCGGCCGACGGACGACGGCACGCCGACCACCGAGGAGGGTAAAGGATCGCACGCGGCAGGGGTGAAGAATCTTTCACCCCAAGTAAGAGCCTGTCTAGAAAATAACGGCCGGCCTGTTGCGCTTTGTGCAGGAGACAGGTATAGAAACACGATGGTACGCATCACATACACGTGGCGTCATAGGGTCAAACGGCTCCAAGGAGGCCATGCACGGCTGCGTCGTGCTCCGGACGACGAACCAAGGGCTTCCAGCGCGTGATCGTGAGCCACGCATCGAAAATTGTTCAAGCGTCTCCTCGTAAAACATGCCTGCAACGTCCGGTATTTATTAGACAGGCTCTAAACCCAATCGAAATAGAAAACTTCGATTTCGATTCGATACCCCCTACCCCCGTTAACGCATCACCGGGACCAACAGCAAGCAACGATCCCACCGACCAGGCGCTAGCTCAGGAGATCGCCGCCTTGAGCGCCGAACTGGGCGATGATGCGCCGCGCTCAAGTCTCGGCCGCGCCCGCAATCTGCACCGCGACGCTACCG
>JAABUP010008383.1_pt1 | contig 13220 bp, 13 predicted proteins | sample 5559201 | NCBI WGS metagenome assembly JAABUP01 (sample SAMN10711887, study PRJNA513373) | rock metagenome | isolation source: Antarctica rocks | place: Antarctica | reverse complement strand
TTCGTAGCTCTAGGCGTAGTAGATGCTCGGCTGGCATGAAACCAGTCATTTTCGTCGAGTGAGAGAATGTTGAGAGCCTCATCGCACAACTTTTCGGCTTCAGAGACTTCCGGATTACTTGGTTTGGGTACAGTATGATCTGTTAGATCATAGCTTTCACCACTACCATTTGACACTAGTGGTGCAGGGGTGGTGTTTGAAACAGCTTTTGCTGGAGATTGAGGGTCCGCCAGGGAGGTCTTGATTCTCTTGAGTATGTCCATGGTACGCCGGCGGCTGTCGGTCACTTCCTCATCTGTGACAACCAGCTCTGGTCTAATTGATGGTTGATGTGTGCCCAATTCATGGACGATTTCCGCTGTCGTGGCTGGGTGAGCAGTATCTTCTGGTGTCACAGAGTTTGCTAGCCACACAGTTCTAAGAGACATGCCCAGAGCTAACGCCACCGTTCGAGCTACACTGTTGCCCACTATCTTCCATTGCTCACTAAGGGCCCCAATGAGAATCTCGTTATCTGGGAAACCCTGTCCGCGGCGAACTTCCATGATAGTCAAGAGTCGATCCTCGTCCCAGTGGACACGGTTGCCGCATAAACCATCGTCAGGCATCGGCTTCGTCAGTACAGTAGGCATCAGCGCATTACGTCTCACTCGTTGCCAAGAACGAGAGTCTTTTCTTGACCTAATAGGATTGTCCCATGGCCACGCGTCTATTTGAGCATTGGGCATATAGCCCCTTTCCTTAGCACGGACGAAGGTACTGCCACCTGGAAATTTGGGCACGCTAGAAAGGCCCACACGCGCCAGGGTAGATAGCGGTCGAGACTCCCTGTGATCCGGAAATGGTATACTCGCTGTACGACCATCGGTTTGAGGTAAATCATACGCCGATTCTGCGGCGGTCACATAGTCGAACGGTGTAACAGTGGAATATCGCGAACTTGAACTCAGACCATTAGCGGTCTTTCCTAAGCTGGCACCTTTTGTGTTTTCCGGATGCGAATGCGTATGTGGAGGCTCGGGTAAAGGCATGAGGCCAGGGGCAGTGATAGCAATGAACACTCTGCTCCTACTTTGTGGACTGCCGAAGTTCCATGCATCAAGACCAAATGTGCGGACTTGATATCCCATGCCGACTAGCGAGCATACTACCTGGGCAAGCACATTCTCCGTGTCGCTGCCCGTGGCCATTCCCTTAACGTTCTCTAAGAGGGCGTATTTAGGTCGATAAAAGTCGACAAAGGCGACCACGGAGGCAACCATTGATACATTGAAAAGAGCTCGATCATTGCCTTTCAAAGGGTTGGCGCGTGAAAAGCCCTGGCAGGGGCTGCCAGCCGCGATAACTTCAACCTCTCCGTAAGGTGCGACTCTGTAGTTTTTCTTGCCTTGCATAGCTTGAGTCAGGAAATCATTTACAGATCCATGGAAGATCGATGCCTCATCCTGGTGTTTTAGATTTGCCCGGTAAGTGTGGATTGCCTCATTGTACCAATCTACAGCCCATTCAAACTCGACTGCGCCTCCCTCCTCGAGGCCGCGGCCGAAGTTTCCACCGCCACAGAAGATGTCCAATCCAAGCATAGGAGCCCTTGGTAGTGCGGTCAAAGGGTCCCAGCCTTGCTTCATCAAGGCGGGATAAGGTACTGTCAGAGGCTCTAGACGAGTCCCGTCAGTGGATTCCTTACTAGTAATATAGTAGCAGTCCCCTGTCCCCCGTCGGTCGTATGGCGATGGAATTTGGCGATTCTTCTTTTCATATTCGCTGTAGAAGCGTACATGACATATCCGATCGATGGTAGCTTGTGGGACAATTTCCAGTCGATCTGTGAGTACAAGCTCGTTCGGTGAAGCATCCCTGTACCCGCAGTCTCTCTGCTTCCGAAGCAACCGTCTGATCTGGATCTTCCCACGTAAGCCATCAGGATTGTACGTGACCGAGACGGCAGGTTCCAGACACTTTCCTATCTTTACCAATAGTGTATCTCCAACTGAATGCTGGAGGTTGTCGTTAAGCTTCGTCCCACACGAACAAGTGAAATCCGAGTCCTGCAGAGTCGTCCATGCACCATCACCTTGAACGTACTTTTGACGGACAAAGAATTCCACATCTTGTGTATAAGGTCCCGCAAAAAATGCTAGTCGAACCTTTCTCTGAACTTCTCGGGCATATATTGGCGTATCGCCACAATTACAGTGATCACTTAGAAAGAGTTCATTCGCAAACGGGTAGCGCATCTGCAAACATTCGGTGTCAGAGGCTCGATAAAGCCATAGTAGCGAGAGTTCCCGCCCTTTCTGTGTATCGGTGACACCCTGTACATACGCATACCAACAAACGTCATTGGTCTTCCAAGCAGTCTCGGTATCTAGCGGCAAATTTACAACATCGCCGACGTTGATACTATCATCATCTTCTTGGACCTCAGTAGATGGGCCGACGGTCATGCGAGTCTTTATCAATTCGTCGCTGGAGGCAGGATTGCAACGAGAACTCGGTATGGCCCTCCTGATGTGGCCAGTATGGCCTACGGACGGGGTCTGGCAGTACAGAAATTTGGCCCATGGCAGGTGCTTAAAACAGTCGTAAACGTATGGCGTCACTGTCGTCTTTCGGCGAGATATCGTTTCATTCCCTTCATTGGAGATGGCAAACATATCTCTACTAGTGCCCCGCTCCACCTGCTCTGAAACCGCCTTTAGCAATCTCGGATGAACTTCGCTCCATAGCGGGTGGCCTTCGAGATTCGCGTCTACCTGAGAAGCCTGACAGAACAAGAAATTTGCATGAGCTACAACAGCGTGACGGAAGTCTTTATCTCCATAGTCTTTACACCATGAGACAAAGTATTCGTTCGACTCGTAGATGGTCTGGAGTGATTCGTAAAATGTCTCTCGGAAGTGATGTAGAGTAGCTTCTTGATGGGTCATGAGAAAGTCAACGACATTTTTGGCGAGGTCGGCTATCCATAGAAACGGCTGGTGGAAGCGATAGTACTCTGTGCTTGGTGTTCTCAAGCGATACCAAATATCCGATCTCTTGCCTCGCGCAGATTGAATCCAAATTTCGGATCCTACCGTGGGGCGGACTGTCTCCCCGTATCCTCCAATTGACAACACCTCGAAGGGGACTTGCTGGAGGTATCTTCGTTTGTCCCCGTAACAAACAACGCCATCGAAGGTGAAGGTATTACCTCTCCGTTCATTAATCTCATGTAGCGACACGAGTTCATTTGCGAGAGGTGATTCCTCTGCTGTCTTCCGCCGATTGCCACAACTTGATCTGTGTGCCCGGTAGATGCTGAAATCTTCTAAATCAGCGTCGATGAACATTCCCCCTTCCGTGCTCGATTGAGCGTCAATGTTATCATCCTCTTGGTTGCGATTTTCCCAGACCTGTCACTTCGATCAGCCAATAGTACGAGCATGACGAGAATTTGAGGTTAGATACTAATATGTCCCGTAAAACGTCCGCCTCAGCATACATTGGCATAGGCGGTGCATCTTCATATAGTGACTTCGGGAATGCGAGCGGTGGTGGTCGAACGCAAGTCAAGGGTACCTCTTGCAGTTTCTTGGGCTGCTTCGGGGCTGGTAGACCGTCACTAGTTGAGAGCTCTGAGAAACCTTCATGGCTGTCCCTTAGCTCGTCGCTATCGTCGATTCGTGACCGCTTGCGTTTTCGAAGTATCCTTCCTGTAGCACTGTGGGTGTAAGAAGAGTTGGAGTTGCTCCGCTCGGCAGAGCCTCTGGAAGGCATTGTCAGCCTTTGCTACTCATACGAGGAATACAAGTGAGGTCAAGTCGCGTGCACCTGGCCTGATTCCATCGAATAATGCACTCAGTTCGTACTAAAAAGCCGTTGTGGTGGCAGTCGCGTCGCGTCAAAAGCGGATAATTTGTGTGCAGGTGAAAACGCGTCCGATTCGTGATGGTCTTGGCGCCGCTTCACGAGGCTTTTCCACACATTATTTTTGGGGCTTGAAATGTACAGTTCAGATATTCATTGAGAGTGCTACTTAGAGCTAAAGTCGAAACTTCATCACTAGTAACTTTCTGGGTGCACGCAAAAAACTACTGTCATGTGACTTGGCTCCAGGATTTTGGTGAGGTATGTAACCTGGACAACGTGATTAATGTGAGAAAACAACATGTCCTATATCGCCTTTTTCATCTCGCATCCCCACCACGAACAGGTGCGCAACCCGGAGATCCTTCCTCATCACCTCAAACCAAGACTGATTCGTCGCAGAAGCCCTCGAAAAAACAATCTCACACCCTACACTGGCCCCACTTGTGTCCTCGATCGCCCATTTCATGACCTATTCGGCCGTCGCCATGTTCTAATCCTCATCACCGCCAACAAAGTGGCTTTCCTCCACCTGACCAAGTCCCAACCTCTTTTCTTGAACCAGATCATAAAAGATATCATGGAGACGTGCGAATGCCGAATTCTGAGAGCGGAAAGGTTTAACAACGAGCTCCCGATCGTTGAAAATGAAAACGGATGGGCTCAGGTTTTTTATGGACGTTTATTACGGGAACCCAAGGGCGATACCTTGACTACACGAGGTCAATCGAGTTATTGACAAAAATCACAAATTGCAGGTTGAGGGCATACCAAAACGAGCAAATGTTGCTGCCCAAATGTATGCTATCGTTGAACAAAAGAAGGTTGTGGCGGAAGAAAAGATATTAAGGATGAAAGACGAAAACATAAAACGAGCAAGGCGAGACGGCTAGTTGGGGTCCAAGCGTAGGAGGCGGCCTTCTTCGAAACGATTATCAGCCGATCACGACTTGGCATCTGTTCAGATGCTACGTTTCAAGGGATATCGCCAGCCTACTCGCCGCCAAGCTGGCGTATACAAAGGTGAGGTTTGTCCTATAAGGCACACTCCAGATTAGTATGTGAAGCGCCATCAGCACCAGCAGCATTAGCCTAAGCAAGAAGACATCACATTCTTTGACTACGTGCCCGATTCTGGACACAGTGCATCCTTTCAGGCAGATCCAATGCTACGAGCTTTCGCAATCCGCAACGACGTTCATAGCCGAGCAGCAGCGGTGCAGTCTCCAGTGAATATGCTTGAGTGAATCTATACGTCTGTATCAACTTGCCAAGTCCTTCTCTATTGGCTTTCTGCTTTTCGAATTTCCAAGTCTTTTGCGGGAGCCTATGTTGGGGGCTGCCGGCTTGCACCCGTCTCTAAGCACGAGTGGCGCCATCCAACATATCTATCAGCATTCACTGTGCTGAAGGTGTGCCTGTCATCTTGGTCATACATCAAGCCCGTTTCGAGCTGTGGTACACATAACGACATTCCGCTCAAAGTACGCGGCAAGTATCATCGGCTCTTCCGACCTTCTTGACTGGGATACAGTCGTCCTCCCGGAGAGGTCTTCTACCACACTGCGATTGAGTGGCACGCGGTTTTGCCGAACCATGGGTCTACCGATGACACTGGAGATGCGACCTTAGAAGCAGCGGCTAAGCGGGTTCATTTACTGAGGACTCTATGTGGGGTCTGCAGGTCTTCGCAGGAGAGTAGCAATCCGGGATCGTGGTGCCTTCCGGGATGACGTTGTCTGCTGTCGCTGTATAATCTTATCGCCGACTGGTGAAGACTCAATCAACGTTGCCAATCCCTTGACCTCCTGTTCGATGAGGGCATATATGTACGCGACTGGAGCGATGGCCTCCTGCATCAGGGGATACTGGCTGATTGAGGCTATCCAATAGACCGTCGTCCGGGAGGAAAGATCGTGGAGCTTCCACATCGTCTGTTCATATGATCAGCATAGCAGGTAATCGGCGTCAATGAAAGACGCGAGTACATGTCGTCCGACGATAATACCGGCCTTGAATGAGAGCCAACACTGCTAAGATAGCCAAGATAATGCCGAAAATGACGGTTGTTGTGACTCCAGGGTCATGGTTGTTGGACGCGAAGATACATAAAGACGATTGATGATGGAATGAAGTGGCCAAGAGCTACGTTTTCTAGTTACGATGCAATTGTTCAACGGCAATGTGCAATGGCAGAACAAAAGTAACCTCGTTGCAGTTCAGCGTCTTGGGCAGATTTTTATGTTGTTGCGCCAATAGGAATACTCGTAGGGGAAATACCAGAGCAGGCGAAGTCAGCACTGTTGAGGCCTGTTTCTACGTTTACTTGAGAATTGTAAGTCTTCATCTGGTAGCCGTGGGAAGCACATCTGCAAGGCTGGGTCCGAGTTCTGAACATTTCTAAGCCCTGCATCTTCGTTCTCAGAAGTATGCGGTGCAAAACCCATCCGAATGCTTGGCAGGAGTTTTTGTCACACACACATAGATGACAGTTTTATTTACTTATCCCATGGGATAGAACCTTTTCAAACTTATATAAAAGAATGATTGTGTTTAAATTATACTGAATACTGGATTATAGTATGTAATAATATGTATTCATTTCAATATAACCAATGAATATATCCCACCAAATTTCAATGGTTTCCGGAAGGCTGAATCGGCTTTCTTTTGGTGCGAAAAACTCCCGCCAAATATTCGCATGGGTTTTGCACCGTAAGGTATAAAACTCCGCAAACGCGCCCTCACATTGTGACCCAGTCTGGCAACACCTCTATCAGCCCTAAACACCGAGACATGATTTTACAGCCATTCAATGGGATTTCGTAAGACGCATCAGCCATTATCAAAGAGTTTTCCTAATCGGGAGATTGCTCTGATGGCAGTCCGCATTTCTATTGACCTGACTGTCAGCATCAGCCACCGTTGGCCTTAGCCGTATAGCGAATAGCTTATGAAATCACGACATTGCATCAACCGCTTACCACACTTGCACACGTTTTACGTACCGTCAATGATGTCTTGTGCACGTGGGAGGCGTGCAAGATGCAGCAAGTCTCTGGCGCGCAATCGGAAGGAAGTGCAAAATTGCCTTACCCCTCTGACCACTAGTGTAATAATTCATCAATGCAACTTCAATGGCGTTTCATGCGCGTTCAATTCTTACATGTATGCAAGGCTTTTATCATACTCAAAGCGTGACAAGCGCTGAAGCTGCTAAACATGACTGTCCAGCTCTCACATCAAAAGTATACGGAGCCGCTCCAGCATAGGAGCGCTTTGATCCCTGCCGTCATTGAATTACTTGTCGAAAATAGTGTGAAGGTCATTACTGAGCGAAGTTCAAAATGAATATTCTATGACAAAGAAGTGAAAGCTGCAGAAGTAACGCTCGTGGAGAATGGGTCATGGCCAAAGACGCTCCCAAATCACATCATCATTGAGCTCAAGGAGTTGGAAGATAAGATCCATTTCCACATAAGGAAATCCTAAGTTTCTGAATTGACAGGATGATGGGAGCTTAGACTTTCTCCTGCTCATTAGTGAAGCATATTCACATTCAATTTGCACATTCATACAAGCGTTAAGGAATGTGGCAGGGTATTCTTAGGAGGTTCTCTGCCTGAGGAGGGACTCTGTGTGCTCTAGGTATGGTTCTTGAAGGAGAGGTAGAAACATGTGCTTATAAGCTTTCGTGAATTTCTTGAAGACCAGGATGGGCGAAGAGTCGCTGCATGTGGATAAGCATGCCGGGTACGCGTAAGCAAACCTGGCTTTGCTTGATTGGAATTGAGGCAAATGTCACTACCAGTACAAGAGCGATTTGGAGAACGAAATGGAAGAGGAGGTATTTGCGGTCATATCTTTTCCCCTTTTGAATCGTTTCGCATTATAGGTACGCGAGAAAAAATGCTGAAACATTTTGCTAACACTTTTATACCAGGCCGAGAGTTTTTTTTTATTGCGTGTATCTCGGCAAAAAGACACCAAACTCCTTCTTTTCAATGCAGGGAAAGCGCAACCTCAGCGTTGTGTGCAATGTCAGCTGCGGCGAGTGTTTTCCTGCTTTCCATTTATACAGATGCAGAGCTAATGCTCCCTATATGTAACTAACTTTAGTTATCCGATAGCTTCTTGCAAAATGTACACTACTTTCAGCAGAGTAAGTACCGCATTACCAGAATTTTCTGGACCACCGCTCAGCTTTCTGACCATTGACCACCTCCCAACTCTTTTCCCTCGAAGTAAGTAAGTTTAACATCTTAGAAACGTTGTGATCATCTTATTACCAGAGTCTTTGGAAGCCTTCAGTGCAGCGCTTTTACCGAGCTTGTTGGGGATACCACACCGATCACGCGCATCCGTATGGCAGGAAGCAGAACAGCTGTATCGAGAAAGGTGGCGTTGCTACCTCCTGAGCTATGAACAGCCCAAAACTTAGCGGTAACAGAGTAGGGGAGATAGAGCTAGCTGAATACGCATAGCATAGGCTGATTCTGGACGCAGCGAGTCGGCGCACACTGTTCAAGCTCAAGACGGAATTTACGTGATGATACCGGGCTCCAGTACGTATCCTGAACGGACTGAGCTTGGAAAGATCGCAATTACAGAGTACGTGCTCAGGTGGATCTCAAAGGGAAGGCCATTTGCAACTTCGATTGCTGGGCGCATTGCGTACTTATCTTGAAAACAGGGGCGTCCTGGACTAGAAACTCTGCCATGCACAAGTTTCTCACATAGCATGTGCATGGGTCTGTTTTGATGATAAGTTTAAGCAATGGATTAATCATAGAGCCTATGTAGGTCCACATACGAGCGAGGCACAATGGCGAAAAGCGAGGTGGCTTTTCCTTTCGCTATGTAAGCGACTTTGCAATATCATCAACAACTAAAGGTTATCCTAGCTATCAGGAAGGTTTTACAGTGAGGTCTTCTACGCTAGGCTACGCCACCAAAGTATCGTGTCTGGTTGTGTTGTCAGTCCTGGGCCACTAAGCTACTCTATTGCACGACACTTGAAAGCGCCATTCTACGAATCTGTCAAGCGCAGTAGTTATTCGAGTCGTCAAACAGGTGTCTTCCACCCATCTCGAGCCGCCAGAATGTGTCAAAACGCTTGATCCAAGTATGAAGAGACAACTCACTGCATTGAACATGTTCAACCATCCTCGATGCCGACAACCACCGGTTCCGTGTGAGCATTGTCGTAGGGAGGGCGTGACCTGTCTCGTTGTACCCTGTAGAGCCAAATGCATTCGCTGTACCTCAATATCTTACAACTATCTGTGTTGCGCAGAATTTAAAGGTCACGGCTTGCATTCGAGGAATAATACTTACATGAGATAGTCTTTCGAATCCGACGAAGTGGAACAGCCCATCACTTATCAGGATCGAGCACCACGTCGGTCTAGAAAGGAAGAGATCGAAAAATTCGAGCGCACAAACCAAGCGGCGAACAAGCATCATCGCAAATATGTTCAGAGAAGGAAGAAGGACCCCTTCAGAGACGGAATGTTGAAAGAGAGGGCCAGACAAAACGCAAATAAGCGCTACCAGCGGCTGAAGAATGATAAGATTCATGGAGCCGAGGCGATCTCGAAGAGAAAGAAAGAATTTAGTCGAATCAATGCCTGCAAACTCAGAGCACAAAAGAATCCTGACCGAGGCATTCAATGCACTGCATGTGGAGGATTATCACCCAGCAAAGCAATTGCACAACAGCATCGGAAAGTTTGCTTGTTGCAGCGCTGCGGCAATTGTCGCAAGTTGTTTAGGAAAGAGTACCTCATAAGTCATCATCAAGAATGTGGTCCCCACCTTGTATGTCCCGTGGTTGGTTGCAACAAGAAATACACAACCCACAGCAATTTGAAAGAGCACGTCCAGCTGGCCCACAAAGTAGCAGCCAAATGTTGGGAATGCCATACAATATTCGCAACCAAGGCAGGCACTTGTCTATTGCGGCGATGCAAGCGTTGCGGAGGACTCTTCCTGAAATCGGATGAGCACTCCGAGAATTGTCCGTTCAGACGTTGCATTCGTTGTGAGAGAAAGCGAATTTTGCCATCGGAGTAGGAGGCTCATCTTCGAGTCTGTCCCAGGCAGATATGCCCCAGTTGCCACGTATCAATTGTCAAGTCTGGATACATGGAACACATTGAAGATTGCGATGTTCGCCAACAAAAGCTTGAAAGAGGTCTATGTTTGAGGCCATGCTGCCAAGCGCAGAGGCTAGATAAATCTTCAAACCGCCAGTTTCATCATGGTGATTTCAGTGTGATGAAAGCATCAAATCTTGCTGATGCGTGCGCAGATTACGAACGGATGATTAAAACTCTGCGCACTCTCGGCGGACGCTCAGGGGAAGAGACTTCCAAACGGCTACTTAGGGCAGCAGAACTCGCGAAGCTCAAATCCGCAGTTTACACATATCTGGCAAAGAACAGACTTCCTATAAAACCTGAAGATCGTCATTTTCGGAACTTGTGGCAAGAGCATTCGAAAAGCTTGATCGTTCAAGATCTTGAATTCATCAACCAAACAAAATTTGGTTCAAGCAAAATTATCGAAATATGTTGGGGTTGGTACAACAAAGACAAACATACTTGGGAAGTATTCCATTCGACTATCAATCACAGGTTATCTGTCCAACAAATGTATAACATATACGATGAAGGCCCTCAACGCTACATCAATCCGGGCGCTTTGTTGAAGATTTATGGTCAGCCTTCAGAAGGGAGACCGAAGGCATAACGATACAGGATCTAGCTGATTGTCTTGAAATTATTGTAGCTGGTCAAGAAATGTGGCTTGCTGAGTGGTCTACAGGCTATTATGACTACCACCTTCTCCCCGAAAAAGAGTAATGTTAGTACTATGTATGGGGTTCCGCCTTGGTAGGAATGTCAACTGTGAATTTTGCACAGCTTAGTAGTGCCTTTCGATTCTCACCTCATTCAGCAAGCACACAGAGCCGAGGCTGACGTCCGAATGACTATAATTCGAATGGTTGCTTACTCCAAAGGAACTTTAAAACCTCTAGAGCCCACGGGGATCAGGAAATACCTCAAGGTCTCTAAGAGGTTGGTCGTGGAAGAAGATAAAAGCTCGGGCGACCTCCTGGTGCTTCCTAGTTCTATTCACACGCAGAGAACGACGCAACACAACGACGTGAGTGTAATCAAGACCACCATTGAAGAGGACAGTCCTGGTGACTCGGATGGTGAAGAGGCTTCCATTCAATCAGATGATCACGAAGATTTTGCGTGGTCAGACCTCGGGAATGTTGCAGATGACGAGGATGTGGGCTGTGCGATCATCGAAGACTAGGAGGACTGGGGTTTTCAGAATCCGACAGACAACAACAACATGGACGTCGGACGAATGCTATCATACAAGCTTCCGTTCGACGACGGCAGCGGTCGTACTCACCGCTTAGTAGATAATAGTGCTTCTGATGATGACAGCATTAGTCTTGCTATCGCAGCTCTGGCATGCGGAATTTGTCAAAAAGGGGTCATTTTCAACGCTGCATCAGATGCATTGCAACTGAGGGCTCGATTTGGTCATGCAGAAGGCTTCATATGCCTGAAAAAGCCCGACCGTTTTCTCATTCCCATAACCTTGTCCAGCGAACCTGCAGATTGTGAGGCGGAAACCTACGATAACATGGTACTGCAGCCGACAGAGAACGGACGTGAATTTGGCCGCACCATGCAGCAGGAGCAGTGACCTGAAGGCCTTGAATGTCGTAACCGCTACCAAAAGTAGTGTCTACTCCGATGTTCATGTATCAGCGAGCGCACAACGAGCATTACAGCATAACTGGGTTGGAGGGATCGGGCACTTTCTCCTAGTGATTGCAGAAAGAAAGCATCGTACCGTACATGTGGCCTTTCTGAACAGTTTGCCAGAATACGAGCCGAACGAGTATCGCATCCGGAAAGCTGCTAGGAACATTGTTCGTCACTCTGGGTGGATGGGGAATCAATGGTCTATTTTTGAGGGTGAGAATTGGCCAGTCCTTCCTTCGCAGTTGGGTAACACGTGCGGCATCCACGTTGTTCTCAACGCTTAGTCTTGTATGCTAGCTTTAAACTTTACCGACGCGTCAAAAATCCGCTCTAGCGCGGACTTCTATGAAGACGCACGCAAGCTTATCAATCTTGCACTCAAGGGTGCAGTCAGTGCCACAGAGATTGAAGCATGGCTGCTCACTAAAAGATCTGCACGTCTTAAGGCCGCTGAGGCACGAAGCGCCGAGAGGATGGAGACTTCCGAACCGTGCCTCATTCTCAACGCACACACCGTGAGAATGAATGAGACCGTATTCAATCCTTATCTGGAAAGTCTTTCCGCTACAGAAGCTGAGCTGGTAAGTGTCAAGAGCACGTCGAGCCGGAGATTGATCCCAAACCAAGAGGAAGATATCGAGCTGCTGGACGACAATAAAGGAAAGGATGATGTCGGTATGACGGGCGTGAACATCATTAGTACGACGCAGGAGCCGAGTTGCATTGACAGTAGGGAGAGCGAAAGACTGGAGGCCCACAGTTTTGCACGAGCCCAATCAAATGGTTATGCTTTAGCTTCCCCATTTGCAACGGGCGACTCCCTCTGCCTGAGCGCTTGAGGCAAAAGCGCCACTTTCTCCTTGAACAGGTTCTCTGCTCCTACCCATACAGGCGCTGTGTCCCTCTCCGGTAGCTGGAGGAGACTGGGCAAAAGTGCTTCACTAAACGCTTCGGATGCCTCTCGCGGGAGTAGAGATGGGAGATGATCTGTGGACGTTGCAAAGTCAGCATAAGGGTGAAAAATGCACACTAAGTTTATGAAACAAAGCTTCTTCGTCCAGAAATTACCGAAATGAGGTCCTTGTTGCTCAGAGGTGAGCTTACCTATAGTTATGTAGCTAAGGGGTGGGCCCGAGAAGTCCGGCAGGGTGATAGTCGGCTTGTTGAAGTAGGTGGGCTGGTTGGCAAAGGGGATAGGATTGTGAGGATTGGTAGTGTCGCAAGAAACATCGCATCTAAACGAAATCTGAGCGTTAGCTGCCTATTCTGACCAAGATGAGGGGTAATAGAGCATCGTCTCTGGGTGATTCGCTCCCAGTCCGTGGCAAGGGGATGAGAGCTGCTCAAATTGTATAGCGCGAAAGTTTACCTACACAACGCTGAGATTGCGTGTTCCTTGCTTTAAAAAGTCCGTAGAAATGAAAGGAGGAATAGGCTCGCTCAAGTAGATACAATTAATAAAGGCGTCAGCCTCCTTAATTGCGTTATACGGTCCAGGCTGAGCCGTCTCGTCCTAAATGAATTTCGGGGTCAGCATGGGAGTTTATGCTGTTGTGAGCTCCCGAAACAGAGCTTTTT
>JAABUP010008382.1_pt1 | contig 13220 bp, 15 predicted proteins | sample 5559201 | NCBI WGS metagenome assembly JAABUP01 (sample SAMN10711887, study PRJNA513373) | rock metagenome | isolation source: Antarctica rocks | place: Antarctica | reverse complement strand
CGGGCACGTACTTCAAGTTCTCCACGTGCGAGCCGACGCGCGCGGGCGGCTCGGCGGTGCTGTACGTGGCGGTGGACCGCCTGGCGGTGCCGCTGACGCCGGCCGAGGCGGCCGCCGGCGCGGCGCGCGTGAACTACGCCATCCACGCGTTCACGCGGGTGCGCCGCGCCGGCGCGGAGCCACATGCGGCCACACTTGCATTCTGGGCTGGAGCGGGGTCCTGCCCACGCCCTGCGCGGCGCCGCGCGCGCCATCAGCGCCGCAGGCCCCTTACCTGCCACTGCTGTGCTCCAGTTGTCGTGGCGCTGTCGTGAGGCTGCACATGCTGCCAAGTGGCGCGCCAGCTGGCCAGCACGCTCTTGCGTCTCCTACCCTGTCCTACATGCCGTCATTTATAGCCTGCTGCCTGCATCATCGCCACGGCTGTGCTAGGCTCCCTCCCAGCACCCCCCACCCACCATTCGCACCCATGGTGAGGTCCTGACGCGGTGGCGTTGTGCAGTCTGCATGTCATCAGGGCCACGTTCGTGCTGTTGCAAGCCCCTGACTGACCCAGCTCATTGCTTTGAGTGAGCCCTGGGTTCAGGCAGCGCTTTGCGGCGCAGGTGCCGGTGGCGACCAACGAGACGACGGGCACGCCCGTGTACCGCCTGGTCGACGACACCGTCCTGGACCTGGAGAGCGGGCGCCTGTCGGTCAGCCTGCCGCGGCAGTACGTGACCAACAACCGCACGCTCGCGCGGGCGCGCCCCCACGCCCCGCCCTCGGGCCGCTATTTGCGCCGCTCGTGCTGCCGGTCACAGGGTTGGATGCGGCTCGCAGCGTGCGAGCATGCAGGGACTGGCTTGGAACAGCTTTTCCACCCCAACCTGCAAGCCAAACAATCTTGTAAACCGCCCAGCGCACGCCGTGCACTGTGGCTGAAGAGAGCGCGCGCACGCGCGCAGGAGCGGCTGCGGGACGTGGACAGCGGCCAGCCGGCGACGCTGCTGACGTACATCCCGGAGCGCGCGCTGGCCAACAGCTCGGCCGCGTACGGGCTGCAGTTCCGCCAGCTGCCCGTGCGCGGGCCCGCCCCCCGCGCCCTGACATGCTGCGGCTGGTATGCTGGGGCTGTCATGGCTCGCGCTGCGGGTGCCGGTGCTTGCCTGTGGCAGCTGCGCTTCACTGATGGTGGAGCCTTGGCCTCTTCTCTGCCATATGCTTTTACTCATCTGACATTAACTGCTGGCCAGGCTTATGCCAGCCTGCTGCTGCTGTCCCCGTCATCGCTCGCATGGACCTGAAGTACACAGAAACCTAGCCCGCGCCGGTCTGCTCTGCTGGGGCCTCTCCGCCGCCATACATTCCTGGAACATGCACATCAGCCGCCTCTGGCACCCAAGCGCGGCAGCCTGGGCAGCCCGCGAGCTCCATGCAATGCTGTGCCTCATGCCGCGTGAGTGCCGGGCCCTGATCTCATCCCATGATGCGCAGATGCTGAGCGGCAACTACACGGCCGCGCTCGCGCGCCTGTACTATGACGTCGCCTCGGCCGCGCTCGGCACGCGCAACTGCACGCCGGGGTGCGGCCCCTGGACCCGGTTGTGCCGCGCGCTGCGGCGTCCAGGCGGCGTGCCGGCCGCCTGCCGAGCCAGTCGGCCTCCCGCAGCCGGGCTGCACGCGGGCCCCCCCTGAGCCGCATGCGCCTGGGCAGGCGCTCGGGGCCCTGCCTGGCGGCAGAGCCTGCGCAGCCTGTGCGCGACGTGATGCAAGGTCCCTGCGGCAGATGAGGGCTTGGCACAGGGTGTGCGCGGGTTAGCATCGTGGCAAGCGGCGCGGCGGCGGCCGGGCCGCGAGCCATGCGCCGCCGGCCTGCTCGTGCACGGCCATCAAGCCTGCCGGGTGTGGTGCGGTAGCACATGAAGGGCGTATCTTGGCAGTGTGCTTGCTGGCGTCTGTCTGGAGCCAAGCCTGACAGCGCCAGCCCTTGGGCAGGTACCCGGGCCTGGGCGTGGTCGCGGACTACGTGCAGAGCGCGATGGGCGAGGTGCTGGCCGAGCTCATCGGCGTGCCACCCTACTTCCTGGCGCAGGCGCGCCGCGGTCGCCCTGCCTGCTCGCGCTCGAGCTTCTGCGGCGGCCCGTCGCCTGCGTGACGCGTGTGGTGCATGCGGGCATGCCGCCTTGTCTTGGCGTTATGGAGACATGTGAATTTGCTCTCCTGCGAGGGTGACGATGCATGCATATCTTTATCTTGCCAGTGAAAGGGGATGCAAGATCACCCAATAAAAGGTCAGAAGGCTTACTGTGAAGAGGGTAAAAAAGTTGAAAGTCCTGCAAATGATGCACTTACCATGTGAGAGTGCGGCGGCGCGCAGTACTTGGACGTGCCCCTGCGCGCGGAGTTTGTCACAGCGGCCGACACCACGGCCGGCCTGCGCGCGGGGTATGGGCAGTCGTGCATCGCCGAGCAGGGCGCCTTCTACCTGGTGCGCGGCCCCCTGCTCATAATCCATGCGGCTGGCCGGCCGCCCCATGTTCCCAGTCCGGCTTGCGGGTCCATGCAGGGCGCCATGCTGGCCTCTGCACATTGAGCATGGCTGCCCAAGCCTGTTCGGCCGAGTTTCACAGCCGTGCACAGGTGCGGGCGGCGCGAGCGCGGTGCGCCCGGGGGATGAGCGGCGGGCAAGTCTGCTGGACGACCCACCCGGGCGGTCATAGGTGTGAGCAACCCGGGGGCGCGCGCAGGCGAGCAAGGTGCTGCAGGCGGGCGGGTCGAACCTGCTGCCGACCATGGAGGACTGCTGCGCCGCGTGCTGGGCGCTGGAGGCGGGCGACGGCGCGGAGGCATGCAACACCTGGAACTTCTGCAACTCGCCGCTCGGCTGCGCGCGGCGCGGCGGCGCCAACCGCACCTGGCCCCTGGCGCGTGCCTTGCTCGCTCTCCACACTCGGGCATTCCGCGCGCACGCGCGCTGTGGCCCTGCGAGGTGATCTTTGCTCCTGCAGCGCTGGCAAAGGACCTGCCGGGCAGTGAGAGGTGTGCGCAGTCGGTGTATGCGGGGCGGCGCGGCGCGCGCCCTGCTGAGCGTGCGCCGCCCCGATGGCCCTGGCAGAGGCTCTCCTCTCTCCATCAAGCAGTCCGAAACGTGGCGGCCTTGACACCATGACAGAATTCAAAAGATTGTCTGCTGCTGTCCGTGCTCGCTTGCTGGTGGGTGATGAGCAGGCGGGCCGGCGGCCGCGCAGGGCTACTGCGAGCTGGGCTACTCACGCGCGGTCGCGATGCACATGCCTGTGGCCGCCTGGCGCGGCGCGGGCACGACCTTCGCGGCGGGCCGCACCACGGCGGTCGTGCCGCGCAACTCCTCCAATGTGTTTGGCGCGCGCTATGTGGCTATCTGAGGCTGCATGCTGTGAAACCTGCGGTGTGTTGAGGTCGTGGCGTGCTTTTCAGACTAGAGCTAGGAATGTCATCGTGTGGTAGCTAGCGGGGCGGAGCGGGTGGCCGCGCACGGGCCGGTAGCCTCTGCCAGGGTTGACACGATGCATTGTCGCATGGCGCGTTGGCGCAGGGTGTTTGCGGGCATAGGGGAGTTGCCAGGTGTTCAATTTTTTTTCGTCCGCCGACTTCTTGGGTTTGCAGGAGAGGGGTACGCTGTGTGTGTGGGAGGTTTGGCTGGGGTTGTGGCAGCCTGGCGGGTCATGCAGGAGCGAGTGTTCTCAAGCGAGGAGCGTGAGCTTTGCGACAGCGCTCAAGCGCTCACTGGTTTTTAGCCAAGCAGGAGAGCAGACGTGCACATGGTCGAAGTGATTGTTGCTGTGTTTGGACAGTGGTGTGCCAGACGGCACCGGTTGCCAATCTCACTTTCGTTTGGTTTGATGCTTGCTGGGAGGCAGTAGCCATGCGGTGGACCACGCTTGCATGGTTCGCAGTGCTTACAAGGGGTTATTGCTTGACGGTCCTGCTGCAGAATAGTGTCACAGCCTGGTTTCGGGCTCACTGCTTGTTGTCCGCATCAACTGTTACTGTACATACAAGCGTACGCATGTCCATCTTTGCTGCGCGACCTAGCACCTGCGGGATGCTTCTGCTCTCACCCTCAGAACAATAAACACCAGCCTGCCGCCAGTCCACATGTAAGTGCACCAGCAATGCAGGTCGCAAATGTGCATGCCCCACACGCACGCACGCTACACGCATGCAACAGCATTTGCAGCTGACCAGCTAAGGCTCCACACCCGGGCTACCAAACAAGGGCTACCAAGGACAGACCCCCTCTGTCAACCTTTACAACCGCACAGGCGCGCATCAGGCGCCGACCTCGATGCCCGCGGGGCCCGCGGCGGCGTCTGCCAGGCAGGGGAACCAATACAGGCGCTGGCCGCCGGGGCCCTGGTCGTCCACGAGCGCCAGGCCCTCCTTGAGCAGCGCCCACAGCGCCTCGACGGCGCGCTCCTCCCGCCAGCCCAGCTCCTGCGGGCGCAGGCCTCAGGGGTTTCTCCACTGCTTCCTTGTGCACCATGACATGACGCACCCGGCCCTGCCTGTTATCACCAGGTCTGTCATGCGCCCACGCCGTTGATCTCCACACCATAGTCCCTGTGCCACGGCATGCACAGCAAAGCGAATTCACGACCCCCCTTCCTCGCGCCGAAAGTGAGCAACCCATGAAGTGCTCGCCTTGTACGCACACGCATGGTGCGTATGCCTGGGCGCCGAGCATCGTGCGCACAGACAGGCAGCACTGCCGTGTGGCGTCCAGCCGCGTGACACGCATGCGCTTGGCGGCCTCCTGCCGCTCACGTCGGGCGCGCGCCTGCGTCAGTTGCGGCTTGGCCACGTGCCCTGTCGCCTGCGCCAGGCGCAGCACCGCGTTGGTGTCCATGCTGAGCTCGCCAGGCACGCTGCGCACCTGCCGCGCGCACAAACAGCATAGGGTTCAGGTAGGGTTCACAGCAGGCAACGGGCGCTGCTGATGGCAGGATTGCGTGCATGCCACCGCGCACTTCATCGCACTTCAACAGACACGCACTCTGGGCGCCCGCTTTGAATGTACAGTAAGACCCCTCTCAGCCTCAGGGCATCTCTACCATGCGACGGGACGGGCTGGCTCTGCCAGCAGGACGCAGCAGGACATGTACAAGCAAGGCATGGCTCATCATGCTCAGCGCACAGCCGCGGCTAGCCTTGGCCCCATCTCGCCTAATGCACTGTATGCTTCTCGCTCGCTGCCCCCCGCACCATGCGCCGGTCGCCCACGCGCACTATCGCAAACCCGCCGCCCAGCACGCCCAGCTTGGCGATCGCGCGCAGGATGTCGTCCTCGCTCACGGGGTCAGCGCGCGAGCCGCGCCGGCGCTGCGCACATGCACCACACGCGTGTCGGGCGGCCGTGTGTGGGCAGCGCGGGGGCGCCATGAGGCTGCTCCTGGCAAGAACACGAGCTGGACGGCTCCTTGAGGCCAGGTGCCGCCTCCGGCCTGCTGCAGAGCGCAGTGCAGCGACGGCGCTCGTGGCTGACACTGCGCTTGCGGCTGCGAGGGCAGGGCACGCCGGCCAGGATAATACAACACCGCCATCCAGCAGACTTGCCACACATTGGATTCCCCGCACTCTCGAGGGCCGGGCGTGGGCGCGCACGGACACATACTGCCGCAGCGCGCCCAGCTCCAGCATGCCGCCATTCAGCGCGCGCGTAGCGATGCAGGCCTCCACCACCTGCCGCCGGCGCGCATTCGCATGCTAGTGTAGCATAGGGTAGGGTAGGGATGGAAGCAGCTGCGGCACTTGGCAGCCTGCAGACATCCGCTCGCAGCGTTTACTGTGCGCATGCCCTGCATGGCCTGCAGCGTGCCTGCTGCCTGTGGGCAGCAGGCAAACGCGCGCCCTGGGCCGGGGGGCGCCCGCTGCTCATGGGCAGGAGGCCCGGCGGAGGCGCACGCCGGGCCGGGCGGCCGGCCGGGGCGGCCGCGCCTGCACGCCGAGCTCGTAGTAGAAGTCGCCGAAGCCCAGCAGCTGCGCCCAGGCGCCCTTGTTGGACGCGAGCGGGTCCACGCCCACGTTGGCGCACATGGCGTGGAAGTGCGCGCGGAATGCGGGGTCCCGCCGCACGTCCTCCCTGCGCGCCCCGCTTCGTTCATGCTGACCTGCAATGCGTCCCCTGCTCTCGGACTGCGCCGTAAGCAGCCAAAGTTGGCTATCACACGGCGGTCATTCAAAAAACCATTCTGCAGCGGCGCGCCGCGCCGGCTGTGGCGGCCGCGGCTCCTGCTTGCGGCGCGCTGTGGGGAGCGAGCCCGCGCGGCCCGCTGAGCCGGCCTGGGCCCTGCCTACGCTGAGGCAGACTTCGTCTCCTGCGTGAGGGCCTGGGGCGGGCGGCCGCAGCGCCGGGGTGGGTCGGCGGACGTCCTCGCAGTGCAAGTGGCAGTGCTGCCACAGTGATCTAGCTGGTGGCAAAATGGTTGTGGCCAGCACGAGGACACACACACGCACATACGCGCAGCAGCGCGTCTGTGCAGGCACTAGTATTGACAAGCCGCAAAACACAGAAGAAGATGCCAATGGGCACAATAAGCACGCCTGTGCTTCAGTGCAAAGCCTTCCAAGCCCTGCTTGAAGGCCGCCATCTGAGCGCGGACGTGCTCCAGCTTTGTGTCGGCCACCGTCTGCCCGAGCGCTTTGAAGTGGTCCTGCAACCCATTGGCGCGGCACTTGTCGAGCGCCATTGAGCAGCGGAGTGGCACGTGCTGTGAGGAGGCGGGTCTGCGGGAGTGCAGCGCGCACCCGGGCCTCCGCGCTGACCTTGAGGCCCTGGATGCCAGGCCGGCGCCGCATCGCAGCGCCGCGCCCTGGCAGGTGCTGTGTACTGAGGTGGGTGCCCTGCTAGCTTTGCTTTGCCACACAAGGATATTATGTTAGGCACAAATAACGCTGAACATGCTCAAGGTGACTCACAGCAGGCAGCGGAGACAACTGTGCCACAACGTGGTTGTAAGGGTGACCCAGAAGCTCACAGTATAATGCTTTTGTAGTCCTTGCGATACACGCTGCATGCAGTAGTGCTTGCAACAAGCAGCTGTTGCACTCGATTCTGATGTTGGAGAGGGTCAGGCCTCGGGTAGCAGCGGTCCGACCTTGTGTCCGCAGCTGCACAAGTATTTGATACAGCAAAGCCCATCCAGGCAGCACCTCCCGGAGGCACAATAAAAGATGGACGCCCGCAGCGCACGACGCATCGGCATCCTGTCCGGCCAGCTGACGGGCGCAGATGGTGGAATTGCTGCCCAGGTGCGCCCTGGAACGCTTTTCTGCTGGCGCGTTGTTGCTTAAGAGCCAACGGTGTATCAAGACCCCAAGCGCTCAGGCATGCGCGGCCAACACCACCCTTCGGTATGGCCGGGCATCCCCGGACGGCGCGCGCTTTGCGCGCCCGTGCGCGTCTGAGCAGGCAAGCAGCCCGTGCACGACCAAGCCGTAGCTTGCTGCTGCTTGGACGCCATGAGCGTGTGGCATCGTGATGCCACACATGCATCATCACTGCCAAGCCCAGCAACCCAACACTGTTCCTGCGTGACCCCGCTTTGTTGCTGCCTGCGCAGGCGGGCCTGGACTACCACAAGGAGGCTGCGCTGCAGCACGCCAGGCGGTCGCTTGCCCTCGCGGCGCGCGGGGACCCGCGCCTGGCGGTGCCCGACCCGCCGGCCTTTGCGCGCCCGGCGCTCGAGCGTCAGACGCTCGGGGACAAGCCTCCTAAGCGTGCCACGCGCACCGAAGCAACTGCGGACGCCGTCAAGGGGCGCATGGGGCAAGAGGTGGCCGTGAGCCGCACGCTGCGGCCGCCCGCGCCCGTGCGCGATGGCGGCTGGAAGCCCCGGGTGCGCTCAAGCCCCGCAGCAACCCGCAGGTCTTTTGCTGCTCACAACAAGCCTCTTCTAGTGTCCTGTGTGGGGACCTTGCGCTTGCTAGCGATGGGTGCATACGTGGCTATTTTATTCACCCAGCATTTTCTAGCCCCGGATGTGCCTCATGCCCTCTCGAGCACGTCACGTAGCCTGGTGCAGCTGCAGGCACCTCCAACAGGTGGGCAAGGTTGGAACGGGCACTTTGGAGGGAAGCCGCACACGTCATGCCAGCGGCGCTGCCGGGGCGCTGCCACGTGCCTTTCAGCTGCGCTCGTGCGTCTGGGTCGATGATGCGCCCAGCGCACGGGGGCAGGTACTGGCGAGCGAGAGCGCGCGCGCGTACTTCGTGTCAGTGGCGCTGCCGGGCGCGGAGCCGCGCAGCCTGCGCGTGCACCAGGCCGGCCGGCGGCTCACGGTGTCCGGCAGCCGCGGCCGCGCCGGCCGCGCCGACAAGGGCGCCGCGCGCTTCGCATTTGCCTGGGACCTGCCGGTGCGCGCGCGCGCGTCCAAGCCCCGCATGCCATACGCTGACCCTTAGCTGCACACCAGGGGCGTGCCAGCACGGCGGCTCGGCGCGCTCGACGCGCGCTGCCTGGCCAGGTGCTGCGCAGCAGGGTCTGACCGGGCGCCTTATACCCTGCACAGGCGGACGTCAACCCGGACGGTATGGCGGTCAACATGTACTACGGGTGTAGGGTAGGTAACAACTGGGGTGCTGCATAGCAGGGGCTGACCAGGAACCCTGGCCCCTGCGCAGGCCGACGTCAACCTGGACGCAATCGTGGCCAACGTCTACGACGGGGCCGACAGCGCGCGGCCGGCCGCCGGCGCCGCGCCGTGGCTCAACATCGCGCTGCTCAAGCACAAGGCTGGGGGCTGAGCCTGCTGGCAGCTGGCAGGGACCGCGCTCACCCCTTCCCGCAGTACACCATGCGCACCACGCATGCGCACTGCCAACCGCGGTGCTGCGCCCGTGCCTGGCGGTCACGGCTGTGCCTGTCGAGACAGCTGCATCATGGGTCTGCAGCAATCAGGCTGTATGCACCTGGCCATGTTTGGAGTGTAGCCAAGGTTTGCTCAACTAGCGGCTCTTCAACCGCTGAGGTCTGCCGGCAGCGTGTAAGCTAGCGGCGGCGCTACAGTGTATGTAAAGTAGCAGGAGGGTGTTGTAGCGTGTTGCAGGTGCATGATGGTGCACCAGGACAGACACTGTGCCATATATCTCTTTTACGTGTTTTTTTTTTCGTGGTGTATGCGCATGCATCACTGTCTTGAGCAGATCACGGGGCATGCCTATTAATCAACGATGTGGAACAGCAGACGCATGTCTCAAGGTTCTCTGTATTGTTTGAGTGCCAATCAATCGGACCCAAGCATGCTGAATCCCCGCTGCCAGACCCAGCAGACGAGGCAATGGAGCACCAGCCCTCACTGCTTTGGGATGACCAAAGGCCGCACAGTGCATGCAGCAGACATGTGAAGCCGCACCCCCCCCAGGTATTAAGCCTGTGAAGCCTGCCAACGGCTCACTGCAACATGCAGACTCGGCCGGGAAGCACACTCGGCCGGGAAGCACGAAGGTGCGCGGCTCGCCCACTTCGTGCCAAGGGGCACCAGCCACGGCCCCACAGCACCAGCCCCCGCGCCGCCCGCATTCGGCGCCACCGCCCGCGCACAGCGAACGCGCGGCTGGGACGCGGTCCCTGTCAGGCGCGCGCGGCGCGCACCGCATGCAGCGGCGAGCTCTCAGCGCCGGGCTGGCGTGAGCGGCACGCCGCCACCCGACGCTGGTAACATGCCGCTGCCCAACAGTCACGACACGACTTATTTCTTCTCGGCCAGGAAGCTCTCCAGGTACTCGACCTCCTTCTTGGAGCCGATGAAGAGCGGCACGCGCTGGTGCACCTTCTCCGGCATCACGTCCAGCACACGCCCGCGGCCGGTGGAGCCCACGCCGCCCGCCTGGCGCGCGCGGCCGGCGGAGCGGCGTCACGCGCGCGCGGCCGCCGGCCAGAGCGCGGCTGCGCCCGGCGCGTGCCGCGCGCGGCGCGCGCGGCCGCCGCGGGCCGCGGTGGCTGCTGGGCGCACTGCAGGAGCGGCGCGAGAGCGCGCGGGGCGCTGCGCTGGCGGGCGATCTCTGCGCGAGCTCGAAGGCGCTCCAAGCATGCATGTACCACCCGGGGGTGTGGGCGCGCGCCTGCTCGATGATCATGGACATCGGCGCGCACTCGTAGAGCAGGCGCAGCTTGCCGGTCGGGTTGCGCTCGTCGCCGGGGTAGCCGTAGATGCCGCCGTACAGCAGCGTGCGGTGGAAGTCGCCCACCAGCGAGCCGATGTACCTGCGCCCGTTGAGCTAGGGATGTAAGGTACATGGTATAGGGTAGATAGTGCAGGGTTTGGGCGAATGTGTTGTGGGGCGGTTCAGGCCCCGCGCCCGCGGGCTCTGGGTCCGTGTGCTGCTGCGCAGTCCTGGCGGCGTGAGGCAGTTCAGGGCTGGCGCCTGTGAGGCTCTGGGTCCATGTGCTGCGCGGTCTGGGCCAGGCGCTGAGCACGGCAGCAAGGCAGCAGCGCAGGTGGGACACCCAGTGCGAGCAGGCGGGGCTGCCCGCACATGCGCCAAGGGCGTCAGTGGGGCAGGCATCGTGCACTCCGCAGAGGGATCATCCAGGAGGGCAACCATGGGCCGCGCAGCGCGGCAAGGCAACCGACGACCGCGCAGCACGCTGCCGCGTGATCGTAGGGTCTCACTTCTAACCCTATGGGCGCGCGCCTGGCGCTGTATGGCTTGCCGCCCCACTTGCCGGCGTCCTTGAGCGAGTCCATGTACTCGCGCAGGCCGGGCTCCCAGCCCTGGTAATTGCCCTCGTTGAACGCGTAGATCTTGCCCTCGTGCGGCACCTGCGCTAGGGTAGGGTCAGGCGCCGCGCGCCGCGCCGCTTGACACTGGCGGCGCTGACGCGCACGCAAGCAGCCATGAGGCTGAAATCCGGCCCCATACCAATAGAGGATTGTCACGGAGAAGCTCTGCCAGACACTTAGCAGCCAGCCAGAGCTGGTCACCGGAGCCTCCAGCGCGCAGCAGCCGGCACGCAGCCTGCCCTCCTCGAAAAGTGATGAGCAGGCAAATTTGCGCTGGGAGCTGTCACCACCAAGCCGCAAGCAACAGACGGCCTGCGGTAGCTGCCTCTGCGGCCGCGCAAGGCTGCGCGGCCGCGCCTCGAGGTCCGGCTTCAACAGTACGACCCAGCTGTCTGACTAAAATACCAAGCTTGTTCCCACCGGGCCGCAGGCAGCACACGCCCCGGCGCGGCTGCGCAGCGCGCCTTGAGGTCCGGGTGCGACAGCACGAACTCGCCGATCTGGCTGTCGTACGTGAAGCCCCACACGCCGTGGCCGATGGTCAGCACGAGCACGGTGGAGCTGGAGTAGAGGCAGTAGCCGCTGGCCAGCAGGCTGCTGCCCGGCTGGCACACGTTGAGCACGCAGTTCTGCATCATCTTCTCCGGGTCGTCCATGTCCTAGCGCGGCGCCCCTTGTAGGGTTAAGGTAGGTGTGTGCTGCCAGGGGGAGAGCGTTGCTCTCGCACCAAAGGCATTATTTTCTCCGGGTTGTCCATGTCTTGGCGCGCAACCCTCATAGTTTTAGGTCTAGGGCAGGTGTGTGCTGCCAAGGGGCGCGTGGAGAGAGCATCGCTTCCACGCAAAAACCGCCTGCGCACTGCGTCGCATGCGCGCCCGGCGGTGCGCGCGCCCCGCAGGCCCGTCGCGCGCGCTGCACTCTCATAGACAGCTCACAGGCTATTGGGGCGCAAGCAGTTGCACCGCTGTGGTACTGAGACCTAACACTCCGTGTCACACACTCTCTGATCTCTTGCACAGAAGGCGCGGGACACGCATCGGGTCTAATGTGCCGGGCACAAGAGTGCAGGCGGGCACCTCGATCGCACACTCCTCGCTGGGCGCATAGATGCCGAAGATGGACCCGGTGGAGATGCCGGCGTCGATGTTGGACGAGCCGTCCAGCGGGTCAAAGACCACCACGTAGTTGCCTGCGCGCGCCCACCCCGCATCACCCGCCTGCGCGCACGCAGGCACGCCCAGCCGCACACCGCACGCGCACGCCGCTCTATCGCACACGCTATTGCGGCCGAGGAGCGAGCGGTCGCCCGCACACCGAGAGGCGCGGAAGCAGGCGGGGCCTGGCGGATGCACAAGGGTAGGGTTAGGGCAGGGTAGCGCCACGCCTGAGTACGTCTCCTCCACCGACACGGGCAGGTCCTCCTCCTCGGACGCGATGATGCCGGTGCGGCCGCTGTTGCGCAGCGCGTTGCAGAAAACCTCGTTGCTGACCACGTCCAGCTTCTTCTGATCCTCGCCCTGCGCGCCCCGCGCACAAGCTTTTTCTTCCCACGCGCCTCCTGGGCTGCTGCCGCACCAAGCTGCTGCAGCGCCGAGCGGCCATTCGAGGCCGGCAGTGAACGAGTTGCACATCTAGCTTCTTCGGTTCTCGCCCAGCGCGCGCGTAGGGCGGCCACCCGGGCTGCTGCCGCACCGAGCGGCCGTTCGGGAACGGCTGACTGAGCAAGAACGCTTGCATGTGGGGATGGGGCTGTGCTGGCCAGATGGGCACGTCATGCGGTTTTATGCCTGGTGCTCGCAGCAGGCCATACACGGCGGCCGCCGCTGGGCGGCCGCACCTGGATGTTGGCGGCGCCAGCCAGGCCGGTCAGGTTGGAGATGCCGGCGCGCGTGACCAGCGACGCGATCTGTTTGCACGCGACGGCGATGGAGCTGAGCACGATGGCCAGCTCGCCGTCGATCGTGCCCTTGATCTCCTCCTGCGCGGCAGCGCAGGCAGGGTCAGGGTCAGGGTCAGGGTCAAGGCAGGCACCCGTGCTCTCTGAGTCTGCCTGATCAGGTCCCAAGCGCACAGCTGTGTGCGTGGACAGGCGGCTGCCTCAGCAATGCGTCCTGGCAGCCCCTTGTCAGCCATGTTTCAACAGCGTGCATTCAAGCTGCACGTCTTGAGAGAATAGTCCACGGTAGATTACGGCGCGTTCTGTGCGCTACAGCAGACCAGCCAGCGGGCAACGGGGGCGACTGGCTGCGGTTGCCACTCCAGGTTCCCCGTGTGGCTCCACAAAGCCTGCAAGCAACGGCAGGGCTGCCGAGAGGCGCGCTCAAGGCGATTCACGGTCTGGCGCTCACCGCAGCGCTCCGGCACAGCCAGGGCCAACAGCAAGGCCGAGCGCGCCTTGAAGAGGAAGGAGGTCAGCGTGACCATGTCATACTCGCTCGACTGCTGCGCGGGCGCGGCGGTCTTCTCCTCCACAGC
>JAABUP010008381.1_pt1 | contig 13221 bp, 16 predicted proteins | sample 5559201 | NCBI WGS metagenome assembly JAABUP01 (sample SAMN10711887, study PRJNA513373) | rock metagenome | isolation source: Antarctica rocks | place: Antarctica | reverse complement strand
GAACCTATCTCCCGTTGATCCCTTCAATCATATTTCCGCACGCGACAGCTTAAGCTCCAACATCACTCACCTCTTGCCGAACACTCCTCCTGCGCCGCTCATTCTCAGGCCTCTTACAGCTACGCGGAGATGGATTCGAAGATGGAAGTAGATATAGGCAAGCTGCCAGAGCCTCATCGATTATCCCCTGCAACAGAACCTCAATCAATACCGACTTTGGATGGCTGGATAGAAAACCTCATGAACTGCAAACAACTGGCAGAAAACGATGTTTCGAGGCTGTGCGATCGGGTATGGATGCCAAAAAGATTTCTCTTCCACAGCAATTGCCTGGTCCAGTCTATGAAGCTGACCTGAAGACTGGCTAGGCCCGAGAAGTTCTGCAAGAGGAGTCGAACGTGCAACCAGTCGTTAGTAGCAAAGGCATATGCAGTATTTTACATAGGTTTGATACTGACTCTCATGCGCAGAAATGCCCAGTCACTGTCTGTGGTGACATACATGGCCAGTTCCACGACTTGATGGAGCTCTTCAAGATCGGTGGACCCAACCCAGACACCAACTATCTTTTCATGGGTAGGACCAAGAATTTCCATGCGCCATCTTTTCTCTGACGTGTACTTTGACAGGTGACTATGTGGATCGAGGTTATTATTCAGTCGAGACAGTCACTCTTCTCGTTGCTCTTAAAATCCGATACCCGCAACGAATTACAATACTCCGTGGCAACCACGAATCACGTCAAATCACCCAAGTTTACGGCTTCTACGACGAATGCTTGAGAAAGTACGGCAATGCAAATGTCTGGAAATCTTTTACCGACCTATTCGACTATCTACCCTTAACCGCCCTTATTGACAACCAGATCTTCTGTTTGCATGGGGGTCTATCACCGAGCATTGATACTCTGGACAACATTCGCGCCCTTGATCGAATTCAGGAAGTACCACACGAGGGCCCAATGTGCGATTTACTTTGGAGCGATCCGGACGACAGGTGCGGATGGGGTATAAGTCCAAGAGGTGCAGGTTACACGTTCGGACAGGATATCTCAGAGGCATTCAATCACAATAACGGCCTGACACTGGTCGCACGAGCACATCAGCTGGTTATGGAAGGCTACAATTGGAGTCAAGACAGGAATGTTGTCACCATTTTCTCAGGTAATCCGTGCGAGTCTGCACTTTCACGGCCGCGCTAATGTCGATCTCAGCACCAAACTACTGCTATCGATGTGGGAATCAGGCTGCCATCATGGAGATAGATGAGCATCTGAAGTACACCTTGTATGTGTCTGAGAAAATTTGTTTTAGCCGAAGACTGACATTGCACAGCTTGCAATTCGATCCATGTCCCAGGGCCGGGGAACCTATGGTGTCTCGGCGAACTCCTGATTATTTCTTGTAGAAACCTAAAGATGAGGTTACGTCACAGCTGACGTAGCACTTAATGCAATGGAAGCGCTGATGTTGGTGTACGGTGAACGGCTGTGCTGAAAATTCTCTAATACGGTCATGATCGAAGAGCCTCATATCCACATACAGCGATGCATAGACTTCATGAGTTAGAGTTCCTCTACCAGAGACGGGGAACAGGCTTTCACGTTCGGAAGAATTGCAATAGCTCACTGACTCCATAATACTAGGTTTCAAATCGATGTTCTGTGAATAACAAGTATGCTGCCCTTGATGTCGTGTGCCATTTCTGCCAAGACAGTCTTCAATTGCATCTTTTGTTTTCACTTTGACCTCCATCTGTCTCGTTACAATACGAGTCTCTGTGCTTCTTGGGCAGTGCGCATCTAAGAACATCCTGCTGTATCAAGAATTGCTCATAATTGACGGCTGTCTTAGCATAGTATCGAGCTCGCCCCAGTGATGAAGATTGCTCTGCCTAAAAAGTTCTTTCACAAGAGCAAGTGGAGTTCCTATGGCTTCCGTCGTCAACTCGTCTCTGCCAGTCGTAACCACAATACGTTTAGACTTAGGCCCTGACCAGACAATCCGCACGCGAGACTTTCTGCGAGGTTTGAAAAGGCCGGCACAAAGGAGCGTACTTATCCCTGCTGGCCGTGAAATCATCCTCCACACCCTCGATCACCATGATGAGCTCATGGAAGCCCCGAAAATCGTTCAAACTCAAGCAAAAAACACCAAGCGCACATCAGCACAAGCGGATGGATTAGGAGATCCGTCACCTTTGTTTTGTTCTCAGGGTCCCAGTGAGAAGGATGATCAGTATACTCAGTGTCTTCAGGAGGAAGCCAACAAACTAATTTCTAGGCCTACAGTTACATACGCATGCAGCACAAAGAGTCGAAATGGAATTCCAGCGACGATGCGAGGGAATCAGCGGCTTACAACTGAGCTTGCAGAGCAGCAGTTGCAGCCAACGTCTGCTTCTGAGTTGGGAAGTCCGCCGAAGCAGAAAAAGAGGAAAGCGAAAAAGAAGAAGAAAAGAAGGGTACCTGTGAATGAACTCGTGCTTGTGCCTACTCTTTCCCCGGATCCAGATAGCCGGAGAGCCATCAAGGTAAGCGAAACCCATCGAGAGCAGCTGGTCCTTTGGGAAGACCACTCGTTGATTCAATGAGATAGCCAAAGCCACGACCATTTACTATCTCCATTACAGCTGGCGATGGGCAGCCCAGTGAGGCTATAGGTGGACTTGATCTGACCCTACATGGTGAGCCAGACGACATTCTAGATGAGGACTCTCTCGGAGTCAAACGGCCTAAGCTGCCCAAGGAAGCCAACATTGGAAAACCAGTGACCAGACTACGGAAACAACTCAGCATACCACAATACCACAGGATCTCCCATGAAGGCTTCAAGTTCCCTCCTGTTACCCCCAAGCCAAAAAGAACTCCGGGTTGGAAGCTTGGCAGCGGATTTGAGGGCATCGTATTGGAGAGCGCAAACGGGTCACGGGTCGTAAAAACCTCCAGTGCAAGCGTTCGACGTCCGAAGCAGGTCAGGAGCAAGACACGACCTCAAAAAGCGCTCAAAGTCTCCACTGCTCTGCCACCCATCCTGCATGCGGAGAAGCTTGAAAATCCTCTAAAGAATTCTAGTCTTTCAAATCCCGGCACTCGCGTCAGAGAGAGTCGAAGAGCAGAATCTATATCGGACCCTAGCGAGGCTCAGCTCAGTGATCCAGCCATCTCAAATCAAGTCCGTGACCTGACGACTACAAAAGCTAAATCGGTGAAACCTCGAACGTCCAAGAGATCTGGACGCCGTCATCTGCACAAGTCTCAAACCATACGCTCAGATCGAGGTAGTATTCCAGACAACGACGTAGCATACTTTCAAGATCTTCAAGCCGTACGGGCGCCATCAAAGTCAGAGCGTAACGGATGGCTGAAACGTCGAAGAGACCCCAGCTTTGCGGCGGACGGTGGTCAAGAAATCCAGGACAGCGTGCAGGACACTTGTCGTCAAGATCCTGATGACGGTCCCAGCCAAATAATCAATTCGCATAATGGCCCATGGCACGGCGAACATCGACCACAACCAGGTCACGGAGACGGTACTCAGAATGTCCGTGTGCTTACATCACGCTTCCAGATTGAAACTCCCTCTAGATTGATGGAAGTGCAGGACTCCCAGGAGGTGAAGAAGCGTACCTCATCTAGAGCTCAGAGGGAGACTGCTCTGTTTCCAGAAGATACAGGTTCAGATCATGGGTTAGCTTCTAATCAAAGACGGTATTCGCAAGGGAGTGACCGCGGCGAACCAAAATCCCTAGACCTAGGCCTTCACCGCCCCTATGAAATCACCACAACCAATCTGAACGCCAGCAAATATTTCTCAAACGCTATCAAACAACTCAGCTCGCCAAACAGCATGCCAGCTCCAGTCTCCCGTAGTAAATCTACTCGTCAAGCAGTAACATTATCAACTCCTGAAAAGGGCTGGAGCGAGGCTCTTCCGGTTGCCTTCAGTACTCAACAAGGCTCCCATCACATCAGTGTCCTCCCAATGAGGAGTCTAAAGCGCCAAAGAACAGAGCAGGGTGCACTGGATCTTGGTATGACACCAAGGTTGAAGAAAAGCATGTCGAATTTGCCATTCCGGCCTCCTTTCAAGGCGCTTGTTTAGGGCGATGGCGAAAACTACGTCTCTCGTTCTATTGTTATCTTCCAACAAAAACTTTTAACACGTTCGCCTACATTTAGAAAAATGAGCATCAGGGCGGGCATTGATTTACCATCGCGAGGCACTTTAAAAAGGCATACTTCGAATGAATCCGTATCTCTAGAACCGAATTCCCCATGTTTGCTGACTAGATTCGGAGGTCTACCTCTCGAATCACACTGATGTCTTTTCGAACGCCATTTGAGAGTCCGGGCTCATTCCTCCTGACCTTGTGTGTGCACTCGAAATTCACCGCAGCGCTTTCAATGCTTCCTTCCCAGCTTGTTCAACCCCTTTCATCAGCCCGTTCAGCCATTTAGACCCCTCTTCAGCATCATCTGGCTTTTCGTTCGGGACGCCCAGAATCCGGGTCCATACACGCCGCCACCTCAACTCATCCGTTTCAATCTCGTCAGTAGTGGTCATAATCCCTGTCGTACTGCACTTGGTAAGCCACCTCTTGGTTTCGCGCCTCTCAGATTGATTGCCATCGAAAGACTTTACTCTGAGGCGAAACGATTTCAGCCGCGAGGACCACACTGCGTTTGCGACATTAACGACGTGATTCATTGTCACTGGTCGACCGTGAGGGCCGGTGCCGTGGGTATTATACAAGGTAGTGATCTCTAGGTGGCGCAACGACTGGAAAAGTGATAGCTCGTGTAAGGCGTTTGATGTCAGTTTGATGTCCTGCTGGGTCAATTCAATGCAAAGCTTAACCAGGTGAGGGTAGGAGGTCCCCATATTCCTGAGAATGCGTGTATCGATAGATCTAAATCGTTTAATAGGATTGACTCCTGTATTAATGTCCTCGGAATACACTCTGTCTTCAACGCCATGTAAACGCAACTCCGTGAGCGAGTTGCTACTGCCACTATTTCTGATGAAATCGTAGATTATGGGCATAGAAAGGCCAGGAGCTTCGAGCTCAAGCACCTCAAGGCGAGATTGGTCGCGCAAAAATCGTGCGAGCTGGAGACGGTGGCGATCAAAAGTATTACGATTCCACAATGGACTAAGTATAATGAGCGCTGAGAGATGCTGGACACGATTACCTGTAAGAACCTCGTATTTAGTAATGCACATTCAAGGTTTTAAGTATAGTGTAGGACCAATCAAGGCGAGAGACCTATCGGGTTCAAGACAACTTCACAAACGGAGAAACAATAAGAAGAGTGTACTGACCCCTCGCTTCGCGAAAAAGGTAAGATGTTCCTTTACAAGAACGGAGGGACAATCTCCGAAGGGAACCCCAGCGGATGTGAACTTGTATTCCTTGTCGAACGCTACCACAGTGACAGTGGTCCAGACCCAGATTCTCGACAGGTGGTAACAACTCCTGAACATCCATCTGGACTAAATCGATGAAGCGATGTCGAGGGCCGCATGAGAAGTCGATCATCAGTGTGTTCAATCCAACGAGGCCGATGAGTAATCGTTTGAGGTAATGCGAAATCTCTGCCAGTCTGTTCCGGCCTACGTGACGCCCTGGTCAGTATTCAATTTCCAGTTTCGCAATAGTCTCTTGCTCCAGGTTCTCGATGAACCGAAGTTCCTCATCCAAACCCCACAAGGAGACCAGCGTGGACTGGATTCTGGGCCCGGGCCGATGAGGAATTGCTGCGAGAAGCGTTGCCGGCATCGGCTCAGGGACACTCCATCTATGATTGAGTAAGCATCCAGTGTGCTCTCAGCGAGTAATTTAGTCTTTGGATAATCTTACTCAAACACTTCGAGTCTGGGTAGCGTAGCTACAAAATTCCCGAGGACAGTCAATACATTTTGAGGCAATGGTAGCCTAGGTTGGCTTCTATGAGGAGAAGTCATCCAAATACGCAGACTTCGTATGTACAGCCGATAATTCGATGTCTGGGCATTAGGGTCCATGATCCTGTGCAGGAAGCGTGCCGCCCAGATGCTATCAATGTCTCTGAAGTTGAGGATAAGTTCTCGGTATATGAAAGGCGTTGCTGTATAGTTCCAAGTTCTCGACACTCTTGCGAGGGCCGTGAGATCATGTCTACTGTAGTCGTCGAATAGCTGAAAGCCTCGATTAGCCACTTGATCATTGTAAATGCATAGGAGACACACTTTTTTGCAGATCTCATCTCTCATTTCTTGAGGTAATTTGTCCATATTTTGTGACGCCATCGCTTGGTCGCAAGTACCAACACCACACGTCGGTCTGGCTGACAGTGTTACCCAGCCAGAGAGATGGTTGGCAGACTCAAAGACTAGCCACGATAGTGCACATAGGAGAAGTACAGACCAGTGTAGACAGACGTGGTAGACCCAGAGTTGGACAATTATCTTGGTGTAAAGACATAGGATCAAGGAGGGGCAGCGTTACCATCGCCAGGGAGATGAATTTTCCAAACCGTAACGCTCTAGCCTCTTCGAACTGCACTCGAGAGGGGAAATCCTCTCAGGCAGCACCCACAGGGCTCGAAGATTGGGCGGACAATAACACATATTGGAGGACCTAGATGTCAACCTCAGTGACCATCCGGTCTTCAAAAGTCCTTCCATCGCCAAATGAAATACTGCATGCACTTCAGAGATTCTTAGATAGTCTTTCAAAGGAAATCCTTGGCCGGGCATATATATTTAATGCTTGGGATGTTTGACTGCTCTTGATCAAATGTTTAGACCTTTGAACCTTCTGATGACTTAGAACGCGGGACCGAACCGCGCGTCTGGAGCAAGCGCGAGAGGCCCCAGCTGTTACGTCATCCCAACAGACTCTTTTCATTGCATTTTCATAACTAAGTTCTCAACCTCTACATCTTCATCTCTGACTTCATTTTCTGTGAGCAAGATGGGCGTCATGGGCGTCAACTCAGGCAACGTCTTCAGTGCCGTGAACCTCTCAGAATATATGTACAAAAGCCTACCCAAGCAACCAAATCTCGAGCTCAGAAACGCATACGATGCGATCGCACTCTTAACCCACGCCTGCATGCTCGCCGTTGGCTTTCGGCTCGTAGGTCTTGGTGAAGACCACCAGATTGGTCTGCCAAATACCAAAACCTCAATACAATCATCCAAGCTGACGACAAAGCAGAAGCCACCTCCGACCCCAACGACACCCAACCCCTCCCTCTCTCCTGGAACGCATCCCCCACCTCCCACTACGCCTTCCGCTACGCCCACATGCAATCCTCCCTCCAATACCTCATAAAAATCAGCCGCCTGGGCACCAAAGCCGTAATCAACGGCCTCGGCATCGACGACGACAAAGTCCACACCAAAGACTTCTTCATCAAAGATTTCGTCTCCGAACTCTCACTCCCGCGCCCCCTACCATCGGAGGGAATCCACGAAGGCGCCCTCGCCATCCGCCAAACCTTCATCTCAGCTGGCCGAATGACAGACGCAGGCTCGCTGCTCAAACTAAACATCATCCAGAAACTCGCCCCGGGGCTGCAGAAAGAAGGCTATGAAGACTCCGCCCACGCAGCCAGCCATACCGATCAAGAAAACGCAACCCGCCAGTCCAGGCCTACTCGCGAAGGCCACGACCCACCCCCAGCCCACGACCCCCTCCGTGACGACCGCCTCCCCTACGCCCAACCCCGCCCCTTCCACGACCCCCTAGCCGCGGAGCCCCGTCGCCCCTATCCCGCCGGCGATTTCCCGCCACCAGGCTTCGAAGACGAATATGAAGTAAACCAGCCGCCGAGAGGCGGGATAGGCGGAATAGGAAGGCGCCCGCTGAATATCGGGGAGAGGGATTTATATCCGCAGGGACTGGGACCGCATGATCCGTTGAGGGGAGGGGGCTTTGGGCCCGGCGGTGGGGGGATGCATCCGACTTTTGAGGATCCGATGTTTGGGGGACGAGGGGGTGGTGGGGCGGGGGGATACGATGGACAGTGAGTCTACCTATGTTCAATGTCTAGGCCATGTGAGAACGGCTTCACTGACGCGTTCTGTGCAGAATTCCGCCAGGAGCACGTTATGATCCCGTCGGGCCCGGAGGCCCACGATTTGCACCTCCAGGAAGGAATCCGTTTGGGGGTTTTGGTGGGAATGACTTTCTTTGATGGGATGTAGGGTCCAGGGTGATGATCTTGGATCCTGGCTTCGGATTGCATAGCGAGGATGGGCTGGATCTTGGGTGAGAGGGAAATTGACCGCTTCATGAGGGATGATGGTGTGGATTTTGGGACGGTGTTATCTCTATACGGCTATCATGTAACATTCGAATAGAGATGAAATGGTGATTGAAATCATTCCCTCGTTTATTAATGTTTCATTTAACTTCTTCCTCAGCCGTGAGGCCATGCACAGAGTCATTTTCGACGCTTCCTGCCAAACCATCGTGCCACACAAATATCGCATTTTCCTTTTTTGCGCAAACGGCCAGCACCAAATCCCAAGCTCACACACAGAGATGTTACAATACATCACCCACATTTGGAATAAACACCAGCAAGCCAGGTTACAGCAGTTGTATAATTAGAATATCATTTTCTGATGAAAATGCTTTAAATCCAATTGAATGAAAACCAACGAAATAGCTCATACTAGAATAAAAACTTAAACCAAATCTAGAGATGCATACTGTTGTACGTCAATACTGATGTGGATTATAAAATCGAAAACTCAGATTAAATCTATACCACAGGCCCCAGCCAAGTCCAAGATCCCCAATACCCCTATCCCGTATCGGTATCGGGTCTAGCAAACTTACAAGGCAAACCAATTCAAACACAATCAAAAAGCATCACAGCTAGCTGACCATTCACCCTAAACCCCCACAACCCACTCCCGCTAAAGCCCCAAATATCTCTTGGCACCCATCCGCCGATCTCCACACCAATGCGTCCAACCTTGCGACCCGGCACCTTCCACCAACAGGTTGGCTGAAACTCCACCACTCACATGGCTTGGTTTGGATTCGTGCTCACACGATGCAAGACATTGAATGACGAATTGGAAGAATTAGAGAGAAGGAAAACGTTGATCATGAATGATAGACAACGTTGATCACCTTTTTACCGTAACTTAACGTAAAATACGCCGCCCGATTCCGCTCCGGGCCTGTCCGTTGCGGACGGGGGTGCTGTGCGAGCGGGTGAGAGGGTTTGTACCGGGAAGGGTGAGGAATTCTGTGCAGGGATGGCGGAATTATGGGCGGGCGTTAAGTGGTTTGCGGTCATGGCTCCAGCGGCGGATTTGGGTTTGATGGAAGGGGAGTTGCGAGAGGTCATGTGTTGGTGTTTGTATTTCTTCCTACGGTGTTTTTTGGCACTGGCTACTGGTCAAAACAAAGGCATTACTTGCCTTGTTCGTCTTGCTGCAAACACAGGGGGAAAGCCACTGTATTGGCGTTATTTTCCTCGGACTTACCTTTTTTCAATCGACCGAGATAAGGCTCTTAGGGGTTCTGCAGCCCATTCTCGAGAATTCACTTACATGCAGAGTGGCGTCCTATGCTAGGTTTCAGCGTCAACATGACAACATGACAACATCACATCCCGCAGGTCTTTGCGTGGTATGCAATGGTGTTGTCCCTGGTTCTTGCGTGAAACGAGAAATTTTCTGAAGCTTCTCGGGACACCGGTCTCGCATGCAAGGCCTCTTCAGGAAACGTGGACGTCCAGATCAGGGCTCCTCGTAGTACAACATGTCCTTGCTGCAGGTACTGAGTCCTTCAGCTACGTTCAAGTCGAAGGCGTCAGATCGTTGATGAAGTCTTGCATATGTCGGTACTCAATGAGCGGATTGCATACTCATCGATGCAGCGAGAGATCTAAAAGATTGGTATCTGCAGACGCTGTGACTTCTCGAGCATAACCGAACGTAAGTCGCACTCCACTTCGAGTGGACAAAAGGGTGAGAGCTACAAATCACGCTGCTGCCTAGCATTAGTCGGTACTTCAGGGGCTAGCTCTGCCTCCGGATATATCTCGTGCACGACGCTTGATACAGTGCTTTCCTCAGCGGTCCGATATTTCCCAGCACCTGGATGGTCGAAGGGGACGGGAAGCATTAGTTTAGACCGGATTCAGTGGCAGTAGGACCCGACCACCTGAGATGCTGCGTGAAACAATGGTCTGGAGCCCCTTCAGTGTCACCTTGAATCGCCTCTTGGGGGCCATTCACGGTGCGGCTTCGAGGCTTTTAGTTCTAGGCAAGAGGTTGGACCTGCAGCGGGCAAGCACAACGGGGTCGTATCGTCGATGATCAGCGCCTTTGCAAAAAATCCCATGAGGATTAGTCCATTCCAGGACCATGGTTATCCGTACGAGTACAGAGTCATAGTCGCTGGTGGCGATGACCAGTCCAGATGTAACCCAGGCGGAGTAGTCTCATGTAACGTAGGGTTGAGCCATGATACGCGTGCAGCATGCATACTCGTCAAAGGACGCTGATGCACGCTGATCTCATTCCCATATTTCCGATTTCCGATTTCCGAAGCTGAAGGCAGTAGGCACCACGCATACACCCTACCTCGCAGGATGGTACTCGATCGAGCGTAGTATCGCCTGCGTTGCTGTGTGTGGTGGTTTCGAGGGCTGCCCATCCTCTCGAGTCAAGTACCTTGGCCATCGGAGGGCATACAGGCAAACACTTACTTTAGGGTTCGGAGCAGGCAACGTTTAGCCGAGATTCCCGGATCTGCAGTCTGTGCAGTTGCCGTTCTCGCCGTTGGCGGCCGATGATCCTTCCTCGAATCCGCCGTGCGCTGCGTTTCACAAGAGTGTGGGTGGTGGCCAATGAACAGCGTCTGATCTGATACTTGGTGACTCCCCATCCGTAATTTATCATTTGGCCCATGCACAACGTCCGGACACACGGATCGACGCATGAAGGCTGCCTGTCCCCACGTGGATGCACGTCCAGCAAGATGGGGAAACCTTGCGAGATGCCTGGATTGCCTGATTGGGTAATGGTGAGATCGGCAAGAGTAGGTAGGTGTACTGTATGTAAGGGATTCTGGTGGTGTGTGCTGCACGGTGGAGAGGGTACGGCTTGGCAGCCGCATCGACGTCGCATCAGCTGACTCGATCAGCATGCGAGCACCACAGCGAACAAGGTTCGGGGGGGCAGTCATCCAGATGTCGCAATCATCGTATGGAGGTAGCATCCTGTTGACGCACAGTCCACTTGGTTGATGCCCATCATCGGGTCAGGGCGAGGCAGACGAGAAGCTTGGGCTGCAGGATGGCAATGGCAGCCCAGCTCAGTTTCAGTGTGGGAGCTAGGAAGGCATTGCTCGAGTTGCTACATCGAGGCTTGGGCATGATGATCTTGCGTTTCAGCGTTTGGTGCTGCTGGAGTCGAGCAGATGATGTCTTGCTGTTGGAGGGGGGTAGTGATCGCGATAGCGATTGCACCCACCACGACGGTCGCCCTCCGATCAATGCTAGATGGCACCAGAGCTGAGAAGAAGGAGAAGCGCCGTCGTCGATTTGCTTGCAGTCCAGACGAAGACTCCCGTAGTCGTCCGATCATGCTCTGTCCTGGAGTCGCGAATCGAGTAATGGCCACGCACATCACCAGTCAGGAACAGGTCCAGGCTCAGGAACAGGAACAGGAACGTGAAACTTTCACGAGTCAGCCAGTCAGAGCAGCATCGGAGCATTCGTAAGGACTGGCTTCAGTCGGACCGTGTTATTCCTGCAGGATAAGCAGCGAAGCCTCCACCAGTCACTCGAGAGGGTGGGGAGCACATGACCAGCCTAACGTCAGAGGAAATCTATCTCCTCTTCCTCCTCCTCCTCCTCCTCCTCCTCCTCCTCCTGTCTTCTCTCAGCCCACCTCCACGAGAAACCTGAAACGTGTACCAGATCGTCGTCAGGACCCCTGTAAGCAGCCATACCGCGCTAACCACGGTATCGTTACCTGGATTACACCACACTAAGCGATGGCCTAAGCCTGCACGTAAGTCTCTCGTCCCGCTTGCCACCAACATCCCAATTCCCCAGAATGGAGCTATCCGATTAGCCTGCGCTGCCGAAAGCGCTGGCCCCTTTCCCCTTGGAGACTAGGCACTGCTAGTATTCGTACCGAAGAACCCAAATTTGAACGATGTTGGAGTCAGGCCGTCGATGTTCTACCGCTTCCCTCCTCCGCTACGAATCATGGCGATGCATTTAGGCACGGCCAATCTACGGGTTTATCGCGGGACTTTCCTTGCGAGAGCTTGGATGTTTTCCGTGCGAGGGTTGTAAACTGGTGGAAATAAAGTGTCCAACAGGAAGCGATAGCTTCCAACACCGGCGTTGGCTTCTATCGGCTTCAGCTGTGTCGTGCAGTGGTCACCCTTGGCGTTAGGATCGAGCGTGCCTGTAAGAGTGGGTATGTAGTATCGACGCCATTATTCCCCAACGTTCCTCACGGATCATGAGCACGACGTACGTGCGGGTGCAGTCGTGGCCCGACGTCTCGTCCCGGTGGATGTTGGTCAAATGTTCTGCATGAGGTGGCCGTTTCGCAATTTCCATGACTTCGTCTTAGCCTGGACGGTGCTCGCTAGGGCACACTGCAGCGGACGACCATCGCCGATGGGAGAGGGGTTGATCAACGCGACGGTCTACTGAGTGCCGTCCCAGGTTGGCTGCTCGACTTTCCAACGTGCAAGTTCTGCAGAGATATCAGAGCCTTTTGAGCCTGCCACGGTCGGCTTAGATAGCTCAAGAAGGGACTGGCCGGCAGGGATCGAGCGCTCGGTAGCTCTGGTTTGCATTGCGATTGACAGAACTAGCCTTAGGCACTTCATTTCCGGCAAGCCTGAGGCATGAAGCTTGACAGCTCATGGCAGGCGTCATGCACAGTGCCCGCCGATTTGGGTCCTCACTGCAATTATCTGCTCGCTATCACCAGTGAACCTCCGGCACTCCCCCACACTTGATGTTAGCCTGCTGTAGGAACCGGCGAGGGCAGAAACCTGATAAGCAATTTGGGCGATGCCTCGTGCTGCTGAAGTCGGTATAGGTCAATCTGTCGACGCCTTGGCGAGGTGATAACCAAAAGCGATCGTCCACCGTCGTCATATTACTTGGTCGTCCTAACGGCTGGGTGTAGCCAGTCTCGCCATCTCGCCATCTCGCCAGCTTCCCGAATTTAACAG
>JAABUP010008380.1_pt1 | contig 13224 bp, 14 predicted proteins | sample 5559201 | NCBI WGS metagenome assembly JAABUP01 (sample SAMN10711887, study PRJNA513373) | rock metagenome | isolation source: Antarctica rocks | place: Antarctica | reverse complement strand
TTGCGTGTCGCGAACCACCCGGCGCAGGCAGAAACTCGAAACCTCAGCCTGCGCCGGGTGGTCGCCCTCGCTAGGTCAACCATTCGGACGCGAGTGCATCGCGCTTTGTTTGGGCGGCCTCGGCCGCAGTGGCGGCGGGGCACGTCGAATGACGTGCCAGGGTGGCGGTAATGCCCATTCGTCCTGACCCGGGTCCTCACCCGCCTTGAAACCGTGTTTGCCGTCATCGGCGTTTGCCACCCTGCTGCTCTTTGCTCAGGGCAGCGTGGCCCAAGCGGACGCGAGTGGTCACAGGCTCGGGCGGCGGAGGTCTTGTCGGTGCTTCCGTTGATGCCAGTCGACGGACACGCACGAACTCCGGGAACGCGAACAAGCCCTCCGTCCCAGACGAGACGGGGGTTCGCTCAGCCCGCGCCGTCAGGCAGGGCCGGGCGTCATACGTCCAAGCCGCCTTGGTCCGAGCCGTCGTCCAAGGCAGGTGCCGGGTAATTATAGCGACCTGAGATCATCCGCGGTCCGGCGCGAGATCATCGGTGTTTTCTGCCCACAATCGGGCTCTTGGCCACTTTCGATGACACTCGTGGCGTGGCCACCGACGCTCGGCCTTACTGATTTAGGCAGCCGCGGCGCCGTGCTACGCTCCTGGCTTCACGGCCGATGGATGCCTCAATGCTGAGTAAGCGGACGATCAATGCACCTGATGCACCACAAGCTGTGGGCGGCTACGCGCAAGCCGTGGAGATTGCGGGGTTCTCCCGCATCCTGCACGTTAGTGGGCAGATCCCGGTCGCCCAAGACGGTGCCGTTCCACCCGGCTTCGCCGAGCAGTGCCGTCTCGTGTGGGCCAACGTCGAGGCCCAGTTGCACGCAGCTGGAATGACGCTGGACAACCTAATCAAGATCACGACCTACCTTTCCGACCGTCGGTATGGCGCCGAGAACAGAGAGGTGCGCCGGGCCGTGCTCGCCGGCAGGACGCCGGCGAGCACCATGGTGATTGCAGGCATCTACAACGAAGCATGTCTGCTGGAGATCGAGGCTATCGCCGCAGCTTAAGCTTCATCGAGAGTGGCCAAGAACCCACAATCGGTGAGACTGGAAAGTGTGTCCTGCCCGGATTAGGTGAGACTCAGCCCATGCTGGATTAAGACGGGCGCGAGATCATCCGCTTCTGCCTATAAAGCGTGAGACGGATCAGACCGGCAGGCCGGCCGCCATCATCTGCTCGGTCATCTCGCGCGCCCGGCTCGCTTCCAGCCGGCCCTGCAGCAGCAGCCTCACTTCGCCCGGCTTGGCGCCGATCAGTTCGGCGACGGCGCGGGCATCGTAGCCGTGCCGGACAAGCAGCGGCTCCAGGTCATCCATGGGCGATAGCAACGATCGCGGCTTATGCCGAGCTCGGCATAACCGCGCCAAAACCTCACACAGGGATCGATGGTGGCGATGCTGTCAGTGCGGAGGCGTCGACATGACCATGAGAGGCCGGTTGCTGGCCAAGTTTAGCTATTTGAGTGACAGCGGCGCGTCGAACCCGTAGCGGGCGAGAATTGCCTGCCCATCCTTGGAGAGCATGTAGAGCACGAGCGGCAGGGCGGCCTGGGCATTTCCGGCCCGCAGCACGGTCAGCCCGTATTCCGCACCCACGGCTAGTTCGGGCGGCATCTCCACGACGGTGATGCCGGGTGCCTCCGCCGCGGCTTCCCGCCCAGCCGTGCAGTAGGCGAGGAACAGGTCGGCACGGCCTTCCAGGACGTGCCAGGCATAGACGCTGCGGCCGCCCGAGGGACGTGGCGAGTCCGCAGCACCCGTCAGCTCCAGTGCTTTCGTCTCCAGCACCGCCCGCGCACCCGGCTGCACCCGGTCCGCCTTGGCAAAGACTTGCCAGGCATAGTCCCCAGCCGGGTCGTTGCGCGGGGTCGAGGTGCCGAGCTTCACCTCGGGCAGGAGCATCTTCGCCAGGATCGTATCGGGCGTCACGTCCAGGCCCGGCCGCACGACGGCGCACAGGCGGTTGCGGACGAACATCACCACAGGCCAGGCTTTGCCGCCCTTCGCTAACGCGAGCGGGTTGCCCATGTCGGCAGAGGCATACACTTCGCCAGGTTCGCCCCGCTCCAGCCGCTCGCGCAACAGCCCGGACGAGCCGAACTGCGCCTCGACCGTGGCGCCGTGTGCTGCGGTGAACGCCTGGCTCAGTTCGGTCAGGGCCGGCCGGAGGCTGCCGGCCGCATGCAAGCGGACAACGCCCTCCTCGGCGTGCAGGGATTGGGTGGCTGCAAGGGCGGCCGCGGCCACGGCAGCTCCAGCGATGACGGCCCGGCGAACCCTTCTCACAAGCCGGGCCTGTCCACGTCGGGGAAGAACAACTGCTCCCCGTTGATCCGGTAGCCCGTGATGGTCTGCTGCCCTGCCGGCGAGATCAGCCAGTCGATGAATTTCTGGCCGAGGTCCGCCTTCACGGTGGGATGGCGGGCTGGGTTGACCAGCATGACGCCATACTGGTTGAACAGCCGCTGATCGCCCTCGACGACAATCACCAGACCGCGGCGGTTGCCGAAGTTCAGCCAGGTGCCGCGGTCGGACAGGGTGTAGGCGTCCATCGCGGCGCAGGCATTCAGCGCCGCGCCCATGCCGCTGCCCATGTCCTTGTACCAACCCGCGTCGGCGCTGGCAGCCTTGGGGTCAATGTCGGCGTCAACCCAAAAGCGCCGCTCCGCCGCGTTGGTGCCGCTGTCGTCGCCGCGGGTGACAAATGGCGCCTTCGCCATTGCGATCTTGCGGAAGGCGGCCACGGCATCGCTGCTGCCGGCGACGCTTGCGGGATCGGCCTTTGGGCCGACGACGATGAAGTCGTTGTACATCAGGTCATGCCGGCCGACGGCCCACCCGTCCCCCACGAACTTCAGCTCCGCGGCGCGATCATGCACCAGCAGCACGTCGGCGTCGCCACGCTCGCCGATCTTGAGTGCCTGGCCAGTGCCTACGGCAACGACGCGGACCTCGATCCCAGTCGCCGTCGTGAAGGCGGGCAGGAGGTGGCCGAACAGGCCGGACTGCTCGGTGGACGTGGTGGAGGCGACGGTGATGTACGGCGCCTCGGCCTGGGCCTGGCCTGTAGCGAGGAACGCGGTGCCAACCAGGCCAAACAGTGCGGCGAGGAACGGACGGCGGGCGATCATGGGGCAAGCTCCTGCTGGCGCATCCTAGCGTAGCTCAATTCCAACCACGTCCCACATGCCCTGGTCAGTCTTGGTCAGCCGCTGCTGTCACCCTGCATCGCTTGCGAGCTGCCCGACTACCTCCGGACCAGCCGTTTCCTTGCGGACTGGGCTTTCGGCATGAGGCGTCGTCCAGAGGGCCGTCACCACCAGCGGGTCCAGCCCGGCCTGCGGGCCGCTTGCCAGCATCGTCTGGCGCATGACGGGGGTCCAGAACGCCTCGATGTGGTCGCGGATGCCCGCGCACGCCTCGTCATCGGGGTAGGACCGGAAGAACCCGGCCACTTGGTTGGCCATGGAAGCAAGTTTGTCGGCGTTCATGTCAGAACCCTTTCATCGCAAGTGATTCGGTCCGCCCCATGAACGCTGTCACGGCGTCGTGCCGGGTGACGCCGACTAGGGTGATGCCGTGATGCTTGGCGCGCTCGACACCCAGCGAGGTCGGGGCGGAGATCGCCACCAGCGTGCCGGCCCCGAACGCCGCGGCCTCCTCGACCATCTCGTAGGAGCACCGGCTGATGACCAGCAGGAAGCCGTCGTCTGGGCTGTCGCCGCGGGTCAGCACCGCGCCAATCAGCTTGTCCAGCGCGTTGTGCCAGCCGACACTCTCCCGCACGCAGGTGATCGTGCCATCCAGCGCAACCCAAGCGGCGGCATGCACGGCGCGCGTCGCCTGGTTCAGCACTTGGTGCGCTGCCAAGCCGTCCAGCGCCCGCTGTATGGCCGCAAGCCTGACCGCTGGCACCGGGCCGTGCCGTTGGCCGGCCCGCGGGAGGTTGGCCAGCTCCTCGATCCCGCACAGGCCGCAGCTCGTCCGCCCGGCCATGGCACGCCGCCGCGACAGCAGGCCATGGAAGCGCGCGGGCGCTAGGTCCACGACCAGCCGCATTTCGCCCTCCGCCGGCTCGACCGTGATGCGGCGGATGTCCTCCCACGAGGCGATCATCCCTTCGGTCAGGCTGAACCCGGCGGCGAAGTCCTCCAGGTCGAATGGAGTCAGCATCATCGCGGCATAAGGCACGGTGCCATAGACGACGTTGACCGGCGCATCGACCGCAACGGCACAGATGCCGGCGGGGGGGAAGTCTCCCGCCGAATGTGAACACCGTCGCCGGCATGTCCCGAGCAGGCTGCACGGTGGCCAGGCGCCCAGCGTCAGCCACCGTTGTCAGTCACCGGCGCCCTCGGCCACCTCGATCCGGGTCAGCGACACGTCCTCCTCGAAGAACTTTGCCTGCCAGTCCGAGGGCCGGTTGGTCCGCCGCACCTGCACCGCCGTCACCTTGTATTCCGGGCAGTTGGTCGCCCAATCCGAGAAGTCGGTCGTGATGACGTTGGCGCCGGTCTTGGCGTGGTGGAAGGTGGTGTAAACGACGCCGGGCTGCATCCGCTCGCTGATGCGGGCGCGCAGGGCGATGTCGCCGGACCGGCTTGCCAGCGCCACCAGGTCGCCGTCGCTGATGCCGCGGCTTTCGGCGTCGAAGGGGTGGATGTCGAGCACGTCCTCCTGGTGCCAGCGGCTGTTCTCGGTGCGCCGGGTCTGCGCGCCGACGTTGTACTGGCTCAGGATGCGCCCGGTGGTCAGGATCAGCGGGAACCGCGCGCCGGTGCGCTCCTCGGTCGGCACGAACTCGGTCAGCATGAACCGGCCCATGCCGCGCACGAAGCGGTCCACGTGCATCATCGGCGTGCCCAGCGGCGCCGCCTCGTTGCATGGCCATTGCAGGGACCCCAGCTCGTCCAGCTTGGCATAGGAGACGCCAGCGAAGCTTGGCGTCAGCCGGGCAATCTCGTCCATGATCTCGCTGGGATGGGAGTAGCTCATCGGGAAGCCCAGCGCGTTGGACAGCGCCACCGTCGCCTCCCAGTCCGCCAGCCCGCCCAGCGGCGACATCACCTTCCGCACGCGATTGATGCGTCGCTCCGCGTTGGTGAAGGTGCCGTCCTTCTCCAAGAACGACGAGCCGGGCAGGAACACGTGGGCGTACTTGGCGGTCTCGTTCAGGAAGATGTCCTGCACGACCACGCACTCCATCGCCCGCAGCCCGGCGGTCACGTGCTGGGTGTCGGGGTCGGACTGCGCGATGTCCTCGCCCTGGATGTAAAGCGCCTTGAAGGTGCCCTCCACGGCGTCGTCCAGCATGTTGGGGATACGGAGGCCCGGGTCGGAGGACAGCGGCACGCCCCACGTCGCCTCGAACATCTCGCGTGCGGCGTCATCCGAGACATGGCGGTAGCCGCTGAACTCGTGCGGGAAGCTGCCCATGTCGCAGGCGCCCTGCACGTTGTTCTGGCCGCGCAGCGGGTTCACCCCGGCGCCGAGCTTGCCGATGTTGCCGGTTGCCATCGCCAGGTTCGCCATCGCCATGACGGCAGTGGTGCCCTGGCTGTGTTCGGTGACGCCCAGGCCGTAGTAGATGGCCGCCGCGCCGCCGGTGGCGAACAACCGGGCTGCTGCGCGCACGTCCGTGGCGGGCACGCCGGTCAGTGCCGCCGTAACCTCGGGCGAGTTGTGCTCCAAGGCGATGAAGCGTGCCCAGCCCTCGAACGCATCGAGGTCGCAGCGCTCCCGGACATAGTCCTGGTTGATCAGCCCTTCGGTGACGATCACGTGGGACAGGGCGTTGAGCAGGGCGACGTTGGTGCCGGGCAGCAGCGGCAGGTGGTGCTGGGCGCGGATGTGCGGAGACTTCACCAGGTCTATCTTGCGGGGATCGGCGACGATCAGCTTGGCGCCGTCCCGCAGCCGCCGCTTCATGCGGGACGCGAACACCGGGTGCCCGTCGGTCGGGTTGGCGCCGATCACCAGGATCACGTCGGAGTGGTCCACGCTGGCGAAGTCCTGCGTGCCTGCCGAGGTGCCCAGCGTCGTGCTAAGGCCGTAGCCGGTCGGCGAGTGGCAGACCCGGGCGCAGGTGTCCACGTTGTTGTTGCCGAACGCGCCACGGATCAGCTTCTGCACCAGGAACGTCTCCTCGTTGGTGCAGCGCGAGGAGGTGATGCCGCCGATGGAGTTCTGCCCGTACTTGGCCTGGATGCGCTTGAACTCGGATGCCGCATGGGCGATGGCCACTTCCCAGCTCACCTCCTGCCACGGGTCCGTTATGGCGGCTCGGATCATCGGCTTGGTCTTGCGGTCCTTGTGCGTGGCGTAGCCGAACGCGAAGCGGCCCTTCACGCAGCTATGCCCTGCGTTGGCGCCGCCGTCCTTGTAGGGGACCATGCGGACGACCGTCTCACCCTTCATCTCCGCCTTGAAGGAGCAGCCGACGCCGCAGTAGGCGCAGGTCGTGACGACCGAGTGCTCGGGCGTGCCCAGCTTGATGACGGCCTTCTCATTGAGCGTCGCGGTCGGGCAGGCCTGGACGCAGGCGCCGCAGGACACGCATTCGGACCCCATGAAGTCGGTGCCGCCGGCGCTGATCTTGGACGCGAAGCCGCGGCCCTCCATCGTGAGCGCGAAGGTGCCCTGGATGTCCTCGCACGCCCGCACGCAGCGGGAGCAGGCAATGCACTTGCTGGCCTCGAACGTGAAGTATGGGTTGCTGTCGTCGGTCGGCGCGGCCAGGTGGTTCTCACCCTCGTAGCCGTAGCGCACGTCGCGCAGGCCGACCTTGCCGGCCATGTCCTGCAGCTCGCAGTCGCCGTTGGCGGAGCAGGTCAGGCAGGTCAGCGGGTGGTCGGAGATGTACAGCTCCATCACGCCGCGGCGGCGCTTGGCGATGGCGCCGTTCTCGGTGTGGACGACCATGCCGGCCTCGGCGGGCGTGGTGCAGGACGCTGGGTAGCCGCGGCGCCCCTCGATTTGCACGAGGCAGAGACGGCAGGAGCCGAACGGCTCCAGGCTGTCGGTCGCGCACAGCTTGGGGATTTGCGTGCCCATGCTGGCCGCCGCCGCCATCACCGACGTGCCATGCGGCACCGTGACCTGCTGCCCGTCGATGGTCAGCGTGACCAGCGTCTCCGACACGCGGATCGGGGTGCCGGTGTCGAGTTCCTTGATGAGTGCCATGGCGTCCTCCTATTCCGCGGCCACGGGCAGGCGCCCGGACTTGTGGAAATCCTCGGGGAAGTGGGTCAGCGCGCTGTTCACGGGCACGGGCGTCAGCCCGCCCATGGCGCACAGGGAAGCGTCGGTCATCAGCTCGCACAGATCGTCGAGCACCTCGAAGTTTTTGGCCGGCTCGGTCCCGGCCAGGATGCGGTCAATGACCTCCATCCCACGCACGGCACCGATGCGGCAGGGTGTGCATTTGCCGCAGCTTTCCGCCGCGCAGAACTCGAAGGCGAAGCGGGCCTGCTTGGCCAAGTCCACGGTGTCATCAAACACCACGATGCCGCCGTGCCCGACCAAACCGCCGACCTTAGTGAACGCCTCGTAATCCATTGGCGTGTCCAGCAATGCCTCGGGGAAGTAGGCGCCCAGCGGCCCGCCGGCCTGCACCGCGCGGAAGGGCCGCCCGCTGCGGGTGCCGCCGCCCCACTCGTTGATGAGGCTACGGAGGGTGATGCCGAACGGCACCTCGATCAGGCCGCCGCGGGCGACGTTGCCGGCGAGCTGCACCGGCAAGGTGCCCAGCGAACGGCCCACGCCCATAACCGCGTAGGCCGCGCCGCCGTGGGCGAGGATGCCGGGCACGCTGGCGAGCGACATGACATTGTTGACGGCGGTGGGGCGCCCGAACAGCCCCTCAATGGCCGGGAGCGGCGGCTTGGCGCGCACGGTGCCGCGCTTGCCCTCCAGGCTTTCCAGCATGGAGGTTTCCTCGCCGCAGATGTAGGCGCCGGCGCCGACCCGGACTTCCATGTCGAACGCCGTGCCGGACCCCAGGATGTCCGGGCCGAGCAGCCCGGCGGCCCGCGTTGCCTCAATGGCCGCCCGCATGGTGCGGATGGCGTGCGGGTATTCCGAGCGGGTGTAGACGAACCCCTTGGTAGCGCCGACGGCCAGGCCGGCGATGGTCATGCCCTCGATCAGGCAGAGCGGGTCGCCTTCCATTAGCATGCGGTCGGCGAAGGTGCCGCTGTCGCCCTCGTCGGCATTGCAGGCGACGTATTTCTGGTCGGACGGGGCCAGGCGGACGGTGTTCCACTTGATCCCTGTCGGGAAGCCGGCACCGCCGCGCCCACGCAGGCCTGAGACCTTCACCTCGTCCACGATTGCTTCCGCGCCCAGTTCCAGCGCACGCGCCAGCCCAGCGTAGCCGCCATGGGCGCGGTAATCGGCAACGGACAGCGGGTCCACGATGCCACAGCGGGCGAAGGTGTGGCGGGTCTGGTTGGCGAACCAGGGGTGGTCCTCTGGACGCCCGATCCGAAGCGCGTGCGCGCCGCCGTTGGCGAGGATGTCCAGCAAGCCCGGCACGTCGCCGGGCTGCACGGGGCCATATCCGATGCGGCCCTCAGGTGTCTCCACCTCCAGCAGCGGCTCCAGCCAGACCGCGCCGCGGGTGCCGGTCCGCACCACATCGAGGTCTATGCCGAGGCGGGAAGCTTCGGCCCGCAGGGCGCGCAGCACGCGGTCCGCACCGAGCGCCAGGGCCGCCATGTCCTGCGGCAGGTAGATGCGTGTCATGCTGCGCGTGCCTCCTGCACCACCGTTGCCAGCGCGCCGTCGTCCAGCCGCGCCATCGGCTCCCCGTCGAGCAGCGCCGATGGGCTGCAAGCGCAGAGGCCGAGGCAATAAACGGCCTCGACCGTCAGGCTGCCGTCCCGTGTGGTGCCGCCCCACTCCAAGCCCAGCCGGCCCAGCAAGCGCTCGGCCAGCTCGGTCCCACCCGCGGACTGGCAGGACTCCGCCCGGCACAGCTTCAGGACATGCCGCCCTGCGGGCGCCCGCCGGAAATCGTGGTAGAAGGAGATGATGCCATGCACCTCTGCGCGGGAAATGTTCAGAGCGCCGGCGATCAGCGGCTCGCACTCGCGCGGGACGTAGCCGAACTCGTCCTGCAAGGCATGCAGGATCGGCAGGGCCGCACCATCCAGAACTGCATAAGCCCCGATGATTCGCCGGGCGGCCTCGATGCTGGCCGCTGGCAGCGGCGGTGATGCCACGCTGCTGATCGTCGCTGTTGCCATGCGGCTACCCTCTACGGACCGGTTCATCCCAGGTCAGAGGTGCGCCTTCGGCTTATGGCCGATCAAGACCCATTTCGGGTTGTGCAATAGCGAAGTCCTATCGCTCGGACTGGTGTCCGATCCGGCGGGCTTCGGCCAACAAGGCCGCGCCGAGGACCGGCATGGGATCGTGGTCCGGGACGACCAGCCCGATCCCGTAGCTCGCATCCGGCTCGACCAGCGGAATACGGCGCAGCCGGGGCAGGTCGGCCAGGACGGATGCCAGGCGCTCCGGCAGCACGGTCGCACACCGCCCGGTCAGCACGTGCGCCAGCAGCGTCACCTGCGAGTCCGACTCCAGCACCGCCCGGGGTTCGATCCCAGCGCCGCGCATCAGCCGGTCCATGATCCGCCGGTTCTGCATGTCGGGCGTCAGCAGGCACAGCGTTACGCCAGCAAGCTCCGCCCACGCCACGGCGGCACGGTCCGCGAAGGCGCCACCCTCCGACGTGATCAACTGGTAGCGTTCGGTGTAGAGCGGCACGGCGCGCACCCGCCCCAGCGCCTCGTTACCGAGGTAGGTGATGCCGGCATCCACCTCCAGGTTGTCGAGCATGGCCAAGACGCGGTTTGAGGTGCAGGACAGGATGGTGAACTGCAGGCCGGGATGCCGGTCCAGGCAAGGCACGGTCAATACGGGCACCATCGCCAGCGCCGTAGGAATGACCGCGATCCGCAGGTGGCCGGTCAGTCCGCTGCGGTTGCTCCTCAGTTCCTGCCGCATGGCCCGGGCGTCGCCGACCATGCGCTTGGCCCACTCCAGCACGCGCTCGCCTTCCGGCGTGAGGCCGAGGAAGCGGGAGCTGCGGCAGACAAGCATGGCGCCCAGCTCGTTTTCCAACTGCTTGATTCCCGCTGAGAGCGTCGGCTGGGCTACGCCACAAGCCTCAGCGGCCTTACGGAAGTTTTGCTCGCGTGCGACGGCGATCAGGTAATTGAGTTTCTCGATCACGGCCTTGGTTAACGCCCTCAGTGCGCCTTCTGCAACCGGCTCAGGTTCTGCGAAGGTAGAATGACGCTGTGAAGTGTGTCGGGTCGGGCAGGCGATCAGCGTGGCAATTCCGAGGGGCTGGCGGCCAGCGACATCTACCCGATCTTCAGTATTCCGCCCGGGACACGGTGGCGCTTGGGCGCCCGTGTGTCCGGCGGCGCGTCAGTTCGGCGGCTCGGGCACCGTGCGCGGCGCAGACCGCCCCCGTCGCTCGGCCAGTGCATAGGCTCCAGCGCTCACCGCCAGGCTGATGCCAACCAGGACGCCGCCGAGCACCAGTGCAGTGCCGAAGTTACCCCGGCTGGTCTCTAGCACGACCGAGGTGGTCATGGTGCGGGTATGGCCGGCGATGTTGCCGCCGACGATCAGGATGGCGCCAACCTCCGAGACGGTGCGCCCGAAGCCCGCGAGCACCGCCGTCATCATCTCCGCCTGCCCGATGGACAGCATGGTCACGACCGCACACACCGGGCGGGCACCGTTGATCCGCAAGTCGTCGCCATAAATGCCCCAGATGCCGTCGCAGGCGCGGTGCGCGAGCGCGGTGACGATGGGCAGCGCCAGCAGGAACTGGGCCAGCACCATGGCCGTCGGGGTGAACAGCAGGTCCAGCCCGCCCAGCGGCCCGGCGCGCGACAGCAGCAGGTACAGCCCCAACCCCACTACGACCGGCGGCAGGCCGAGCAGGGCGTTGGCAAGCACCACCAGCGTACGCCGCCCCGGAAACTGCGCCATGGCCAGGACCGCCCCGAGCGGCAGCCCGATCAGGGATGCGGCCCCGGTCGCAACCAGGCTGATCGCTAAGGATAGCGCGACGACTTGCACCAGCCCGGCATCGAGGCCGGGCAGGAGCTGGGCGATGCGGTTGGGCAGGGTAGGCAAGTCGGGCAAAGGGGCGATCCGGCGAGGGTTGCGGCAGCACGCGTCGGCTTGCCAGGATGATTGCGTGACGAAAAGGGGCGTCAGGAAAACGGCCGTTTTCCTGACGGTTCCTTGTGCCTATCAGCCATTCCGACCAGCACTCCAGAGACGGGCCAATCCAGGTCAGTCCGCTAGACGACAAGAGGACGCACCGATGATGAAGCTGAGCGCGCGCAACCAGATCAAGGGCCGCATCACCGTGGTCGAGCGGGACCAGACCACCGGCCACGTCCACATCGACATCGTGCCGCAAGCCCCCCATTTCGGACGGCCTCCTGATTTGATCCGCAACGACCAGACCTTGGCACATCCGATGCCGTAGGGCCGTCCACCCCAACGTTATAAAGCGGGATCAGCAGGCGTGGTCACCGTGGTGGCCCGTCCACGGTGCGTCAGTCTGGTAGAGCAGGCCAGGCCGCGGCTCCAGCGTAGCCGCCTTGAAGCGGATGTGCAGCGTCAGCGTGGGATCGAACAGGGCCTTGGTGGCACGGTCGGCGACAACCCCGATCCTGCGGAACAGGGCGCGCCCGCAGACATCGCAGGCATGCCGGTGGTTGTCCAACCGCTCGGTCAGCGGTCGGTCCAGTGGCGCGCTCTTGCTGGCGACCTGCGGCGGCAGCCCATCCACCATGCGCGCGGACACCGTCAAACGGCTCTTCAAACACAGTCACCACGATGCCTGAAACGCATCGGAGGGACTATTCTGTCATCTATCAGCAATCATCTGGCGGTTGGTAACCCAGGAAGTGGGAAAACACCGCGAAAAGGGGCAAAGGCTACAGTTCTACGTATGCAGGGGGCCTGCAGCTTGCGGGCACGGTTGCCAGTCTGATCGGTGCGTGAGTTGCGTCATCATCCAGCGTCGCCTTGTCCGGGACCGTTGGCCATGGCCCGTGTCGCATAGGCCTCGGTTTTTGCCTGTATTTAAGCCCGCGCCAATTGCGTGCGGCTTGGAAAAGCCAGCCTCGGGGGCGGATGCCCAGAAGTTATCGCATCCGGCTTTGCGCCGCGTGCTGAGGAAAGCAACGGGCCGGCTCGAACTGGCCTAGGGACAATACGGTTCAGTTAAGCCCCTTTCGGAATTGCCGGATGGCCCTCCTCAAGCGGTTTGCGCGACACCTCCGGGCACTTAACAATGCTAACTGAACGGTATTGGGGCTAGCAGCCTACCGGTCCGGCATTGAGCCGCTGGGCACAGGGAGGCCGGAGGTCGAGGCCACCCGCCACAGCGGCAAGATCGCCGGCGTGCTGCCCATGTCAGCGTTGGACGAGCGCATCGCCATCGTGGGCACGTCGGGGTCGGGCAAGACCTACGCCGCCAAGGGCCTGGTCGAGCGCCTGGTGGACCGGGGCGGGCGCGTCTGCGTCGTGGACCCGCTCGGGGTGTGGTGGGGCTTGCGCGCCGGGGCGGACGGCGCTGCCGCGTCCGGCTACCCCGTCGTGGTGTTCGGCGGCCGGCACGCCGACGTGGCGCTCGACGAGGGCATGGGCGCGGCGCTCGGCCGGCTGGTCGGCACGCACCCGCTCGCTTGCGTGGTGGACGTGTCGGACCTCGGCGGCAGCGCCGCCCGGCGATCGTTCATGACGGCGTTCGCAGAAGCCTTGCACGAGGCGAACGCCGAGCCGCTGCACCTGGTGCTGGACGAGGCCGACCTGTGGGCGCCGCAGCGGGCGCAGCCGGGCGGGCAGGCGCTGCTGGGGCGGATCGAGGAGGTCGTGCGCCGCGGGCGCGTGCGGGGCTTCGTGCCGTGGCTGGTCACCCAGCGCCCGGCCGTGCTGCACAAGGACGTGCTGAGCCAGGCCGACATCCTGGTGTCCATGAAGCTGACCGCGAGCCAAGATCGCGAAGCTGTCAGTGCCGCCTGCATCCTCCGCAGATCGGGCGGTTGAAAATTCCCCAGTTTGGCGCGGCGGCTCACCTGTGAGCCCGGCGCTGTGGGGCGCTGCCCGACCGTAGGCCACCATTCCCCTCGGCTG
>JAABUP010008379.1_pt1 | contig 13224 bp, 11 predicted proteins | sample 5559201 | NCBI WGS metagenome assembly JAABUP01 (sample SAMN10711887, study PRJNA513373) | rock metagenome | isolation source: Antarctica rocks | place: Antarctica | reverse complement strand
CGCATCGACGATCTGCTGCCCTGGGCATGGAAAGCGAGCCAGAGGGCCGCGATACTCGCTCAGGCGGCCTGACCCCGCTCTACGAGGCTCTGGCCCTGTACCTGCGGCGCTGCTCGGATGCTTACGCTTGTTCCAGGCCATGAAGTTCGCGGCGCTGATCCAGAAGGGCCTGCATCGCGACGCGACGATCATGACGGCCCGCAAGGCGCTTGAGATGGCGACAATCGACGGTGCGCGTGCTGTCGGCCTCGAGCGAGAGATCGGCTCGATCGAGGTTGGGAAAAAGGCCGGCCTCGCCCTCGTCGACGCGCGCAGCGCCTTCATGGCCCCGATCCATGATCCTGTCTCGGCGCTCGTCTACTCGGCCCTGGGACACGAGACGAGCCTAGTCGCCATCGACGGCCGGATCGTGATGCGCGATGGCTTGGTGCGAACCGTCGACGAGGTCGATGTTCGTCGCAGGGCTCAGACTGCGGCCTCAGAACTCGCCGGGCGCGCCGGGATCGAAAGTTCCGCCGCCGTCTGGGCCTGACAGACGCCAAAACATTTCTGGGGCTGGCGCGGTGTGACCGCGGACTCGAGCCTTGAGATCCTGGACCAAGGGGCGCCGTCAGAGTTGTGCCCGAGGACTGAGAGCGGTCGAAGGTGGGGTGGCGCGCTGCGCGAGTATGTGTGAGATGGGCTGCAGTCGGCTACCATTATGGCAAGAGTGGGTGGAGTGTGGTCTGGCCGGTCTCGAGTGTTGCGGTCGACGATGCGGACGTTCCCGTTTCAGCAACGATTGGCCGAAAGCAGAATGGCCGGATTTTGGCAAAGAGCGTGCAAAGCTGCCGTTGATCAGATTGCCAAGGACGGGCATACACTATCGCACCGCATGACTCAACTCAGTACAATGCCTCCACAAACGTTCAGCGACTGGCCTGTGACGAAAGCCGAAGCATCGGAAGCCAGGAACACCGCCGGTCCCGCAACGTCTTCCGGCTGACCAAGGCGGCGCAGTGCGGTGATGTCAACCCACTTGTCGACGTTGGATTTGTCGCTGAGGTTCGTGCGACCCATGTCGGTGACGATGATGCCTGGGCAAAGGCAATTGGCGGTGATGCCGTCGACACCGACTTCTTGCGCCAGCACGCGAGTGAAGCCCATCACGGCAGCTTTTGACGCCGAGTAGTGCGCCTGGAGCGGCGCCCCGTGCTTGCCGCCGATCGAGGCGATGTTGACGATGCGGCCGTAACGGCGGGCTCGCATGTGGGGCAGTAGCGCTTGAGTGACCAGAAACGTGCCCTTGGCGTTGACGTCCATCACCGCATCCCACTGGTCTTCCCCGAGATCCTCGACCGAATTGGCGACGAGGATACCGGCATTGTTGACGACCGCATCGACGTGGCCCGCCGCCGCGATGGCCTCCGCCACCATGGCCGTGACCTCCGGCTTGCGGCTCACGTCCGCATGCACCACGAAAGCGCGCCGCCCGAGGCTCTCGACCGCGCCCTTCACCTCGGCCAGGGCGTCGGCCTGCTGAGCGATATCGTTGAGCACCAGGTCGAAGCCGGCATCGGCGAGACCGAGTGCGATGGCTCGTCCGATGCCGCGGCTCGATCCGGTGACGAGCGCGACCCGCCCGTTCGATAGGTCGGCCATGGCTGTCTCTCCCTTCGGTTGTGTGATGCGGGCCGGCGTTACCAGCAGGTGTAGCCGCCGTCGACCGTGACGATCGAGCCGGTCATGAAGCTGGCTGCGTCCGAGGCCAGGAACAGAACGGCCGCGGCGATCTCGTCGGGCTCGCCTAAGCGCCCCATGGGGGTCCGGTCCAGCCAGGTCTGGAACCAGTCGGGCTTGCTGCGGCCGAGCAGCGTCAGTTCGGTCGCGGTGTAGCCCGGCGCCACCGCGTTGACGCGCACGCCGCTTCGGGCCCACTCGGTCGCGAGCGATTTGGTCAGCATCGCCACGGCAGCCTTGGCGGCGTTGTAGGCGGGCTGACCCTGCGGGAAGACGACGATGTCGCCCGCCATGGACCCGATGTTGACGATCGACCCGCGGCCGCGCGCCACCATGCGCCGCCCGAAGGCTCGCGAGCACCAGAACACCGCGTCGAGGTCGAGGTCGAGCACGCGCCGCCAGTCCGCGTCGGTCGTGTCGAGGGCGGGCGCGTTGGTCACGGTGCCGGCATTGTTGACCAAGATGTCCGTGTCGGGCTCCGCCGCGGCCGCGACCTCGACGTCGGCCGCCTGCGTGACGTCGAGTGCGAGCGCGGTCGCGACCCCTCCGAGCTCGCGGACGGCCGCTACGGTGGCGTCGGCCGCCTCGGAGTCGCGATCCGCCACGGTGACGGTCGCGCCCGCGCCCGCCAGCGCGAGGGTGATTGCCCGTCCGATGCCGCGGGCTCCGCCGGTGACGATCGCGCGGCGGCCGTCAAGCCGGAAACGGTCGAGGCTGGAAAAGGCTTTGTCGCTCATCAGAAGAACCTGATCTCGGCGCGCAACACGGCGAGGCTGACGGCGGCGATCATGACGAGCCCGCGCACCTCGTTCTGCAGGTAGAAGGGCGCGCCGAGCAGGTTGAGGCCGTTGTCGAGCATGCCGATGATCACCACGCCGACGAGGGTTCCCTGCACGGTCGCGCGGCCCGGCTTGAAGGCGGTCATGCCCAGGAACACTGCCGTGAGGCTGTCGAGCAGGTAGGCGTCGCCGGCCCCGGACTGGCCCGTGCCGAGGCGTGCCGTGAGCATCACGCCGCCCATGGCGGCGCCGAGCCCCGACAGGGCCAGCGCCGTGAGGCGGCACCGGTTGACCCGGATGCCCGACAGCCGGGCCGCCTGGATGTTGGCGCCCGTCGCCACCACGCCGCGCCCGAGCCGCGTCTTGTTGAGCAGCACGTAGAAGATGGCGACCACCAGCAGCGCGATGATCACCGGAATGGGCACGATGCCGAGCAGCTTGCCGGTGGCGATGTAGTAGAAGCTCGCAGGCATGCTCGCATAAATGGAGTCGCCATTGGTGTAGGCGTAGTTCAGCCCCAGCGCGATCGGCCCCATGGCAAGCGTGGCGATCAGCGAGGGGATGCGCAGGCGCGTCACCAGCAGGCCGTTAACGATGCCGATGACCACGCCGGCCAGCACGGCCAGGATCATGGCGACGGCGACCGGAAGCCCGGTCCAGATCATCAAGCCCGCAACGAGGACGCCCGAGAGGCTGGCGACTTGGCCGACCGAAAGGTCGAACTCGCCGCTGGCCACCGCGAAGGTCAGGCCGGACGACACGATCATCAGCACCGAGATCTGGATCAGGATGTTGCTGATGTTGTTGACTGACAGGAAGCGGTCGCTGGCCAGGGCAAAGGCCACGAAGATGACCAGGGCGGCCGCGACCGTTCCGTAGCGGGCCGCCATCGCGTTCCAGTCGAACCGCCCGCCGGTCCGCGCCGGGGTCGCCTTGCCGGAGGCCGGCACGGTCCTTCCATCGGTGGCTGCCATCAGTTCACCTCTAGGAGAAGACGTTCTACCGAGAATTGGGACCGGTCGAGGCAGGTGCCGAGCCGGTCGTCGGCGATGCAATAGATGCGATCGCAGAGCTTCAGCATCTCGCCGAACTCGGCGCTGGTGATGATCACGGACGCGCCCTGCTGGGCGAAGCCGCGGACCAAGGCGTAGAGTTCGGCCTTGCTGCCGACGTCTACGCCCTCGGTCGGGTTGTCGAGCAGCAGGAGCGGAGACACCGTGGCGGGGCCATGCGCCATCCGCACCAGCCATCGCCCGAAGGCGATTTTCTGCTGGTTACCCCCGGACAGCTGCAGGATCTCCTGCTCCGGCCCGCTGCATTTGACGCCCAGGCGGCCGATCACGTCCTGGGCGGCGGCGAGCGCGAGGCCCTCCCGCATGAAGCCGAGGCGGCTCGTATGGTCGAGCGCGCCCGTCATCAGGTTCTCCTCGATCGTGAGGCCGGGGAAAAGCGCCTTCTTCAGCCGGTTGTCGGCGATCAGGTAGATGCCGCGCGCGGTCGCCTCTTCGACGCTGCGCGGCAGACGCACGAGGCCGTTCAGCGCGACCGTGCCGCGGGCGAGACCCGTCCGGTTGCCGGCCAACGTCTCGACGAGGTCGGTCTGCCCGGCGCCGAGAACGCCGGCGATCCCGACGACCTCGCCCCGATGCACTGTGAAATCCGGTACTTCGAGCGCGCCGATCGTCATGTCCGTGATCCGCACCGAGACGGCGCCCGGGGTCGCATGGCTTGTCCAGTCGCCGTCCTCGATGGTGCGTCCGACCATCAGGCGGATCACCGCGTCCGGCGTCGTCTCGCCGACCGCTCCGTCGTGGACCTTGACGCCGTCCTTCAGCACCGCGACCCGGTCGCAGTTCTCGAAAATCTCGTTGATGTGATGGGAGATGAAGAGGATGGCGAGGCCCTTGGCCTTGAGGTCGCGCAGGAAGCCGAACAGCTTGCGGCTCTCGTTGAGCGTGAGCGAGGCGGTCGGCTCGTCGAGGATCAGGAGGGCCGGGTCGCTTTTCAGGGCCTTGAGAATGTCGAGGATTTTGTTCTCGCCGATGCCGAGGTCGCCGCATTCGCGGTCGAGCGGGATGTCGACGCCGAACCGCTGGGCGAGGGTGCGAGCCTCGGCCACGAGGCTTCGGCTGCGGATCAGGCCGAACCGCCGGGGCTCCTGACCCAGCATGATGTTCTCGGCGGCGGTCAGCGTCGGGATGATGGCGACCTGCTGGTGGGCGACCGCGATGCCGGCCGCCAGAGCGTCGCTTACGGTGGAGAAGACGACGGGGCGCCCGTCGACCAGGATCTCGCCCTCGTCGGTGGTCTGCGCGCCGCAGATGATCTTGACGAGAGTCGACTTGCCGGCCCCGTTCGCGCCCACGAGGGCCAGCATCTCCCCGCGCATGACGTCGAGGTCGACACCGCTGAGCGCGACGGTTCCGCCGAAGGTCTTGCCGATGCCACGCGCCCGCAAGCGTGGCTCTGCCGCCAGATTGCCGTCCACGTCCGTGCCCCGCTTGCAATCGGGTGCGGATGGCCCGTCCCATCCGCACCGGTTCCATGGTCGAGCGGCGGAGAGGATGATCCCGTCCGCCCCTCGACACTCGTCAGGCGCGCATACCCTTGAGGGCGCGGTCGCGGTAGATGTAGTAGAGGTCGGTCGCGTCCCAGGTGGGTTTGCCCGCGTCGGGGAGGTTGACTCCCTGCACGAGCAACGGTGCCGGGAATTCTACGGTCGGCACCGGAACGACCTCCTTGGCGTCGCGCCCCTTGCCGACGATCTCGTTGATCAGCCAGCCGGAATATGCGCCCCAGATCTCGAAGGCCTGCGCCACGGTCGCGACGAGCGGGTAGCCAGGCTTCCGCATCCGGTCGACCGCCGTCGGGTGGCCGTCGGCTCCGACCACGAAGACCTTGTCCTGCATGCCGCGCGAGGCGATCACCTCGGCCGCCGCCATGGCGGGCTCGTCCCACGGGCACCAGATCGCGTCGAGATCGTTGCCGTAGGTGGTCAGCCAGTCGTTCACGGTGTTCTGCGTGGTTTCGTAGAAGCCGCTATACTGGATGACCCGCTCGTTCTTCAGCGAAATCCACTCGTTCTCCGACAGGACGGCCTTCATGACCTTGCCGCGCTTGCGCGTCCCGTGGTGGAAGTTGGCGATCACCCCGCAGATGTTGGCCTTGTCCTTGCCCTTCGCGAGCAGGTTGTCGACCATGTATTGCGAAGTTTGCGAGCCCATCACGAAGTTATTGCTGGTGATGTCCGCAATGGCCGGCGACTGCCAGCCGGAATCGAGGCTGAAGAAGGGGATCTTCGACTTGGCCAAGTCCTCGAGCGCACTGTGGGCCGCGGTGAGCGTGCCGTAGAGCACCAGGATCGCGTCGGACTTGGCGGTGATCGCATCCTCGATCTGGCTGACCAGTTGGCCTGGATCGCCTTTGGCATCGGTCTGGGTGATCTTCCAGGTCTTGTCGAGGCCGGTGGTCTTCAGCCACTGCTGGAAGCCCTCCCAGGAACGCTGGTCGGACTGGGCCGCCATCTGCTGGGCGACCACCGCCACCGACAGCGGCTTGCCGCCCGCCTGCGCAAAGGCCGGCGTGCTGCCCAGCGCGAATTGGGCGAGTTGGGCGCTGCCCATGACACTCGCTGCGCCGGCAAGGCCCAGGCCTCCGAGCAGGCCGCGTCGCGTCGGACCGCGTGGTTCGATTTCATCTGTCATGCTTGTTTCCTCCTTCGTGGGTCGTTTCGTGCCGCCGCCCCGTTTTCCGGGATCTGCTTGTGAGCGCGCCGTCAGGTAAACAGCGCGGCCAAGTCCTGCGGGTTGTCCCAGTGGGGCATGTGCCCGGCACCCGCGATGAGGTGGATCGGCATGGCGCTTGGGACCTGCGCCACCTGGGTCCAGGGGATGATCCGGTCCTCGACGCCCCAGACGATTCGGGTTGGCACCTGAAGCACGCGGAGGTCTGCAACGATGTCGACCGTCTGGCGCCCGCCGTCGACGAGGTTTTCCGCGAGCCGCTTAAGCCGACCCCGGGCGAAGTCGGCCGCCATGCGGTCGAGTTGCGGCCGCGACATCGCGGGGATTCGTCGCGCGAGGCGGCGCAAAAGATGGGACAGGGCTCCGGCGCTCCGCACTCGAGCCATGCCGGTCACGAAGTCCGCGTCGATCTCGCTGCCGAGACCCGCCGGCGCGACAAGCGTTAGGCGGCTCAAGCGCAAGCCCTCCAGCGCGGCGCGGACAGCGACCGCTGCGCCCATCGAGTGGGCGACGAGGTGGCAGCCCTGCAGACCGAGCCTCGCGGCGAGGGCCAGCACCGCGGCGGTCATGTCGCCGTGCGCCTCAGCCTCGAGAGTGGTGGCACCGTGGCCGGGCAGGTCCGGCGCGATCACGCGCAGGCCCTGTCGCGTCAGCGCCGACGCGAATCCCGCCCAGGTCGCGCCATCGGCGCTGAAACCGTGCAGGAACAGCACCGTTCCGCGCATGGTGGCCGGCGACCAGTCTCGATAGGCGAGGCGACCGTCCGGCAGGTCGAGAAAGAGGACGTCAGGGGTCGGCACCTCGGCCCTGGCGGCGGGCTCGGACCCGGGGGTGGCGAGCGCGGCCTCGACGTCGCGCTTCTCGATCCGTGCACGGCGACCGCTGCCCGCAAGCGCGGCTAGATCGACGCTGTAGGTCCTGGCCATGCGGCGCGCCAGGGGCGTCGCGCGCAGTCGGCGCGACGCCCCGGCGGCGGGCGGTTGTTCGACCGTGGCGGGCGCGGCGTCCGGCACGCCTGCGAGGATTGGAGCGGCGACCGGCGGCGCCGAAGTGTCCGACGAGGCCGCGCTCGGCACCGGGGTCGCGACCGCGCGCCCTCGATGAGAATAGTGGCCGATCGGCGCGCCCACGGCCACCGACGTGCCGGGGTGCGCGACGATGTCCACGAGTTGGCCATCGTCGAGCGCAGGCACTTCCACCGTGGTCTTGTCGGTCTCGATCTCGACGATGACGTCGCCGCGCTTGAACGCCTGTCCGGGCTGCTTCAGCCATGCGACGACGCGCCCTTCCTCCATGGTCTCGCCCATGCGCGGCAGGGTGAGGGCCGTCAATCCTGCAGCCCTCGGCGTGGTGTCTGGCGGGGTGGCTGTGCCGGAGCCCTTCACTTTGGCTTCCGGCGCATTCGCGGGGGCGACGGTCTTCGATCGGTCATAGCGGCCGAGCGCTTCGCCGACGGCGACTTCGGCGCCTTCCGCCGCGAGGATTTCCACGAGCCGTCCGTCGTCGAGCGCCGGCATCTCGACCGTGACCTTGTCGGTCTCGATCTCCAGGATCGTTTCGCCGCGCCGGAACGAGTCGCCGGGCTTCTTCAACCACGACGCGATGCGCCCGCTCTCCATGGTCTCGCCCATGCGCGGCATGGTCAGGGTGGCGGTCATCGGCGCACCATGCGGATGATGCTTTCGACGATCAGCCCGGACGAGGGGATGGCACCGCTCTCCAGCGCGGGCGAGACCGGGATCGGGATGTCCTCCCCGGCGATGCGCAGCACGGGATCCTCGAGATAGTCGAAGCACTCCTCCGTGATCCGCGCCGCGAGTTCGGCCGCCACGCCGGCCGTGAGGTAGCCTTCGCTCAGGGCCACGGCCCGGCCTGTGCGGTTCACGGAGGCCACCACCGTGTCCATGTCGAGGGGGTTCAACGTCCGAAGGTCGATCACCTCGGCCTCGATGCCCTGCTCGCGCAGGGCGACGGCGGCCTCCAACGCGTAGTGCACCATGCGGGAATAGGTCACGATCGTGACGTCGCGGCCGGCGCGGCGGACCAGGGCCTTGCCCCAAGGGGCTGGCGCTGTCGCGAGGTCGGCCTCCTCCTTCTTGGTGTAGAGGGCCTTGTGCTCGATGAACACCACCGGGTCGGGCAGCGTCATGCTGTGGCGGAGCAGGTGGTAGGCGTCCTCGGCCGTGGCCGGCATCGCGAGCCGCAAACCGGGCGTATGCATGATCCAGGCTTCAAGACTTTGGGAATGCTGCGCCCCGGCGGAGCGCCCGGTGCCCCCTTGGGTGCGCAGGACCATGGGCACGCCGATCTGGCCACCGAACATGTAGCGGATCTTGGCGGCCTGATTGGACACCTGGTCCATGGTGAGGCCGAGAAAGTCGACATACATGAGTTCCGCGATCGGCCGCAGCCCGGTCATTGCCGCGCCAACAGCGGTCCCGATAATGGCGGGTTCGCTGATCGGCGTGTCGAGAAGGCGCTCGGGGCCGAACTCGTCGATCAGGTCCTTGGTGACCCCGTAGGCGCCCCCGTAGAGCCCGACCTCCTCGCCGATGACGATGATGGTTGGGTCGGCCCGCATGCCGTCCTGCAAGGCCTGGCGGAGAGCGTCGCGATAGGTGATCTGGACCATGGCGTCGTTCCCCACTCAGGCGCGGGCCAGCACGCGGTCGATCCGGGTGCGGAGCGATTCGGGCTCGGGCTCGCCCACGGCGAAGACGTCGCGGAACATAGAGGCTTGCGGCGGAGGTGCGGCGGCGGTGGTGAAATCGATGGTGGCGTTCATCTCGCGCGTGGCCTCGGCATCGATGGCGTCGAGGTCGGCCTCGCTGGCGAGATGGCGCGCCGTAAGGGTGGCGCGGGTCCTCGCGATCGGATCGCGCTTGCGGCCGATCTCCTCCTCCTCGGCCGTCCGGTAGGGGCTCTTGTCCTTGCGGCCGTGGCCGAAGAAGCGGAAGCACGACACCGTCATGAAGCCCGGCTTGCCGCCGCGTGCGGCGTCCACGAGACCCTGGGCGGCGTGGAATACAGCCTCGACATCCTCGCCGTCGACCATCTCGGCCTGAAGGCCGAAGGCTTCGGCCCGCTTCTCGAAGGCGATGTTGCGGGTCGCGCGATCGATGCGGGTTCCCATCCCGTACTGGTTGTTGATGCACACGAACAGCACCGGCAGGTCCCACAGGGCCGCCATGTTCATGCTCTCGTAGAGGACGCCCTGCTGCATCGCCCCGTCGCCGAAGAACGCAACCGAGACCGCGTCCTTCTTGAGCCGCTTGTAGCTCAGCCCCGCTCCGACCACGTGGGAGATGCCGCCGCCCACGATAGCGTTGGCCCCGAGATGGCCCAGCGTCATGTCGGCGATGTGCATCGAGCCGCCCTTGCCGCGGCAGTAGCCGGCCTCCTTGCCGCCGATCTCGGCCATCATGCGGTGGGGCTTGGCGCCGCGCGCCAGGAAGATGCCGTGGCCGCGATGATGGGTGGTGAAGCTGTCCTGCGGCTGCATCGCTGCGCAGACGCCGGCCGCCGCTCCCTCCTCGCCGATTGACAGATGCAGCATCGAGCCGGCCGACTCGCCCCGCACGTAGAGTTCGGCGACGTGCTCCTCGAAGCTGCGGATGCGACGCATGGTGCGGTAGAGCTCGAGGAGCGGCGTGTTGCTGGACATGGGGCCGGTGTTCTCGAAAAGTGGGGAAGCCCAGGCGCGTTCAGGCGGCGGCGTTCGGCCGGAACGGTTTGAGCGCGGGGTAGAGCTGGATGTAGCGGTGATAGATGTCGTCGTAGAGCGCGCGCTCGGCGGGGCGCGGCTCGACGCGCCGGCCCGGACGGACCATGGCGGCGATGCCCTCCGGGATCGAGGCGAAGGCGCCGATACCGGTGAAGGCCAGAATGGCCGCTCCGACCAGGGGAGCATCGGCCGCATCCGGCACCACCACCGGCAAGCCGGCCGTGTCGGCATGGATCTGCAGCCACAGTTCGGACTTGGCCGCGCCGCCGCCGATGACGATCTCCCGGCCATCGAAGCCGGCTTCCGCCATGCGGTCGAGGATGGAGCGGGTTCCCAGGCAGATCCCCTCGATGGCGGCACGGAATAGATGCGGCATGCCGTGAGCCAGCGTCAGGCCGACGAAGGCCCCGCGCGACGTGGGATCGGTGTAGGGCGTCCGGTTACCCTGGAAATGGTCGAGCACCAGGAGCCCGTCGCAGCCGGGGGGAAGGGCGGCGGCTTCCGCGTTCAGGGCCGCGAGGTCGAAGGACGCGCCGCCGAGCCGGCGCAGCCAGTTGACGATGGAGCCGGTGGAGGTCTGCCCGCCTTCGAGCATGTAGCGACCGGGGAACGGCAGGTCGGGATAGGCCCCCCAGAGCCCCGGCTTGCCCATCGCACCATCGGCCACGACGCCGAATTGCAGGTGCGACGAGCCGGTGATGAGGGCGAGCTGCCCGGGGGCGGCCACACCGAGCCCGATCATGCCGATCACCGCATCGACTCCGCCTTGGACCACGCTGGTGCGCGCGGATAGACCGAGGTGGGCGGCCGCTTCGGCCGTCAGCGGGCCGATCACGGCGCCCGGCGGCACCACTTCGGACGGCCACTTGTCAGCCAAGCCCCCAAGATCCAGCGCCCGGAGCAGACCGAGGGGCCAGCCTCCGGGCCGCTCGGTCGAGTAGTGCCATCGCAGCGTCACGTTTGTCAGGCTGGCCACCCGGCGCCCGGTCAGGTGCAGGGTCATGAAATCCTGGTATTCGCAGATCGTAACGGCGCGCGCGAAGGTCTCCGGCTCATGGCGGGCGATCCAGAGCGCCTTGGGGATCATCCATTCGGCCGACACGGGTCCCTGACCGGCGCCGTTGACCCGCAACGCCTCGTCGCCGGTCGCCAGCACCACGGCGGCTTCCTCGCACGCCCGCACATCCATCCAGATTATCGCCGGTCGCACCGCCCGCCCGTCCCCGTCCAGGGGCACGACGCTGCACGAGGTCGTGTCGAGGGCGATGGCCTCCACCATATCTCGCGACACCCCGGCTGCAGCGACAGCCTTACGAACCGCGACGCCAAGGGCGTTCCACCAATCTTCAGGGTCCTGCTCGGCCCGCGCGCCAGACGAGAAATGCGTTTCGTAGCTCTGCGACGCTACACCGAGACAGCGTCCCGCTTGGTTATAGACGCCTGCCCGCAAGCCTTCGGTGCCGCCATCGACGCCCACCACGACGCTCATCGGGGCGCAATCTCGCAAGCTGACCGGCGACTTTGCGGACCATGCTGTGCCATACATCCTCCCCAACAATCATCACTTTTGATTTTTGTGACGACATTTGTGATGAGGTTGTGCGGGGGTGTCGGATTTGTCAAGCTGTTTTGGTGAAAGCCAAAGCCTCGACCCGACTGACTCTCGCGCTGAACCACGAAAGCGACGATGCCCTCCTGGTGCGCACCGCGTGGCTCTATCACGTGGTCGGGCTGAATCAGGAGGAGACGGCCGCCAGGCTCGGGCTGCATCGCAGCCGGGTGAACCGGCTGCTATCGGAGGCGCGCGAGCGCGGGCTCGTGAGCGTCACCATCCACCACGACTCGGCACGCGATATCGCAACCGAACAAACGATCGTCGACGCCTTCGGGCTCGACTTTTGCCTCTCGACACCGGCCATCGGCTTCGAGCCGCTCGACGTGACCGATGCAGCGGCTGTTCGGATGCAGGGGCTGGTCGCGCGCCGGGCGGTCGGCAATGCGGGGGCCAACTTCCTCCGGGGCAAGCTTCTGAACGGGCCTATCAAGGTAGGGGTCAGTTGGGGCCGCACGATCGAGCAGGTGGCTCAGCAACTCTCCGGCGTGCGCAACCCGCAAGCGACGTTCATCTCACTGCTCGGCTCGCTCACCCGTAACTCTGCTTCCAATCCGTTCGAAGTCGTCCAGGCCTTCGCGGCGCGGACCGGCGGCGAGGGGCATTTCCTGCCCGTACCCTTCATCGCCGACTCGGAGTCCGATCGCGATGTGCTGCTGTCGCAGCGGTCGGTCGCCGAAGCCATGGCGCTGGCCCGATCGGCAGACCTGTTCCTGATCAGCGCCGGCGAGCTCACCGAAACATCGTTCCTACGCGTGCAAGATATGCTGTCCTCGGCCGAGCTCCAGAGCATCCGCTCGCGAGGCGCGGTGTGCGACACCCTCGGCCGTCTGTTCGACGCCGACGGACGCGAGATCCGCGATCCGCTGAGCAGCCGCACCCTGGCGGTCGAGCCGGAAGGGCTGCGCGGTCGGCAGGTCGTGCTGCTCGCCGGCGGCCTGGAGAAGGTCGAGGCGATTACCGGCCTGTTGCGGGCGGGCCTTGTCAAGGGATTGATCGTGGACGGTGATACTGGGCTGGCGATCGTTCAACGCCTTCGGCACACAAACGTGCAGGCCGACGTTGTCCTGAGTAACCGTCCCACGGCTCGTCCGTTGGCGCGCGGATCCTAACGGTCCGCTGCTAGCTGCGTCAAGCTGCGGTGCGAACCCACCGGGGGCGGACTAACATGATGCCGACGCGGCCCGAAAACGGTCACCTACAAGCGGCTAAGATCAATAGGTTCGGCCGGGTGATCGGTGCGAAATGTCCGACTGGGGTGGACCGTCTTAGATCTCCGCCACAGCCAGCAACCGACGTCCCTGGGGGGTGTCCCTTGGTCACCTTCGCAACGGGACGCAGAGTGGCAGGGTCGAAGTCACTGGGCAACGCGATGGGGATGCTCATGCCCGACACTCGCGGTCCGTCCCTTGATTCAGCCTTCAGCCGATGCGCATAGCCCACGAGTCGTGACTAGCGCGCCAATTGAGAGGCGAACGTCCGCTTCGGAGCGCAGGCGATGGATCTCTGAACGGCAACGATGGTGAAGGTTTCCGGATGCCGGCCAGCACAGGGCGAGCGTCTGGGGTGAGGGCCGGCATCCGGAAACCGCCCAAGGGCGAACGCGCGAGGGGCAGCCCCGCCCTATGGAGATTTGGCGGAGGCGGT
>JAABUP010008378.1_pt1 | contig 13226 bp, 10 predicted proteins | sample 5559201 | NCBI WGS metagenome assembly JAABUP01 (sample SAMN10711887, study PRJNA513373) | rock metagenome | isolation source: Antarctica rocks | place: Antarctica | reverse complement strand
CCTAACCCTACCCTACCCTACCCTACCCTGCCCCTAACCCTATACCTACCTGTATGTACCCTATCCCACCGCGCACGACGTCCAGGCGTGCGCGCTGCTCAATGGTCAGCTCATCCCGCTCGTCTCGTCGTTGCTCAGGTCGCTTGCATACGCGTCCAGTCCGCAGCCCTCTTGTCCGCAGGGGCTGCTGCGTCCCGCAGCCTGGTCACTGCGGCCACGCACAACTCTCATTTTTTAAAAAGGGCCTCCACGATGGCAGCAGTCCCCACCCCGCGCAGCTCGTCGCCGCACCGCGCGCGCGCACCAGCACAGCGGCGCGAGCAGCCTGTTAAAGCCCTCGCGTCGTCAGGCATGCGCCGCCGCGAGCGGCACACCGGCGCGGCCCAGGCAGGCCAGGCACGCGCGGCAGGCGCAGGTCGCCGGGGCGGAAGCCCGCCGGCGCCGCGCACTGCCAGGCGCCGCCCTCCGCCTCCCCAAAGGCCGCCGCGCCGGAGCGGAAGGACCGCCTGAACACGGCATGCAGCGCGCCGCGGACCGCGCCCGGCGGCGCGGCCGCGGTGCGCACGAAGCTGGCCGCCCTGGGGTGCGCGGCCGGGACGCTGGGCTCCCAGGCAAAAGCCGGCGACCGTGTGCACGACGCGCACGAGCGTCCTCAGCTCGAGCGTCGCGCCAGGCGCAGCCGCAGCGCGCAGGGGATGTCGACCTCCAGCACGCGCAGCGCGGGCAGGCGGGCGGTCTCCAGCTCCAGCGCGGCCAGGCGGTCCCTGTAGCCCTCCGAGAGGCCTCGGGCGCCCAGCATGTTGCGCAGCTCATGCAGTGCGGGCAGGCACGCGCGCCGCAGGCCCAGCGTCACCCCGAAGGCCACACCCGAGCGTCGAGAGGGCTGCTCAGCGGCGCGGTGCAGGTTGCAGCGCAGCCCAAACAGTGATAACAAGTAACGCCGCCTCATCGAGTGGGGGACAAAGCATAGCTCTGCTGCAGCACGGGGCGCTACTCTTTGTGAGGCTGCTGCTAGGGGCGCGCGGGGCTCGTGCAGGCGGCCTGGCAGGTACCATATGCGCCTCCATCAATGCAGCGCGCACAGACGGACACCAGAATACATGTGCGGAGGGGCTTCTTATTGTGAGCGCATGTCGGCACATGGTTGGTGCAGCTTGCACCAGGAAAAGCACAGCACACAGTTTAATTTTAAAATGACAGTGGAATGACAGCGGAAACAAGCCCTCAACCGCCACCGCCACCATGCCATGAAAATTACAACACAGCCTAGCTGGTCACAGGCACGACCATGCATGCACAGCGATCTACAAGTCCCCATCCTGATGACAATCCGCAGGACAGACGTCGCGTTTGTTATCGTGAAGAGAGCACTGCGAGCAGTCGCGCAGCGGGAAGCCCACGGCTTTGAGGGCGGTGCGGAACCTCCGGCTGTCTTGGCGCCCTGCGCCGTCGACGGCGCTGTCAAGCAGCACGAGCATGCCCGGGCGCCCCTTCTGCAGCAGGGCGATGACAAAGCCCAAAAGTGCCCCGCACGACGGGCCAAGGGCTGGATACGAGGTGTCCAGCTCCAGCTTCTGCAGGCATGGGTGCGCGGCCGCGGCCTGGAAGCTCGGGCAGAGCAGCACGCTGCAGGTCGCAAAGCTCAGCACGCGCAGGGCTGGGAAGCCGGCCAGGCTGCCCAGGGCACGGGCGTCGAGGGTGCCCCCAATCTCCTGGCAACCCGCAGCATGGCGCCCGAGGCGCAGCTCCTCAAGTGCGGTGAGCGCGCTCACGCCCCCGGGCAGCTGCTCAAAGCAGCTGGGCGACAAGTCGAGGTGCATCAGGCGCGTCATGGCGCAGATGCCCGGCGGAAAGACGGGCAGGTTGTGCCCCGGCAGGCTGAGGCGGCTCAGAGACGCAGAGCAGGGCGCGCCGCCCGCGGGCAGGCAAAAAACCGGCAGCTCGCTGCGCGGCACGTCCAACAGGTTCCACTTGTTGAGACGGTGGACGATGCTGCACAGCTGCGACAGCCACCACAGCAACATGGGGAGCGCCCGCAGGCTGGGAGCCTGACCGGGTTTCATGACCTGCGCTGCGCGCCCGGCTGGGCGCGCCTGCCAGCGCTCGCGCGTCTCGAGTTCCAGAAGTGCGTGTTTGCTACGGGTGACGGCGTGGTGGCGCTCCCGGGCATGGATGCGCTGGTGGCCCTGACCAGCCTCAGCGCGGAGGGGTGCCAGGGAGGTCAGCTGCGCCAGCCGCGACACGCTGGCGGGAAGCGCGGCCTCCATGCGGATATAATCCACAGCCAGGCGCAGCGCGCGCAGCCGCGACAGGGTGGTCAAGCCTGCCACCAGGTGCGCGAGGCTGTAATTGGCCGCCCAGCTGGGCCTGGAGCCGCCGGAAACCCCAAACCAGAGGTCAACCTCTTCCAGCGTACGCGCCCTGCCCAGCTCCCGCGGCAGCGCGTCTGGGAGCTGGGCCGACGTCTCCCCGCTGAGCAGGACGGCACGCAGACGCAGCTGCTGCAGGCTCGAGCAGCGCCCTATGGCGCGCGCGGCCCTGGCCAAGAAAGCCGAGACAGCTGCTGCACAAGGCCTGCGCTCATTGTACGCCAACATGAACAAGTCGAAGGACGTCAGCGCAGGCAGGTTGGCCAGCAAGGTTGGCACCCGCCCGCCGTCCGGGTCGCCTCCAAGCCTTTCGGACTCCTCTTCCCAGTCGGCGCAGGAGTGAGAGCCAGACGCGCGCTTGACAGCGCCGCCTTGCGCCCGGAGCCACCGCCGCGCGCCCGCTTCCTCGGGCGTACCTGCGCCAGCCAAGCAGTTAGACCGAGCACGCGCCAAAGCGGGCCTGCTTCTGCGCTGTTTATGGAAGTTGACGTGCCTTATCAACAGGGCATTTGTGTCCAGTCCGGAGCGCCAATCCCTTGTGCCCCACTCACGAACTTGGCGCTTGAGAGATCTTACAAGCAAGGCGGGGGCGCGCCGGGCCGTCCAAGAACCTCCCAGAGCCTGTAATCGAGTCGCCCCTCCAGCGTGCTCCAGAACGGCTGTTCAAGCGCCTGCTTGAGACGCCTGTCGCTTGCGGTGAGCGTAAAGCCATACCACACAACTGGCTGCGTCTTATAAAGTACGTCAGATGCGGCGCGCACCTGCAGACCAGCTGCAGGGAGAGAGCTTCTGGGCTTATCGTCCCGCAGTGATTGTTCAAGTGAACCGCAATTGCCTGCAGGACCTGCGGCGGCCGAGCTGCATACTGTTGGAGGCGTGGCAAGGCCCCTGCGTGCGTGGCGCCGCCGCCCCTGCGGCGACAGGCAGGGCGCAAGCTTCCCTGCACACACCTCTGCAGGAAGCTCGTCCAGGCGTGGAGTTGAAGGCCAGCCTCTTTCGTGAGCACTGGAGCCGCGCGCGGTCATGCTGCGCTGTGTCGTGCGGTACTGTGGGAAGCTGGCCGCCACTGCGCAGAGCTGTGTTCATGAGAACACAGCTACAGCTTGTCAACACTAAAAAATGCGCCTCGGCAACCTGTTTAATGCACCCTCAAAAGGTGGTGTACTTTCAAGAAAGTTGCAAGACAGGCGGAGCTCGGAGGAGCGCACGCCTACGCAGCCCGTGTTTTGGCTGACCAGGCTGCGCATCAGTGGCCGCGCAAACGCGCAACAAGCACTGCTCTGCAAAACCACGGTGCCAAGCTGATCCAGCTTTTGTCACGACCATCAACGGCTGCCTGTAGCCCCTCCAGCTGCATACGCCCAGCGCAGCATGAGTGCGCGGACGTCCAGCACGGCAGCTCTGCCGAGGGCCGCTCGCCTGGACGAGCTCCCCGCAGAGGTATCCGTCACGGAGCTCTCTTGGACTGTGTTGCCGAACCAGCTCCACAAGCAGGCGCAGAGATTACATCCCTCTGTGACTAACGCTGGCCGGCGCGTGCAGGTCCTCCAGGCGTGCGCGGCGCAGCTCACCGGGTACTCGCTCCGCACGCCGCAAGGCTCGACGCAGGCCTTCACGCTGCGGGCAGTCTGCAGGCGCGCACCGCACATCTGACGAGCAGGCGAGCACTCTGACAGCGCGGGTGGGCCGAGCTGGACGCGTGCCCTCGGGCGACAGGCGGTTTAGGGAGGCGCTCGAGGCGCCGTTCTGGACGACTCTGCACCCCGACGTCACAGGCAGGCTGTGGCGGGCGCTGGGCCGACCCGGTGCGCGCCCCAGCCCGCTCACGTATCAGTGTAACTGCTCGGCAGTGAAGCACGGCCCGAGCGCGCGCCATCCCTGCACGCTTTCTCGTTACTGATGCAGACCCTCCTAGTGCGTCCTGTGTGCCAACACCCCTCGGCTGCCACAGGTACGCCTGCCGGCGCGTTCGCCTGGCGGTGGCTCCACGTGCAGGGCGCCACCGTGACCCGCGTCTGCGGCCTGACAATCGACGCGGACGTCGAGCGGCTGCGGACCCTGCTTGCTAGCCTGCCCGCGCTGAGGTCGATTGGCGGGGGCTTTGAAGTCAGCGGGCTCACTCTGCTTCCCCACCCCGGCGCTGCTGTAGCAGCCGCCCACGACTTCCTGGCCGGGGCTGCGCGCGCTATAGGCTGCTGCTCATGCCTGCGGCGCCTGGATCTGATGATCGTACTGGATGACAAGCTGGCGGACCGGGTGCCTGGATCATTTTGGCAGTTCCTGGCTGAAGCGCGCGCGCTTGAGGGTCTCGAGCTGACCATAACGTCAGAAGTGGACGACATCCACTATGCATCAGCCACCGCGAGCGTGTCGCCAGTGGGAGCGGGCTTGGCTGGCCTGTCGCAGCTGTGCGCGCTCACCTTTGACGCTGGACAATGTCTGCGAGGACACCGAGGGCTGCGACACGCTGCCTGCCTGCGTGTCGCGTCTAGTTCAGCTGACATATCTGAGCCTCAAAGGGGTCATCTGCCTGCGCTGCGCGCCCGGCTGGGCGCGCCTGCCGGCGCTTGAGCGCTTGGTTTTTACGGACTGCGGGTTTGCGGTCGAGGACGGCGAGGCGGCGCTGCCGGGCATGGACGCGCTGGTTTCCCTGACGTGCCTGACGCTGGGCGAGTGCCACGGCCTCAGTGTGCTCCCTGCCTCCCTGTGGCGGCTCGCGCGGCTGCACAGCCTCAATTACTGGAGCTGGCTGTCCGGCGAGGAGCCCAGGGAGCTGCTGGTCGCGGGCCTGCCCGCCAGTGCGCCCTGCTCTGCTTCCATGCGCAGCCTCATCCTGTCGGGGCACGGGCTGTCTGCATTTCCTGCGCGCGTCCTGGCGCTGACGCGCCTGACACTTCTCGACCTGCGCGACAATTGCTGCGAGCAACTGCCCGATGGCGTGAGCGTGCTCACTGCGCTCAAGGCGCTGAGCCTCGGGCACAGTGCAGACCTCGGGTGCAATGTAGGCTGGGGGTGGATCGGGGGCGCCCTGGACGCCCGCGCCCTGGGCGGCCTGGGCGGCTTCCCAAACCTTTGCAGCCTGTGCTTTGAACGCTGCAGCGTGCTGCTCTGCCCGAGCTTCCAGGCCGCCGCCGCGCACCCCCGCCTGAAGGAGCTGGAGCTGCGCACCTCTCACCCTGCCTGTGGCCCGTCGCGCGGGGCGTTTTTGGGTTTTGTCGTCGCCCTGCTGCAGCAGGGGCGCGGGGGCGTGCTGCACCTGCGCGGCGGCGTTGATCAGGGCGCAGGGCTACAGGACGACCAGAGCTTCAGGGTCGCCTTGCAGGCTGTGGGCTTTGCGCTGCGCTATGACGGTGGTGATTGTGCCGTTGACGAAGGTGAATGCTTTTATGATAGCGATTAGGCCGCGTGCGCGGCGCCGAGCATGTGTCGGTCTTGGGCTGTGCTCGCTGTGTAAAGGCCTGCTTGCGGCGACCCTGCGCTGTGCTGCATGCGCACAGTCCTTCGGCACCCTCTCCCAAAGCCTGGGCCACCAGCCAGCAGCATGCAGCATGCGAGCGCCAAGGGACTGCCAACGCAATCCACACCAGCTGACGCCAGGCACAGCTCTGCACGTGCGCAAGGCTCTGCTGCTTGACACCAACGTAGAACTGTGAGCTTCGAGGCGGCGCCACTTGCAACTCTGAGGAATCAGAGGAGCAGGCAGGTGCGCGCCTGCTCCGCGCGCGCGCGCGGTGCACAGCGCAGTGTCACGACCTCCAACAGCTCGCCGTCAGGCCTGGTCGACAGCACCGAGCCGCGCCTCGCCCACCGCAGCGCGCAGAAGGCCGCGCTCGAGCGCACGGTACCAGGCTCAGCATCCTGGAAGCGCGCGCCAGAGGCGCAGCCGGGGCCGACCTTGGGTCGAGCCGCGTGAAGCGCGCCTGTCACCGCGCGCGCTGAGCAGAGCCTGCCGCGGCGCCCCGGGCGCGGCAGCGCTCGCAGCCCTAGCCCTACCACCTTGTACTCCATCCCCTAATGTTTGGGCCGATGGGCGTCCTCCGGGAGTTTTTCCAACGGGGCCACATAAAACAGAACTCGCCGAGGCGCCAACCGGGTGCCGCAGCGCATGCGGCCATCCCAACCTGTGCCCTTGTGCAAGGCTCTACAGCTGGCAGAACTTAACACTTGTGCCCCGAGCCGCGCGCGCGCCGACAGAGCGAAAGTGCGCGAGTGACTGAGGGCTGCTCAAGTGCGCAACAGCGCAGGGTCGCCGTTGCAGTCCGGCACCCTGCTGCGGCCTGACGGGCTGTCAACGGCCCTGCTTGCTTGGGGAGCTGACAGCGGTCTGAGTGCGCGGTGGGGGCACGCGCACGCCTCTGCACTTGCCACGCGCCACGCGCCTCTCGCAGCACTTGGTGTGGTATGAGGCTTGCACGCTCGGCCAGCCAGGCGATGCTCGCCTCGCATTCTGTAACAAGGCTTAAGAGATCAACGCCAGCAGCTCCAGCCGCCGTGTGCGGCTCCGTGCCAGCACTGGGCGGCCGCTCGAGCAGGTGGCTGTAAGAAACTAGCGGAGAGCGCCGCGGAGTGCGCAATGTTAAAGATGGACAGGCGAGCCTGCTGCCTGCCTGAACGCCCGCCCTGCTCACAATGTCTGAATAGAGGCGGATGCATCCATGCCCGGCCCAGTGGTTACAAAGCTCACAGCCGCTCGATCACCGCCTCCACCTCCGCCTGCGTGTACAGGTGGTAGTGCGGCGCGACCTTTGAGATGTCCACGTTGCTCGCGGTCACCTGCGGCGCACGCGCGGCGGCTCGTCGGGGCCGCTCGCGCCGCCCGCGCGCGGCAGCAGGCAGCGGCGCGCAGGGGCCGGGCGCGCCTTCTCCTCCATGACCTGCTTCAGCGTCGCCAGCGCGAGCACCTCCGCCTCTGCGAGCGTCAGGTCCGGCCTGTAGCCCTCCTGCGCGCGCCGCGGCGGTCGGGCGCGCCTCCCTAAAGCGCCCGGACGGCCCGCGGAGCGGCGGCGCCGGCGCGCGCCTGCAGCGCCGTCTGCGCGCCCTCGCTGCCGCTGCCGATGGCCTTGGCGCTGAACTCGGCAAAGGTGCCGGACGGGTCCGTCTGGTACAGCACCGCGCCGCCGTCCGCGCCGGCGTCCCAGCCGGCGATCAGCAGCGCCACGCCAAACGGCCGGCTCTGCGGCGCGCGCGCCGGGGTGAGCGCCGGCAAGCTCAAAACACTGGAAGCAGGCACTCGGCACGCAGACCGCGCACCATGCCGCCGCCCTCCTCCTCGTCGTCGTCGTTCTCGCCAAAGCGCAGCGCCAGGTCGCACAGCGCCTGGGTGCAGCTCTCCACCGGCATCGGCTCGTTGTAGCTGAAGCGGTGTTGCTGCGCGCGCGGCCCGCCGCGTCAGGCGCTCTGCGCTGTGTAAGAGCGCATGTGCGCGTGCGGGGCGGCGCCGCGCCTGCGTCTCCACGCGCGCGTGCTCGACCAGCGTGCGCGCGTCGGCGGTCAACCCGCTCATCGCCACGCCGATGTGCTCGTCCACCTCGGCCACCTTTTCTATGCTCCGCGGCTCCTGCCCAGCAGGCAAGTCTCGTGAGTCGCACGATGCCCGCCTGTGCGCAGCCGGCCACGAAAGCTTCTGGGCGCTGCCTGCCAGCAAAAACGAGCGCACCAGCAGCGGCGACGTGACGCGCTTCTCCACGGCCAGCACGACGCCCTGCTTTGTCCGCACCCCGATGGCCGTGGAGCCGAGCTGCGGCAGCCGCGCGCGGTCAGCGAGGACTCTGCGGCAGGCATCGGCGCGCTTGCTTCGCCGCGGCGCACCTTGATCGCCTCCACCGCATACTCCACCTGGAACAGGCGGCCCTCCGGGCTGAAGGTGTTCACGCCGCGGTCGTACTCGCTCCGCGTCAGGAACATGGCTGGCTGCGGCAGGCGCCGGGCGCACGCACACGCCACGCAGGACCGCTTGTATTGAGGCTGGTGCTGCAGGCCTCTGACAGGAATAATAAACTGGCTTGCTGGGGAGGCAGTGCACAAGCACCAGGGCTTTTGGGAGGGCCAGGAAGCATGCTCGTCGAGGAAGAGCCGCTCCAGGCCTGTCTACAACGCAGGGCGGTTGTGGGTGTTGTGCGAGCGGCGCGCGCGCCGCAGGCGGGCATGGGGGAGCATGCGCATTTGGTCTCAGACCGTTGAGTCGCGTCCGAGTCGCGCGTCGGCGCCCAGCATGACCGCCGACGGCCGTGCCGACAGGTGCGCTGTTGCCTGACCCGCCGCGTCGCTCGCCGCAGCCACGCTCACCGCGGCCCGACCTCGGCCGGGCCCGCCGCGCCGCAGGCTGCACGCCGTGTACGCCGTGCTCTGCCTGCTGGGCGTCGCCACGCTGCTGCCTTACAACGCCGTGATCAGCAACGCCAACTTCTTCGAGGTGCGCCTGCGCGGCGCGCCGCGGGCGCTCGCCGACAGCTTCGAGGCGGCGCTGGTGGCGGTCTTCCAGGTCACGTGCGCGCCCCCGCCGCCCGCCGCCCGCGCGCGCGCCGCCGGGGCGGGCGGCCCTGCTTACGCCGGCCCGCGCGGCGCGCAGCAACGCGGCGGCGCTGCTGGTGCTGCTGCCCTGGCAGCGGCGGCTGCGCCTGGCGGCGCAGGTCGTGCCGCCGCTGGCGTTGGCCGCGGCGGCGCTGGCGCTGGAGGCCGCGCTCGCCGCCGCGCCCGGCGCGCCCGGCGCCGCGGTCGCGCTGTGCACGCTGGGCGTGACCGCCGTGCTGGGCGCGGCCACGGCGCTGCTGCAGGGCGGCGTCTACGCACTGGCGGCCTGCCTGACGCCGGTGTACGTGCAGGCGCGCGCCCACGTCCGGCTTTTTGTGGTTGCGCACCCCGGGAGGAGCCGCGGCGGCAGCCGGGGCGGGCCCGCGCGCGCAGGCCGCCTCGGTGGGCATGGCCGTGTCGGGCTTTGGCGTGAGCGCGCTCTCGTTCGCCACGGTCTGGGCGACGCCGTCGGGCGCGGGCGCGGCGCCGCGCACGGCCGCAGACGTGGCGCCGGCCGCTGCGGCCTACTTTGGCGTCTCCGCGGCGCTCACCGCAGCGGCCGTCGGCGGCTTCTTCGCGCTGGACCTGCTGCCGTACTGGCGGCACCATGCTGGCGCGGGCGCGCCCCGCAGGCCAGTTCTCCAGCGGCCGCCTTCATGCGCAGCGCCGCTGCCAACCGGGCGCGCGGCCGGCAGGGTGGGCGCGCGAGGATGGCAGCCGCAGCGGGTTGAAGAACAGCAAGCTGCTGGGTGGGGCGGCGCCGCACGCGGGCGCCGCGCCCGGCGGGCCTGGCGAGCCGCGCGGCGGCGAGGCCGCTGGTGGCGGCGAGCCCGCTGGTGGCGGCGAGCTGGAGGCGCTGCGCTCGGCCTCTCGGGGCGGTGAGCCTGAGGGCGTCCCGGCGCTCGGCAGCCCGGAGCTGGGCGCGCTGGAGCTGCTGTGGCGGCTGCGCGGCCACAGGCAGGCGCCCGCGCCCGCCCTCGGCCCCTCGCGCTCGCCGTGAGCCGGGCGCAGCTGAGCCGGTCGTGCCCCGCGCGCGGCGCAGCGCGGTGCTGGCGGCGACGTATGGCGCGACGCTCGCGGTGTTCCCGGCCATCACGGCGGCGACGTGCTCGGCGTCCGCCGCGGCGCCGCGGCCGCCCTGCGACGCCCACCCGCCGGCCGGCCGCCTGTTCGGTGCGCCCGCACACCCGGACGCGCGCAAGCCCCTCGCGACACCGCGCCCGGCGGCCTCAGCGCGGCGTGGAAACGCGCGCGCAGGCGACCTGTGGGTGCCCATGCTGTTCCTGGTGTACAACGGCGGCGACCTGCTGGGCCGCATGGCCGCCGGCTGCGGGCGCTGGGCCGCGCAGGCGCCGCGGCTGCGCGTGCTGGGTGCGTACTGCGCGGCGCGCGTGGCGGTCGCGGCCGCGCTGCTGTTCTGCCGCGTGGTCACGCCGCGGCCGTGGCGGTTGCCGGCGGTCTTCGGGTGCGCCGCGCGGCCCGCCCCGCCGCTCCTGCCTGCGGAGCGGCCGCCCGACCGCACGGTCCCGCGCGCTCCGCCCAGGCCCGGCCGGGCCTAACCCTATGCCTTGCGGCGGCGCAGCGCGGACGCGTTCCCGGCGCTGTTCAACCTGGTCCTGGGCGTCACCAACGGGCACCTGGTCTCCCTGGCGGCCATGCACTGCCCGGCCGCGCTGCCGCCGGCGCTGCGGTGCGGCCCGGGCGCCCGCGGGCGCCCCCCCCCCTGCCGTGCGGCAGCGCGATGAGGGCGACGCGCCCGCTGGGCGCGCGCAGGCACCACGCCGGGCCCGTCATCACCTTTGCGAGCGTGGCCGGGCTCACGCTCGGCTCGCTGGCGTCGCTGCTGCTGACGACGGCGCTGCAGGGCGGCACATAGCTACTGCCTGGTGGCCGATTATACACTATATTACAGCACCGTCTCCTATCACACACATGTAAACGCGCTAGCACAGACTGCACAGCTTCTGCACAACAACCCCGAAAGCCGCCCGCCCCGCCCGGCGGGCCTCACGCCGGGCCCGCCACGAGGCCCGCCAGCCGCAGCGCCAGGCCCGGCTTGCCCTGCGCGCCGGCCGCGCGCGCCAGGTCGGCCGCCCAGGCGCCGCGGTGCCCCGGGAAGCCCTCCGCCTGCAGCGCCGCGACGAGCGCGGCGGACGCGTCCGCCGCGCCCTCGCGATGCTCCCACAGCGCCTGCAGCGGCGCCAGCAGCGCCGCCTCCCGCTCGGCGCCCACCAGGCGCAGCGGGCGCGCGGCGGCCGGCGCGGCGGCCGGCGCGGCCGCGGCCGGCCGCGGGCCGATCGCCTCGGCGGGCGGCGACGGCGCGGGCGCCGCCGCGGGCGCGGGTGCGGCCGGCGCCTGCGTGCGTGCGCGCTTGCCGGCGCGCGGCGGCGCCTGCGCGGGCTTGGCCGCGCCGCGCTGGCGCAGCATCTCTGCCCAGCGTGCGTCCAGCACGGCTGCGTCGTTCTCGTCCGCCTGCGGCGCCGGGAGCGTCGCGGGCGCGGGCGGCGCGGCGCCTGGCGCGCCCGGCGCGGCCGGCTCGCCGGCGGCGCCGCGCGCGGGGCTGCGCGATCCGCGCCCGCGCCGACGCCGCGGCAGCAGGCCCGGCGCGCCGCCGGCCAGGCCCTGGTCGAGCGCGCGGGCCTCGTCCGCTGCCTCGTCCACTGCGCGCGCTCCTAGCCGGGTGGGCATCTGGGCGTCCCAGGAGCGAAGCGGGGCGCAAGAGGGGCGCCGCGCAGCACGCGCGGGCCGCACCGGGCCCGGCCAGCGCGCCGGGGCCGGCGCGCTTGTCGCGCAGGAACGGGTTGCCGAACGCGTAGCGGTTGAGCCGCGCGCGCTCGTCGTCGTCCAGGGCCGGGTCCCGCAGCGGCGCGCGCCGCGCCGCCGCCTGCCGACCGCACGCCGCTGAGCGCGCCGCGCGCCGGCCGGGATCGGAGCAGCGCCTGCATGTAGTGGGTAGGCTTGGGGTACAGGGCATGTCTTGAACGCGCACGCGCACCTCCAGGTAGTCGCCCATGCGGCCGACCGGCACGCTGAAGCGCGCGTCCGCGCCCGCGCCCGGCCCGGCGCCCGCCCGCCGCAGGCCGGCCGGCAGCCGGCGGCCCGCCGCGGCAAACAGCGCCGCCGCCAGCGACGCCTCGCGCTGCAGCAGCGCGGGCGCGGCCGCCGCGGCGCGCGCGCCGTCTACGCCGCCGCGCGGCCGCGGCGCCGCGGCCTCCAGCCGCGCCGCGATCGCCGCATGCAGCGCGTCCACCTCCTGGCGCCAGCGGACGAGCCGCTCGGCGCCGCGCATGCACAGCAGAGCTGCGCCGACGGCGACGTTGGCGCTGCGCCGCCGGGGGGCCGCGCCTGCTTGGCCTGGTGCTGCAGGCGCTTGAGGAAGGCGGTGAGCGCAAAGCCCAGGCCGCCGTCGCGCGCGTCCGGCGCCAGGTGCGCCGGCAGGCCGAGGCGCTTGAACGCCGCCTGCCGCGGCGCCGCCGCGTGTCAGTCAGGCGCGCACACAGCAGGCGGCTGCGCCGCGGCGCGCGCGGCGGGGCGCGCGGCGCGCCTTGAGCGGGAGGCAGTAGTATGCGGGCACGCTGCCGACGTAGCGCTCCAGCTCGTTGCGCCACGCGGGCGGCGGCGCCAGGCGCGCGCTTGGCGGCATCGCGCCCAGCTGGTCCAGCAGCCTGCGCCGCGCGCGCGGGTCTTTGGCGGCCGGCCGCGACGCCCGCAGGGTGCAGGCGGCTTGCGGCGCACGGACGCGCGCATGCCGGCCGCCCCGGTGCGAGGGGCGCGGCTGCGCCGGGAGCGCGTGCCCAGGGGCGGGCCGCGCCTGAACAGCACCGGGTAGTTGAAGGGCAGCAGGTGCAGGCTGACGGCCGCGCCGCCGCGCTTGAGGCGCAGGAAGCCAAAGGGCTCGCGCGCGTCGCCGTCGGCGGCCGCACCGCGCGGCGGCACCGCCACGACCGGCCAGGCCAGCGCCTCGGGCGGCCCGCCGCGCAGCGCGCCCAGCATAAACCCGCTGATCGGCGACGGCTCCAGCTCCAGCACGTCCACCGGGAAGCCCGCCGGCACGCCCGGCTCGCTCGCCTGCTGGCGCGCAGCCCCCCGAACCTGTCGCCGGGGCCGTGCTGACAAAAGGACCGCGCTGCGAGGGCGGGCGGCGCCGCGCGCGGCCGCGCCTGGGGCAGGAAGGCGAGCGCCGGCTGCGCCGCGCGCGGCGGCAGCACGGTCATGCCCGGCTCCAGGCGGAACGCCTCCGGGATGGGCCAGAAGCCCGCCAGGCCGGCGCTGCGCACCGCGAGCACCCGGTGCTGGCACGCCTGCGCGCGCGGCGCCGGTGGTGGGCGCGGCTGTGAAGCGTGGGGG
>JAABUP010008377.1_pt1 | contig 13227 bp, 12 predicted proteins | sample 5559201 | NCBI WGS metagenome assembly JAABUP01 (sample SAMN10711887, study PRJNA513373) | rock metagenome | isolation source: Antarctica rocks | place: Antarctica | reverse complement strand
TGCCAATCGCGGCCGATACGTCGTCTCCGGAGCCTGTGTCATCGGGCGGTGCCATGACACGTTGACTCGTACTCAGCCGTGACCTGTCAATGCCCCCCTCCAACGAGATGACCTGGGCTGTTACCCTGGTTGCGGACATACTGTATGGCTGGCTCGATCCCCGCATCGCTTTCCGTTGACGTCGCGCCCGGCGCGGCGCCGGCGCGGCCTGGGCCACCCAGGCCGGCGCTGTCGCCTGCGCGGGAGGCGTGGCGGCGTTTCCGCAGGCATCGCCTGGCGGTGGCCAGCCTCGTGGTGCTGACGTTGATGGTGGCCGCCATCGCCCTCGGCCCGCTGCTGTGGCGGGTGCCGATCGACGACATCGACTTCTCCGCACAGCTCGCGCGCCCGTCCATCGAGCACCCGTTCGGCACCGACGACCTCGGCCAGGACCTGTTGGCGGAGATGATCTACGGGGGACGGATCTCGCTTGCCGTCGGGCTCGCGGCGATGGTGGTGGCGGTGGTCGTCGGCCTTCTGGTGGGCGCGGTCTCCGGTATGGCGACAGGGTGGCTCGACGCCGCGCTGATGTGGCTCACCGACCTGTTCCTGTCGCTGCCGCAACTGCCGCTGTTGCTGCTGGTCATCTACCTGTTCCGCAATGCGCTTAGCCAGGCGCTGGGCCTGGAGGCCGGGCTGTTCGTGCTGATCGTGCTTGTCATCGGCGGGCTGCGCTGGATGCCGGTCGCGCGCCTGGTGCGGGCACAGATCTTCTCGCTGCGGGAGAAGGAGTTCGTGGAGGCCGCCCAGGCACTCGGCGCCTCCCGCCTGCGGCTCGTGGTGAGGCACATCCTGCCGAACGCCATGGGTCCAGTGATCGTCGCCGGCACCGTCGAGGTGGCGAACGCCATCATCGCGGAATCCACCCTCTCGTTCCTCGGCCTGGGCTTCCCGCCCGATACCCCAACCTGGGGCCGCATCCTGTTCAGCGCCAAGGACCACCTCGATATCGCGCCGCATTGGGCCCTGTTCCCTGGCGTTGCGATCTTCCTTGCCGTGCTGTCGATCAACTTCATCGGCGACGGGCTGCGCGACGCGCTCGATGCGCGCCGGGTCGCATGAGGTTGCGGTGACTGAGGATGGGACGGCTGGGAATGGGACGACTGAGAATGGGAAGGCTGGGGCATTGCTCGCGATCCGCGGCCTGAAAACCTGGTTCAAGACCGATGACGGCATGGTCCGGGCAGTGGACGGCGTCAGCCTGTCAATCGCCCGCGGCGAGACGCTCGCCGTGGTCGGCGAGTCCGGCTCGGGCAAGACGGTGACCGCGCGCAGCATCCTGAAGCTGATCGACATGCCGCCGGGCCGCTTCGCGGCGGGCGAGATCCTGTGGCGGGGCAGGGACCTTATTCCCCTGCCGCCCGCGGACATGGACAAGATCCGCGGGCGGGAGATCGGGATGGTGTTCCAGGAGCCGATGACGTCGCTCAATCCGGTCTACACCGTGGGCGCGCAGATCGCGGAGTCGCTGCGGGCGCATGAGAACCTATCGCAAAAAGCAGCAATGGGCGCGGCCGTCGACATGCTCCGCCTGGTGCAGATCCCCAATCCGGAGCGGCGGGTGCGCGACTACCCGCACCAGTTCTCGGGCGGCATGCGCCAGCGCGTGATGATTGCCATGGCCCTGGCCTGCAAGCCCAAGCTGCTGATCGCCGATGAGCCCACCACGGCGCTGGACGTGATGATCCAGGCGCAAATCCTGGAACTGCTGGCCGACATGAAGGAGCGGTTCGGCATGGCGATCATGTTGATCACCCACGCCATGGGCGTCGTGGCCGAGAATGCGCAGCGCGTGGCGGTCATGTATGCCGGCGTGGTGGTGGAGGAGGCGCCGGTCGGGGAGTTGTTCGCCAACCCGCGCCATCCGTACACCCAGGGCCTGATCCGCTCGATCCCCCGCGTCGACGCGCACGCGGTTGGCCGCACCCGGCTGGAGCAAATCCCTGGCACGGTGCCCAACCTGCTCGACCTGCCGCCGGGATGCCGGTTCTCGCCGCGCTGCCAGTTCGTCATCGACGCTTGCCGCGCGGCCGAGCCGGCGCTGCGGACGGTGGCCGCCGGACACAGGGCCGCGTGCATCCGTGCCTGACATGACGGCGCGGCGAGCGGAGCCACTGCTGTCCGTCCAAGGGTTGAAGAAACACTACCCGATCAAGGGTGGCCTGCTGGGCCGTGCGGTCGACCGCGTCCACGCTGTCGACGGCGTCAGCTTCGACATCGCCCCAGGCGAGACGCTCGGCCTGGTCGGCGAGTCCGGCTGCGGCAAGTCCACCACCGGCCGCTGCATCATGCGCCTGGTCGACAGCACCGAAGGCGAGATCCGCTTCGCCGGTGCGGACATCACCACCTTGGAAGGCCAGAAGCTGCGCGCACTGCGCCGCGAGATGCAGATTATCTTCCAGGACCCGTTCGCCTCCCTCAACCCGCGCCACACTGTCCGCGGCATCGTCGGCGAGGCGTTGGTCATCCACCGCCTGGCCCGCAACCGGCGCGACCTGGACAACCAGGTGGTCGCCCTGCTGGAGCTGGTCGGCTTGCGGGCCGACCACATGCGGCGCTTCGCACACGAGTTCTCCGGTGGCCAGCGGCAGCGGATCGGCATCGCCCGGGCCCTGGCGGTCCGCCCGAAGCTGATCGTCTGCGACGAGCCGGTTTCCGCGCTCGATGTCTCCATACAGGCGCAGGTGATCAACCTGCTCGAGGACCTGCAGGAGCAGCTCGGCCTCACCTTCTTGTTCATCGCCCACGACCTGTCTGTGGTGGAGCACATCAGCGACCGCGTCGCCGTGATGTACCTCGGCCGTGTCGTCGAGATCGCCGGCGCCCGTGCGCTGTACGACAACCCGCGCCACCCCTATACGGAGGCGCTCCTGTCCGCCGTGCCGATCCCCGACCCAAAGATCAAGCGCAAGCGGATCGTGTTGCGGGGCGACGTGCCGAACCCGATCCACCCGCCGCCCGGCTGTCATTTCCATACCCGCTGCCCGATTGCCGAGCCGCGCTGCGCCATCGATGTGCCGCAGCTCACGGCGGGCGTGGATGGCCACGCGGTCGCCTGCCATCTCCGGCAATGATCACAGGAGGCCGCATGACTGGACCCCGGCATCTCGCCTTGGGCGCCTTCCTGCCCGGAACCGGCGCGCAAGGCAGCAGTTGGCGCCTGCCCGAGATCGACGCCGCAGCGGCCTCGACCTTCCCGTTCTACAAGCGCATCGCCCAGAAGCTCGAAGCCGGGCGGTTCGACACGCTGTTCATGAACGACAGCGTCGGCATCCCGGAACTCGACCGCAGCATCCTGGAGCGCAACACCCAGGCCATGCGGTGGGACCCGCTCACGCTGTTGCCGGCGCTGGCCGTCGTCACCGAGCGGATCGGCCTGACTGCCACCGCGAGCACCTCCTACAACGAACCCTACACGCTGGCCCGGCGCCTCGCCGCACTCGACGAGATCAGCGGCGGCCGTGCCGGCTGGAACATGGTGACATCCCTGGGCGGGGGCGAGAACTTCAACCTCGACGACCACATGCTGCACGCCGAGCGCTATGCGCGGGCGGAGGAGTTCATCGAGGTGATCACCGGCCTGTGGGACAGTTGGGAGGACGGCGCGGCGGTCCGCGACAAGGCGAGCGGGGTCTGGCTCGACGCCGGCAAGATGCACCTGCTCAACCACAAGGGCGCCCACTTCTCCGTCCGCGGCCCGCTCAACGCCGCGCGCCCGGTGCAGGGCCGGCCGGTGGTCGCGCAAGCAGGCTCGTCGGACGCAGGGCGGGCGCTCGCCGCCCGGACAGGCGAGATGATCTTCACCGCGGCGCAGACGATGGACGAGGCCCGCGGCTTCATCGACGACATCGCGACGCGCGCCGCTGGCCATGGCCGCAGCCGCAACTCGTTCCGCGTCCTGCCTGGCGTCTCGGTGACGGTGGCGACGACGATGGCGGAGGCCGAGGCCAAGTACGACCGGCTCCACGACCTGGAGAACCCCGGCCCGCGGCTGAAAGCGGTATCGTCCTTCATCAATATTGGCGTCGACCTCTCGGCCCATCCGCTGGATGAGCCGGTGCCGCTGCCAGACGTGATCCCGGAGACGAACAGCCATAAAAGCCGGCAGAAGCTGGTGCTGGACCTGATCCGCCGCGAGAACCCCACGATCCGCCAGTTGGCCCGCCAGTTGGCCCGCAAGCTGACCGCCGGTGGCCACCGCGTGCTGATCGGCACGCCGGGCACGGTTGCCGACGATTTCGAGGCGTGGTTCACCGGCGGTGCCGCCGACGGTTTCACCATCATGTTCCCCTGCCTGCAAACCTGCGTCGATGACTTCGTCGACCTCGTCGTGCCGGAGCTGCAGCGCCGCGACCTCTTTCGCGCGGAGTATGGCGGCACGACGTTGCGCGACCATCTCGGCCTCCGCCGCCCGGCCCACCCCTTCGCGGCACCCGAACACAGGAGCGGTCGATGACCTTTCCCCAACGCCCCGCCGCCAGCGTGGCCCGGCGGCGCCCTTCGATCGAGGCGGCGCCACGGGACGGGAACCAGCCGGCGTACCGGCTTCCCGAGCACCTGCCGCCTGCGGCCGAACGTCTGCACCGCCGCCAGCGTCTGGCGGCGGCCTTCCGGCTGTTCTCCCGCTGCGGCTTCGAAGTCGGCCTGGCCGGGCACTTCACCGCGCGCGACCCGATCCAGGCCGACCATTTCTGGGTCAACCCGCTGGGCATGTCGTTTGCCGAGATCCGGGCCTCGGACCTGATTTTGGTCTCCCCGGCCGGCGAGGTCGTCGACGGCGAGGGCATGGTCAACCTTTCAGGCGTGCCCTACCATGACGCCATTCAGCGGACCCGGCCGGACGTTGTCGGCATCGCCCATGCGCATGCCTTCCACGCCAAGGTCTGGTCGGCCTTCGGCAGAACGCTCGACCCGATCACCGCCGACGCGGCGATGTTCCACGACGACCAGGCCCTGTTCCAGCCGCAACGGCCAGAGGGCATGGAAGCACGGCAGGCTCGGGCTGTCCTCGCCGACCAGATGACGGCGGCGCTCGGCGAATGCAATGCGCTGATCTGGCAGAACCACGGCCACTGGACGGTTGGCGCGACGGTCGAGGCGGCCGCCTGGCGCTTCATCGCATTCGACGACGCGGCTCGTGGGCAGTTGGTTGCCGAGGCCGCGGGCCGGCCGATTGTCCCCGCCGTCGAGGCAAAAACCTCCGAGGCCCGCGCACGCGCCGAGGCCAGCGCATGGTTGAGCTTCCTGCCTTTGTGGGACCGCATACTCCGCGAGGAGCCAGACGTGTTGGGGTGATCGCGACGGGCCGGCTACGGAGTTGCACGGAGGGGGCCGTTGCATCAGGCTAGCGCCACACATCCAGGAGCTGCGTGCCTATGCCCGACGACCATCCAGCCGCCCTCATTGACCAGATCCGCGTCAACCATCCCGAATTGACCGCGATCCGGCGTGACATCCACGCCTACCCCGAGATGGGCCTGGAGGAGGTCCGCACCTCTGCACTCGTGGCGGCGAAGCTGCGCGGGTGGGGCGTCGAGGTCACCGAGGGAGTGGGCGGCACCGGCGTGATCGGCACCATCCGCGGCAAGCTGCCGGGACAGCGTGCCATTGGCCTGCGCGCAGACATGGATGCGCTGGCGATCCATGAGGCAACCGGCGCGCCATACGCCTCGACCACTGCCGGCACGATGCACGCCTGCGGGCATGACGGGCACACGACGATGCTGCTCGGCGCGGCCCAGCACCTGGCTGCCACGCGCGATTTCAGCGGCACGGTGCAACTGATCTTCCAGCCGGCCGAGGAGGGCCGCGGCGGGGCCAAGAGGATGCTGGCGGACGGGCTGTTCGACCGGTTCCCCGTCGATGCCGTTTATGGCATGCACAACCTGCCTGGCCTGCCCGTTGGCCAGTTCGCCATCCGCACTGGACCATACCTCGCCGGCACCTCGAAGTGGACTGCGACCTTCTATGGCAACGGCGGACACGGCGGCGCATCGCCCCATCTGGCCGCCGATCTTTCCATTGTGCAGGCGCATTATGTGCTCGCGTTGCAGACGATCATCGGGCGCAACGTGCCGCCGCTGCAAACCGCGGTCATCTCAGTGGGCCACATTGCCGGCGGCTCCGACCAGTCGGTCAGCGTCATGCCGTCCGAGCTCGCGCTCTCTGGCACGGCGCGCTGCTTTACTCCGGAGACCCAGGCGGTCATCAATGGCCGCATGGAAGAACTCGCCCACGGCCTTGCCGCCCTGCACGGCGCGACAGCCACGTTCACCATCAGTTGGGGCACGACGCCGCTGGTGAACCATCCCGAGCAGACCATGGTCGCCGCTTCCGCTGCAAGGACATTGGTAAGCGAGGCAGCGGTGGACACCGATGCCACTCCTGTGACCGGAGGTGAGGATTTTGCGTTCATGCTGGAAGCAAAGCCTGGCGCCTTCATCTTCATTGGCAACGGCACGGGCCCGGACGGGGTGGCGCATGGGCTGCACACGCCGAAATACGACTTCAACGACATGATTCTTCCGCTTGGCGCGGCGTGGTGGGTGCGGGTTGTCGAGAAAGAACTTAGCTTGGGCGGTTGATCCGGGCCAGGCATCCAAATGCTGCCTCATTGCCCAAGTCGGTCGGTGAACTGTGAGAATGTCGACATGGTGGTCTGGAGACGGAATAGAGAAAAGAACAACATCGCTGCCGGCGGCGCGGCGAGCTTCTGCATCGAGGCGTTGCAGGAGGCCTTGGCACGGTTCGGCCAGCCGGAGGTCTTCAACTCCGACCAGGGCAGCCAACTCACCTCGCTGGAGTTCACCGACGCGCTGCAGCGGGCAGGCGTGCGCGTTCCCATGGCCGGGCGGGGGGCGTTGGATGGACAACGTGGCCATCGAGCGGCCGTGGCGCAGCCTGAAGCATGAGTGCGTCGCGTGCACGCCTTTTGAGACCGGCTCCGAGCCGCGTGCCGGGCTCTCGCGGTGGATCGGCTACTACAATGCCCGGCGGCCTCATTCGACCCTGGCCGGGCGCACGCCCGACGAGGCCTATGAGGCAGGACGGATGGAGAGATTGGCGGCCTGACGACAACCAGAACCAAGCTTAATTCGGCCGCGAAACTGTCCAACAGGACGGGTCCACCTCAGTCCCGAGTGAGTCTTCAAAGCACGGGAGCCGTGTCGAGTGGAAGGATGGGAGGGCCGACACACGAAGTCGAAGCAACCTTCATGTCGCAGTTCCGTATACTGCCGTGAAGCCTCCGTTCTCGGGTGGCAATCCGGCAGCAGGACGATGTTATGAACAGCGACATCTCTGGATCCATGGCGAGGAGCGGCGGACACCCGGTCCTGCGAATGCTCGCCTCCTTCCCGATCGCCTGCTTCACGTGCGCGCTGGTGACGGACATCGCCTATGTGCAGACGGCTAACATGATGTGGGCGGACTTCTCTGCCTGGCTGCTCGCGGTAGGCATGGCCGGCGGCGTGGTGGCCGCCATCGCGGGCCTTGTCAGTTTGGTGGCGGATCGCCGCGGTCGCACGCAGCGGTTCGTCTGGCCGATCGTGGTCGGCGGCCTGCTGGTGCTCGCTATCGCACTCTTCAACAACCTGGTGCACAGCCGCGACGCCTGGACCTCGGTCATGCCGATGGGGCTTGCACTCTCCGTCGCCACGGTCTTGGCTATGCTGGCGACCGCCTGGCTCGCCTCCGGCGCGGGCCGCCGGCCGGGCGTGGCGATGGACTATTCAGGAGTACGCCAATGACAGCCGAACTATCGAAACTGACGCGGCGGCTCGCGCTCGCGGGCGTCGCGGTGGTTGCCCTTACCGGCGCCGCTCCCGACGACTTCGAAACGAAGACGCAGACCGGCCCTAACCCTATCCTGCCGGAGCCGCAGCAGTACCTGATCCCGCCGATGCACCTGGCCCAAGTCGTCGGCTGGAAGGACGGCGAGGCGCCGACAGTGCCGGGCGGCCTGAAGGTCACGGCGATGGCCACCGGCCTTGAGCATCCGCGCTCGGCCTACACGCTGCCGAACGGCGACGTGCTGGTGGTCGAGTCGCGCAGCCCGGACCTCGATCCGGTCAGCCGCCCGAAGACCATCGCGATGCACTGGGTCGAGTCGTTCGTCACCTCGGCCGGGTCAAGCAAGGGCAGCAACCGCATCACCCTGCTCCGCGACACGCATGGCGACGGCAAGTATGACCTTCGCACCGTTTTCATCGATCACCTGTATTCGCCGTTCGGTGTCGCACTGGTCGGCGATGACCTCTACGTCGCCAACACCGACGCCATCCTGCGTTTTCACTACAGCCCAGGCGCCACCAGCATTACCGAGCCCGGCACCGTGCTGACGCCGCTGCCCGGCGGGCCCATCGACCATCACTGGACCAAGAGCCTGGTTGCCAGCGAGGACGGCACGAAGCTCTACGCCGGCGTCGGTTCGAACAGCAACGTCACCGAGAACGGCATCGGCGCCGAGCTCGACCGCGCCTCCATTTGGGAAATCGACCGCGCGAGCGGCGCCCACCGCATCTTCGCCGACGGGCTGCGCAACCCGAACGGCCTGAGCTGGGAGCCGCAGAGCCATGCTCTCTGGGCCGTCGTCAACGAGCGCGACGAGCTCGGCCCGAACCTCGTTCCCGACTACATGACCTCGGTGAAGGACGGCGGGTTCTACGGCTGGCCATACAGCTACTACGGCCAGCACGTCGACCCGCGCGTGAAGCCCGAACGGCCGGACCTGGTCGCGAAGGCCATTGTGCCCGACTACGCGCTGAGCTCGCACGTGGCCCCGCTCGGCCTCGTGTTCGACACCGGCAACGGCCTGCCTACGAAGTACAGCGGCGGTGCCTTCGTCGGCGAGCACGGCAGTTGGAACCGGCCGGTCCTCAATGGCTACAAGGTCGTGTTCATTCCTTTCGCGAACGGCAAGCCGAACGGCATGGCCGAGGACGTCGTCACCGGGTTCCTGGACAATGACGGCCATGCTCGCGGCCGTCCCGTCGCCCTGGCGCTGGACAAGGCGGGCGCGCTGATGATTGCCGACGACGTCGGCAACACCGTGTGGCGGGTGACGGCCGACACCCAGAAGCAGGCCGCAGGGACGGACTGAACCCCGCACGAAGCGGTTTGGTTCGGCGGCCCCGGATGCGTCGGATACGCGCTCTTTGTAAACGATGAGCACCAGCGACAGCCGCCACCCTGCCGCCTGGGTATCAGCCTGGCGGCGGGTCGTAGGCCTGGATCGGCGGCAGGTTGCCGGTGAAGCGCTCGGCCTCAACCACCGTGAGCTGGCCGGTGCAGCCCTGGGCGAGGCCGGAAGTGCCGACGTCGCGGGTCAGGACATTAGGATTGCCGTGTACGCAGACGCCCTTGTCGTCCTCGGGGTCTGCCGGGTCGAACCAGGCGCCGGTTGGAAGCTGCACGACGCCGCAGCGAATGCCGTCCGTCAGGCGGACAGCTACGAGACAGGCGCCGCGCTCGTTGAACAGGCGGACGATGGAGCCGTCGATGATGCCGCGGGCCGCCGCGTCGTCGGGATGCATGCGCGCGACCTCCCGTCCGCGGTGCTTTGCCCCGGCGCTGTGGCCGCCGAAGTCAAACTGGCTGTGGAGGCGGGTGCCCGGCTGGTTGGCGACCAGGTGCAGTGGAGCGGCTGCGGCCGGCGTTTCTGACGGGGGCAGCCAAGTGGGGTGGCCGGGGCAGTCAGGCTCGTTGAAGCCTGCGATCGTCTCCGAGAAGATCTCGATTTTGCCGCTGGGCGTTCGCAGCGCCTCCCCCACAGGATCGCTCCGGAAGCGGCGCAGCTTGCCGCCCGCGTCGGGCAATTGCGGCAAGTTCATGCTGCCGCCCTGCCAGAACGCTTCGAAGTCGGGCGCCGGAAGGCCCATTTTGGCTAGGCCGAGGCGCGTGGGCTCATACAGGTGCGCCAGCCATTGGCGGACGGTCCGACCCTCGGTGAAGGCCTCCTCGGCCCCGAGCCGCCGGGCCAGGCCGCTGAATATGGCGTAGTCGTCGCGCGCCTCGCCAAAAGGGCGGGCGACGGGGTGCATGGCGACGAGCATCGGGTCGTTGTTGTTGCCGCCGATGTCCTCGCGCTCCAGCGTCATCGTGCAGGGCAGCACGATGTCGGCGTGGCGGGCGGTCGCGGTCCAGCCGAGCTCGTGCACGACCAGCGTGTCGAGCCGGGCGAAGGCGCGGCGCAGGCGGTTGAGGTCCTGGTGGTGGTGGAAGGGATTGCCTCCGGCCCAGTAAACCAGCCTCACGCCGGGGTAGGTGCGGGTCTGGCCGTTGTAGCGGTAGGGCGCACCGGGACTCAGCAGCATGTCCGCGATGCGCGCCACCGGGATGAACTCGGCGACGCTGTTGCGGCCCTGCGGCAGCGTGGGCAGCGGCACTGCGTTGGTGCGGCGGCCGTAGTAGGCGATGGCGCCGAGGGCGTAGCCGTAGCCGCCGCCGGGCAGGCCGATCTGGCCGAGTGCGGCGGCCAGCACGGCGCCCATCCACACCGGCTGCTCGCCGTGCTCGGCGCGCTGCAGGGAGTGCGCCACCGTGACCAGGGCGCGCCGGCCGTGCAGGCGGCGCGCCAGGTTGCCGATGGTGTCCGCGTCGACGCCGGTGAGGGGCGCGGCCCAGGCGGCGTCCTTCGGCTGGCCGTCGGCCGCGCCGAGCAGGTAGCGCTCGAACACCGGCCAGCCCTCCGTGCAGCGGTCGAGGAAGCCGCGGTCATGCAGGCCCTCGGAGACAAGGGTGTGGACCAGCGCCAGCATGAGCGCCGTGTCGCTGCCGGGCACGGTGCTGATCCATTCGGCGCCGACGTCCTCGGGCAGGTCGTCGCGCAGCGGCCCGATCAGCACGAACCGGCAGCCGCGTGCCCTGGCCCTGGCCATGGCGCCACGTTCGATATGCTGGCTGACGCTGCTGCCTGCCACCATGCTGTTCTTGAGCGCCATGCCCCCGAAGGCGACGACGATGTCGGTGTGCTCCGCCACTTGGTCCCAGGAGACGTTGCGCTTCGTCAGGTCTTCGTAGTCGCCGATGATGTGCGGGACGAGGACCGACGACGCGCCGGAGCTGTAGCTGTTCACCGAGCGCACGTAGCCGCCCAGCGCCGTGTTCAGGAAGCGGTGCACCTGGCTTTGGGCATGGTGGAAGCGTCCGGCGCTGGACCAGCCGTAGGAGCCGCCGAAGATGCCCTGCGGCCCGAAGGTTGACTGCACCCGGCGGAGCTCGGGGGCGAGCAGGTCAAGCACGGCGTCCCATTCCATGGAGATGAACCTGTCGCGCCCCCGCCGGTCATCGGGACCCGGGCCGCGTTCCAGCCAGCCGGCGCGGACCATCGGCTTCGCGACGCGGGCGCGATGGCGCAGGGCGGCCGGGAAGTTGCCGATGATCCCGTTCGGGTCGGGATCGCCGGGATAAGGGCGGACATCCAGGGTGTCGCCGCGCAACCGGGCCGAGAACGCGCCCCAGTGAGAGGTGTGCGGCAGGAAGCCGTCCCCATCCGCGGTCATGGCGGGGGCGACAGGTTCGTTCCCGTTTGGTGGCATGTCTGGTGGAATGTCCATCGGAGTGCTCCCTGCATCTCTCACAACGATGTCGTAGTCGAGCTGAAGCAGCGGTGCCATGCGCCACCTCGTGGTGCCTGCCGGGCACCAGCCGCCGAACTGCACCAGGATTGGGTCAGAACGAAAAGCAGATTTCCACACGAAGGCAGTTCCAAGCCTGGGCAGCCTCCGCTACCGTGCAAGTCGTCAGGGAGTGTGGCGCATTGGATTTTTCGGGCGTCTTTGCGCGGGGCGTTTCGCTGGTCGGCGGCGGGGCGCTGTTGCTGCGGCGGCTGAAGCACGCTGCACCCGAACCGGCCTGGGGGAGCGCTCCGGCCATTCCGGAGGCGAAGCCGCAGGGTCACGTCCCGACACTGAAGATGCCGACGGCACGGGGATGGGACCCAGGGCAGGCGCCGGTCGCGGCGCCGGGCCTCAAGGTCAACGCCTTTGCCACCGAGCTTAGGCATCCGCGCTGGCTTCTCGTGCTGCCGAGCGGCGACGTCTTGGTCGCGGAGGCCACGGAAGTGAGTCGGTCCGCCAAGGGTGTCTTCGACTACGCCATGGTCAGCACCATGAAGCGCGCTGCAGCGATGGGAGACAGTGCCAACCGCATCACCCTCCTGCGCGACACCGACGGCGACGGCGTGGCGGAAACCCAGGAGGTCTTCATGGACGGATTGCGCCAGCCCTTCGGCATGGCCGTCCTGGGCAGCAGTTTGTACGTCGGCAACACCGACGGCGTAGTTGTCTTTCCTTATGCCGAGGGTGCGAGCCGGATCACGGCACCGGGCCGGACACTGGTCGACTTCAAGCCCGGCGGCCATTGGACACGGAGCCTGCTGCCGAGCCCTGATGGTCAGAAGCTCTATGCCGGCGTCGGCTCGCTCAGCAACATCGGCGACGAGGGCTTGGAGGCCGAGGAGGGGCGTGCGGCCATCTATGAGCTCGATCTCGCAACGGGCAGCAGCCGCATTTTTGCCAGCGGCCTGCGCAACCCGGTGGGCCTCGCATGGGAGCCGTCGACCGGCGCGCTTTGGACGGTCGTCAACGAACGCGATGGCCTCGGCGACGAAACGCCGCCCGACTACCTGACCTCGGTGCGCGATGGAGGCTTCTATGGCTGGCCCTACTGCTACTGGAGTCAAACCGTGGATGACCGAGTGCCGCAGGACGCCAAGGCGGTCGCAAGCGCGCTGACGCCGGACTACGCGCTGGGCGGGCACACCGCGTCGCTGGGCTTGTGTTGGGTTCCAGCCGACACGCTGCCAGGCTTTCCGGAAGGGATGGCGATCGGGCAGCACGGGTCGTGGAACCGCAGCAAGCTGAGTGGCTACAAGCTCGTCTTCGTGCCGTTCGAGGATGGACGGCCATCCGGGCCGCCGCGAGATATCTTGTCGGGGTTCCTCAGTCCCGACGAACGCCTGTCCCATGGCCGACCGGTCGGGGTGGCGCTCGGCGCGGACCGCCGCTCTTTGCTGATGGCGGACGATGTGGGCAACGTAATCTGGCGCGTGACGGGCGACGGCACGGCCTAACATTACAGTTGCATTCTGGTAGTTAGACTGGCTAAGTTACGGACATTTGGGGTGCGTGGATGATGGTTGCCTCGATGGAGGCGGCGCTGGAACTATGGGCGTCGTCGTTGCGGGAC